>WBZL01000003.1_pt1 | contig 317406 bp, 310 predicted proteins | sample 5204291 | NCBI WGS metagenome assembly WBZL01 (sample SAMN12344345, study PRJNA552823) | activated sludge metagenome | biome: Activated sludge suspended growth; feature: Nitrification reactor; material: Wastewater; isolation source: activated sludge from nitrification reactor of wastewater...
GACCCTTGCACGCGCAAATGCGACGTACTGGCTGAACTCGGGCCGCTCGCGTCCCATTTAGACGCATCGATCGCCGCAACCGGCATGCCGGTCAGCGGAAATCGAAAGCTTCACAGGCTCTGAGCGCAGGAGCACGCCATGGCCTTCGCCAGCTTCGACTCCAAGAACACCGGCACGCCGATGTCGGACATCAACATGGTGCCGCTGATCGACGTGATGCTGGTGCTGCTGGTGATCTTCATCGTCACCGCACCGCTGCTGACGCAGGCGGTCAAGCTCGAGCTGCCCAAGGCCAGCTCGCAACTCAACGAGCTGCGGCCCGAACGGGTCGACATCGCGCTCGACGCCAACGGCGTGCTGCACTGGAACGGCGAGCCGGTGACGCGGCCCGAGCTGCAGCAGCGCCTGGCGCAAGCCGCCACCGCCGCGGTGCAGCCCGAGCTGCAACTGCGCGCCGACCACAACGTGGCCTACCGCTACGTGGCGCAGACGCTGGCCGATGCCTCGAAAGCCGGGCTCGGCCGCATCGGCTTCGTCAGCGAGCCCGAAACCACACCCTGACCGCCATTGGGCCTCGCGCCGCGGTGCCCAGCGCCGCGGCGCGAGGCCGTTAGCTTCCACTGTCCCGCGCCAGCCCGCCTCTTGCCAGCCAGTGCGCCGCCCCACCCGAGGAGACCACTGTGACTCACGCCACATCGCAGCGCCGCCGCAAGCCGCGGCGCTTCAGAACCGCAGCGCCGGCCGCTGAAGCCAGTGCGCGCCGGCTGCTGCCGCTGGGGGCGCTGGCGGCCGGCTTCGGCCTGATTCCGGCGCAGGCGCTGTCGCAGGTTCAGACACCACCCGCCCCGGCGGCCGCGGCGTCGGCCCCGGCCGCCAACACCGGGCGCGAAACGACGATGCCGGCGATCGCGGTCAAGGCCAAGCAGGAAAGCGACGCGACCTCGCTGCGCGCGACCACCACGTCGGTGGCCAAGGGCACGCAGGACGTGCTGGACGTGCCGCAGTCGGTGACCGTGGTGACCGAACGGCTGATGGACGAGCGCCGCGTCGACACGCTGAGAGAGGCGCTCAAGCTGATGGGCGGCATCAGCTTCCTCGCGGCCGAAGGCGGCGAGCAGGACATCCGGCTGCGCGGCTTTTCGATGTCGGGCGACATCTACGTCGACACGCTGCACGACCCGGCCTTCTACGACCGCGACACCTTCGGCTTCGAGCGCGTCGAGCTGCTGCGCGGTTCGGCGTCGATGCTGTTCGGCCGCGGCTCCACCGGTGGCGTGGTCAACCAGGTGTCCAAGCAGGCCTTCCTCGACAACGCCAACAACGTCAACTTCACCGTCGGCAACGAGGGCTTCTGGCGCTTCGTCGGCGACTTCAACATCCACGCCGGCGAGACCTCGGCGCTGCGCATCAACCTGATGCGCAACCGCGCCGACCAGAACGGCAACTTCATCGACAAGGAAGGCGTGGCGCTGAACTACCGCTACGGCGTGGGCACGCGCGACGAGTTCTTCGCCGGCGCGTACTACCTGCACAACGACAACGGCATCAACTACGGGCTGCCGTGGCTGCGCGCCAGCTCGACGCAGACCGGCAGCAACCCGTCGGGAATGATTCCGGGACTGAACCCGAACAACGTGTACTACGGCGCGCCCAGCGACTACAACGCCGGCCAGGCGGCCTACGGCACGCTGGGCTGGCTGCACCGCTTCGACGACGGCGGCGAGCTGCGCAGCACGCTGCGCTACGGCCAGTACGAGCGCGACCAGCGCGCCAGCGCGATCCGCTTCTGCCAGCGCACCACCAACCCGAACACCGGCGCGGTCACCAACCCCGACTGCCCGCCCACGCCGCAAGGCATGGACACCGTCAGCGACGCGACGATCCTGACGCGCGGCACCAACAACAAGGTGCAGGACATGGACACCACCTACCTGCAGTTCAACTACACCAACGTCTTCGACTGGTTCGGCGTCAACCACGAGGTGCTCGCCGGCATCGACCTGGCGCACGAGGACTTCGCCGGCTACAACACCAGCACACTGCCGCCGGGCGTGACGCTGAACAAGAACTCGCCGCGCACCACGCTGGGCACACCGGACAACGGCTGGGGTTGGGTCGACGAGGGGCTGCGCATCAAGCGCCAGCAATCGGCCTTCGACGCGCGCGCCGCCGGCGTGTTCGCGCAGGACCTGGTGCAGGTGGCCGAGCACTGGAAGCTGCTGGTCGGGTTGCGCTACGACTACTTCAAGGGTGACTACCAGACCTTCCAGACCGCATCGGGCGGCAATGTGCCGGTGGGCAGCGTCACCGCCGACCGCAGCCGCAGCGACGGCGAGTGGAGCGAGCGCTTCGGCGTGCTGTACCAGCCGCTGCCGAACGTCAGCTACTACGCCTCGTACGGCACCTCGTTCAACACCTCGGGCGACACCTACGCCTACGACCTGCCGGGGTCGAACACGCCGCCGGAGTCCAGCCGCAACATCGAGATCGGCGCGGCGATGATCCTGTTTGGCGGCAACTTGAACCTGCGCGCATCGATCTTCAACCTCACCAAGTACCACGAGCGCAACCGCGACTCGCCCGCCGGCACGCCGATCGAGGACTACCTGCTGTCGGGCGAGCGTCACGCCACCGGGCTGGACATCGACATCGCCGGGCGCATCACGCCGCTGTGGGAGGTGTTCGCGTCCTACGCCTGGATTCCCAACGCCAAGATCGACGTCGGCAACAGCGACGGCAGCACCCTGACCGGCGAACGCGTCGGCCAGCGCCCGTCGCTGACGCCGCGCAACAGCGGCTCGTTGTGGACCACCTACCAGGTGCTGCCGCAGTTGCGGCTGGGCGCCGGCATCACCGGGCGCAGCTCGCAAACGCCGAACCGCAATCCGCCGGGCATCGTCGCACCCAGCTTCATCACCGGCGACCTGATGGCGCAGTACGACTTCAGCGACCGCATCGCCTTCATGTTCAACGTCACCAACGTCACCAACCGCTACTACGCCGACACGCTGTACAGCGGCCACTACGTGCCCGGCGCGCCGCGCGCGGTGTCGGGCACGCTGACGGTGCGCTTCTAGAAAACCCCGCACCCGCCCCGCTGCACTTCAAGAACACATCAAGCCCATCCGACCATGCTGGTTCACATCAAGCAGGTGCTCACGCGCGACGAGCTGCGCGCGGTGCACGGCATCCTCGAACGCGCCACCTGGGGCGACGGGCGCGTCACCGCCGGCGTGCAGTCGGCGCTGGCCAAGAACAACGAACAGCTCGACCAGCAGGGCGAGGCGTCCAAGGCGCTGCAGCCGATCGTGCTGCAGGGGCTGAACCGGCACATGGACTTCTTCTCGGCCGCGCTGCCCAAGCGGGTGTTCCCGCCGCTGTTCAACCGCTACGGCGGCGCGGCCAACGCCTTCGGCAACCACGTCGACAACGCGGTGCGTTTCATCCCCGGCACGCTCGGCGAGCGCGTGCGCACCGACATCAGCTGCACGCTGTTCCTTAGCCAACCCGACGAATACGACGGCGGCGAGCTGGTGATCGAGGACACCTTCGGCGCCCAGCGCGTCAAGCTGCCGGCGGGCGACATGGTGCTGTACCCCGGCACCAGCGTGCACCGCGTCGAGCCGGTGACGCGCGGCCAGCGCGTGGCCAGCTTCTTCTGGGTGGAAAGCATGGTGCGCAGCGACGAGCAGCGCCGCATGCTGTACGAGATGGACCGCCACCTGATGCACCTGCGCCGCACGGTGGGCGAAGACGAGCCGGCGATCATCGGCCTGACCGGCATGTACCACAACCTGCTGCGCGCCTGGGCCGACATGTGAGCCGCCCGCGTGGGCGCGCGAGGAGCACCGACATGAGATTGACCCCCTTGATCGTGGCCGCGGCGCTGGGTGCCTGCGGCGCGGCGCTGGCGCAGGAGCACGCCGAGAAGTGCGAACCGATCCCGAAGGAAGAGTGGCGCCCCCAGGCCGAGCTGGAGCGCATGCTGACGAACAAGGGCTGGAAGATCGCCCGCGTGAAGATCACCAACGGCTGCTACGAGGTCTACGCGCGCGATGCGAAGAACGACAAGAAGGAAGTGTTCTTCCATCCGAAGACGCTGCAGCCGGTGACGGCGCCGCAGTAGCGGCCCACGGTCTTGCCGCTGCAAGAGCGCGGGCCGACACCGCGATGACAAACGCGCACGACGCAGCCGCTGCACGCCCCACGCTGCGCGTGTGGGACCCGCTGCTGCGGCTGCTGCACTGGGGGCTGGTCGCGGCGCTGCTGGTGTCGTGGCTGGGCACGGTGGTGCTGGCCGGCGCGCACCAGCCGGCGGGCTACCTGGCGCTGGGCATCGTCGCGCTGCGCCTGCTGTGGGGCTGGGCCGGCAGCCACTACGCCCGCTTCGCGCAGTTCGTGCGCGCACCGGCCACCACCTGGCACTACCTGATCGACGTGCTGCACCGGCGCGAGGCGCGCTACATCGGCCACAACCCGCTGGGCGCGTACATGGTGCTGGCGTTGCTGGGCTGCGTGCTGGGGCTGGCCTTTACCGGATGGCTCTACACCAGCGACGCGTATTGGGGCGACGCCGCGGTCGAAGCCGCACACGTCGGCCTGGCCTGGGCGCTGCTCGCGCTGGCGTGCGTGCATGTCGGCGGCGCGATCTACACCGGCCGGCGCCACCGCGAGTCGCTGGTGCGCGCGATGGTGAGCGGCCGCAAACGCGACGGCCCCTGAGCAGGCCTCAGGAGCCGTGCGCGGCGCCCTTGCCGCCGGCCGGCGCGTCGCCATCGGCGTGGGTCTCGCCGCTTTCGCGCAGCGCCGCCTTGCCGGCCAGCGCCGTGCCGCCGCCGAGTTGCGGTGCCACCGCGTCGATCTTGTTCTCGCGCATGTAGTCGTTCATCTCGCGCCAGCCCTCGAACACCGCGGCGCGATCGGCCTTGCGGTACAGCGCGTAGCAATCCTCGATCGCCCGCCCAGCGTGGCGGCAGGCCGCGCCGATCGCCTTGCCGTCGGCCTGGCGGCGTTCGGCCAGAACCTGCGCGGATTCGATGCCGAGCATGTCGCAACCCGCGACGAGCGCGGCGGCGGCCAGCATGGTCAGTCTGAGCAGCGCGGTCATGTCGCTGCATATCGGCCGCACCGCGCGGCAACTTGAACCCGCGCGCTGCGGCAGCGGCCCGGCGCTCAGCCGCCGCTGTGCGAGCGCAGCCACTGCGCGCCGGCCACCCGGCGCGCGCCGGGGCGCTGCAGTTCGATCAGTTCCAGCGCATCGCTGCCGCAGGCGATCAGCGGTGCACCGGACGGCGTGCGCGACAGCGTGCCGGGCACGTCGGCCGGGCCGCGGTGCAGCGCGGCGCGCCACAGCTTGACGGTCTCGCCGCGCCACTCGAAGCTCGCGCCGGGAAAGGGGTCGAAGGCGCGCACGCGGCGCTCGATCAGCGCGGCGTCGTCGCGCCAGTCGATCAGTGCCTCGGCCTTGCCGATCTTGTGCGCGTAGCTGATGCCGTCGGCCGGCTGCGGCGTGCGCGTGGCGCCGCCGCCGGCAAGCTCGCCCAACACCTGCAGCATCGCCTCGGCGCCCAGATCGGCCAGCCGCGCGGTCAGGCTGGCGGCGGTGTCGTCGGCGCGGATCGGCAGCGACTGCACGCGCAGCACATCGCCGGTGTCCAGCCCTTCGTCCATCTGCATGATGCACACGCCAGTCTCGGCATCGCCGGCCTCGATCGCGCGCTGCACCGGCGCGGCGCCGCGCCAGCGCGGCAGCAGCGACGCATGGATGTTGATGCAGCCCAGGCGCGGCAGCGCCAGCACCCAGGCCGGCAGGATCAGGCCATAGGCCGCCACCACCAGCAGGTCGCAGCGGGCCGCCTGCAGCGCGCGCTGCGCGGCAAGCGCGTCCGGCGCGAAGCGCCCGTCCAGCCGCAGGCTGCGCGGCTGCGCCAGCGGCAGGCCGTGTGCCAGCGCCAGCTGCTTGACCGCCGAGGCCTGCAGCTTCAGGCCGCGCCCGGCCGGACGGTCGGGCTGCGTCAGCACCAGCGGCAGCACGCAGCCGGCGTCGAGCAGCCGCTGCAGCGCCGCCGCGGCGAACGCCGGCGTGCCGGCAAAGCCGATGCGCAGTGCGCGCAGCGCCGGCGCTGCGCGCCGCGGCTCAGGCACGCTCGCGCTCGCGCTGGCGCTTGAGCAGCTTGGTGCGGATGCGGCCGCGCTTGAGCGCGCTCAGGTAGTCGACGAAGACCTTGCCCAGCAGGTGGTCCATCTCGTGCTGCACGCACACCGCCAGCAACTCGCCCGCCTCCAGCGCGATCGGCTTGCCGTCGCGGCCGAGCGCTTGCACCTTGATGCGCGCGTGGCGCGGCACCGCGTCGTAAATGGTCGGAACCGACAGGCAGCCCTCTTCGGCCACCACCACCTCGTCGCTGCGCCAGACGATGTCCGGGTTGATCAGCACCAGCGGCTGGTCGCGCTTGTCGGACACGTCGATCACCACCACGCGCTCGTGCACGTCGACCTGGGTGGCGGCCAGACCAATGCCCTCGGCGTCGTACATGGTGTGCAGCATGTCGTCGACCAGGCGCTGAATGCGCGCGTCGACTTGCGCGACCGGGCGTGCGACGGTGTGCAGCCGCGGATCGGGATAACAAAGGATGTTCAGCAAGGCCATCGAGCAAGTCCCGCCGCGAGGCGTCGGCAGCGCACCTCGCGCGCGCCGTGACAGGTGTCACGCGCGCCAGCGGCGCGGGCCGGATTCGTTACGACATCAACGGTTTATGGGCAGAATCCGAGAAACGGTTCGAGCATTCGGCCCGCGCTTGCGCTAAGGTGTGACGAGGCCGAGGAATGTCCGAACACATGGCGAGATTGTGGCACCCGCCCGGGGCTTCAAGGTCCGCCGGGAGCTTCACCCAATGAACCCACGCACCTTTCGTCGCCGCCATGGCGTGCTGGCCGGGCTGTGCGCCGGCGCCGCATTGCTCAGCGCAGCAGTCTTTGCCGAACCGAACTTCCCGGTCACGCCGCAGCAGCGCAGCACCGCGCAGCAAGTCGCGCACGCCGGGGTACCGCTGTCCGAGCTGGCGCCCGGCGCACCCGATGCGCACACGGTGCAACCCGGCGACACGCTGTGGGACATCTCCAAGCTGTTCCTGAAGAGCCCGTGGCGCTGGCCCGAGCTGTGGGGCATGAACCTCGACCAGGTGCGCAACCCGCACCTGATCTTCCCCGGCCAGGTGCTGGTGCTCGAGAAGTCGGGCGACCGCGCCCGGTTGCGCGTCGCGCAGTCTGGCGGCACGACGCCGCAAGGCACGGTGCGGCTGTCGCCGCGCGTGCGCAGCAACTTGCTGGACAGCGGCGCGATCGGTTCGATCCCGCTGCACCTGATCGGGCCGTTCCTGACCGAGGCGGTGATCTTCAGCGATGACGAGCTGAGCCGGGCGCCGCGCATCGTCGCCGCCCAGGAAGGTGCGGTCGCGATGGCGGACGGGCAGCTCGCCTACGTGGTGGGCGATCTCGGCGAGGCTTCGGGCTACCGGCTGTTCCGCGAGCCGCAGCCGCTGCACGACTTCGACACCCACGAGTTGCTCGGCTACGAGGCCCGCTACGTCGGCACGGCCGAGTTCGTGCGGGCCGGCGCCGAAAGCCTCGACCCGGGCGGCCGCCCGGTGGTGGTGCCGGCCACGGTGTCGATCCAGTCGGTGCGCATGGAAGCCAGCATCGGCGACCGCCTGGCGCCGCTGCCGACGCGCGATCTGGACGCCTATGCACCGCACCACCCCAGCACGCCGATGTCCGGGCGCGTGCTGCAGATCTACGGCGACGCGCTCAGCGCCGGCCAGAACCAGATCGTCGCGCTGAACCGCGGCGCGCGCGACGGCGTCGAGCGCGGCCACGTGCTGGCGCTGTGGCGCCAGGGCGAGCGCCGCGTCAAGCAGATCGACGGCCAGCGCACCGACCTGCAGATGCCCAACGAGCACAACGGGCTGCTGTTCGTGTTCAGCGTGTTCGAGCGCACGTCGTACGCGCTGATCCTGTCGGTGAACGTGCCGGTGTTCCCCGGCGACGCCTTCACCCAACCCTGACCGCGCCGCAGGCACAGAGGCCGGCGTGCTCGACGCCGACGAGTTCGCCACCTGGCTGCAGTTGCTGGAGGTGCCCGGCGTGGGCCGCGACGCCGCGCGCCGGCTGCTGGCTGCCTTCGGCTCACCCGCCGCCGTGCTGCAGGCCTCGGTCGCTGCGCGCGGCCGCGTTGTCAGTGCGGCGGTCGCCCAGGCACTCGATCGAGCGCCCGAAGGCTTCGCGCAGCGCCTGCAGGCAGCCAGCGGTTGGCTCGACGGCGGCGAGCGACGCGGTGTGCTGACGCTGGGCGACGCCGATTACCCGGCGCTGCTGCTGCAAACACCCGACCCGCCGTTGTTGCTGTACCTGCAAGGCGATGTCCAGCTGTTGCAGCGGCGCAGCCTGGCCATCGTGGGCAGCCGCAATGCCAGCGCCCAGGGCATCGACAACGCGCGCGCTTTCGCCGCCCACCTGAGCCGACAGGGCTGGGCCATCGTCTCGGGGCTGGCCGTGGGCATCGACGCCGCCGCGCACGAAGGCGGCTTGGACGGCACCGGCGGCACGGTGGCGGTGGTCGGCACCGGCCTGGACCGGGTGTACCCGGCGCGGCATCGCGCGCTGGCGCACCGCATTGCCAGCGCCGGGTTGCTGATCAGCGAGTTCGCGCCGGGAACCCCGCCGCTGCGCGAGAACTTTCCGCAACGCAACCGCATCATTGCCGGGTTGACGCGCGGCACGTTGGTGGTGGAGGCTGCGCTGCAATCGGGTTCGCTCATCACCGCACGCCAGGCCGCCGAGTACGGCCGCGAGGTGTTCGCGGTGCCGGGTTCGATCCATTCACCGCTGTCGCGCGGCTGCCACACGCTGCTGCGCCAAGGTGCCAAGCTGGTGGAAAGCGTCGATGACATCCTCGACGAGTTGCGCACCGACGGCGCCGCCACCACCCAGCCTGCCGGTACGCCGGCCGCAGCGGGCACCGCGCCGACGCTCGCACCCGCCGACCCGCTGCTGCAGGCGCTGGGCCACGACCCGGTGACCCTGGACGCGCTGGGCGCACGCACCGGCTGGAGCGCTCGAGAACTGAGCGCGCGGCTGCTCGAACTCGAGCTCGACGACCAGGTCGCGCGCCTGCCGGGCGGCTTGTACCAGCGCCGCAGCCACGGCTGAAGGCTGGTCCGGCCGCCGCCGGCGCCACGCGGACGGCTGCGCTATAGTGACGGCCATGTTCGACGTTCTGGTTTACCTGTACGAGAACTATTGGCGCCCGGACGCATGCCCGAGCCACCAGCAGCTGTCGCGAAAGCTGTCTGCGGTCGGTTTCGAGAGCGACGAGATCCAGGACGCGCTGAAGTGGCTCGACGGCTTGGCCAGCACGGCCCAGTCCTGCAGCGGTGCCCAGGGCGCGCACAGCATGCGGGTTTACACGGCAGCCGAGCGCGAACTGCTGGGTGACGACTCGATCGGTTTCATCAGCTTCCTCGAATCGGCCGGCGTGCTGCCGCCGGCGATGCGCGAGATGGTGCTCGATCGCGCCGCGGCGATCGGCGAAGGGCCGCTGCCGCTGGACGACCTGAAAATCATCGTGCTGATGGTGTTCTGGAGCCTGGGCGAAGAGCCCGATGCGTTGATCCTCGACGAGCTTTTCGTCGCACCGGAAGAACGCCTGATTCATTGAGCTTCGGACGATTCCGAAGCGCCGGACCGGCCATAGGTTCAAGCCGTCGCCCCGGCCGGCGGCAGGCACGCAGCGTCAGTTCAGCAAGCGCGACGGGTCGACATCCAGCTTGGCCAGCGCACTGCGGGTCGCGCGCACGGTCAGGGCCTCGTCCTGCGCCGGCAGCAGCAGTCCGGCCTGAAGGAACGAGGCCAGCCGCTTGCGCTGGAACAGCACGCAGCGCCCCTGCGGCGTGACGAACATCGACAGCTGCTTGCGCATGCCCAGCCAGGCCAGCTGCACCGCTTCGTTGCGCCCGCGGTAGTCCAGCATGTACCAGCCGCCGACCTGCAGTTCGCGCGCCCAGGCCAGCATCGCCGGCGTCGGCATCGAGCCGCCATCGGCGACGACCTCGAGCTCGGAGCTCTCATGGCCGGACAGGTCGAACACGATCGAGTCGTCCAGCGTCACCTCGGCGGCATCGGGCAGCAGCTCCTCCAGCGACTCCAGGCGTTCGGTCAGCTCGTGCAGCCGCTCCGCCGGGATCACCGGCGCCTTGGCGGTGAAGGCCGCGGCCAGCGAGTCGTTCAGGATCTGGATGTGCTCGTCCTGCTTGAGCGGCTCCATCCCGGCCGAGGACATGCCCTCGCGCAGCGTCTTCAGCAGCGGCGGCAGGCGGCGGATGACCTCGGCGCGTTCCTCGCGCGTGACCTTGGCGCCGGCCGACCAGATCAGGTCGGACGCGGCACGCTTCATGTGGCGCGTCTCGCCGCTTTGCGCGCCGTAGCGCACCGCGAAGGTCGCGAGCACGTCGGCCCAGACCTGGAACAGGAACGCGCGCACGCGGTCCTGCACCGGAACCTCGGCCAGCATGCGGCGCAGCTCGATCGTGTACTGGATCGCCATCGTCTCGCGCTGCTCGACCTGCTGCGCCAGCGAAACCCCCTTGCGCGTGGCCTCGTTGGCGGTGCTGAAGTAGTGCTCGAGAAACTTCTCGAACTCGCCCAGCACGGTCTGGAACACGCGCCGGCCGGTGTCGGGATAGGCCTCGACCACCTGCACCACGCGCTTGATCTCTTTTTCCAGTGCATCGCCGACGCTGCGCGTGGAGTTGTCGAAACCCATCACGCACGCGCCCATGCGGTCGATCAGCCGCCGCGCCGGGTGGTCGACCGTGGCAAAGAAGTCGGGTTCGCCCACCGCCACCCGCAGCACCGGCATCTGCAGCCGCGCGAACCACACGCGCATCGCGGCCGGGATGCGCTCTTCGGTCAGGATGCTCTGGAACAACAGCGCGACGATCTCGATCGTCGCACGCTCCTCGGGCGTGGCCGCCGCCTGCTTCAGCGCCTGCTTGCGCTGGTGCAGGTCCTCGAGCAGCACCGGCGTGGTGACGCTGAGTTGGCCGCCGGGCCGCGCCACGGTGCCGTCGACGCGCCGCTGGATGCCTTGTTGCGCCTGGTCGATCGCCGCAGCCAGCCCGGGCGACAGCGGCGCTTGCGCGCGCCGTGTGTCAGCGAAGGCCGGCAGGTGCCGCCCGACCAGCCGGTTCAGCCGCGACAGCACCGCTTCGCCGTGTTCGCCGCTGCGCGCCAGCGGCGCAGCGCGCGTCATCAGCCGGGTTTCCTCGCCGACGCCGCGCAGCGCGGCCTCGCTGCCGCCGCCGGCCTGTGACCGCAGCCAGGCGTCGCGCGCCGTGGCACCGCCGCGGCCCGACGCGGCGCCATCGGCGTCGTGCCCCGGGCCGGGCCCGAAGCCGGACGCCGCACCGCCGGGCAACGCGCCGGGCTGGGTCGGCAGGCTGCGCGCGCGTTTGATGAACGGATGCAGGTCGACCTCGGGCAGAACGCCGCGCTCGACCAGCCAGCGGTTGGTCTCGTGGTAGGACTCCTCGACCAACGCGGCGAGCTCGTCGTGCAGGTGCGGTTGCAGCTCGCGCCAACTGTCCAGGCTGCAGCCGGCGGCCCGCCAGGCGTCGACCACGATGCGCGCCAGCACGTGCGCACGCAGCATGTCTTGGGCATCGAGCTCCTCGCGCCGCTCCAGCGCGGACATGCGCGCGCGCAGGTCGGTGAACTCCGACGCCGCCAGATCCATCATCGCCAGCGCCAGGCGAGAGGTCAGGATCTCGCGCTCGATGGTGTCGTCGTCGACCAGCGACAGCGAGCCGCGCGCGCTGCCGGGCGCCGGCAGATCGGCGGGCCGCTGCGCCGATGCGCCGTGCAGCAGCGCGTTGCGCAAGCTGCCGACCATCGTCTTGTGCCAGGGCGCGGCGCCCTTCTTCAGCTCGCTCACCAGCTCGCGCCGGCGCATGAAGCGCGCGTGCTCGCTCGGCTTGTCGAGCAGCTGGCTGGCGATGGCGGCCAGCGAGTTGACCACCGCCGGCAAGCCCTTGACCAGATGCTCGGCGTAGACGCGCCGAGCCTGGTCGGCGGTGCCGGCGTGATCGGCGCGATGAGCCATGCGATGCGAAGCGTTGCGAGCCGGCGGAGCCAGCCACTCTATACCACGGCCCCGCTGTTGGGATCGTTCGGGTCGATCTCCTTGGCGCTGGCCTTGACCAGATCCTCACGCTTGACGCCCAGCCACATCGCGATCGCCGCGGCGACGAACACCGACGAGTAGATGCCGAACAGGATGCCCACGGTGAGCGCCATCGAGAAGTAGTGCAGCGTGGGCCCGCCGAACAGCAGCATCGACAGCACCATCATCTGCGTCGAACCGTGGGTGATGATGGTGCGGCTGATGGTGCTGGTGATGGCGTGGTCGATGACCTCGTGCGTGTTCATCTTGCGCCGGCGGCGGAAGGTCTCGCGGATGCGGTCGAAGATGACCACCGACTCGTTCACCGAGTAACCCAGCACCGCCAGCACCGCGGCCAGCACCGCCAGCGAGAACTCCCACTGGAAGAAGGCGAAGAAGCCCAGGATGATGATCACGTCGTGCAGGTTGGCGATGATCGCCGCCACTGCGAACTTCCACTCGAAGCGCAGCGCCAGGTAGATCATGATGCCGACGATGACGAAGCCCAGCGCCTTGGCGCCGTCGACCGCCAGTTCCTTGCCCACCTGCGGGCCGACGAACTCGCTGCGCTGCAGCGCCAGCGGCTCGGCAGCGCCGGCCGCGCACACCTGCTTGCTGATCGCCTCGCCCTTGTCGCTGACGCTTTGATGCGCCTGCACGGTGCCGCCTTCGGCGCGGCACAGCGTGTCGAACACCTGGCCGACCAGTTCGCCCTGGTTGACGCCCTCGCGCAGCGGCACGCGGATCAGCACGTCGCGCGCGCTGCCGAAGGTCTGCACCTGCACGTCGCCCAGCTGCATGGTCTCGACCGTGCCGCGCACCTTGGCGATGTCGGCTTGCTGCGCGTAGGCCACCTCGATCACCGTGCCGCCGGTGAACTCGATCGACAGGTGCAGCCCGCGCGTGACCAGGAAGAACACCGCGGCGACGAAGGTGACGAACGAGATGACGTTGAACACCAGCGCATGCCGCATGAACGGGATGTCGCGGTGGATGCGGAAGAATTCCATCTGACTAACCTTGTCGCTTCAATGCAATCCCGGCGAAGGCTCGTGCGCGCAGCGCACCTGAGGGCTTCACCAAGAACTCCGTGGTCTCGTTCAGGCCTTGGCCGCGGCGTCGGTATCGGGTTTCCACACCTGGCCGATCGACACCGACTTCAGCCGCTTGCGCCCGCCGTACCACAGGTTGACCAGGCCGCGAGAGAACATCACGGCCGAGAACATCGAGGTCAGGATGCCCAGGCAGTGCACCACCGCGAAGCCGCGCACCGGCCCCGAGCCGAAGGCCAGCAGCGCGACACCGGCGATCAGCGTGGTGATGTTGGAGTCGAGGATGGTGCCCCAGGCGCGCTCGTAGCCGTGCAGGATCGCCATCTGCGGGCTGGCGCCGGCGCGCAGCTCCTCGCGCACGCGCTCGTTGATCAGCACGTTGGCATCGATCGCCATGCCCAGCGTCAGCGCGATCGCGGCGATGCCGGGCAAGGTGAGCGTGGCCTGCAGCATCGACAGCACCGCCACCAGCAGCAGCAGGTTGAAGGCCAGCGCCAGCGTCGAGAACACGCCGAACAGGCCGTAGTACACGCACATGAACAGCGCGATCGCGGCAAAGCCGTAGAGCACGCTGTTGAAGCCCTTGCCGATGTTGTCTGCGCCCAGGCTCGGGCCGATGGCGCGCTCCTCGATGATCTCCATCGGCGCGGCCAGCGAGCCGGCGCGCAGCAGCAGCGCGGTGTCGGCGGCCTCGGCGGTGGTCATGCGGCCCGAGATCTGCACCCGTCCGCCGCCGATCTCGGTGCGGATCACCGGCGCGGTGACGACCTCGCCGCGGCCCTTTTCGAACAGCAGGATCGCCATGCGCTTGCCGATGTTGTCGCGCGTGACGTCGCGGAAGATGCGCGCGCCCTTGGCATCCAGCGTCAGGTGCACCGCCGGCTCCTGTGTCTGGCCGTCGAAGCCGGCCTGCGCGTCGGTCAGGTTGTCGCCGGTCAGCACCACCTGGCGGTAGACGATGATCGGCGCGCCGTTGCGCTCGAGGAAGCGCTCGCTGCCGAAGGGCACCGGGCCGGCGCCGCGCTCGGCCTCGCGCGCCTCGGCGCTTTCGTTGACCATGCGCACTTCCAGCGTCGCGGTGCGGCCGATGATGTCCTTGGCCTTGGCCGTGTCCTGCACGCCGGGCAGCTGCACCACGACGCGGTCCAGGCCCTGCTGCTGGATCACCGGCTCGGCCACGCCGAGCTCGTTGACGCGGTTGTGCAGCGTGGTGATGTTTTGCTTGACCGCCTGCTCCTGGATGCTGCGTGCCGCAGCCGGCTTGAGCGTGCCGCGCAGCTTGGGCTCGGCGCCTTCGGCCGGCTCGGCCCACTGCAGGTCGGGCAGCTGGTCGTTCAGCAGCGCCAGCGCCGCGCTCAGCGTCGCGTGCTCGCGAAAGCGCAGCTCGACCGCGTCGCCTTCGCGGCTGATGCCGGCATGGCGGATGTTCTTGTCGCGCAGCAGCGTGCGTGCGTCGGAGGCCAGGCCATCGAGCTTGCGCGTCAGCGCCGCCTTCATGTCGACCTGCATCAGGAAGTGCACGCCGCCGCGCAGATCCAGCCCCAGGTACATCGGCAGCGCGCGCATCGCGCTCAGCCAGGCCGGCGAGCGCGACAGCAGGTTCAGCGCGACGATGTAGCTGGGGTCGGCGGCGTCGGGGTTCAGCGCCTTGTTCAGCGCGTCCTTGGCGCGGATCTGCGCTTCGGTGTCGGGCAGCCGCGCCTTGACCGAATTGCCGTCGAACTGCACCAGGTCGGGCTTCAACCCGGCCTGCTCGAGCAACTGCTGCACGCGCGGCGCGAAGCTCGCATCCAGGCGCAAGGTGGCCTTGGCGCTGGATACCTGCACCGCCGGCGCTTCGCCGAACAGGTTGGGCGCGGTGTAGATCAGGCCGATCAGCAGCGCGACCACGAGGATCGCGTACTTCCACAGCGGGTAGCGGTTCATCGGGTTTCCTTGCGCGGCGACGGCGCAGGGCCGTCGCGTGGGCCGGCGGGCACGGGCAGGCCGCGGGCCTTGCTGCTTTGAGTGCTTACTTGAAGGTGCCCTTGGGCAGCACCTGCACCACCGCGTTGCGCTGCACCTGCAGCTCCACGCCGTTGGCGACCTCGACTTGCAGGAAGCTCTCGCCGACCTTGGCCACGCGGCCGAGCACGCCGCCGCCGATCACCACCTCGTCGCCCTTGGCGAGGGCCTCGACCATGGCCTTGTGCTCCTTCTGGCGCTTCATCTGCGGGCGGATCATGATGAAGTACAGCACCACGAACATCAGCGCCAGCGGCAGCAGGCTCAGCAGGCTGGATTCGGCGCCGCCGGAGGCGGCCGGCGCGGACTGGGCAAAGGCTTCGGAGATGAACACGTCGTTGTCCTCTTGGGGCAATCCCGCGGCGGCGCGGGCAAACCGCGCTTGCTGCACGAAGCCGGGTGGATGCCGGTGCGCCGCGCCGCGGTCAAGTGGTAAATCGCCGGATTGTACCCAGCGGCCCCGGGCGCCAGCCCCAGCGGATGGGCGCCACACTGTGCGGCCGTCGTGCGACGGCCGCAGCGCTCAAGGCGGCACCAAGGCGGTCAAGCCAAAGGCGTCGCGCGCCGGATCAGCGCGGCGCAATCGACGCCGCGCGGCAGCGTGCCGTACTGGCGATGGCCCACGCCCTGCAGCCGCGACGCGCAGTAGGCATCGGCCACCGCGGGCGGCGCATGCTGCACCAGCAGCGCCGCCTGGATCGCCAGCGCCATCGCGTCGACGACGTGGCGCGCGCGGTACTCCAGGTCGGCGCTATCGGCAAACTGCTGCTGCAGCGCGGCGACCCAGTGGTCGAGCGCGGCGTTGCCGCCACGCGCCTTGGCGACTTCGGCAAAGAACGCGCTCACCACCTCGGGCGTCTTTTGCATCGCGCGCAAGGCGTCCAGGCACTGCACGTTGCCGCTGCCCTCCCAGATCGCGTTGACCGGCGCCTCGCGGTACAGGCGCGGGAAGGGGCTGTCCTCCATCACGCCGCTGCCGCCGATGCACTCCATCGCCTCGTAGGTGAGCTGCGGCGTGCGCTTGCAGATCCAGTACTTGCCCACCGCGGTCACCAGCCGCACCAGCGCGTCCTCGTGGGCGTCGTCGCGGTGGTCCAGCGCGCGCGCCAGGCGCATCGTCAGCGCCAGCGCGCCCTCGTTCTCCAGCACCAGGTCGGCGAGCACGTTTTGCATCAGCGGCTGCTGGTTCAGCACCTTGCCGAACACCGAGCGGATGCCGCAGTGGTGCAGCGCTTGCGTGATGGCCGCGCGCTGGATTGCGCTGGAGCCGATCATGCAGTCAAAGCGCGTCATCGCCACCATCTCGATGATGGTGCGCACGCCGCGGCCTTCGTCGCCCACCATCCAGGCGAGCGCGCCGCGCAGCTCGGTCTCGCTGCTGGCGTTGGACACGTTGCCCATCTTGCGCTTCAGCCGCAGCACCTGCAGCGGGTTCTTGCTGCCGTCGGGGCGCCAGCGCGGCAGCAAGAAGCAGCTCAGCCCGCCATCGGTCTGCGCCAGCACCAGGAAGGCATCGCACATCGGCGCCGAGACGAAGTACTTGTGACCCACCAGCTCGTAGGCCGCACCGGGCCCTTCGGCCGCACCCAGCGGGTAGGCGCGCGTGGTGTTGGCGCGCACGTCGGAGCCGCCTTGTTTTTCGGTCATCGCCATGCCGATGGTTAGGCCGGCCTTGTGCGCATCGGGCAGGTTGCGCGGGTCGTAGACGCGCGCGGTGATCTTCGGCACCCAGGCGTCGGCCAACACCGGCGTGGTCTGCAGCGCCGGCACCGCGGCAAAGGTCATGGTGACCGGGCAGCCGTGGCCGGCCTCGACCTGGGTCTGCATGTAGTACGCCGCGCTGCGCGCCACGTGCGCGCCGGGCTTGGGTTCGACCCACGGCGACGAATGCAGGCCGTGCTCGATCGCGCTGCGCATCAGCTGGTGGTAGGCCGGGTGGAACTTGACCAGGTCGATGCGGCGGCCGAAGCGGTCGTGCGTATCGAGCACCGGCGGGTTCTGGTTCGCCAGCACGCCCAGCTCCAGGTAGTCGGCCGATCCGGCCAGGCGGCCGAAATCGCCCAGCGCGTCATCCGCCCAACCCGCGCCTTCGCGCTGCACCGCCTCGACCAGCGCCGCATCCTGGCGGTACATGTCGTAGTCGAGCAGTTCGGTGCCGACGTTGTGCACTTCGTGGGTTTCGGCCAGCGCGAGGCCGTCGTGGCGCAGCGGGTCGGGGGCATTCATCGCGGGTTCTCCTGGGTGAGTTCGGACTCGAGACGGGGTGCGCCGGGCGCCGCGCCCGGTGCGCGCAGGGCCGCCAGATACTGCTGCCACAGGGTCTGGCCCACGGCGTCGTGGCGCGTGACGGCGGCGAGGAACCGCTGGCGCGATTCGGCATCGACCAGCGGCGGCGGCAGCCAGGGGTCGAACACCCGCTGGCGGATCGCCTGGTGGCCCAGCTCGAAGGCTTCGCGTGCCGCGCGCGCCAGCGGCAGCGCGTGCGCGCCGTCCAGCCAGGCCGACAAGCGGACGGTGGTGGCGCGGTAGCCGGCATCGAGCTGCGCGCCGTCCCACAGCGTGCGCGCGCGCTGCGCCGCATCGGGGGCGAGCGCACTCAAGGCGAAGGCGGTGCCGGCATCGCTGCCGCTGCCCAGCAGCGCCTGCAGCCGCGCGCGCAGCGCGGCCACGCCGCCGGCCAGGTTGTCGGGGCGCAGGTACAGGCCGCGTTCGAACTCGGCCAGACCCAGCAGGGCGAACGCGCGTTCGCGCGCGCGCAATGCGGCACGGTCGCCGCGCCCGGCCGCGCCGGCGTGCACCGCGATCCACTCGCCGTTCCAGGCAGCCGTCTGCGCCGCCGGGTCGCGCCAGCGGCCGACGTCATCGGCCAGCGGCCGCGCCATCGGCCCCAGCGCATAGGCGCCGCGGCGCGGCGCCACCAGCCAGCCGCCCGCCACCGCGCGCGCCAAGGCAACGCGGATGCTGTTCGGCGCGTGGCCGAACAGCGCACCGGCACCGAGCAGCTCGCGCACACCCAAAGCGGCATCGGCGCGGGCCTGCGCGCCCAGCAGCAGGTGCAGGATCAACGCGCGCGGTTTCATGCCTGGATATTACGCACGATTGCACTATTCGTCCATAGTACGTAATATTTTGTGGCCGATCGGGGGGGTCGGGGCGATCGGACAGCGCGGCCCAGCGCCGCTCACCTGAAGTCGCGCGACGCGGTGCGCAGCCGCCCCAGCAGCGCCGACAAGTCGTTCAGCTGCGCGGCAATCAGGTTCTTCACCTCGCCCTCGCGCTGCCAGGTGCCGTGCACTTCCAGCAGCCGCGAGCGCAGCAGCGGCAGCCGCTGCCGCTCGCGCAGCGTGCGCCAGACGATCACCTGCACCACGCCGGTTTCGTCTTCCAGGCTGACGAAGACGGTGCCGTTGGCGGTCTCGGGCCGCTGGCGCAGCGTGACGATGCCGGCGTAGCGCACGAAGCGGCCGTTGCCCACGCGCTGCAGCTCGGCCGCGGTCGCCAGCCGCCGCCGGCGCAACTGCGGCCGCAGCAGCGCCAGCGGGTGGCTGCGCAGCGTCAAACCGACGCTGGCGTAGTCGTGCAGCACTTCTTCGCCTTCGCTCGCCGCGGCCAGCTCGAGCCAGGGCTCGGCCACCGCCGCGCCGCGCAGCAGCCGCGGCGCCGGCTGCCACGCCGCGGCGTCCCACACCTGCTGGCGGCGGTGGCCGCTCAGGCTGGCCAAGGCATCGGCGCCGGCCAGCAGCCGCAGCTCGCGCGCGTCCAGCTGCGCGCGCTGCGCCAGGTCTTCGGCGCCGTCGAAGGGCGCCACCGCGCGCGCGGCCATCACGCGCAACGCGGCCGCCTCGCCCAGGCCCGACACCAGCCGCAGCCCCAGGCGCACCGCCGGGGTGCCGGGCAGGTCTTCCAGCGTGCAGTCGTGGCCGCTGTGCATCACGTCGGCACCGCGCACCACCACGCCATGGCGGCGCGCGTCCTGCACCAGTTGCGACGGCGAATAAAAGCCCAGCGGCTGCGAGTTCAGCAGCGCCGCCAGAAATTCGGCCGGGTGATGGCACTTGAGCCAGCACGACGCGTACACCAGCAGCGCGAACGACGCCGCGTGCGACTCCGGGAAGCCGTATTCGCTGAAGCCCTTGATCTGCTCGAAGATCGCCTGCGCGAAGGCCGCGTCGTAGCCGCGCGCGGTCATGCCGTCGATCAGCTTGTCGCGGTACTGCTCGAGGCCGCCCTTGCGCTTCCACGCCGCCATCGAGCGGCGCAGCTGGTCGGCCTCGCCCGGGGTAAAGCCGGCGGCCAGGATCGCCACCTGCATCACCTGCTCCTGGAAGATCGGCACGCCCAGCGTGCGCTGCAGCGCTTCGCGCAGCGCCTGGCTGGGGTAGACCACCGGCACCTTGCCCTGGCGGCGGTTCAGGTACGGGTGCACCATCTGCCCCTGGATCGGCCCGGGGCGCACGATCGCGACCTCGATCACCAGGTCGTAAAAGCAGCGCGGGCGCAGCCGCGGCAGCATCGACATCTGGGCGCGGCTTTCGATCTGGAACACGCCCACGGTGTCGGCACGGCAGATCATGTCGTAGGTGGCTGCGTCCTCGGCCGGGATGTCCTGCATCTCGAACGCGTGGCCCTTGCGCGCGCCGACGAATTCAAGGCAACGCCGGATCGCCGACAGCATGCCCAGCGCCAGCACGTCGACCTTCAGCAGGCCCAGCGCGTCGAGGTCGTCCTTGTCCCACTCGACCACGGTGCGCTCGGGCATCGCGGCGTTTTGCACCGGCACGATGCGCGTCAGCGGATCGCGCGTCAGCACGAAGCCGCCCGGGTGCTGCGACAGGTGGCGCGGAAAGCCGCGCAGCTGCTCGGTGAGCGCCAGCAGCTGACGCACCGCCAGATCGTCGGCGTCGAGCCCGGCCTCGGCCAGGCGCGCCGGCAGGGTCTCGCGCGCGTCCCACCACGCCAGGTTGGCGCCGAGCGCGTCGAGCTGCGCCGGCGCGAAGCCCAGCGCCTTGCCGGCGTCGCGCAGCGCGCTCTTGGTGCGGTAGCTGATCACCACCGCGGCGAGCGCGGCGCGGTGGCGGCCGTACTTGGCGTAAAGGTGCTGGATCACCTCCTCGCGCCGCTGGTGCTCGAAGTCGATGTCGATGTCGGGCGGCTCGTTGCGCTCTTCGCTGATGAAGCGCTCGAACAGCGTGGCCATGCGCGCCGGGTCGACCTCGGTGACGCCGATGCAGTAGCACACCACCGAGTTGGCCGCGCTGCCGCGCCCCTGGCACAGGATGCGGCGCGAGCGCGCGAAGCGCACGATGTCGGCCACGGTGAGGAAGTAGTGCTCGTAGCGCAGCCGCGCGATCAGCTGCAGCTCGTGCTCGATCTGCAACTGCACCTGGGCCGGCACGCCTTCGGGCCAGCGCTGGCCCGCGCCTTCGTAGGTCAGGCGGCGCAGGTACGACGCCGGCGTCTCGCCGCGCGGCACCACCTCGTCCGGGTACTGGTAGCGCAGCTCATCCAGCGAGAAATCGCAGCGCGCGGCGACCTGCAGCGTTTGCTCCAGCAGCGCCGCGGCGTAGGTCTGCGCCAGGCGCAGCCGCGAGCGCAGGTGGCGCTCGGCGTTGGGCTGCAGCTGCGAGCCGCAGGCGCCAAGCGGGCGGCCCAACCGCGTCGCGGTGAGCAGATCCTGCAACGGCTTGCGCGAGCGCAGGTGCATGTGCACGTCGCCGCTGGCCACCAGCGGCAGCGCCCAGCGCTGGCCCAGGCCATGCAGCCGCTGCAGCCAGCGCTCGTCGCCGATCTCGCGCAGCAACTCCAGCGCCAGCCAGCAGCGGCCGGCGAAGCGCTCGCGCAGCCAGCGCGCGATGCCGTCGAGCTGCGCATCGCTGCTGGCGCGCGCCGCGCAGGCCAGCACCACGCAGTGCGGCAGCTCGCCCGGCGCGATGTCGTCGGCGTGCAGCATGTAGCTGCCCTTGGTCGGCGAGCGCCGCCGCAGCCGGGTGATGAATTCGCACAGCGCGCCGTAACCCTGCCGGTTGCAAGCCAGCGCGACCAGCACGAAAGGCGCGTCGCCACCGACCTGGAACTGGCTGCCCACCAGCAGCTTCAGCGCGTGCGCCTTGGCCGCGACGTGCGCGCGCACCATGCCGGCCATCGAACATTCGTCGGCCAGCGCCAGCGCGCTGTAGCCCAGCGCCTTGGCGCGCGCCACCAGCTCCTCGGGCCAGCTCGCGCCACGCAGGAACGAGAAGTTCGACAGGCAGTGCAGCTCGGCATAACCGGGCAGCGCGGCGGGCGCGACCATGGCCGGGCCGATCAGGCGAACACGCCGTGCAGGTACCAGGCGCTGGCCTCGCCGGCACTGCGCTGGCGGAAGATCCACAGCACGCCGGCGTGCTCGCTCAGCGCCACCCAGTAGTCGCGCTCGACCTGCCCGGTGTGCTGCGCGCCGCCTGGCGCCAGACGGTGCCACCAGCCGCCTTCGATGCGGTGCGGGCCGAGCAGCAGTTGCAGCGGCCCCTGGTAGATCGGCCGCTCGCCGCGCAGCGCCAGCCGCAGCGGCGGCGCCAGCACGAAGCTGGGCTGCGGCAGCGCCGCCAGCGCCGGCGGCAGCGCGCGCCTGGCGGGCAGCGGGGCTGGCACTGGGGCTGGCACTGGGGCTGGCACTGGGGCGGGCACTGGGGCGGACACTGGGGCCGACGCCGGCTGCCAGCGCTGCGCCCATTCCGGCCGGTGGTCGTCGGCCAGCGTGGCCCGCAGCACGCGCTCGGGCCCGAGCCGCGCGGCGATGCGCTCCAGCACCAGCGCCAGCGGTTCGCCCGCGCGCCGCTCATCGGGCAGCAGCGACGCGCTGGCCGGTGCCAGCGCAGCGACGTCGAGCGCGCGCAGCGCCAGCTCGCCCACCGGCGCGGCCAGCGTCAGCCGCGCCAGTTGTTCGGCCAGCAGCCGGCTGAAGTGCTCGGCCTCGCGCATCGGCTGCGCGGTGCGCACGGTGAGCTCGCCGCCCTCGCCGGCCTCGCGCGCGCGCATCGCGTCATGCGCCCAGCGCAGCGTGAAGCCGCCGGCACCCGCATGCCGCGCCGCGAGCCAGCCGCACATCTGCAGCAGCAGGCGGCGCGCGCCGAACAACAGGGCCGGCGCCGCATCGACGCGCGCGGGCAACTCGAGCCGGGCCTCGAAGCTGGGCGGCAGGGTGACCCAGTCGTGCCCCTCGGGGCGCAGGCCGTAGGCGCGGTCGAGCGCTTCGAGCAAGGCGGCATCGAAGCGCCGCGCGATGCCGCCGCGCGGCAGCTTGCGCACATCGCCCAGCGTCGCGCAGCCCAGTTGCTGCAAGGTGGTGCGGTGCGGCTGCGTGGCGCTCAGCACGCGCAGCGGCAGTGCATCGAGCAACGCGGCCAAGGCGCGCGGTGCGCCGGCCTCGATGTCGCCGAGCCCCCGATCGAGTCCTTGATCGACCCCCCCGTGCCCTGCGCGCCCGAACGCCAGCGCCGCCAGGCTGTTCGGCGCCCAGGCCAGCGCGCCCGCGCCGAGCTCGGCCGCCGCGGCGCGAATGCGCTCGCGCAGCGCCGCCTTGCCGCCGAACAGCCGCGCGCTGGCCTGCAGCTCCATGACGACGGCTTCTTCGGCGACGGCCACGCGCGGGGTGAACTGCAGCGCCCACGCGGCCGGCCCGAGCAGCGCATCAATGGGCGGCGGCGTGCCGTCGCGGCGCGGCGGGAACAGCAGCGCGGCCCACCACATCGGGGAGCAGCTCGCGGTGGATCAGCCGGCTCGGCCGGCACAGCCGGGGCGTCAGCACCGACGCCAACCCCCCCGGCACCGAGGGCAGCCGCAGCACGCCGTCGAAGGCCGGCCCGCGGCGCTTCAGGATGCGCAGGTGCAGCTCCCAATCGAGCCCGAAGCCGACCTGCACGCGCAGCGGGGCGGCCGAGGCCTCGTGCTGCGCCGCCTGCGGCCGGCACAGGAACACCGGCCCGGCACCGGCCTGCGCGCGCAGCTGCAGCCGGCGCAACTGCTCGGGCCGCACCTGCGGCAGCCAGGCCACCACCGCCTGGTGCGCGTCGGACTGGAGCAGCTGCTCGGTGGCCCACAGCCGCTCGGCCGGCGCTTCGGCCTGGATCCACACGAAACGCCGCTCGTCCAGCCCCTGCTGGACCAGCCCGGGCAGATAGGGCTGGCGCGGCGGGCCGATCACCACCACCTGGGCGCCGCCGCGGGTCATCTGGCGCAACGCCGGGCACAGCAGCCGCCACTCGACCACCCCGGGCTGCGCGCTCAGCAGCTCGCAGATCGACCGGCAAGGCCAGCCCGCGCCCGGCAGCTGGGCATCCAAGCCGGGCCAGCCGGAGGGCACGACCGCCTCGGCCTGCGCCGCCAGCTGGTTGCCGCGCCACAGCGCGGCCTGAACCTGCGTTGGCAACCCCCGGCCGGCCGTCGCGTTCGCGCAAGCCGGCGCCAGAGGCGGCCTGCCGGTACCCGGGATTTCGTGAGGGCGCATGAGGTGAAGACGGCCGGCTTGCAACAGCCATTCGCCGGGTTCGGGTCGAGTGAAGCTGTATGTATATACAGTACTCTACGACCTCTTGGCCGACTTGGGTAGAGGGCGCAGCGGCCCCCACCGGCCCCGTCTATTGGTAGACAGCGTCTTGCGGCTCACCTGCAGTTCGAGGCAGGCGTCGGCTACGGTCATCAGGCCCATCGTTCAGCTCCTTAGGTTGAGGTCCTGGAGCTGATAGCGGCACGAAGTTATATCGGGCCACCCCGCCGAGCCATTTGGTGCCCGTTTGACGGCCAAGGTGCGTCAAAGGCCGCGTCTGTCGCCGTCTGACACAGTAGGGTGTGGAGGTATTGGGTGGTGGCCCGGTTGCCGGGGCAAGGTCGCCGAATCGCGCCAAGTCATTGATGCGATTCAGATTTCCCAGAGCGTGATGGCAGTGGAGGAACTGCCAAATCGTGAAGTTCTTGTGGTGCCGGCTGTCCGAATCGAACGGACGACCTTCCGCTTACAAGGCGGGTGCTCTACCTGCTGAGCTAAGCCGGCGCGCTGGGGGATTCTAGGTGCGGCGCTACTTCACGCGCTTCAGCGACGGGCGCGGCGCGGGCGGCTCGGGAGGGTCGTCGGGCGGCGATTGCTCTGCATCCGCCTGCGCCGCGTCGGACTCGGCGTCGGTTCGCGCCAGACGCAGCCCGGCGCGCGGCGGCGCGGCGCTGCCTTCGGCCTCGTCGGCGCAGGCCGGCGCCGCCGCCGCGGCGTCGGCCAGCGTCGGCACCGGAAAGGCCATGCCCTGGCCGTTCTCGCGGGCATAGATCGCCACCACGTGGTCGACCGGGACGACGATCTCGCGCACCGCGCCACCGAAGCGCGCCTTGAACTCGATGAACTCGTTGCCGAGCTTCAATCCCGTGGTTGCCTCGAAGCCGATGTTGAGCACGATCTCGCTGTTCTTCACGTACTCCATCGGCACCTGCACACGGGCATCGACGAACACCGCGATGTACGGCGTGAAGCCGTTGTCGGTGCACCAGTCGTGCAATGCACGGATCAGGTAGGGCCGCGTCGAGCTGCCTTGCGGCGGCGCTGCACTCGGCTTGGACATGGCCTGCGCTTTCGTGCCGCGCGCTTACTTGCGCATCACCTTTTCCGACGGCGTCAGCGCTTCGATGTAGGCCGGGCGCGAGAAGATGCGCTCGGCATACTTCAGCAGCGGCAGCGCGTTCTTCGACAGATCGATGCCGTAGTAGTCCAGCCGCCACAGCAGCGGCGCGATGGCCACGTCGAGCATCGAGAAATCGTCGCCGAGCATGAACTTGTTCTTCAGGAAGATCGGCGCAAGCTGCGTCAGGCGGTCGCGGATCTGCGCCCGCGCGCGCTCGAGCTGCTTGTCGGTGGCCTTGACACCGCGGTGTTCGAGCAGGTTGACGTGGGTGAACAACTCCTTTTCGAAGTTGAACAGGAACAGCCGCACCCGGGCACGCGCCACCGGGTCGCCCGGCATCAACTGCGGGTGCGGGAAGCGCTCGTCGATGTACTCGTTGATGATGTGCGACTCGTACAGGATCAGGTCGCGCTCGACGAGGATCGGCACCTCGTTGTACGGGTTCATCAGCGCGATGTCTTCGGGCTTGGCGAACAGATCCACGTCGCGGATCTCGAAGTCCATGCCTTTTTCGAACAGCACGAAGCGGCAACGGTGCGAGTAAGGACAGGTGGTTCCGGAATAAAGCACCATCATCGGGGCGGGCTCCTGGTCAGCAGCACCACGACGCGGTGGCTGCAATGCAATTCACGCGGCCGCCGGCCGATCACCGGCCGCGGCACGCCTCGCACGGCGGCGTCGAAGCCGCCGCCGCGCCGGGTTACTTGATGTCTTTCCAGTAAGCGGCGTTGAGCCGCCAGAAGATCACGGTGAGCATCGCCAGGAACAACAGCACGAACACGCCCAGGCGCACGCGCTGGCCTTGCATCGGCTCGCCCATCCACTGCATGAACGCCACCAGATCGGCCACGGCTTGGTCGTACTCATTGGCGCTGAGCGTGCCGGCGCTCATCGGCTCGAAGTTCTTGAACACCGAGGTGGTCTTGGTGGCGTCGTGCGGATCGGCTTCGTCGGCGAACACCGCGCGCTGCTGACCCTGCAACTCCCACATCACGTGCGGCATGGCCACGCTGGGAAAGACCAGGTTGTTCCAGCCGGTGGCCGAGTTCGCGTCACGGTAGAACGTGCGCATGTAGGTGTAGAGGTAGTCGGCACCGCTGCCGCCGTTGCCGGCGCGCGAGCGCGCGATCACCGTCAGATCCGGCGGCGCGGCGCCGAAGAAGTCCTTGGCCTGCACCGGATCGAGCGTGATGGTCATCGTGTCGCCGACCTTGTTGGCGGCGAACATCAGGTTGTCCTTGATCTGCTGGTCGCTCAGGCCGATGTCGCGCATGCGGTTGTAGCGCATGTAGTTGGCCGAGTGGCAGTTCAAGCAGTAGTTGACGAACAACCGCGCGCCGTTTTGCAGCGCCGGCAGTTGGGTCACCCGCTCGGTGGGGAACTTGTCCAGCGCGGCGCCGCCGCCGGCCGCGTGAGCGCCGGCCAGCAGGCCGAGCGCAAGCCAGACTCCGATGAGAAATCGCTTCGTCATGTTGTTGTGCTCCGCCGGCTGCGCATCAATGGGCGCGGAAGTTCACGCGCTCGGGCACCGGCTTGAAGGTGCCGATGCGGCTCCACCACGGCATCAGCAGGAAGAAGCCGAAGTAGAACAGCGTGCCCGCCTGCGACACCACCGTGCCCACCGGCGACGGCGGCTTGATGCCCAGGTAGCCGAGCACCAGGAAGTTGACGATGAAGATCGCGTAGAGCCACTTGTTCCAGCCCGGGCGGTAGCGGATCGAGCGCACCGGGCTCTTATCCAGCCAGGGCAGCGGGAACAGCACCATCACCGCCACGCCCATCACCACCACGCCCCAGAACTTCGCGTCCAGCGCCTTGAGCAAGCCGATGGTCACCAGCGCGCCGACCAGCACCACCAACTTGGCGGTGCCCGACAGCCTGGCGCGCAGCACGGTCAGCACCGCGGCGATCGCGACGACACCGACCAGCACGTTGACGAACGGATCGGTCACCGCGCGCAGCATCGAGTAGAACGGCGTGAAGTACCACACCGGTGCGATGTGCGCCGGCGTCTTCAGCGGATCGGCCGGGATGAAGTTGTTGTACTCGAGGAAGTAGCCGCCCATCTCCGGCGCGAAGAACACGATCGCCGCGAAGATCATCAGGAACACGCCCACGCCGATCAGGTCGTGCACGGTGTAGTACGGATGGAACGGAATGCCGTCGAGCGGGATGCCGGTCTTCGGGTCCTTGTGCTTCTTGATGTCCACGCCGTCGGGGTTGTTCGAGCCCACGTCGTGCAGCGTCAGCAGGTGCGCGACCACCAGGCCGATCAGCACCAGCGGCACGGCGATGACGTGAAAGGCGAAGAAGCGGTTCAGCGTGGCGTCGCCGACCACGTAGTCGCCGCGGATCAGCAGCGACAGGTCCGGGCCGATGAACGGAATCGCGGCGAACAGGTTGATGATCACCTGCGCGCCCCAGTACGACATCTGGCCCCACGGCAGCAGATAGCCCATGAAGGCCTCGGCCATCAGGCACAGGAACAGCGCCACGCCGAAGATCCACACCAGCTCGCGCGGCTTTTGGTAGCTGCCGTAGATCAGCCCGCGCCACATGTGCAGGTACACGACGATGAAGAACGCGCTGGCGCCGGTGGAGTGCATGTAGCGGATCAGCCAGCCCCAGGGCACGTCGCGCATGATGTACTCGACCGACTCGAAGGCCTTGGCCGCGTCGGGCTTGTAGTGCATCACCAGGAAGATGCCGGTGACGATCTGGATCACCAGCACCAGCATCGCCAGCGAGCCGAAGAAGTACCAGACGTTGAAGTTCTTCGGAGCGTAGTACTCCGACATGTGCTTCTTGTACTCGGCAAAGCCGGTGGGGAACCGGTTTTCCAGCCACACCGTGGCCTGCGTCATTGCCGACGAGCCGGGGGGCGCTTCCTTGAATTCAGCCATGGCTATCCCTGTGAATGCGACGTTGCGACTCAGGCCTTGTCTTCGCCGATCAGCAGCAGCGTGTCGGACAGGTACATGTGGCGCGGCACCTCGAGGTTGTCGGGCGCCGGCTTGTTCTTGAACACGCGGCCGGCCATGTCGAAGGTCGAGCCGTGGCACGGACACAAGAAGCCGCCCGCCCAATCGTCGGGCAGCGACGGCTGCGCGCCCGGCGTGAAGCGGTCCACCGGCGAGCAGCCCAGGTGCGAGCAGATGCCCACGCACACCAGAACTTCCGGCTTGATCGAACGCGGCACGTTGCGCGCGTACTCGGGCGTGAGCTCGTCCGGGTTGCGCTTGGAAAACGGGTCGGCCAACTGGCTGTCGAGCTTGTCGAGCCCGGCCACCTGCTCCTCGGTGCGGCGCACGATCCACACCGGCTTGCCGCGCCATTCGACCGTCATCTTCTCGCCGGGGCGCAACGCGCTGATGTCGGCCTGCACCGGGGCGCCGGCCGCCTTGGCCCGCTCCGATGGCGCGAAACTGGCGACGAAGGGCACTGCCACCGCAGCCCCGCCGACCGCGCCGGCGCCGCAGGCTATAGCGATCCAGGTACGCCGATCTGAATCGACTTTGGCCTCACTCATGCTTTCCTCTGCTTGAAGTCGATGTCGGGTCGACCGGGGATTCTAGCCGAGCGTCCTGCGGCCTTTGTCACACCTCGGGTCGGTTAGCCTGCGCGCCCGGCGCGGGCCACGGTGGCCCGCGCACAGCGAGGAGCAGTCAAGCATGGGATTCGCGACCGAGTTCAAGGAATTCGCGCTCAAGGGCAACGTCATGGACCTGGCCGTGGGCGTCATCATCGGCGGCGCGTTCGGCAAGATCGTCGATTCGGTGGTCAGCGATCTGATCATGCCGCTGGTCGGCAGGGTGCTCGGGGGCCTGGACTTCAACAACTACTACGTGCCGCTGGCCGGGCAGACCGCCACCAACCTGGCCGACGCGAAGAAGGCCGGCGCGGTCTTCGCCTACGGCAGCTTCATCACCGTGGCGCTGAACTTCATCATCCTGGCCTTCATCATCTTCGTCATGGTGCGGCAGATCAACAGGCTGCGCGCTTCGACACCGCCAGCGCCGCAGCCCGAGCCCGCCACGCCCGAAGACGTGCTGCTGCTGCGCGAGATTCGTGATGCATTGAAGAAATAGCGCCGCAGGGGCGCGCGGCGGGACTTCACGCGGCGCGTTCGAGGCCGATGCTGTTCGGGTAGCGAACCGCGCCATGAATTCGACGCCCGCCCTTGCACTGCCCAGCGCCATCGATGCTGCCGTGCGCCGCGTGAAGCAGGCCGCACGCGCCGCGGCCGAGCGCACCGTGGACAGCCTGGGCGTGTCGGCGCTGGCGTCGGCCAACGTGTTCCAGCGCGACGCGCTGCTGGGCGCGCAGTTCGAGCTCAGCCGCAAGCTCGGCGCCTTTTGCAACGGCTTCGACGAGACGCTGGACCGCCGCATCGAAAGCGAACTGCTGCCCCGCGCCAGCACGCCCGGCGCGCTCGAGGCTGCCGGCTGGGACGCGCTGAGTCTGGTCGACAACCACGAGATGGAGCTGCAGGTCAGTGCCGAGCGCTTCGCACTGCGAATCGCGCACGACTGCGAGGCCGAGCAGCGCGAGCTCGAAGGTTTCGTCGGCTCGGTGCTGCACGGTTTCACCGAAGCACCGCGCAACCCGCTGCGCCCCGAGCTGATCGGCCACGCGATGGTGCGCAGCATCGAGCGCCTGACCGACCGCCCCGAGCAGCGCAAGGCGCTGGTGTCGGAGTTCTGCCGCTCGCTGGCGGCCGCATTGCCGCAGACCTACGCCGCGATCGCCGCCGAGATGCGCGCGGCGGGGGTCAAGCCGGCATTGCCCAGCTTTCGCAACTCCGAACGCGGCGGCGGCTTTGCCCGCACCGGATCGGGCGGCGACACCTCGAGCCGGCCGGTCGGGCTGGACGATTCGCGCGTGATGGCCCACGGCGGCGGCCACGGCCACGACCCGGTCCACGGCCGGGCTGCCGCGGGCGGGCGCGGGCCCGGCGGCGCGGGCGTCGGGCGTGGACCGGCAGCCGGCACGCCGATCGGCCAGGTCGATGCCGGGCTGATGGCACTGATCCGCCGGCTGGCCTTCAGCGACCACGGCGGCAGCGGCGACGACGCCGGTGGCGGCTTCGATTCCGCATTTCATGCATCCGCTGCCGGCGGCTTCGGCGATGGCGCGGCACGCGCGGTGCCGGTGGCACCGAACCTGATCCGCACCCACCGCGAAGCGCTGCGCCAGGCCAGCAGCGGCTCGCTCGATCACATGGTGATCGACGTCATCGGCAGCCTGTTCGACCAGATCCTGTCCGACCCGAAGGTGCCGCCGCAGCTGGCGCGGCAGATCGCGCGGCTGCAGCTGCCGGTGCTGCGCGCCGCGCTCGGCGACACCAGCTTCTTCTCGTCGCGCAAGCATCCGGTGCGCCGCTTCGTCAACCGCATCGCCTCGCTGGGCAGCGCTTTCGAAGACTTCGACTCCGAATCCGGCCAGCGCTTCTTGAAGCTGGTGCGCGAGCTGGTGCAGCAGGTCGTCGAGGGCGACTTCGACCAGATCGAGCTGTACGACAGCAAGCTGGCCGCGCTCGAAGCCTTCATCGTCGAGCAGTCGCGGCGCGAGGTGCAGGACAGCTCCGGCGCGGCCACGCTGCTGGCCGACAAGGAGACACGCCTGCGCTTGCAGCAGCGCTACACGCAGCAACTGCAAGCGCTGCTCGAGCCGCTGCCGGCACCTGAGTTCGTGCGCGACTTCATCTGCCAGGTGTGGAGCCAGGCGCTGATGCGCGCGGCGCAGCTCGACGGCGACGACAGCGCCCGCGTGAAGCGGCTGCGCCACGCCGCGCGCGAGCTGATCATGAGCGTGCAGCCCAAGGGCTCGCCCGAGCAGCGCAAGACCTTCCTGATGCAGCTGCCCACGCTGATGAAGGAGCTCAACGAGGGCATGGACCTGATCGGCTGGCCTGAAGGCGCGAAGAAGACCTTCTTCGCCGCGCTGCTGCCCGCGCACGCCGAATCGCTGAAGGGCCAAGCGCTGCGCACGCTGGATTACAACCTGCTGGCGCGCCAGGCCGACAGCGCGCTCGGCGAGGCGATGCCCAGCGCCTGCGAACTGCCGCCGCCGTCGGCACTGGCACCCACGTTGCGCGACGCCGCCGCCGGTGCGCGCTTTTCCGCTGAAGAAGCCGAGCGCATCGGCCTGGTCGACGAGGCGGCAGTCGACTGGGACGGCCAGGTCGACATCGACCTCAGCGCCGAGCCGGCGCTGGCCGACGGCGAGCTCGACATCGCCGGGCTGCCGAAGGTGGATAGCCCGGCCGAGCCGGCCAGCGGCAAGTCGCTGGCCGACCACGTGCAGATCGGCTTTGCCTACCAGATGCACCTGGATGGCGCCTGGCGCAAGGTGCGCTTGAACCACGTCAGCCCCGGACGCAGCTTCTTCGTCTTCACCCACGGCGGGCGCCACAAGCAAACGGTGTCGATGACCTACCGCATGCTCGCTCGCCTGTGCGAAACCGGCCGGCTGCGCGCGTTCGAGAACGCCTACCTGATCGAGCGCGCCACCGCGCGTGCGCGCCGGCAGCTGGCGGCGCTGGGCGGCAACGCCACCGCCTGAAGTTCAGCGGCGCGCCAGCTGCCGCGCCATGCGGATCGCCGCTTCCAGGCTGGACGCGTCGGCGCGGCCGCTGCCGGCGATGTCGAATGCCGTGCCGTGGTCGGGGCTGGTGCGCACGAAGGGCAGGCCCAACGTGACGTTGACGCCGTGCTCGACGCCCAGGTACTTGACCGGAATCAGGCCGTGGTCGTGCGTCATCGCCACCACCAGGTCGAACTCGCCGGCATGGCCCTTGGCGTTGCGCGCGCGCATGAACACGGTGTCGGGCGCATAGGGTCCGCTGGCGTCGATGCCCAGGCGCCGCGCCTCGGCCACCGCCGGGGCGATGAAGCGCTGCTCCTCGTCGCCGAACAGGCCGCCCTCTCCGGCATGCGGGTTCAGCCCGGCCACCGCGATGCGCGGCTCGGGCTGGCCCCAGCTTGCGGCGGCGTCGTGCGCGATGCGAATCGTCTGCAGCACGGAGTCGAAGCTCACCAGCTCGACCGCGCGGCGCAGCGCGACGTGGATGCTGACCAGCACCACGCGCAGTTCGTCGTTGGCCAGCATCATGCGCACCGGCGGCGGCTCGCCCAGCGCGGGCGCGGCCAAGGCCTGCAGCATCTCGGTGTGGCCGGGGTAGCCGATGCCGGCCGCCGCCAGCGCCTCCTTATGCAGCGGCGCCGTGACCATCGCCGCGGCCTGGCCGCCGCGCAGCCACTGCACCGCGGTGTCGATGCAGCGCGCGGCCGCCGCGCCGCAACGCGCATCGATGCGGCCCCACGGCAGCTGGTGCAGGCCGGCAGGCAGCTGCGGCGGACGCAGCACGCCGAGCGCGCCGGGCGGCACGCTGGCCAGGTCGGCCGGCGTGTCGATCTGCGCCAGCGGCAGCGTCAGGCCCAGCGCCGCTGCGGCACGCAGCAGCACCTGCGGATCGGCCACCGCCAGGCAATCGGCGGCGGCACCGCCGGCCACCGCCTTCAAGATGATCTCGGGGCCGATACCGCAGGCATCGCCCATCGTCAGCAGCACGGGTGTGGTCGCCATCCGCCATTGTGAGCGAGCACCGCTGCGGCGCGGCGCACGGACAAGGCCGGATCGATAATCCAAGGTACCGTCGGCCGAGCCACTTGGCCGGCTCGACCGATCGATCCAATGCTGCGCAAGCTGTGGTTGCTGTTCGCCCAGACCGTGACCGTCGGCCTGGGGCTGTGGTTCGTCGTCGCGGCGTTGCGGCCCGACGCGATCGCACCGGCGCCGCCGCAGATCGGCCGGCCCGAGCCGGTGCCGATCGCCGCACCCGCTCCTGCGCCGCCAAGCGCACCCGGACTCACGCCCAGCGGACCGGCCAGCTACAGCCAGGCGGCACGCCGGGCGGCACCGGCCGTGGTCAGCATCGTCGCGACCAAGCCGTCGCGCGGCGCGGACGCCGACCCCTGGCTGCGCCAGTTCTTCGGCCGCGGCTCGGGTGCGCGCCCGCAGGTCGAGGGGCTGGGCTCTGGCGTGATCGTCTCGGCCGACGGCCTGCTGCTGACCAACAACCACGTGGTCGAGGGCGCCAGCGAGATCGAGGTCCAGCTCGCCGATGGGCGTCAAGCGCGCGCCCAGCTCGTCGGCACCGACCCCGAGACCGACCTCGCGCTGTTGCGCATCGCGCTGCAGCCGCTGCCGGTGATCGCGCTGGGCGACACGCGCGCGCTGCAGGTCGGCGACGTCGTGCTGGCCATCGGCAACCCGTTCAACGTCGGCCAGACGGTGACCTCGGGCATCGTCAGTGCGCTCGGGCGCAACCGGCTGGGGCTGTCGACCTTCGAGAACTTCATCCAGACCGACGCGGCGATCAACCCGGGCAACTCCGGCGGCGCGCTGGTCGACGCCGACGGCCGCCTGGTCGGCATCAACACCGCCATCTACAGCCGCAGCGGCGGCAGCCTGGGCATCGGCTTCGCGATCCCGGTGGACGCGGCGCGCACGGTGATGGACGCGCTGCTGCGCGACGGCCAGGTCACGCGCGGCTGGATCGGCGTCGAGCCGCGCGACCTGACGCCCGAGCTCGCGGCCAGCCTGGGGCTGCCGAGCGCCCAAGGCGTGCTGATCACCGGTGTGCTGCGCGACGGCCCGGCCAGCCGCGCCGGGCTGCGCCCGGGCGATGTCGTCGTCGCCATCGATGGCGTCGAGGTGCGCGACACCGCGCAGCTGCTGGCGGCGGTGTCGGCGCTCGAGCCGCGCGCGGTGGCCGAGATCACGACGCGGCGCGGCAACCAGCCGCGGGTGCTGAAGCTGACCGTCGCGCAGCGCCCGGCGCCGCTGCGCCGCGGCGTCGAGTAGCGCACCGCCAGCACGCGCCGCGGCTCGGGCGCGGCCGACGCCGCGCTGTCGACCCCGGGCGCGGCCTACGCCGCGCTGTCGACCCCGGGCGCGGCCTACGCCGCGCTGTCGGTCTTGGCCTGCCCGCCTTCGTCGGGCACCTGGGTGTGCTTGATGAACAGCTTGGCGCTCCAGATGCCGAACTCGTAGAGCAGGCACATCGGGATCGCCAGCGCCAGCTGCGACACCACGTCGGGCGGCGTGATGATCGCCGCGACGATGAACGCGCCGACGATGAAATAGCCGCGCCACTTCTTCAGCTGCTCGATGGTGACGATGCCCAGCCGCGCCAGCACCACCACTGCCACCGGCACCTCGAAGGCGGCGCCGAAGGCGATGAACATGGTCATGACAAAGCTCAGGTAGGCCTCGATGTCGGGCGCGGCGGTGATGCTCTTGGGCGCGAAGCTCTGGATGAACCTGAACACCTGGCCGAACACCAGGAAGTAGCAAAAGGCCACGCCCAGAAAGAACAGCACCGTGCTGGAGATGACCAGCGGCAGCACCATTTTCTTTTCGTGGTTGTAAAGCCCCGGCGCGACGAAGGCCCACACCTGGTACAGCACCACCGGCAGCGCCAGCAGGAAGGCGGCGAGCAGGGTGATCTTCAGCGGCACCAGGAACGGCGAGATGACGTTGGTGGCGATCATCGTCGCGCCGGCCGGCAGGTGCGACACCAGCGGCGCGGCCAGCATGTCGTACAGCGGCCCCGAGCCGGGCCACACCAGCAGCACACCGAAGGCGACGCCGACCGCGATCAGTGCGCGGATCAAGCGGTCGCGCAACTCGACCAGGTGCGAAACGAAGGGCGCCTCGGTGCCTTCGAGTTCGTCGCGCGGCGGCTCGGTCACCAGCGCCCTCCGCGCGCGGCGCGCCGGGTGCCGGCCGCCGCACGGCCGCGGTGCCCGCTCACGGCCCGGCCTTGCGGCGCGACAGACCGGGCGGGCGGAAGCGCGCGACGCGCGCCGCGCCCGACTGCGCGTGGGTGCGAATGCCCTGGCGCTGCTTGTACCACTGCGGCGTGGCGCCGCGCTTGAGCCGCCAGCGCTTGTTCGGGTGCTTGTACTGCGGCGCCGGCGCCTCGGCGGCGGCGTCGGGCGGCAGCGGCAGGTCCGACCAGGCCGACTGCAATTCGTCGTGGGTGCTGCGCACCTCGTCGCGCACGCTGGTCTCGACCTCGCGCGCCGCGTCCTCGACCTGCGTCTTCATCTTCTTCAGCTCGTCGAGCTCGATCGAGCGGCTGACCTCGGCCTTGACGTCAGCCACGTAGCGCTGGGCCTTGCCCAGCATGTGGCCCACCGTGCGTGCCACGCGCGGCAGTTTCTCCGGGCCGATCACGATCAGCGCCACCGCGCCGATCAGCGCGAGCTTGTCGAAGCCGAAATCGATCACGCCGGGTCTTCGCGGTGCCGGCCGGCTCAGGTCTTGGTCCGCGCCTCGACGTCGACCGTGCGATCGGCGGCGCTCTTGCTGGCCCCCACCTGCGGCGGTGCGTCGGGCGCGGCGGCGTCTTCGCTGCCGCTTTTCATGCCGTCCTTGAAGCCCTTGACCGCCCCGCCGAGGTCGGTGCCGATGTTCTTCAGCTTCTTGGTGCCGAAGATCAACACCACCACCAGCAACACGATCAGCCAGTGCCAGATGCTGAACGAACCCATCTCGTCTCTCCTGCGCGAACGACTGCCGATTCTAGGTGAGCACGCTTGTGCGGGATCAACCCCGCAGCCAGGGGCGCGGGCCGCCCATCACGTGCACGTGCAGATGCTGCACCTCCTGGTGGCCGTCCTGTCCGGTATTGATCAGGGTGCGAAAGCCGTTGGTCACGCCCAGCTCGCGCATCAGCCGCGGCGCCAGCACCAAGATGCGCCCGAGCAGCGCCTCGTGCTCGGCGCTCACGTCGTAGTGCGACACCAGGTGCTGCTTCGGGATGATCAGCACGTGCACCGGCGCCCACGGCGCGATGTCGTGAAAGGCCAGCAGTTGATCGTCTTCGTAGGCCTTCTTCGCCGGGATCTGGCCGGCGACGATCTTGCAGAAGATGCAGTTCGCGTCGTGCGTCATCGTGCTCATCCTTGCTCAGCCCGGCATCGCCTCGTTGGCGTTGAGCTTCATCCAGCCGCGCACCACGCGGTACAGGAACCAGATCGAGATCACGCCCCAGGCGATCCAGCCCGGCACCAGCAGCAGCAGCCACAGCGGCGCGGTCAGCAGGTACAGCCCCGCCGCCCACAGCACGCTGCGGATGCGCCAGCTGAAGTGGCTTTGCTGCCAGGTGCCGACGGCGTCGTCGCGTTTGACCAGATCGACGACGAAGGCCACGATCAGCAAGGCGACGCTGGCCTGCGCGCCCGGCATCACCGCGCCGACGGCAACGATCAGGTGCAGCAAGTAGCTGATGTGGCCGATCAGCTTCAGCGACGACTCGCGCTCGTCGAGACGGACGATCGGGTTGAGGTTCATGTGCGGTCGGCCTCCCGGGATTGCAGTTTGCGTGCGGCGAACTCCTCCAACCCCGATTGCCCCTCGCGGCGCTGCAACTCGGCCAGCACATCGGCCGGGCCCAGGCCGAACTGCGCCAGCAGCAGCATCGAGTGGAACCAAAGGTCCGCCACCTCGTACACGATCTTGGCGCGATCACCGTCCTTGCCCGCCATCACGGTCTCGGTGGCTTCCTCGCCGATCTTCTTCAAGATGGCGTCGCCCCCCTTGGAAAACAAGCGCGCGACGTAACTCTTGTCGGGGTCGCCGCCGCGCCGGCTGGCAATGACCTCGGCCAGCCGCGCCAGGGTGTCGTGTTCGTTCATCTACTTGTAGATCCGCTCGGGCGCCAGCAGCACCGGCTCGACCTCATGCCACGCGCCGTCGCGGTACAGGCGAAAGAAGCAGCTGTGGCGCCCGGTATGGCAGGCGATGCCCGGCTCGTGGCCGAGCTGCGTCACCTTCAGCAGCAGCACGTCGTTGTCGCAGTCCAGCCGCATTTCGTGCACCTGCTGGAAGTGGCCCGACTCCTCGCCCTTGTGCCACAGCCGCTGGCGCGATCGGCTCCAGTACACCGCCTGGGCGCTGGCGGCGGTGCGCGCCAGCGCCTCGCGGTTCATGTACGCAAACATCAGCACGTCGTTGCTGCCAAGCTCCTGCGCGATCACCGGCAGCAGCCCCTGCGCGTCCCACTTGACCTCGTCGAGCCAGTCCATCGGGGCAGTTTAACCATCCGCCCAGCGATCACCCTTGGTGCGTCGGGCCGGCGAAGCCTTGTTCGGCGGCGAACCACCGCAGCACCGGGATCGTGCCGGGCAGCACCGGGCGCACCTGCAGCGGCAGGCGCTGCCATGCCATCGCCTGGCCCTCGCGCATCTGAAGCTGCCCTTGCCAGCTGAACACCTTGCAAAAGTGCAGCCGCACGCGCGCGTGCTCGTAGTCCATCAGCTCGATCTTCCAGGGCTCGGGTGCGGCGATGGCGATGCCCAGCTCCTCGTGCAGCTCGCGGCGCAAGGCCTGCGCCACCGTCTCGCCCGGCTCGAGCTTGCCGCCCGGAAACTCCCAGTAGCCGGCGTAGACCTTGCCAACGGGCCGGCTGGTCAGCAAGAAGCGGCCGTCGCGGTCGATCAGCACGCCCACCGCGACGTCGACGGGACGGCGCGGCTCCTGCGGCTCGACGTCGACGGGACGGCGCGGCTCCTGCGGCTCGACGTCGACGGGACGGCGCGGCTCCTGCGACGCGACGTCGACCGCGCGGCGCAGCAGCGCGGCATCGGCACGCGCCGGCTCGGGCGGGCCGCTCAACGCGGGTGCCTTCCGGCGTAGTCGGTGGCGAACTGGTAGGCCACGCGCCCCGACCGCGAGCCGCGCTCGAGCGCCCACACCAGGCTTTCCTGGCGCGCGGCGGCGATCGCGTCTTCGGCCACGCCGAAGCTGCGCAGCCACTGCGCGACGATCGCGAGGTACTCGGCCTGGGTGAACGGATAGAAGCTGATCCACAGGCCGAAGCGCTCGGACAGCGAGATCTTCTCCTCGACCACCTCGCCCGGATGCACCTCGCCGTCCTCGGTGTGCTTGTAGCTGAGGTTGTCCGACATGTACTCCGGCAGCAGGTGGCGCCGGTTGCTGGTGGCGTAGATCAGCACGTTGGCCGACGACTGCGCCACCGAGCCGTCGAGGATCGACTTCAGGGCCTTGTAGCCGGGCTCGCCCTCGTCGAAGCTCAGGTCGTCGCAGTACACGATGAAGCGCTCGGGGCGCTGGGCCACCAGCTCGACGATGTCGGGCAGGTCCACCAGGTCGGTCTTGTCGACTTCGATCAGGCGCAGCCCGCGCGGCGCGAACTCGTTCAGGCAGGCCTTGATCAGCGAACTCTTGCCGGTGCCGCGCGCGCCGGTCAACAGCACGTTGTTGGCGCCATGCCCGGCGACGAACTGCTCGGTGTTGCGCAGCAGCCGCTGCTTCTGCGGCTCGACCTCGACCAGCGCGTTCAGCCGGATGGCCGCGACGTGGCGCACCGGCTCGATGCGCCCGCCGCTGCCGCGCTTGCGGTAGCGAAAGGCCACCGAGGCACCCCAGTCGGGCGCGGCCAACGGCTGCGGCAGCAGCGTCTCCAGCCGCTGCAGCAAGGCTTCAGCGCGGGCGATCAACGATTCGAGGGAGGGCGCGGTCATGACGACAGTGTAGGCAGCATGCGGCTGCTGCCGGATCGCGCCGGCGCGGCGGATCGGGCGGTCAAGCGGTCAAGCGGTCAAGCGGCGCAGCGCCAGATCCAGATGCTCGGTGGGCATGCGCTTGAAGCCCGAGCGCGCGTAACGCTGCAGCCGGCCCACCACCAGCGCGGTCAGCGCCGAGGCCAGCGCCTGCGCATCCACCGTCGGCGTGCTCGAACCGGCGGACTCGGCCGCCAGGCGCAGCGACTGGCGCAGCTGCGCCTCGACGCGGTCGAAGAACAGGTTCATGCGCGTGGTCAGCCGCTCGTGCTCGAACACCAGCGCGTCGCCAACCATCACGCGCGCCATGCCGGGGTTCTTCTCGCCGAACTGCAGCAGCACCGCGACGACGCGCTGCGCCTGCTCGGCACCGCCGCTGTCGCGCTCGACGATCTGGTTGACCAGCGTGAACACGCTGGCTTCGATGAACTCGATCAGCCCTTCGAACATCTGCGCCTTGCTCGCGAAGTGGCGGTACAGCGCGGCTTCGCTGACCTCGAGCCGCGCCGCCAGCGCCGCGGTGGTGATGCGCTCGGCGCCCGATTGCTCGAGCATCGTCGCCAGGGTCTGCAGGATCTGCACGCGGCGCTCGCCGGGTTTGGGCCGCTTGCGCACGCGCGCGGCTGGCGCCACCGGCGGCGCTGCCGCACCAGCGGCTCGAGCGTCGGCGGCCGGCTCGGCCGGCGCGCCGACTGGCGCAGCGTCATCGCTGCGGTCGTGCCCGTCGCTGTCGTGCGGCAGCTCGGCCGCGGGCGGCGCCTCATCCGGCGCCAAGGCACCGGCCGCCGTGCTCGGCTGCGGCGCGGCCTGGACGTCGGCGTGGCTTGGCGGCGTGTCGGACATGGTGGCGTCGTGCGCCCGGCAGGGGCAGCCGGGTCATTCTGGCATGGGGCCTCGGCGCGGCCCGATGCAGGTAAACACCGACCCTGCCCCCCCATGCGCGGTGGGTCAACGCAGCGGGCGGCGCAACCGGCTCAGCCGGCGCAGCTTGACGTCGACGTAGGGCGGCCGGCGCGCCGCGCGCAGCGGCGCGCGGGCGTCGCGTGGCGTCCAGCGCTGCATCCACACCGTGCGCATGCCCACGCGCCGCGCCGCCTTCTGGTGCTGCAAGGTGTCTTCGACCAGCACGCAGCGCGGCGCCGGCACGCGCAGCCGCGCCAGCAGCCGGCGCAGCATGCGCGCATCGGGCTTGGGCCGCAGCTGGCCGAACATGCGCATGTCCTCGATGCTGATCAGGCCGTCGAAGCAGCGGCCGAAGCCCAGCGTGGCGATCACGCGCTCGGCATAGGCGCGCGGCGCGTTGGTCAGGATGTACTTGCGCCCGCGCAGCTGGCGCAGCGCCGCGAGGTCGTGCATGCTGGCGCGCAGCGCCTGTTCGAGCCCCGGCAGCAGGTGCGTGTGGTGCAGGAAGTGCGCGGCATCCACCCCGTGATGCCGGACCAGCCCGAGCAGCGTCGCGCCGTAGCGCTGCCAGTAGCGCCGGCGCAGCGCATCGGAGTCCTCGCGGCTGAGCTGCAGGTGCTGCTCGATGTACTGGCCGAAGGCCACGCGCAGCGCCGGCATCGACGCGCCGGACGCATCGTGCAGCGTGTCGTCGAGGTCGAACAGCCAGACCCGCGAACCGCTGCCGCGCTTCATCGCGGCGGGAACTTTGCGTGGCATTCGATAATCCGCCCTGGTTTGGACGATGCGATCGAATGTGTAGACGGACCCGGCGGCTCGCCGCGACCGGCCCGGTCAGGGCCGCGCCGGCTGCAGCGGCGCTGATGCTGGTGCTTGCGCTGGGCGCGTGCGCGCTGCCGTCCGGCGCCGGCCGCGAGCCCAACTCGGTGTACCAGCACGAGCGCTTCCAGTCCGACGAGACCTTCTCGCGGCTGTTCGACGCCAGCGTCAACGACACCTGCGAAGCCGCACGCCGCGCGCTGCTCAGCCAGGGCTACATCATCACCTCGGCGCGCGACGACGCGGTCAAGGCCAGCAAGCGCTTCCAGCCCGACGGCGAGGTGCACATCGAGATCAGCTTCAACGTGGTGTGCGTGCCCGAAGGCGCGGGCGGCGCGCTGGCCACCGCCTACGTCTCGGCGCTGCAGGACCGCTACGTGCTGAAGAAGGTGCCGAACAACACCAGCCTGGGCGTCGGGCCCTTCGGCTCGATCTCGGTGCCGCTGTCGTCCAGCGAGGACTCGCTGGTCAAGGTCGGCTCCGAGACCATCCCCGCCGGCCCGTTCTACGACCGCTACTTCGCGCTGATGCAACGCTTGCTCGGCGACATGCGCTGAGAGCCGTGCGCAGCGCGCCGTGCGCAGCGCGCTCAATGCGAGCGGATCATGGTGCCGTAGGCCTGGTCGGTCAGCACCTCCAGCAGCATCGCGTGCGGCACCCGCCCGTCGATGATGTGCACGGTGTTGACACCGTTCTTGGCCGCGTCCAGCGCCGAGCCGATCTTGGGCAGCATGCCGCCGGAGATGGTGCCGTCGGCGAACAGCGCGTCGATCTCGCGCGCGCTCAGGTTGGTCAGCAACTGGCCCTGCTGGTCGAGCACGCCCGGGGTGTTGGTCAGCATCATCAGCTTCTCGGCCTTCAGCACCTCGGCCAGCTTGCCGGCGACGACGTCGGCATTGATGTTGTAGCTCTCGTTGTCGATGCCGAAACCCAGCGGCGAGATCACCGGGATGAACTGGTCGTCCTGCAGCGCGCGCACCACGCCGGCGTCGATCGCGGTGATGTCGCCGACCTGGCCGACGTCGTGCACGATGTTCGGGTCCTTGTGGTCGACCATGCGCAACTTGGTGGCGCGGATCAGCCCGCCGTCGCGGCCGGTCAGGCCCACCGCCTTGCCGCCGGCGGCGTTGATCAGACCGACGATGTCTTGCTGCACCTGGCCGGCCAGCACCCACTCGACCACTTCCATGGTCTCGGCATCGGTCACGCGCATGCCCTGGATGAAGGTGCCCTTCTTGCCGATCTTGGCCAGCGCCTCCTCGATCTGCGGGCCGCCGCCGTGCACCACCACCGGGTTCATGCCCACCAGCTTGAGCAGCACCACGTCCTCGGCGAAGTCCTGCTGCAAGCCGGGGTCGGTCATGGCGTTGCCGCCGTACTTGATGACGATGGTCTTGCCGTGGAAGCGGCGGATGTAGGGCAGCGCCTGCGCCAGGATCTCGGCCTTGTCGCGCGGCGAGATGTGGTCGAGCCGGTGCTCGCTGTTCGGTGTGGGCAGGTTCATCGCTGGGGCCGCGTCGCGGTGGGGCTGCAGATGCGCGGCATTGTAGAAAGACCGCACCCGGCGCGGCCCGGACAGAAAGGCCGTGGCCGATGCGACCCGGGTGCCGCTGGCCGACAATGGCCGCTGGCGCCGCGGCGGCGAGCCCTGAGCCGCGCGCACCCGGGCACGCCCGGCGCCGCATCGCATCAAGGAGTTGCAATGAGCCTTCGGTCACCATCACGGCGCCGCTTCGTCGCCACCTCGCTGGTCCTGGGTGCCGCGTGGCCGGCACGGGCCGCGCCGCTGCCGCCGATGCAGGTGTGGAAGTCGCCAAGCTGCGGCTGCTGCAAGGACTGGATCGAACTGCTGCAGCGCGACGGCTTCACGGTGCAGGTGTTCGACGAAGGCAACAACGCGATGCGCGCCAAGCTCGGGCTGGCGCAGCGCTACGGCTCGTGCCACACCGCGCGCATCGGCGGCTACGTGATCGAAGGCCACGTGCCGGTGCGCGAGATCCGCCGCCTGCTGGCCGAGCGCCCGGCCGCGCTCGGCCTGGCCGTGCCCGACATGCCGGTGGGTTCACCCGGCATGGACGGGCCCGCCTACGGCGGCCGGCGCGATCCGTACGACGTGCTGCTGGTGCACCGCGACGGCAGCAGCCGCGTTTACCAAGGCTATCGAAGCTGAAAGGCGCTTGCACCGATGAAGCACTGGATCACCGCCGCCGCGCTGATGACGGCATCGCTGGCCGCGCAGGCCCAGGCCTACGAAGGCGAGGTGCGCAAGATCGACAAGCCGCAAGGCAAGGTCACGCTGCAGCACGGCGAGCTCAAGGCGCTGGAGATGCCCCCGATGACGATGGCCTTTCGTGTCGCCGACCCGGCGCTGCTCGAAGGCCTGGCCATCGGCGACCGCGTGCGCTTCGACGCGGCCCGGATCAACGGCGCCTACACCGTCACCGCGATCCGCAAGCAGCCCTGAGCGGCGCGGCTCTGAACGCGCAGCTCGAGACCGCGGCGCAACGGTGGGGCCCATGGGCCGGAGTTGATGGCTTCAGGCCGCCGCGCGCCTGCGGCGCAGAGCACGTCGCCGACACCGGCGCCAGCCGGCCTGGTGCGGTTGACGCGGGCCAGACCGGTGGCGGTGCCATGGCTCAGCAGCAGCTCATCGTGCGCCACGCCGGGGTTCACGGCCCGCTGCCGCCAACTACAGCCGTACCGCAAGCATCGCCGCGCCGGCCAGGCCAACAAGCCAGCCCGCCACGCGCAACGCGCCGCCGCGCCACCGCAGCAGCATGACGCCGGTACCCAGCCCGACGGCATGCAATATCGCCGAGGCCAACACGAAGCCGGCGGCATAGGCGGCAAAGGACAGGCCGCCAGCCATTTCCAACCCATGCGCGCTGCCGTGCAGTGCGCCGGCCAGCGCCGACAGCGCCAGGCCGAGCGGCGGCGCGACGCGCGCACCGCCAACCAGCAGTGCGCCCAGCAGCAGCACGCTGGCGGCGAGCAGCGCCTCCAGTGCGCCGTGCTCCAGTGCGCCGTGCAGCGGCGCCAGCCGGCCGGCCTGTGCCAGCGTCGCCGCCAGCGCCATCGCGCCGACGAACAGCGCCGGCGCCAGCGCGCGCCGCCCGGCCGGCAGCGCGGCCGTCGACCACAAGCCCACGGCGAGCATCGCCAGCAGGTGGTCGGCACCGCCAAAGGGATGCGCCAAGCCCGCGGCGAAGCCAAGCGTGGGGTCGGCGTGGCCGGTATGCGCCAGCGCGGCCAACGGGGCGGCGGCCAGCAGCAGCGCGGTGGCGCAGCGGGGCAGTCGGGTCGGAACCATCGACTCATCTCCTTGTCGGGCCGTTGACATCGCGCGGGCTGCCGTTCGCGGTGATCGGCACCGCGCACGCACGGCTGTCGATGCAGCCGACAGCGGATTTTCGCCGAGTGGCCGGCCGCGCAGCCCGGCGCTGCACCGCCACACCGGCTGCGCGGCAACTGCCTCATGGCTGCACCGCCACCGACAACCCGCATCGGCACCCCGCATCGGCCCGCAACGCACAAGCACCGCGGCCGCGCCGCATAGAGCCGCTTCCCTAAAGTGCATCGGCGCCAGCGCCTATGCTTGGCCGCAGCCGTGCAGGGCAGCGCGCGGCCTTCGGGGGGCTTCATGGTCAAGAAGGTGCAAAAGGCGTCGCGCGCCAAGGACGAGGCGTCGGCCTCGCTGCGGGACAGCTCGCTCGCGCAGGCGGTGCGCGCGTCGGCGCAGCAGATCTGGCTGGCCGGCATGGGCGCGTTTTCCAAGGCGCGGCGCGGCCGGCTCGGTGCGTTCGAGTCCCTGATCAAGGAAGGCGCCAGCCTGCAGCGCAAGACGCAGGCCGCCGCCGACGACAAGGCCGGCGAGGTCGGCGACCGCTTGAGCGCGATGGCCGGCGACGTCAGCGCCCGCGCCGGTCAGCACTGGGACAAGCTCGAGGCCATCTTCGAGCAGCGCACCGCCAAGGCGCTGACCCGGCTCGGCGTGCCCACGGCCAAGGACGTGGACACCCTGATCAAGCGCGTCGATGAGCTCGCCGCCGCGGTGCAGCGGCTGTCGAAGACGCCGGCGGCGCGCACCTCGGTGAAGGTCGCCAAGGCCGCCAAAGCCACCGCGCCGGCCCGCGCGGCGGCACCGGCCAAGGCTGCCGCGAAGAAGACCGCCAAGCGTGCAGCGCGCAGCGCGCCGCACGAACCCAGCGCCGACTGAGCATGGCGGCACGCCCTCGCAGCGCGCCGCGCGGCGCCCGCCCACGCATCGGCCTGGCACTGGCGGGCGGCGGGCCGCTGGGCGCGATCTACGAGGTCGGTGCGCTGTGCGCGCTGGAAGAAGCGCTCGACGGGCTGGACTGCAACGAGCTGTCGGGCTACGTCGGCGTGTCCGCCGGCGGCTTCCTCGCCGCGGCCCTGGCCAACGGCATGACGCCGCGCCAGCTGTGCAGCGGGTTCATCACCAACGACGGTCCGCACCAGGATCTGCTGCGCCCCGAACAGTTCCTGCGTCCGGCGTGGGGCGAGTACGCGCGCCGCGCCGCCGCCTTGCCCGGCTTGCTGCTGCAAGCCGGTCTGCGCGTCGTGCTCGGGCGCCGCGCGCTGCTGTCGGCGATCGAGCTCCTGGGGCGCGCGCTGCCCACCGGGCTGCTCAGCCCGGCACCGCTGGAAGCGCACATCCGCCGGCTGCTCAGCGCGCCGGGGCGCAGCAACGACTTTCGCCAGCTGTCGCGCAAGCTGGTGCTGGTGGCCACCGACCTGGACAGCGGCGAGGCCGCGCCCTTCGGCCAGCCCGGCTGGGACCACGTGCCGATCTCGCAGGCCGCGGCCGCCAGCGCGGCACTGCCGGGGCTGTTCCCGCCGGTGGCGATCGGCGGGCGCTGGTACGTCGACGGCGCGCTGAAGAAGACGCTGCACGCCAGCGTGCTGCTGGACATGGGGCTGGACCTGCTGATCTGCCTGAACCCGCTGGTGCCCTTCGATGCCACGCACGCGCGCCACCGCGTGATGGCCAGCGGCGACCCGCGCATTCCGAAGCTGGTGGCCGGCGGCCTGCCGGTGGTGCTGAGCCAGACCTTTCGCAGCCTGATCCATTCGCGGCTGGAGCTGGGGCTCAAGCGCTACGAGCGCACGCACGCCGGCACCGACATCGTGCTGTTCGAGCCCGACCACCACGACCCCGAGATGTTCCTGGCCAACACCTTCGGTTATGCGCAACGCCGCGCGCTTGCCGAGCACGCCTACCAGCGCACCCGCGCCGACCTGCGCTCGCGGCGCAGCACGCTGGCGCCGCTGCTGGCGCGCCACGGCATCCGCTTGAACGACGCCGTGCTCGACGACACACGGCGCAGGCTGCTGGGCCGCGGCAAGCCACGCCAGCGCACGCGCGCCGCACGCACGCTGCAGCGGCTGGACGAGGTGCTGAACGATCTGGACCGGGCACTGGCCGCGCGCGGGGACTGACCGCAACTGTCCGACTCCAGCGCACAGCCGACAGCACGCGACCGTCTCCGCGTGTGCCTGTGTCCCGGCCAGCCCGGCTCGACCCGCTCCGCGTCGGCCGGCCGCGACGGCATCCTGCAGCAGCCGCTCAGTCCAGGTAGCGCGCGCGCAGATGCGCCTCGTAGTGCGCCGGGTTCAGCGGCTCGCCGCTGGCGCGCACCGCCAGTTCGTCGGTGGTCCAGCGGCTACCCTGCGACCAGATCTGCTCGCGCAGCCAGTCGAACAGCGGCGCCAGCTCGCCGGCGGCGATGTGCGCATCGAGCCGCGGCAACGCGCGGCGCATCGCCGCGAACCACTGCGCCGCGTACATCGCGCCCAACGAATAACACGGGAAGTAGCCGAAGCCGCCTTCGCTCCAGTGCACGTCCTGCAGCGGCCCGTCCTTGTAGTTGCCGCGCGTGTCCAGGCCCAGCAGTTCCATCATCTTCGCGTCCCACAGCGCCGGGATGTCGTCGGGCTCGATCTCGCCTTCGATCAGCGGCCGCTCGATCTCGTAGCGCAGCATCACGTGCGCCGGGTAGGTCAGCTCGTCGGCATCGACGCGGATCAGCCCCGGCTTGACGCGCGTCAGCAGCCGCCGCAGGTTGCCCGGCTCGAAGGCCGGCTGCGCACCGAAGGCCTGCACCAGCAGCGGCGCCAGCCGTGCGACGAAGCCCGGATGCTTGGCCAGCTGCATCTCGAAGCTCAGCGACTGGCTCTCGTGCAGCGCCATCGACCGCGCCTCGGCCAGCGGCTGGCCCAGCCACTGCCGCGGCAGGTTCTGCTCGTAGCGGGCGTGGCCGGTCTCGTGCACGGTGCCCAGCAGGCTGCCGAGGAAATCGTGTTCGGCAAAACGCGTGGTCAGGCGCACGTCCTCGGGCACGCCGCCGCAAAACGGATGCGTACTGACGTCGAGCCGGCCGGCGTCGAAATCGAAGCCCAACAGCTGCATCGCGTGCTCGCAAAGGCGGCGCTGCGCATCCAGCGCGAAGGGCCCGCGCGGCGCCAGCATCGTCTCGCCGGCCTGGCGCTGGCCCACCTGCGCGATCAGCGCGGGCAGCCAGCCGCGCAGCCCGGCGAACACGCGGTCCAGCGTCGCGCTGGTCATGCCGGGCTCGTAGCGGTCCATCAGCGCGTCGTAGCGCGACAGCCCGCTGTGCTCGCTGAGCAGTGCGGCCTCCTCGCGCGCCAGCGCCACCACCTCGCGGAAGTTGGCGAGAAAGCCCGCCCAGTCGTTGGCCGGGCGCTGCGTGCGCCAGGCGTGTTCGCAGCGCGAGCCCGCGAGCTGGCGCCGCTGCACCAGGTCTTCGGGCAAGGCGTTGGCGCGCTGCCAGTCGCGGCGGATCTCGCGCAGGTTGGCGCGCTGCAGCTCCGACAACGGCTCCTGCGCGGCGCGCTGCAGGCTGTCGGCCAGGCCCGAGCCGGTGCGCACGCGGTGCAGCAGCGCGGCCATCTCGGCCAGCGCCGCCGCGCGCGCCGCGTTGCCCTTGGGCGGCATCTTCGCCGCCTGGTCCCAGCCGGCGATCGCCTGCAGGTGCTGCAGCCGGTGCAGCCGCTCGTAGGTCCCGGTCAGCGTGTCGTAGGCGGGCGTGGCCGAAGCGTCGGCCGATGGCATGGTGGAGGGCATCGCGCATTCTCGCGCGGCCGCGGCGCGCGCCGCAGGCCTCACATCGGCAGCCGCCCCGGGAACACCCACAGCAGCGCTGCCGTCATGGTGACGTAGCGCGCGAACTTGCCGATCGCCATGTACAGCACGCAGGGCCAGAAGGCCAGGCGCAGCCAGCCGGCCACCGCGCACAGCGGGTCGCCCACCAGCGGCAGCCAGCTCAGCAGGCAGGCCTTGGGCCCGAACTGCTGCAGCCAGCGCAGCGCGCGGGCCTCGCGCGGCGGGTGGTGGCGCAGCCGCTCGTAGGTGCGCTCGGCGCCGTACCCCATCCACCAGCTGATCGCCCCGCCGGCGGTGTTGCCCGCGGTGGCCACCAGCACCGCCGCCCAGAACAGCTCGGGGTTGAGCTTGAGCAGCCCGAACACCGCCGGCTCCGAGCCCAGCGGCAGCAGCGTCGCCGACAGCATGGCGACGAAGAACACGGTGCTCAGCCCGTACTGCGGCAGCGACAGTGCGCCCAGCAGGGAATGCAGCCACGCTTCCATCGGCGGCCATTATTCGGCAAGGCCGCTGCAAGGCCGCTGCAAGGGGGCTGCAAGGGGTGCGCCGCTATACTCGCCCGTCCCGTTTTGTCGACCCCGGTTGAGACATGCACATCGGCGCCCACGCGCTCGCGAACAACCTGTTCGTCGCCCCGATGGCCGGTGTCACCGACCGGCCGTTTCGGCAGCTTTGCCGCCGCCTCGGCGCCGGCCACGCGGTCAGCGAGATGATCAGCGCGCGCCCCGAGCTGCGCGATTCATTGAAGAGCTCGCGCCGCGCCAACCACGACGGCGAGAGCGCGCCGGTCACGGTGCAGATCGCCGGCACCGACGCCGCGATGATGGCCGATGCCGCGCGCCACAACATCGACCGCGGCGCGCAGATCATCGACATCAACATGGGCTGCCCGGCGAAGAAGGTGTGCAACCAGTGGGCCGGCTCGGCGCTGATGCGCGACGAGCCGCTGGCGCTGGCGATCGTCGACGCGGTGGTCGCCGCCTGCGCGCCGCGCGGCGTGCCGGTGACGCTGAAGATGCGCACCGGCTGGTGCGCGCACGAACGCAACGCGCTGCGCATCGCGCGTGCCGCCGAAGCCGGCGGCGTGGCGATGGTCGTGGTGCACGGGCGCACCCGCGAGCAGGGCTACAAGGGCGAGGCCGAGTACGACACGGTGGCCGCGGTGAAGGCGGCGTTGCGCATCCCGGTGGTGGCCAACGGCGACATCGATTCGCCGGCCAAGGCGCGGCGCGTGCTGCAGCACACCGGCTGCGACGCGCTGATGATCGGCCGCGCGGCGCAGGGCCGGCCGTGGATCTTCGCCGAGATCGCGCACTTCCTTGCCCACGCCGAGCCGGCACCGCCACCGCCCACGCACGAGGTGCGGCGCTGGTTGATCGAGCACCTGCACGAGCACTACGCGCTGTACGGCGAGGGCCTGGGCGTGCGCACCGCGCGCAAGCACATCGGCTGGGCGGTGCGCGCGCTGCCCGGCGGCGAAGCTTTCCGCGCCGCGATGAATGCGCTGGACGACGGCGCGGCGCAGCTGCGCGCGCTCGGCGACTATTTCGACCGTCTGGCCGAGCGCCATGCGCTGCTGCCGCAGCCGGCCGCCAACGACGCGCTGGCGCTGCACGCGGCATGAGCGCCGAATGAGCAAGACCCACATCGAGGCGTGCGTGCGCGCCAGCCTGGAGCAGTACTTCAAGGACCTGCGCGGCGCCGAGCCGCATTCGGTGTACGACATGGTGGTGCAGGCGGTGGAAAAGCCGCTGCTCGAGGTCGTGATGCAGCACGCCGACGGCAACCAGAGCAAGGCCGCGCAGTGGCTGGGCATCAACCGCAACACGCTGCGGCGCAAGCTGCTCGATCACAAGCTGAGCAAGTGACACCCCCATGGCCGAACTGCCCAAACTGACCGCCCTGCTTTCCGTTTCCGACAAGACCGGCATCGTCGATTTCGCGCGCGCGCTGTCCAGTCTGGGCGTGCGTTTGCTGTCCACCGGCGGCACCGCCAAGCTGCTGGGCGAGGCCGGCGTGGAAGTCACCGAGGTGGCCGAGGTCACCGGCCTGCCGGAGATGCTCGACGGGCGCGTCAAGACGCTGCACCCGCGCATCCACGCCGGGTTGCTGGCGCGGCGCGAGCTGCCGGCGCACATGGCGGCGCTGCGCGAGCACGGCATCGCCACCATCGACCTGCTGGTGGTCAACCTGTATCCGTTCGCCCAGGCCACCGCGCGGCCCGACTGCACGCTGGAAGAGGCGATCGAGAACATCGACATCGGCGGCCCGGCGATGCTGCGCGCTGCGGCCAAGAACTGGGCCGACGTGGCGGTGCTGATCGACCCGGCCGACTACGCGCGCGTGCTGGCCGAGCTGCAGGACGGCGGCATCGCGCGCGACACCCGCTTCAACCTGGCGAAGAAGGTCTACGCCCACACCGCCGCCTACGACGGCATGATCGCCAACTACCTTGGCGCGCTGCAGCCCGGCGCCGAGCAGCAGGTGGCGGCCGTGCCGGCGCGCGATCCTTTCCCGGCGGTCTACACGCTGCAGCTGGCGAAGACGCAGGACATGCGCTACGGCGAGAACCCGCACCAGGCCGCGGCTTTCTACCGCGAAGGCACGCCCGGGGCGGGCCTGCTCGCGCGCTGGGCTCAAGCGCAGGGCAAGGAGCTCAGCTACAACAACATCGCCGATGCCGACGCGGCCTGGGAGTGCGTGAAGAGCTTCGATGCACCGGCGTGCACGATCGTCAAACACGCCAACCCCTGCGGCGTGGCCGTGGGCGCCACGCTGGCCGAGGCCTACGACAAGGCCTGGCGCACCGACCCGACCTCGGCCTTCGGCGGCATCCTGGCCTTCAACCGGCCGGTCGACGAAGCCACCGCGCGGCGCATCAGCGAGCACAAGCAGTTCGTCGAGGTGCTGATCGCACCGGGCTTCGACGACGGCGCGCGCGCGCTGTTCGCCGCCAAGCACAACCTGCGCGTGCTGCAAGTGCCGCTGGGCGAGGCGGCCAACACGCTGGACTTCAAGCGCGTCGGCGGCGGCATGCTGCTGCAGACCCCCGACCTGAAGAACGTGGCGCGCGCCGAATTGCGCGTCGTGACCCAGCTGGCACCCACCGCGCAGCAGATGGACGACCTGCTGTTCGCCTGGAAGGTGGCCAAGTTCGTCAAGAGCAACGCCATCGTCTTTTGCGGCGGCGGCATGACGCTGGGCGTGGGCGCCGGGCAGATGAGCCGCATCGACTCGGCGCGCATCGCGCGCATCAAGGCCGGCAACGCCGGGCTGTCGCTGGCTGCATCGGCGGTGGCCAGCGACGCCTTCTTCCCGTTCCGCGACGGGCTGGACGTGGTCATCGACGAAGGCGCGGCCTGCGTCATCCAGCCCGGCGGCTCGATGCGCGACGACGAGGTCATCGCGGCGGCCGACGAGCGCGGCATCGCGATGGTGTTCACCGGCACGCGCCATTTCCGCCACTGAGCGCCGCGGCCCCAGCCATGCGCAACACGATCGCTGCTTCGACAACCGCCCCGGTGCGGTACGGCTTCGCGCTGAACCAGGGGCTGGGCGCGGCGATGCCGGGCACGGCCTCGTTCACCGCCAGCGCCGGCCGCTGATTGCAGCTGCACCGCATCGCGCCGAGGTCTGCGCCCGCCGCGCAGCGTGCCGCGACGATGCGCGGGCCAGCACGGCTGCGCTGGCATGGCCCGGGTAGCGCCGCGGCATGACGATCGCGGCCAAGGCGATGGCGGCGCTGGTGTCGTTCGCGGCACGGCTGATCACTGGCGCGCAGGGGCACTGGAAGGGCTGCCCGCCGCAGGCGCTGCAGCGCATCTACTTCGCCAACCACCAGAGCCACTTCGACTGGGTGCTGATCTGGGCCGCGCTGCCCGAAGACCTGCGCGTGCGCACCCGGCCGATCGCGGCGCGCGACTACTGGACCACCGGGTGCTTCAAGCACTGGCTGACGCGCGAGGTGTTCAACGCGGTGTACGTCGAGCGCCAGCGCAGCGACGACCAGGACCCGCTCGAGCCGCTGGCGGCCGCGCTGCAGCAGGGTGATTCGCTGGTGATCTTTCCCGAGGGCACGCGCAGCAACAAGGGCGAGCCGCAGCCGTTCAAGAGCGGGCTGTACCACCTGGCCGAAGCCTTTCCCGGCGTGCAGCTGATCCCGGTGTGGATCGACAACGTGCAGCGCGTGATGCCCAAGGGCGAGGTCGTGCCGGTGCCGATCCTGTGCACCGTGACCTTCGGCGCGCCGCTGCAACTGCAGCCGGGCGAGGACAAGCGCGGCTTCCTCGTGCGCGCACGCGACGCGGTGGTCGCGCTGCGCCCGGTGGCGCCATGAACACGCTGCGCGCGCTGGGGGTGCAGCAGCAGGTCGCGCTGCTGTTCGTGATCCTGTTCGGGCTGCTCGGGCTGGTCACGATCGCGCTGGCGCTGCGCACCCATCGCACGCAGCACGACGAGCACAGCCCCGGCGAACAGCGGCTGGTGCGCGACCTGCGCGCGTTGTGGATCGGCACGGTGGTGTTCTGGCTGTCGTGGCTGTCGGGCGCGCTGGGCGCCACGCTGCTGTTCGGGCTGCTGTCGTTCATCGCGCTGCGCGAGTTCATCACGCTGGCGCCCACCCGGCGCAGCGACCACCGCGGGCTGATCGCCGCCTTCTTCATCGTGCTGCCGGCGCAGTACCTGCTGGTGGCCACGCGCAGCTTCGACCTGTTCAGCGTGTTCATCCCGGTGTACGTGTTCCTGGCGATCCCGGTGCTCAGCGCACTGGCCGGCGACCCCGAGCGCTTCTTGGAGCGCAACGCCAAGATCCAGTGGGGCATCACGGTGTGCGTGTTCGGCCTGAGCCACGCACCGGCGCTGCTGCTGCTGCAGTTCAAGCACTACGAAGACCGCGGCGCGTTCCTGCTGCTGTTCCTGGTGGCGGTGACGGTGGGCGCGCAGATCGTGCAGGAGCTGGCCAGCCGCAGCCTGCGCCGCCGGCCGGTGGCGCGGCTGATCGACCGCTCGTTCTCGTACCGCGCCTGGGTCGCCGGTGCGCTGGCCGCGGCGCTGATCGGCGCGCTGCTGGCGTGGATCACGCCGTTCGGGCCGTGGCAGGCGCCGCTGATGGGCCTGGTGGCCGGCGCCTGCGGCACGCTGGGCGACTTCGTGATGCGCGCGCTGAAGAAGGACGCCGGCGTGCACTTCTGGGGCAACCGAAGCTCGGTCACCGGCGCGGTCGGTCTGCTCGACCGCGTCGCGCCGCTGTGTTTTGCCGCGCCGGTGTTCTTCCATTCGGCGCGCTGGTATGCGAGCCTGCAGCCATGAAGGGGCGCGTCCTGGGCATCGACCCCGGCCTGCAGGCCACCGGCTTCGGCGTGGTCGAGGTCGACGGCAACGACATCGGCTACGTCGCCAGCGGCGCCATCCGCACCACCGAGGCCGCGCGCTCGGACCTGCCGGGGCGGCTGAAGATCATCTTCGACGGCGTGCGCGAGGTCATCGCCAGCTATGCGCCGGTGTGCGCCGCGGTGGAGATCGTCTTCGTCAACGTCAACCCGCAAAGCACGCTGCTGCTCGGGCAGGCGCGCGGCGCGGCGCTGGCCTCGCTGGTGCACGGCGGGCTGCCGGTGGCCGAGTACACCGCGCTGCAGTTGAAGAAGGCGGTGGTCGGCCACGGCCACGCCAGCAAGCAGCAGGTGCAGCAGATGGTGGCGCGGCTGCTGCGCCTGCCCGGCCTGCCCGGGCGCGACGCGGCCGACGCGCTGGGCCTGGCCATCACCCATGCCCACGCCGGCGCGTCGCTGGCGGCGATGGCGCGCCAGACCCACCTGACGCCGCGCGTGCATGCCCAGTACCGCCGCGGTAGAAGCTATTGAACCCCGAAGGAGATCGACCATGAACCCGCCCGTGACCACGACCTGGACCCGCATCGACGGCAGCGCCGGCCACTTCGACGCCTACCTGGCGCTGCCGCCGGCCGGCCATGGCCCGGGGCTGTTGCTGCTGCAGGAGATCTTCGGTGTCAACGGCCACATCCGCGCGGTGGCCGAGCAGTACGCGCTGGACGGCTTCGTGGTGCTCGCGCCCGACGTGTTCTGGCAGCAGCAGCGCCGGCTGGAGTTGGGCTACAGCGCCGACGACATCAAGCGCGGGCGCGCGCTGTCGGCCGCCGCCGACAAGGCGGCGCTGCAGCGCGACTTGGCCGACAGCGTGCAGGCGCTGCGCGCACGGCCCGAAGTGCAGGGCCGCGGCGTCGGCGCGGCCGGCTACTGCATGGGCGGGCGCCAGGCCTTCGTCGCCGCGGCCACTTCCGGCGTCGACGCCGCGGTCGCCTACTACGGCGGCGGCATCCAAGACATGCTCGACCTGGCGCCGAAGATCGCCTGCCCGATGCAGTTCCACTACGGCGCGCGCGACCCCAACATCCCGCTCAGCGCGGTGGCCAAGGTGCGCGCCGCGATGGCCGGCAAGCCGGCCGAGATCTTCGTCTACGACGCCGCCGACCACGGCTTCAACTGCTGGGAGCGCGGCTCGTACCACGCCGCCAGCGCCGCGCTGGCGCACGGGCGCACGCTGCAGTTCTTCGCCGAGCGTTTGTTTTGAGCGCCAAAGGCCGAACCGAAGAGGAGCGGCGTCAGCCGCTGAGGCATCAAAGCAGCGGCGTTAGCCGCTCCAGGGCCACCACCGCGAAGAAGCCCAGCCCGGCCAGCACGGTCCACTTCAGCACGACCAGCCCGCGCTGCAGCCACACCCGCTGCTGGGTGCCGACGTACATGCCCAGGCACAGCAGCGCGGCCAGCAGCAAGCCGCCGAACACCAGGCGGAAGATCACCATGCCGGCACCGGATCGGCAAAGCCCTTGGGCGCCTGCTTGGCGTCGTCGAAGCTGACGGTGTCGTGCGCGTCGGGGTCGGCCAGCAGCGCGCGCAGCAGCTTGTTGTTCAGCGCGTGGCCGCTGCGATAGGCGCTGTATGCCGCCAGCAGCGGCTGGCCCAGCACGTGCAGGTCGCCGATGGCGTCGAGGATCTTGTGCTTGGCGAACTCGTCGCCGTAGCGCAGGCCTTCGGCGTTGAGCACGCGGCTGTCGTCGACGACGATGACGTTGTCCATGCTGCCGCCCAGGCCCAGGCCGCGCGAGCGCATCATCTCCACGTCCTTGGTGAAGCCGAAGGTGCGGGCCCGCGCGATGTCGCGCTGGTACTGGCCGGTGCTGAAGTCGAACACCACGTCCTGACCGGTTTCGTCGACCGCCGGGTGGTTGAACTCGATCTGGAAGCTCAGCCGGTAGCCGTGATAGGGCTCGAGCCGCGCCCACTTCAGCGTGGCGCCTTCGCCTTCGCGCACCTCGACCGGCTTCTTGACGCGCAGGAAGCGCTTGGGCGCGTCCTGCAGCACGATGCCGGCGCTTTGCAGCAGAAAGACGAAACTCGCGGCCGAGCCGTCGAGCACCGGCACTTCCTCGCCGCTGATGTCGATCGCCAGGTTGTCCAGCCCCAGCCCGGCGCAGGCCGACAGCAGGTGTTCGATGGTCTGCACCGTCGGCTGACCGGGCTGGCCGCCGGGAGAGATGGTGGTGGCCATGCGCGTGTCGCTGACCGCCGTCACCGACACCGGGATGTCCACCGGCACCGGCAGGTCGACGCGGCGAAAGACGATGCCGCTGTCGGGCGGCGCGGGCTTGAGCGTGAGCTCGACCTTCTGGCCGCTGTGCACGCCCAGGCCGACGGCGCGGGTGATCGACTTCAGCGTGCGTTGCGCGAGCATGGGCGATTATGGCGACCACGCCGCGTACTGCGCCGCATTCGCGCCGCGGCGCGAACGCGGCATCGGCCTCGCGGCAACACCCTGCGTTGTCGGCGCAGCGCCGGCTCGCTGCGCCGGCTGTGGCCTAATCGCGCCTTTGCATCAAGACCACCGGAGTGAAAACATGGGCAACAAGATCGTCACCGAAGCCGACCGCAAGGCCACCCCGCGCCCGCCGGCGCCCAAGGGAATGACGCTGACCACGCGCCGCGGCCAGCGTGTCAGCCTGGAACGCGGCACCCACACGCGCAGCAAGAAGAACCCGGGCAAGCGCGCGGGCAAGGGCGGCAGCTGAGCCGCGCCGCCTAGGTCTTGCGGCAGCGCGCGCGGCAGCGCGCTGCGAACGCCCCGATGCTGCGACTGACCGAACTGCGCCTGCCGCTGGATCACGGCGAGCACGCGCTGCGCGAGGCCGTGCTCGCGCGGCTGCGGCTGGCCGACGCGCAACTGCGCGAGCTGAAGGTCTTCCGCCGCGCCTGGGACGCGCGCAAGAAGTCGGCGGTGGTGTTGAGCTACACCGTCGACTGCCAGCTCGCCGACGGCGTCGACGAGGCGGCGCTGCTGGCCAGGCTGGCGCACGACCGCCAGATTCGGCCGGCGCCGGACACCACCTACCGCTTGCTCGGCCGCGCACCGGCGGACTATCGCGCCTCGGGCCGGCCGCGCCCGGTGGTGGTCGGCTTCGGCCCTTGCGGCATCTTCGCCGCGCTGGTGCTGGCGCAGGTGGGGCTGGGCCCGATCGTGCTGGAGCGCGGCAAGGCGGTGCGCGAACGCACCCAGGACACCTGGGGCCTGTGGCGCCGCGGCGTGCTGAACCCGCAGTCGAACGTGCAGTTCGGCGAAGGCGGCGCCGGCACCTTCAGCGACGGCAAGCTGTACAGCCAGATCAGCGACCCGCGCTTCCTGACGCGCAAGGTGCTGGAAGAGTTCGTCAAGGCCGGCGCGCCCGAGGAGATCCTCTTCGTGGCCAAGCCGCACATCGGCACCTTCCGCCTGGTGGGCATGGTCGAGAAGATGCGCGCCGAGATCGAGGCGCTGGGCGGCGAGGTGCGCTTCGGCCAGCAGGTCACCGACCTTCGGATCGAGCAGGGCACGTCGCGGGGAGGGGGCCCTGCGACTCGGCGTCTGCGCGGCCTGGTGCTGGCCAGCGGCGAGCAACTCGACGCCGAGCACGTGGTGCTGGCGCTGGGCCACAGCGCGCGCGACAGCTTCGCGATGCTGCAGCGGCGCGGCGTGCAGATGACTGCCAAGCCGTTCTCGGTGGGTTTTCGCATCGAGCATCCGCAAAGCCTGATCGATCGTGCGCGCTTCGGGCCGAACGCCGGCCACCCGATCCTGGGCGCGGCCGACTACAAGCTGGTGCACCACGCCGCCAACGGCCGCAGCGTCTACAGCTTTTGCATGTGCCCGGGCGGTACGGTGGTCGCCGCCACCTCGGACGAGGGTTGCGTCGTCACCAACGGCATGAGCCAGTACTCGCGCAACGAGCGCAACGCCAACGCCGGCATCGTCGTCGGCATCACGCCCGAGGACTACCGCCAGGACGGCAAGCGCGATGGCAGCGCGGTGAACCCGCTGGACGGCGTGGCCTTCCAGCGCGCGCTCGAGATGCGCGCCTTCGAGCTCGGCGGCGGCGGCTACGTCGCGCCGGGACAGCGCGTCGGCGACTTTCTCGCCGGGCGGCCGTCCACCGCCTTCGACAGGGTGCAGCCTTCCTACCAACCCGGCGTGCGGCCCACGCACCTGGCCGAGCCGGGGCGCGAGAGCCTGCCCGGCTACGCGCTCGACGCGATCCGCGAAGCGCTGCCGGCTTTCGAGCGCCAGATCCGCGGCTTCGCGATGGCCGACGCGCTGCTCACCGGGGTGGAGACGCGCACTTCGTCGCCGCTGCGCATCGAGCGCAACCGCGACCGCCAAAGCCTGAACGTCGCCGGGCTGTACCCGGCCGGCGAAGGCGCCGGTTATGCCGGCGGCATCATGTCGGCGGCGGTGGACGGCATCGAGGTCGCCGAGGCGCTGGCGGCGCAGTTGCTGGCCCAGTAGTTGGCCGGCCGCGGTCACCGCGGCCGGCCGAGCGCTGAGCGCGCCTGCAGCGAGTTTGCCGAGGGCAGCGCCGCACGGCGCGCGCTCGTATATTGCGGGTCCGCGCCGGCCCGAGCGCCGAGGCGGTTACCACCCCCATGGAGGCAGACAAGTCATGAGATTCGATCCCCTGCATCGAGCGCTGCTGTTGTCGGCGCTGAGTCTGGCCTGCGCCGCGGCAAACGCCGCATCGCAAGCCCCCGTGGCCGCCGAGCACGGCATGGTCGTCACCGCCCAGCACCTGGCCACCAAGGCCGGGGTCGATGTGCTGAAGGACGGCGGCAACGCGATCGACGCCGCGGTCGCGGTGGGCTACGCGCTGGCGGTGGTCTACCCGGCGGCGGGCAACCTCGGCGGCGGCGGCTTCATGACGATCCAGCTGGCCGACGGGCGCAAGACTTTCCTCGACTTCCGCGAGACCGCACCGCTGGCCGCCACCGCCAACATGTACCTCGACAAGGACGGCAACGTGATCAAGGGCGCGAGCACGCACGGCCACCTGGCCGTGGGCGTACCGGGCTCGGTGTCGGGCATGGAATACGCGCGCGCCAAGTACGGCACGATGCCGCGCGCCGCGCTGCTGGCACCGGCCATCCGCTACGCCAAGGACGGCTTCGTGCTCGACCAGGGCGACGTCGACATGCTGCACACCGCCACCGCCGACTTCCGCAAGGACCCGGCCAGCGCGGCGATCTTCCTCAACAGCGGCGAGCCCTTCCAACCCGGACAGAAGCTGGTGCAGAAAGACTTGGCGAACACGCTGCAGGCGATCAGCGACCAGGGCGAGGCCGGCTTCTACAAGGGCGCGGTGGGTGCGGCGATCGCCAACGCCAGCCGCGCCGGCGGCGGCATCATCACCCAAGCCGATCTCGACCAGTACAAGACGCGCGAGTTGAAGCCGATCGAATGCGACTACCGCGGCTACCACGTGATCTCGGCGCCGCCGCCGAGCTCGGGCGGAGTGGTCATCTGCGAGATGCTCAACGTGCTCGAAGGCTACCCGCTGAAGGACTGGGGCTACCGCTCGGCGCAGGCCATGCACGTGCAGATCGAGGCCATGCGCCACGCCTATGTGGACCGCAACAGCTACCTCGGCGACCCCGACTTCGTGAAGAACCCGACCGAGCGGCTGCTGTCCAAGGACTACGCGGGCAACCTGCGCGCGGTGATCGACCCGGCCAAGGCAGGGGTGTCCAAGGACATCAAGCCCGGCGTGCCGCCGCACGAAGGCAGCAACACCACGCACTATTCGATCGTCGACCAGTGGGGCAACGCGGTGTCGGTGACCTACACCATCAACGACTGGTTCGGCGCCAAGGTCACCGCGCCCACCACCGGCGTGCTGCTGAACAACGAGATGGACGACTTCACCGCCAAGGTCGGCGTGCCCAACCTGTACGGCCTGGTGCAGGGTGAAGCCAACGCCATCGCCCCGGGCAAGCGGCCGCTGTCATCGATGAGCCCGACCATCGTCACCAAGGACGGCAAGACGGTGATGGTGGTGGGCACGCCCGGCGGCAGCCGCATCATCACCGCGGTGCTGAACACCATGGTCAACATGATCGACTACGGCATGAACGTGCAGGAGGCGGTGGACGCGCCGCGCTTCCACCAGCAGTGGCTGCCCGATGCAACCAACCTCGAGGTCTTCACGCTCAGCCCCGATACGCAGAAGATCCTCGAAGGCATGGGCCACAAGTTCGCCGGCCCGCAGCCGGCCAACCACCTGGCGGTGATCGTTGTCGGCGCGCCCTCGCTGGAGGGCAAGCCGGTGGGCAACAACCGCTACTACGGCGCCAACGACCCGCGGCGCAACACCGGGCTGGCGCTGGGCTACTGAACGCGCAGGGCCGGCGCGCGGGCACACCCGCCGCCGGGCCCTTGGCGGTCGGCGGCGTCACATCGCCTCGAGCGCCTGCCCCAGGTCGGCGATGATGTCCTGCGCGTCTTCGATGCCCACCGACAGCCGCACGCAGCCGGGCATGATGCCCAGCGCGCGGCGGCCGTCCTCGCCGTAGACCGCGTGCGAGGTGTTGCACGGCAGACTGCACAGCGACTCCACGCCGCCCAGGCTGGTCGCCTGACGCACCAGCCTCAGCCCGTCGAGCAGCCGCAGCGCCTTCGCGTCGTCGCCGACCTCGAAGGCCAGCATGCCGCCGGTATTGCGCATCAGCGCCGCGGCCAGCGCATGGTCGGGGTGCGAAGGCAGCCCGGGATAGCGCACCTTCGCCACTTTGGGATGAGCTTGCAGGAATTGCGCCACCGCCAGAGCTGACGCGGCGTGCGCCTGCATGCGGATCGCCAAGGTCTTCAGGCCGCGCTCGAGCAGGTAGCAGCCGTGCGGGTCCAGGCTGCCGCCGTAGGCGAGCAGCCGCGGCCAGATCGCGTCCAGCAGCGCCTTCGAGCCGGCGGCGGCCCCCGCCACCAGATCGCTGTGGCCATTGAGGTACTTGGTGCACGAGTGCACGACCACGTCGACGCCGTGCTGCAGCGGGCGCATCGCCATCGGCGTGCTGAAGGTCGCATCGACGACGAACTTCGCGCCGGCCCGGGCGGCGATCGCCGCCACCCGCGGCACGTCGAGCACGCGCAGCAGCGGGTTGGTCAGCGTCTCGAAGTACAGCAACGCGGTGTCGGGCTCGACCGCCGCGGCGATCGCGCCGAGGTCGCCGGGGTCCACGTAGCTCACCCGCACGCCGCGGCCGGCCACCTCGGTCTGCAAGAACGCGTAGCTGCCGCCGTACAGCTCGCTGGAGGCCACGATGTGGCCGCCGGGCTGGCAGAAGGTCAGCACGGTCGCCGCGATCGCGGCCATGCCGCTGGAAAAGACGAGCGCCGACTCGGCATGCTCGAGCGCAGCGATCTTCTCCTGCACCGCCCATTGGCTCGGGTTGCCGTAGCGGGTGTAGATGAACGCGTCGCGCGCCGTGCCGCCGGCCACCGCCGCGTACTGCTTGGCGCCCAGGTTGAAGGTGCTGGTCTGGTAGATCGGCGTGCCCACCGCGCCGGTTCCCGGGTCATCGTGGGTTCCCGCATGCACTGCGCACGTGGAGTCGAGCCAGCTCTCGACGCTGCGTTTGCGGTGCGAGATCTGCTGTGAAGGCGCATAGCCGTGCTTCGGTGTGGATTCGCTCATGGGTCGCTCCGGGGGTCGTTGTCGGGGGTCGTTGTCGGGGAGGTCGCGGCCGCGCGCCGTCCGCTGCGGGCAGGTGCCGGGGCGTGCGGGCGGGTGCGCTCGGGTGCTGCACCCGCTTTGTACTCCTTGGCTGAACGGCCGATCGGCACGCCCACCCCAGCGCCGCCATGGCGCATCATTGCCCGGTCGCCAGCCTGCGCCGCGCACCGCGTGCGCCGCCGCACCCTACCGGAGCCGCCATGAGCGAACCCAGCACCACCCCGAAGCCGCCCGCGCCGAGCAGCGAGAACCACAGCGACAGCGACCCGATCGAGACCGCCGAATGGCGCGACGCGCTGGCCGCGCTGGTGCGCGAGCAAGGCGCGGCGCGCGCGCGCTTCGTGCTCGACGAGCTGGCCAGCCTGGCGCGCGACCCGCACATCGGCTGGTCGCCCGAACTGGTCACGCCCTACCTCAACACGGTGCCGGTCGACCGCCAGCCGGCGTTCCCGGGCGACCTGGCGATCGAGGAGCGGCTGGCCTCGCTGATGCGCTGGAACGCGCTGGCGATGGTGGTGCGCGCCAACGCCGCCTATGGCGATCTCGGCGGCCACATCGCCAGCTATGCCAGCGCGGCCGACCTGTTCGAGGTCGGCTTCAACCACTTCTTCCGCGCGCGCAACGAGCGCCACGGCGGCGACCTGGTGTTCTTCCAGCCCCACAGCGCGCCCGGCGTGTACGCGCGTGCGTTCCTCGAAGGCCGGCTCGCCGAGGCCGACTTGGCGCACTATCGGCAGGAGCTGTCGGCGCCAGCCGCGGGCGCGCAGGGGCTGTCGAGCTACCCGCACCCGTTCCTGATGCCTGAGTTCTGGCAGTTCCCGACCGGCTCGATGGGCATCGGGCCGATCAGCTCGATCTACCACGCGCGCTTCATGCGCTACCTCACGCACCGCGGCGTGCTCGACTGCGCGCAGCGCGACGCATCGGGCGAACCGATCGACGAGCGCCGGGTGTGGGGCGTGTTCGGCGACGGCGAGATGGACGAGCCCGAGAGCATGAGCGCGCTCACACTCGCCTCGCGCGAGAAGCTCGACAACCTGATCTGGGTCGTCAACTGCAACCTGCAGCGGCTGGACGGGCCGGTGCGCGGCAACGGGCGCATCATCGACGAGCTGGAAAAGCTGTTTCGCGGCGCCGGCTGGAACGTGATCAAGCTGGTGTGGGGCAGCGACTGGGATGGGCTGTTCGCGCGCGACAGCGCCGGTGCGCTGACCCGCGCCTTCGCCGACACCGTCGACGGCCAGATGCAGACCTTTGCCGCGAAAGACGGGCGCTACAACCGCGACCACTTCTTCGGCCAGAACGCCGCGCTGGTGCGTCTGGCGCAGGGCATGACCGACGAGCAGATCGACCGGCTCAAGCGCGGCGGCCACGACATCGTGAAGATCCACGCCGCCTACGCCGCGGCCGTGGCGCACCGCGGCCAGCCCACGGTGGTGCTGGCGCACACCAAGAAGGGCTACGGCATGGGTGCGGCCGGCCAGGGCCGCATGACCACGCACAGCCAGAAAAAGCTCGACGACGACGCGCTGATCGCGTTTCGCAACCGCTTCAACCTGCCGCTGAGCGATGCCCAGGCGACGCAGCTCGAGTTCTTCAAGCCCGCCGCCGACAGCGCCGAGCTGCGCTACCTGCACCGGCAGCGCGCGCGGCTGGGCGGCTACCTGCCGCAGCGCCAGTCGGCGGCGCCGGTGCTGGCGGTACCGCCGCTCGCGTCATACGGCCAGTTCGCCGTGGCCGCGGCCGACAAGGAGATGTCGACGACGATGGCCTTCGTGCGGCTGCTGGGCAACCTGCTGAAAGACCCGGTGCTTGGCGCGCGCATCGTGCCGATCGTGGCCGACGAGGCGCGCACCTTCGGCATGGCCAACCTGTTCAAGCAGGTCGGCATCTACTCCAGCGTCGGCCAGCGCTACGAGCCCGAGGACATCGGCTCGGTGCTGTCGTACCGCGAGGCGCTGGACGGGCAGATCCTGGAAGAAGGCATCAGCGAGGCCGGCGCCATCGCCAGCTGGACCGCCGCGGCCACCAGCTACAGCGTGCACGGCGTGCCGATGCTGCCGTTCTACATCTACTACTCGATGTTCGGCTTCCAGCGCGTGGGCGACGCGATCTGGGCCGCGGCCGACCAGCGCGCGCGCGGCTTCTTGCTCGGCGCCACGTCGGGGCGCACCACGCTGGGCGGCGAGGGCTTGCAGCACCAGGACGGCAGCAGCCATCTGGCGGCCGCGACCATCCCCAACTGCAAGGCCTATGACCCGGGCTTGGCCGGCGAGATGGCGGTGATCATCGATCGCGGCATGCGCGAGATGCTCGAGCAGCAGCACGACGTCTTCTACTACGTCACCTTGATGAACGAGAACTACGCGCAGCCCGATCTGCCCGCCGGCGTCGAGGATCAGGTGATGCGCGGCTGCTATCGCTTCGGCCAGTTTGGCGCGGCGCAGCCCGGTGCCGCTGCGCAGGTCACGCTGCTCGGGTCGGGCGCGATCCTGACCGAGGTGATCGCCGCCGCACGCCAGCTTGCCGCCGAGGGCATCGGCTGCGAGGTGTTCAGCGTCACCAGCTGGAGCGAGCTGGCGCGCGACGGCCAGGCCTGCGACGCGCGGGCGCTGCGCGGAGAACCCGCCGCCGAGCCGCCCTTCGTCACGCGCCAGCTCGGCCCGGGCAGCGCACCGGTGATCGCCGCCACCGACTACGTGCGCGCGCTGCCCGAGAGCATCCGTGCCTACATCCCCGCCGGCCGGCGCTACCTGACGCTGGGCACCGACGGCTTCGGCCGCAGCGACACCCGCGCCGCGCTGCGCCGCTTCTTCGGTGTGGACGCGGCGAGCATCGTGCAGGCGGCGCGCCGCGCCGCGCACGAACGGGCGGACGCATGAGCCGCACCGCTGTTCGCGCACTGGCCTGCGCCGCGGCCGCGGGCCTGGGCGGCTGCCACACGCCGCCGCCAACCACGCCCGAGGCGGTCGGCGAACTGCACAAAGGCAGCGGCGTCCTGAGCGGCTATCTCGAGCCGGCCCAGTTGCCCGACAGCCGGGCGCTGCTGCCGCCACCGCCGGGTGCCGGCTCGGCCCAGGCCGCGGCCGACCTGGATGCCTACAAGAGCACGCGCGCGCTGCGCGGCACGCCGCGCTGGGCGCTGGCGGTGCAGGACGCGAAGCTGAGCTTCCCGGCCGCGGCGTCGACCTTCGAGTGCGCGCTGCAGTTGCCGATCACGCCGCAGGGCACGCCGAACCTGAACATGCTGCTGCGGCGCACGCTGGCCGATGCCGCCGTGGCCACGCGCGGCGCCAAGCACCAGTACCAGCGGCAGCGGCCCTTCGCCGCCAGCGGCGAGCAAAGCTGCACGCCGGCCGACGAGCCCGCGCTGGCCAAGGACGGCTCGTATCCGTCGGGCCACACCGCCATCGGCTGGGCCTGGGCGCTGGTGTTGACGCAGGCCGCGCCGCAGAACATGAACGCGCTGCTGCAGCGCGGCTATGCGTTCGGCTTCAGCCGCGTGATCTGCGGCGTGCACTGGCAAAGCGACGTCGAGGCCGGCCGCACGATCGGCGCGGCGGTGGTGGCGCGGCTGCAAAGCGACGAGACCTTCAACGCGCAACTTGCACTGGCCCGCCAGGAGATCGCGCAGGCGCAGGCCCAGGGCCTGAAGCCCGCCACCGACTGCGCCGCCGAGGCCGCGGCGCTGGCGCAGCACTGAGAGTGCTGTGAAGCATTCCGCCTCGGCCGGCTCAGCGCGCAGCGCGCCGGCCGCGGCGGCTTGCCTCGATGCTGAGCACGCACACCGCCAGCCACGCCGCGCCCCAGGCAAAGCCGGCCAGCACGTCGCTGGCGTAGTGCACCTGCAAAAACACGCGGCTGGCGCCGACGGTGTAGGCCAGCGCCACCGCCAGCAGCAGCGCCGGCAGCTGCCAGCGCGCGCCCAGCACGCGCAACCCGAGGTAGGCCAGCATGCCGTAGGCCACGACGGCGCCCGCCGCGTGGCCGCTCGGAAAGCTGAACCCCGGCTCGAAGACCAGGCCGTGGTCGTGCAGCGGGCGCACGCGCCCGAAGTTGCGCTTGAGCAGCGCGATCCACAGCGCGTTGCCGCCCAACGCCAGCAGCCAGGCCAGCGCCAGCGCGCCGCGGCCGCGCCACCACAGCACCAGCGCCACCACGCCGGCCAGCGACACGACGACAGCGGCATCGCCGAGCCGGGTCAGTGCGCCAAAGACGCGCAGCGTGCTTCGCGGCGTGTGTGCGCGCAGCGACAGGCTCAGCGCCTGATCGAGCTGCGCCATGACGCTGCCCTCGCCCAGCTGCTCGGCGATCTCGGCAAAGACCGACGCCGCGCCCAGCAGCAGCACGAAGCCCAGCGCCAGCCCGAGCAGCAGCCGCGCCGGCCGCGGCGGCCGGTCGTGCGAGCGTGGCCAGACATGGCGCTGCCACAGCCGGCCCAGCAGCGCGGTGGCGGCCAGCAGCGCGAGCAGCAGCAGCACGAACCCGCTCAGCGCATGGCGACCCGCCCAGTCGGCCAGCGCCAGCAGTTGCTCGAGCGTCATCGCCGCCTGCGCCTGGCGGGGCGCGGTCGGCGTCGTCGGCGGTGCCGGCCCATCGCGCTCGCGCCTTGTTCGGGCAGGGCCGGCGTCAGTGCAGCGGCAGCGCCACGCAGCGCGGCAGCAGCTGACCTGCCAGCGAGACGGTGGCGCCATCGTCGTGCCACTGCACGAAGGTCAATGGCTCGCCGGCCCGCTCGAAGCGCGGCGGCCGGCTGCCGCGCACCGGCTGCAGTTCGAGCATCCGGTCGCCTTCGCTCAGGCGCAGCCGCTCGCCGATGTAGCCGGCGACGAGCCGGCGGCCGCCGCAGTCGAGCACGCTGGCAAAACCGCCCGGATGGTTGTAGCGCAGCAGCCGCAGGCTGCCCAGATCGGTGCGCCCGCGACGCAGCTCGACCGCCTGCGGCTCGGTCAGCCACTGCACCAGGCCCGCCACGCTGATCGCGCCGCGAACGCTGTGGCGGTGCACCGGATCGGCGCGCGCGACATCGACCGACAGCTCGAAGCCGATCGGCGGCTGCGTCGGCCCCACCGCGCCGCGCTGCTCGGCCAGCACCCGATCGGCCGTGTCGTCGCGCAACTCGACCACCCAGGCAAGCTGCGCGCCCAGGCTGCCAGCGGCGGGGCCGTCGAGTCGGCCCTCGATCCCGATGCGCAGCGGCGGCGGCGCGGGCGCGGGCGACGCCGCGCAGCCACCCAGCACCAGCGCGACGGCCAGCGTCAGCCGCACGCGCATGCTCGGGTCCGCGCGCGGGTTCAGCGTGTTCAGTCGGCCTGCTTGCGCAGGAACGCCGGGATTTCGATCTCCTCCATGCCGTTGCTCGACAGCGCCTCGACCTTGGCCGCGGCACTGCGCGCGGTGCGCCACACGCTGGGGGTGTTCAGCCCGCTGTAGTCCTGCGCCGACGCCGCCGCGCCACCCGCCTGCAGCGACTGGTTCAGGATCGGCAGGTTGTCGGTGCCGGTGCGCAGCGCGGTGGCCGGCTGCTGCACCACCGACAGCGGCGGCTGCGCCGCGCGGCGCGCCAGCGACGACAGCCCGGTGGCGATCACCGTCACGCGCAGCTGGTCGCCCAGCGACTCGTCGTAGGCGGTGCCGAAGATCACGTGCGCATCGTCGGCTGCGTAGCGGCGGATGGTGTTCATCGCGTTCTTGCTTTCCGACAGCTTGAAGGTCTGCCGGCTGGCCGCGATCAGCACCAGCACGCCGCGCGCGCCGCTCAGGTCGATGCCCTCGAGCAGCGGGCAGGCCACCGCCAGCTCGGCCGCCTTGTTGGCGCGGTCGGGGCCGCCGGCCTGCGCCGTGCCCATCATCGCCTTGCCCGGCTCGCTCATCACGGTCTTGACGTCCTCGAAGTCGACGTTGACCAGCCCCGGCACGTGGATGATGTCGCTGATGCCGCCGACCGCGTTGCGCAGCACGTCGTTGGCGTGGGCGAAGGCCTGCTCCTGCGTGATGTCGTCGCCCAGCACCTCGAGCAGCTTCTCGTTGAGCACCACGATCAGGCTGTCGACGTTGGCTTCGAGCTCGGCCACGCCGTCCTCGGCCTGCTTGCAGCGCTTCTTGCCCTCGAAGTCGAAGGGCTTGGTGACCACGCCGACGGTCAGGATGCCCATCTCCTTGGCCACGCGCGCGATCACCGGCGTGGCGCCGGTGCCGGTGCCCCCGCCCATGCCGGCGGTGATGAACAGCATGTGCGATCCGGTGATGGCGTCGCGGATGCGGTCCACCGCCTCTTCGGCAGCGTGGCGGCCGACCTCGGGCTTGCTGCCCGCGCCCAGACCGCTGAGCCCCAGCTGCACCAGGTCGGTGGCGCGGCTGCGGTTGAGCGCCTGCGCGTCGGTGTTGGCGCAGACGAACTGCACCCCCTGCACGCCGTGCGCGATCATGTGCTCGACCGCGTTGCCGCCGCCTCCGCCCACCCCGATCACCTTGATCTGCGTGCCCTGGTCAAACTCCTCGATCATTTCGATAGCCATGTTGCGCCTCCTAGTCAGCTGCAGTTGCCAATGAATGAATTAACGAATCAACGATCCGATCAACGACCCACGTCCCACATCACCCCGCACCACCCCACACCCACGGAACCTCTGTTGCCATCCCCTCGGGTTCCTCTTCAGAAATTGCCCAGAAACCAGTCCTTCGCGCGGCCGACGATGGTCTTCATCGATCCGGCCTGCGCCGCGGCCTTCCAGCCGCGCGCCCGCGCGTAACGCGCCTCTTCCAGCAAGCCCATCACCGTGGCCGACCGCGGGTTGGCCACCATGTCCGACAGCGGCCCGGCGTACAGCGGCAGGCCCTTGCGCACGGGTTTGAGGAAGATGTCCTCGCCCAGCTCGACCATGCCCGGCATCACCGCGCTGCCGCCGGCCAGCACGATGCCGCTGGACAGCAGCTCCTCGTAGCCGCTTTGGCGAATCACCTGGTGCACCAGCGAGAAGATCTCCTCCACCCGCGGCTCGATCACCCCGGCCAGCGCCTGGCGGCTCAGGCGGCGCGGCGCGCGGTCGCCCAGCCCCGGCACCTCGATCTCCTGGTTCGGGTCGGCCAGCAGCTGCTTGGCCATGCCGAACTCGACCTTGATCTCCTCGGCGTCCTTGGTCGGGGTGCGCAGCGCCATCGCGATGTCGCTGGTGATCAGGTCGCCGGCGATCGGGATCACTGCGGTGTGGCGGATCGCGCCATCGGTGAAGATCGCCAAGTCGGTGGTGCCGGCGCCGACATCGACCAGCGCCACGCCCAAGTCCTTCTCGTCGGCGCTGAGCACCCCGGCGCTGGACGCGCTAGGGTTCAGCACCAGCCGCTCGACTTCCAGGCCGCAGCGGCGCACGCACTTCAGGATGTTCTCGGCGGCACTTTGAGCGCCGGTGACGATGTGCACCTTGACCTCGAGCCGGCTGCCGCTCATGCCCACCGGCTCGCGCACCTCGTGGCCGTCGATGATGAATTCCTGCGGCTCGACCAGCAGCAGCCGCTGGTCGTTGGGGATGTTGATCGCCTTGGCGGTCTCGACCACGCGCGCCACGTCCACCGGCGTGACCTCGCGGTTGTCGCGCACGATCACCATGCCGGTGCTGTTCTGGCCGCGGATGTGGCTGCCGGTGATGCCGGTGTAGACCGACGTGATCTTGCACGCGGCCATCATCTCGGCCTCTTTCAGCGCCTCCTGGATGCTGTGCACGGTGGCGTCGATGTTGACGACCACGCCGCGCTTCAGGCCGTGCGCCGGCGCCACGCCCAGCCCGGCCACGCGCAGCTCGCCGCCGGGCAGCACTTCGGCCACCACCACCATCACCTTGGCGGTGCCGATATCCAGGCCGACGACCAGGTCCTTGTTCTCTTTGGGCATGGGGGTTCCCGCTACCGAGGTTTCTTGGCCGCCTTGGCGGCCGGGGTGAGGGTGGTGGTGATGCCGCGCAGCCGCACCGCGTAGCCGTCGGCGTGGCGCAGGTCGGCGTACTCCAGGTCGCGCTGGAAGCGATCGGTGACCTGGCTGATGCTGCGCAGGAAGCGATCGGCGCGCTCGGCCAGCTCGTCCTCGCTGCCGCGGCCCAGCCGCACCGTGGCGCCGTTGTCCAGCTCCAGGCTGAACGAGCCGCGGCCCGACTGCTGCAGCGCCACCGGGCGCATGCGCTGCTGCGAGAACATCGGCTCGAGCCGCCGGTACAGGGCCAGCATCTGCGCCGAGCTGCCGTCCGGGCCGCTGAACTCGGGCAGTTGGTCGTCCTCGACGTCGCCGACGTTGGCCTCGAAGACTTCGCCGCGGTCGTTGACCAGCCGCGTATTGCCGTCGTCGTTTTGCCACAGCGCCACCGGCCGGTGCTCGACCAGTTGCACCGCCAGCCGGTCGGGCCAGATGCGGCGCAGCGTCGCCTGGCGCACCCAGGGCACGCCTTCGAAGGCGGCGCGCGCGCGATCCAGGTCGATCGACATCAGGTTGCCGTGCAGCCGCGGCGCGGCGTTGGCGCGGATCGAGGCGACGCTGTTGCGGTCGAGCTCGCCCTCGAGCTGGATCGCGCGGATGTTCAACCACGGCGAGCGCGCCAGCCACAGCAGCGCGGCCGCGGCCAGCGCGAGCCCGGCGATCGCGTACAGCGTGCTGGCCGCGCCGTTCATCAGCCGGATGTCCCAGGGCAAGGGGGTGTCGCTGCGCATCGCTTTGGTGGCTGTCAGGCCCTGGCGGCGCGCACGCCGCTGTCCAGCGCCGCGTCGGCCAGCAGCCGCAGGCACAGCTGCTCGTAGCCGATGCCGGCGGCGCGCGCCGACATCGGCACCAGCGAATGCCCGGTCATGCCGGGCGAGGTGTTCATCTCGAGCAGGAAGAACTTGCCGTCGCTGGCGCGGCGCATCAGGTCGGCGCGGCCCCAGCCGCGGCAACCCAGCGTGCGGTAAGCGGCCAGCGTCAGCCGCTGCACCTCGGCCTCTTCGTCGGTGGGCAGGCCGCTCGGGCAGTGGTAGCCGGTGTCGTCGGAGAAGTACTTGTGCTGGTAGTCGTAGTTGCCGTCGGGCGCGGCGATGCGGATCACCGGCAGCGCGCGCGCCGCCGCGCCGCTGCCCAGCACCGGGCACGTCAGCTCCATGCCGTCGATGAACTCCTCGCACAGCAGGTCGGGGTCGTATTGCGTCGCCAGTCGCACCGCATCCGCCATTTGCGAATTGCCGATCACCTTGGTGATGCCGATCGACGAACCCTCGCGCGGCGGCTTGACGATCAGCGGCAGGCCGAGGCGCTCGGGCACTTCGCGGATGCGTTCATCTTGCAGTTCGTCCTGCCCCAGGCGGACCCAGCGCGGCGTGGGCAGGCCCTCGGCCAGCCACACGCGCTTGGTCATCACCTTGTCCATGCAGATCGCCGAGGCCATCACGCCCGAGCCGGTGTAGGGGATGCCCAGCAGCTCCAACGCACCCTGCACCGAGCCGTCCTCGCCGTGGCGGCCGTGCAGCGCGATGAACACACGCTGGAAGCGCTCGCTCTTCAGCTCGGACAGGTCTTCGTGCGCGGGGTCGAAGGCGCTGGCGTCCACGCCCTGCGACAGCAGCGCGTCGAGCACGCCGCGGCCCGACATCAGCGAGACCTCGCGCTCGGCCGAGTCGCCACCCATCAGCACCGCGACCTTGCCCAGCGCCTTGACATCCACGCTCATGGCGCACCCTCCAGCAGCTCCTTCAGCTTCTGCGCGGCACTGCCGATCGAGCCGGCGCCCATCGCGATGACGACGTCACCGTCGCGCGCCTGCTCGGCCAGCGCGGCCACCAACTCAGGCACGTCGTCGACGAACACCGGCTCGACCTTGCCCGCCACGCGCAGCGCGCGCGCCAGCGCGCGGCCGTCGGCGGCGACGATCGGTGCCTCGCCAGCGGCGTAGACCTCGGTCAGCAGCACCGCGTCGGCCTGCCCCATGACCTTGACGAAGTCCTCGAAGCAGTCGCGCGTGCGCGTGTAGCGGTGCGGCTGGAAAGCCAGCACCAGGCGCCGGCCGGGGAAGGCGCCGCGCGCCGCGGCCAGCGTCGCGGCCATCTCGGCCGGGTGATGGCCGTAGTCGTCGATCAGCGTGAAGTGCCCGCCCGAGCGCGCCGGCACTTCGCCGTAACGCTGGAAACGCCGCCCCACGCCGCTGAAGGCGGCCAGCGCGCGCACCGTCGGCACGTCGGGCAGTTCCAGCTCGGTGGCCACGGCCAGCGCCGCCAGCGCGTTGCGCACGTTGTGCTCGCCGGGCAGGTTCAAGGTGATCTGCAGATCGGGCATCGCCGCGCCGTTGCGCCGCTGCGCGGTGAAGCGCATCTGCCCGCCGGGCAGCGAACGCACGTCCACCGCGCGCACCATCACGCCTTCGTCCAGGCCGTAGCTGACCACCGGGCGCGACAGCATCGGGATGATCGAGCGCACGCCGGGGTCGTCGGCGCAGACGATGGCCGCGCCGTAGAACGGCATGCGGTGCACGAAGTCGACGAAGGCGCCCTTGAGCCGCGCAAAGTCGTGGCCGTAGGTCTCCATGTGGTCGGCGTCGATGTTGGTCACCACCGACAGGATCGGGTTCAGGTTCAGGAACGAGGCGTCGCTCTCGTCGGCCTCGACCACGATGTACTCGCCCGAACCCAGCCGCGAATTGGCGCCGGCGCTGTGCAGCAGCCCGCCGATGACGAAGGTCGGGTCGAGCGCGGCCTCGGCCAGCACGCTGGTGACCAGCGAGGTGGTGGTGGTCTTGCCGTGCGTGCCGGCGATGGCGATGCCGCGGCGCAGCCGCATCAGCTCGGCCAGCATCACCGCGCGCGGCACCACCGGCACCCGGGCGGCGCGCGCGGCGATGACCTCGGGGTTGTCGCCCTTGACCGCGGTGGAGGTGACCACGGCCTCGGCGCCGGCGATCTGCGCCGCGTCGTGGCCGATGAAGACGCGGATGCCGAGTGCCGCCAGCCGGCGCGAGGTGGCGCTGTCGGCTTGGTCCGAGCCCGATACGGTGAAGCCCAGGTTGTGCAGGATCTCGGCGATGCCGCTCATGCCGGTGCCGCCCACGCCGACGAAGTGGATGTGCTTGACCGCGTGTTTCATGCGTCTGTCCTGCGGGCTGCACGGCCCTTCGTCGGCACCCTCGCGTACGCGACGAAGTGGATGTGCTCGACGGCGTGTTTCATGCCACCCCCTTGCGCGCCAGACGCTCGATCAGGTCGGCCACCTGCACCGCGGCGTCGGCACGCGCCAGGCCGCGCGCGCGCTCGGCCATGGCCAGCAGCGCGGCGCGGTCCAGCGACTGCAGCAGCTCGGCCAGGCGCTCGGCCGTGAGCTCGGTCTGCGGCAGGTGGATCGCCGCGTCATGCGCGGCCATGTAGGCGGCGTTGTCACGCTGGTGCGCGGTGGTGCTGACGATCAGCGGCACCAGCACGCTGGCCACGCCTGCGGCGCACAGCTCGCTGACCGTGACCGCGCCGGCGCGGCACACGATCAGGTCGCACGCGGCCAGGCGTGCCGCCATGTCGTCGATGAAGGGCAGCACCTCGGCGTCGACACCGGCTTGCCGGTAGGCCGCGCACACCGCCTCGAAATGCGCGGCGCCGGTCTGGTGCGTGATGCGCGGCCGCTGTGCGGCGTCGATGCGCTGCAGCGCCGCGGGCAGCGTGTCGTTCAGCACCTTGGCGCCCAGGCTGCCGCCGACCACCAGCAGGCGCAGCGGCCCGCTGCGGCCGGCGAAACGCGCGGCCGGCGCTGGCAGCAGCGCGATCGCCTCGCGTACCGGGTTGCCGGTGACCACGGCGCGCTTCGTGCGGCGTGCATCGTCGCCATCGAAGCCGAAGGCGACGGCGTCGGCCACCGGCAGCAGCGCCTTGTTGCTCAGCAGCAGCGCGGCGTCGGCGTTGACCAGCAGCAGCGGCTTGCCCAGCAGCGAGGCCATCAGGCCGCCGGGAAAACACACGTAGCCGCCCATGCCCAGCACCGCATCGGCACCGCGCCGGCGCAGGATGGTCAGGCATTCCCAGAAGGCCTCGAGCAGGCGCAGGCCGCCGGTCAGCGTGTGCAGCAGCCCCTTGCCGCGCAGGCCGGCGAAGCCGATCGCATCGAGCGGAATCTGCGCCGGCGGTACCAGCTTCTGTTCCATGCCCGTGCGCGTGCCCAGCCAGCTGACGCTCCAGCCGCGCGATTGCATCTCGCGCGCGACGGCCAGCCCCGGCACGATGTGCCCGCCGGTGCCTGCGGCCATGACGACGAGGTGGCTCATGCGCGGCCTCCGCGCATGAGCGTTCTGTTCTGGCTTCGGCACGCGCGCTGCGCGCGCTTCACATCGCTGCGCGATGTGACCCTGCGCCGGAATCGAACGCCGGCGCTGCGCGCCGACGCCATGGTCATGGCGTTCATGCGCGGCCTCCGCGCATGAGCGTTCGATTCTCCATGTCCACGCGCAGCACGAAGGCCAGCGCGACCATGTTCATCAGGATCGCCGAGCCGCCGTAGCTCAGCAGCGGCAGCGTCAGCCCCTTGGTCGGCAGCACCCCCAGGTTCACGCCCATGTTGATGAAGGCCTGGCCGCCCATCCAGATGCCGATGCCCTGCGCCGCCAACCCGGCGAAGACGCGGTCCAGCGCCACCGCCTGGCGGCCGATGACGAAGATGCGCCGCGTCAGCCAGAAGAAGGCGACGATCACCGCGGCCACGCCGACGAAGCCCAGCTCCTCGCCGATCACCGCCAGCAGGAAGTCGGTGTGCGCCTCGGGCAGGTAGTGCAGCTTCTCGACGCTGCCGCCCAGCCCCTGGCCGAGCAGCTCGCCGCGGCCGAACGCGATCAGCGAGTGCGTCAGCTGGTAGGCCTTGCCCTGCGCATAGGCCGGGTTCCACGGGTCGAGGTAGGCAAAGATGCGCTGCGCGCGCCACGGGCTGGTGACGATCATCAGCACGAAAGCGCCGACCAGTACCGCCACGCCCAGCGCGAACATGCGGCCGTTGACCCCGCCCAGGAACAGGATGCCCAGCGCGATCATCGCGATCACCAGGAACGCGCCCATGTCGGGCTCGGCCAGCAGCAGCACGCCCACCAGCGCCAGCGCCACCGTCATCGGCCACACCGCGCGCAGGAAGTTCTCCTTCACGTCCATCTTGCGCACCATGTAGCTGGCGGCATACAGCGTGATGCCGAGCTTGGCCAGTTCGCTGGGCTGGAAGTTCATCAGCCCCAGCGGCAACCAGCGCCGCGCGCCGTTGACCTCCAGGCCGATGCCGGGCACCAGCACCGCGCCCAGCAAGACCAGGCTCAGCACGAAGCACCACGGCGCGGCCTTCTCCCATACCCGCAGCGGCAGTTGCAGCGCCAGCAAGGCGGCGACGAAACCCAGGCCCAGCGCCAGCGCGTGCCGCGTCAGGAAGTGGGTCGGCGCATAGCGTGCGAAGCGCGGGCTGTCGGGCAGCGCGATCGAGGCCGAATAGACCATCACCAGCCCCAGCGCCAGCAGCGCCACCGATACCCACACCAGCGGCCGGTCGAAGTGGGTGAGGCTGGTGTTGCGCTGCGGCCTGATCTGCACCTGGTCGCGCACCGGCAGCGCCTGGGCGCCCTTGCGTGCCGGCCAGGCCTGCGCCAGCCGCGCCATCCAGCCGGTGCCGGCGCGCGCGGTCATGTGATCACCTCGCCGCGCTCGGCCGCCAGCTCGCGCACCGCCGCCACGAACACCTCGGCGCGGTGCGCGTAGTTGCGGAACATGTCCAGGCTGGCGCAGGCCGGGCTGAGCAGCAGCGCATCGCCGCTGTGCGCCTGGGCGAAGCCCCAGGCGGTGGCGGCTTGCAGCGTGTCGTGGCGCTGCAGCGCCACGCCGCACGCGGCCAGCGCGGCTTCGATCGCGGCTGCGTCACGGCCGATCAGCGCGGCGGCACGGCCGAAGCGCGCCAGCGGCGCGGCCAGCGGCGCGAAGTCCTGGCCCTTGCCGTCGCCGCCGAGGATCACGACCAGCTTGCCCGGCGCCTTCTCCGCACCCAGGCCTTCGAGCGCGGCCACGGTGGCGCCGACGTTGGTGCCCTTGCTGTCGTCGAAGGCCTCGACGCCGCCGACGATGGCCACCGGCGCGACGCGGTGCGCCTCGCCGCGATATTCGCGCAGCGCATGCAGCATCGGCGCCAGCGGGCAGCCGATGGTCGTGGCCAGCGCCAGCGCGGCCAGCGCGTTGGCGGCGTTGTGGCGGCCGCGGATGCGCAGCGCATCGGCCGGCATCAGCTGCTGCAGGTGGATCTCGGGCCGCTCGCCCTTGCGCAGCTTGATGCCCTCGTCCAGCGGCACGGCGCGCACCAGCCAGGCGATACCCGCCTGTTCGACCAGGCCGAAGTCGCCCGGCAGCGCCGGCGCGCCCAGGCCGAAGCTGCACACGCGGCGCGCGACGAACTTCGGCGCCTTCGCCTTGCGCGGCGCATCGGCCGGCGGCGGCTGCGGCACCATCGCCGCGACCAGCGGGTCGTCGCGGTTGATCACCATCAGCGCGTGATGACCGAAGACACGCGCCTTGGCCGCGGCGTAGGCGTCCATCGTGCCGTGCCAGTCGAGGTGGTCCTGCGACAGGTTCAGCACCGTCGCCGCGTCGGGCTCGAAGCCGTCGACGCCATCGAGCTGGAAGCTCGACAGCTCCAGTACCCACACCTCGGGCGGGCCATCGTCGGCGGCGAGCGCCGCACGCAGGCTATCGAGCAGCGTCGGCCCGATGTTGCCGGCGGCGACGACGCGGCGGCCGGCGCGTTCGACCAACAGCGCCGTCAGCGCGGTGGTGGTGGTCTTGCCGTTGGTGCCGGTGACAGCGAGCAGCCTCGGGGCGTAGCCGCGCTCGGCCTTCAGATCGGCCAGCGCCTCGATGAACAGCGCCAGCTCGCCTTGCACCGCGATACCGCGCGCACGCGCCGCGGCCAGCAGCGGCGCGATGCGTTCGTCCTGCGGCGCCAGGCCCGGGCTCTTCAATACACGATCGACGCCGTCCAGCGCGGCGGCATCGAGCGCGCCGCTGCTCAACCCAGCCTGCGGCACGGCCTCGCGCAGCGCCGCCGCCTGCGGCGGGATCTCGCGGCTGTCCCACACGCGCACGGCCGCACCCTGTGCCGCGCACCAGCGCGCCATCGCCAGCCCGGATTCGCCCAGCCCGAGCACCAGCACCACTATTGCGCGCATCGCGCTCATCTCAGCTTCAGGCTGGCCAGCCCGACCAGGCACAGCACCAGGGTGATGATCCAGAAACGCACCACCACCTGGGTCTCGGTCCAGCCGGACTTCTCGAAGTGGTGGTGCAGCGGCGCCATCTTCAGGATGCGCCGGCCGGTGCCGTACTTCTTCTTCGTGTACTTGAAAAAGCCGACCTGCGCCATCACCGACAGCGCCTCGACGACGAAGACGCCGCCCATGATGCCCAGCACGATCTCCTGGCGCGTGATGACCGCGATCGTGCCCAGCGCGCCGCCCAGCGCCAGCGCGCCGACGTCGCCCATGAAGACCTGCGCCGGGTGGGTGTTGAACCACAGGAAGGCCAGCCCCGCGCCGCCGAGCGCCGAGCAAAAGATCAGCAGCTCGCCGGCGCCGGGGATGTAGGGGAACAGCAGGTAGCGCGAATACACCGAGTTGCCGACGACGTAGGCGAAGATGCCCAGCGCCGAGCCCACCAGCACCACCGGCATGATCGCCAGCCCGTCCAGGCCGTCGGTCAGATTGACCGCGTTGCTCGCGCCGACGATGACGAAGTAGGTCAGCCCGATGAAGCCGAACACCCCCAGCGGGTAGCTGATGGTCTTGAAGAAGGGCACCATCAGGTCGGCCTGCGGCGGCAAGTCGTTGGAAAAGCCGCTAACCACCCAGCGCACGAACAACTCCAGCACACGCAGATTGCTGGTCTCCGACACGCTGAAAGCCAGGTACAGCGCGGCGACCAGCCCGATCGCCGACTGCCACAGGTACTTCTCGAGCGAGGGCATGCCCTCGGGGTTCTTCTGCACCACCTTGCGCCAGTCGTCGGCCCAGCCGATCGCGCCGAAGCCGAAGGTCACCAGCAGCACGATCCACACGAATCGGTTGCTCCAGTCGAACCACAGCAGCGTGGCCACACCGATGCCGATCAGGATCAGCACCCCGCCCATGGTCGGCGTGCCGCTCTTGGCCAGGTGGCTTTGCATGCCGTAGCCGCGGATCGGCTGGCCGATCTTCAACTCGGCCAGGCGGCGGATCACCCACGGCCCGAAACCCAGCCCGATCAGCAGCGCGGTCAGCGCCGCCATCACCGCGCGGAAGGTGATGTACTGGAACACGCGCAGGAAGCTGAACTGCTCCGGGTCCAGCGCGATCAGCCACTGGCTCAGGCTAAGCAGCATCGCCCACCCCTCGCAGCAGGGCCTGCACCACGCGCTCCATGCCCATGAAGCGCGAGCCCTTGACCAGCAGCGATGCGGCCTCGGGCGCTTCGCCCAGCGCCGCCAGCAGCGCCTCGACGGTGTCGAAATGGCGGGCGCCGGTGCCGAAGGCGCCGTCGCCATTCACGCCGAAGGCGGTAGCGGCTTCGGCGCTCATCGCGCCCGCGGTCCACAGCCGCTCGATGCCGCGCTCGGCAGCATAGGCGCCGACCTCGGCATGAAACGCCGGCCCCTGGTCGCCGACCTCGCCCATGTCGCCCAGCAGCAGCCAGCGCGGGCCGTCGAGCGTGGCCAGCACATCGATCGCCGCGCGCACCGAATCGGGGTTGGCGTTGTAGCTGTCGTCGACCAGCGTCAGCACTTGCTCGCCGCGCTGCAACCGGTGCAGCCGCGAGCGGCCCTTGACCGGCTCGAAGGCCTGCAGTCCCTGCACCACCATCGGCAGCGGCACCCCCACCGCCAGCGCGGCGGCGGTGGCGGCCAACGCGTTCTTCACGTTGTGCAGCCCGGCCATGCGCAGCAGCGCGCGCGCCTCGCCGTCGCGCGTGTGCAGCTGCAGCGCCCAGTGGTCTGCCTGCCATTGCAGATCGGCGCGCACGTCGGCCTTGCCCTGCAGCGCGAAGGTGCAGGCGGCGCGCTCGCCGGCCATCTGGCGCCACAGCGGCGCGAAATCGTCGTCGGCCGGAAACACCGCGATGCCGTCGGGCGGCAGCGCCTGCAGCACCGCGCCGTTCTCGCGCGCCGCGGCTTCGACCGTGGCCATGAACTCCTGATGCTCGCGCTGCGCGTTGTTCACCAGGCCCACCGTGGGAGCGGCGATGCGCGCCAGCAGTTCGATCTCGCCGGGGTGGTTCATGCCCAGCTCGACCACGCCGAGACGGTGCGACTCGCGCAGCCGCAGCAGCGTCAGCGGCAAGCCGATGTGGTTGTTCAGGTTGCCAGCGGTGGCGAAGGCAGCCTCACCCACGGCGGCGCGCAGGATCGAGGCGATCATCTGCGTCACCGTGGTCTTGCCGTTGCTGCCGGCCACCGCGATCAGCGGCAGCGTGAAGCGCAGGCGCCAGGCGGCGGCCAGCTGCTGCAGCGCGGCCAGCGCATCGGCCACCAGCAGCCCCGGCAGGCCTGCCTCGGCCAGGCCGCGTTCGGCCAGCGCGGCAGCCGCGCCGGCCGCTCGCGCCTGCGGCAGGAAGTCGTGCGCGTCGAAGCGCTCGCCCTGCAAGGCGACGAACAGGTCGCCGGCTGCCAGGCTGCGCGTGTCGCTGTGCACGCGCGCGAAAGCCACGCTGGCGTCGCCGACCAGCGCACTGCCCGGCAGCAGCGCTTGCGCCTGGGCCAGCGTCAGCATCATGGCTGCAGCCCCGCGCGCCGCGCCAACGCCGCGCGCGCCTCGTCGACGTCGGCCAGCGCGTGCTTCACGCCGGCGATCTCCTGCGTGCGCTCGTGGCCCTTGCCGGCGAGCAGCACCACGTCGGCGCTGGCGGCTTCGGCGATCGCATAGGCGATGGCCTCGCACCGGTCCTCGATGACGTCGACCTCGTCGTGGCCGGTGATGCCGGCCAGGATCTGCGCGAGGATGAATCCCGGCGCCTCGTCGCGCGGGTTGTCGTCGGTCAGCACCACGCGATCGGCCTGGCGGTAGGCGATCGCGCCCATCTGCGGGCGCTTGAGCGCGTCGCGGTTGCCGCCGCAGCCGAACACGCACCACAGCCGCCCGCCGCGCTGGCGCGCCAGCGGCCGCAGCGTGCGCAGCGCCTTGTCCAGCGCGTCGGGGCTGTGCGCGTAGTCGACCACCACCTCGGGCAGATCGGGCAGATCGGGCAGATCAGGCCGACCGGCCGGGCTCGGCGCGCTCGGGTACACGCGCTGCATGCGTCCCGGCACCGGCGTCAGTTGCTCGGCGGCGCGCAGCGCCGCGGCCAGCGGCGTGCCCAGCGCGCGCAGCGCGCCGATCACCAGCAGCAGGTTGGTGGCGTTGAACTCGCCGATCAGCCCGCTGCGCAGGCTGTGCGGCGCGGCCGCCTCTTGCAGCTCGCCCTGCGGCGCCGTCTCGTGCAGTTCGAAGGCCAGCCCGCGCGCGTCGTGGCGCAGCGCGCTGGCGCGCAGCCGTGCCGGCTGGCGCAGCGACACGGTCCAAAGCTGCAGCCCCGCCACCGACGCCAGCGTCTCGGCCAGTTGCGCGCCGTGGGCATCGTCGATGTTGACCACCGCCGCCTTCAGTCCGGGCCAGGAAAACAGCGCGCGCTTGGCGTTCCAGTACGCGGCCAGGTCGCCGTGGTAGTCGAGATGGTCCTGCGTCAGGTTGGTGAACAACGCGACCTCGATGCGCGTGCCGGCCAGGCGGCGCTCGTGCAGGCCGATCGACGAGGCCTCGATCGCACAGGCGGCAAAGCCATCGGCGGCGAAGTCGTGCAGCGCCTGCTGCAACTGCACCGCGTCGGGCGTGGTCAGGCCGCCGCCGTGCAAATCGCCACCGGGCGTGCCGATGCCCAGCGTGCCGATCAGCCCGCAGCGCCGGCCCAGCCCGCCGAGCGCCTGCGCGATCCACCAGGCGGTGGAGGTCTTGCCGTTGGTGCCGGTGGCGGCGACCACCTGCAGCCGCTCGCTGGGCCGTCCGAGAAACTCGTGCGCGACCACGCCGGCCAGCTGCTTCAGGTGCGGCAGCGACGCGATGCGCTCGTCGTCGAAGCCGAACGCGGCCAGATGGTGGTCGTCGACCAGGCAGGCGCTGGCGCCGGCTTGCAGCGCCTGCGCAACGAAGCGGCGTGCGTCGTGCGCGTAGCCGGGCCAGGCGAGAAAGCCGTCGCCCGCGCGCAGCTGGCGGTGGTCGGTGCGCAGCCGGCCGCGCACGCGCGCGCCCAGCCACTGCGCGGCGGCCTGGGCGTGCGGCAGGGGCAGTGGGCTCATGCCAGCACCCCCAGGCCTGCGGCCTGCCCCGCCGAACGGGGGCATTCGCACTTGGGGCGGCCCGGCGTGCTCATTGGAAGCTCTCGCGCTCGGCGGCAACGGCCTTGTCGGCCATGATCTGCGGTGTAACTTCCAGATCGGGCGGCACGTTCAGCAGCCGCAACGTTTGCTGCACCACCTGGCTGAACACCGGCGCGGCGACCGCGCCGCCGTAGTACACGCCCTTGCTCGGCTCGTCGATCATCACCGCGACGACGATGCGCGGCTGGTCGATCGGCGCCATGCCGACGAACCACGAGCGGTACTTGTTGGCCGCGTACGAGCGCCCCTCCTGCTTGTGCGCGGTGCCGGTCTTGCCGCCGACCGAATAACCCTGGGTCTGCGCCAGCGGCGCGGTGCCGCCGGGGCCGGCGGCCAGCTGCAGCATCTCGCGCACCGCGCGCGCGGTGTCCGGCGACAGCACGCGCGTGCCCGGCGGCGGCTGGTCGAGCTTCAGGATCGACGACGGCAGCATCTGGCCGTCGTGCGCCAGCACGCTGTAGGCGCGCGCCAGTTGGAACAGCGACACCGACAGGCCGTAGCCGTAGCTCATGGTCGCCTGCTCGATCGGCTTCCAGCTCTTGTAGGGGCGCAGCCGCCCGGTGACCGCGCCCGGAAAGTCGATCTGCGGCTTCTGGCCAAGGCCGACCTGGGTGTACAGCTCCCACATCTCGCGTGCCGGGATCTGCATCGCCATCTTGACGGTGCCCACGTTGCTCGACTTCTGGATCACCTGGGTGACGCTGAGCATGCCGTGCGGGTGCGCGTCGCGGATCGTGCGCCCGCTGATGCTGATGCTGCCCGGCGCGGTCTGGATCATCGTCTGCGGCGTGACGCGCTTGGTCTGCAGCGCCAGCGCGGCGATGAACGGCTTCATCGTCGAGCCGGGCTCGAAGGTGTCGGTCAGCGCGCGGTTGCGCAGCTGCGCGCCCGACAGCCGCGCGCGGTTGCCGGGGTCGTAGCTCGGGTAGTTGGCCAGCGCCAGCACCTCGCCGGTGTGCACGTCCAGCACCACCACGCTGCCGGCCTTGGCGTTGTGCTCGGCCACCGCATCGCGCACACGCTGGTAGGCGAAGAACTGCACCTTGGAGTCGATCGCCAGCGTGATGTCGCGCCCGTTGACCGCGTCGGCCGGCTCGCCGCGATCCTCGATGACGCGGCCGAGCCGGTCCTTGACCACCGCGCGCGAGCCGTCGTGGCCCTGCAGCTCGCGCTGGAAGGCCAGCTCGATGCCTTCCTGGCCGCTTTCCTCGATGTTGGTGAAGCCCACGACGTGCGCGGCGGCTTCGCCCTCGGGGTACTTGCGGCGGTATTCGCTGAGCGCGTGCACACCCTTGACGTCCAGCGCCTTGACCTTGGCCCACAGCTCGGCGTCGACCTGGCGCTTCAGCCAGGCGAAGTGGCGGCTGCCTTCGAGCTTGTTGTCCAGCTCCGACGGCTTCATCTGCAGCAGCTTGGCCAGCGCTGCGCGCTCGGCGGCGTCGGCGGCGAAGTCCTTCGGGATCGCCCACACCGAGGGCACCGGCACGCTGGTGGCCAGCACCAGGCCGTTGCGGTCGACGATGCGCCCGCGGCTGGCCGGCACGTCGATCACGTGGCCGTAACGCTTGTCGCCCTGCGCCTGATAGAAGTCGTTTCCGATCAGCTGCACGTACAACGCGCGCGCCACCAACACCGCGAAGGCCATGCCGACCAGCGCGACGACGAAACGCGAGCGCCACGGCGGCGTCTTGGACGCCAGCAACGGGCTGGTGGCGTAGTTCAGGTTGCGCACCCCGGCAGCGGCGGCGCGGCGCGACGGCTTGTCGAACAGCTTCATGGTGCCAAGGCCCCACTCGCAACAGCCGCGGCGGACGCCGAGCGCTGGTCCGGCAGCGGCGCCGAAGCCGCCGCCGCGCCGGCCGCGTCGTCGGCCACGTAGAAGGTGACGGCCGGCGTGGCGGTGCGCATGCGCAGCTTCTCGCGCGCCATCTTCTCCACCCGCAGGTGCGTGGCCTGCGCCTGCCGCTCGGCATCGAGCCGCTTGAACTCGGTCTGCAACTGCGCGCTTTCGGCACGCGCGCGGTCCAGCGCGTGGAACAGCCGGCGCGACTCGTATGCGGTCTTCACCAGGTACATGCAACTGGCCAACAGGGCAGCAAGCAGCAGCAGGTTCACGCGCGTCACGCTTGCGCGCTCCCACGGCCGGCGCGGCGCGGCGCACGGCCGCGGTCGGGCAGCGCCGCGGCCGCGCGTTCGTCGTAGGGCACCGCCGTGCGTTCGGCCACGCGCATCACGGCCGAGCGCGCGCGCAGGTTGGCTGCGACCTCGGCGGCGCTGGCGCGTACGCGTGCAACCGCGCGCAGCCGGCGCGGCCGCGGCGGCGCAAACGGCGCGCGCCGGTCGGGTTCGTCGCGGCTTTCGCGCGCGATGAAGGTCTTGACCAGCCGGTCTTCCAGCGAATGGAAGCTGATCACCACCAGGCGCCCGTGCGGCGCGAGCAGTCGCAGCGCCGCGTTCAGCCCCTGCTCGAGCTCCTCGAGCTCGGCGTTGACGTGAATCCGAAGAGCCTGAAATGTGCGCGTTGCAGGGTTCTGGCCCGGCTCGCGGGTCTTGACCGCACCAGCCACGACTTCGGCCAGTTGGCCGGTGGTTCGAATTGCCGCCCCGCCCTGTCGGCGAGCCACAAGCGCCTTTGCAACCTGAACAGCAAACCGTTCTTCCCCATAGTCGCGGATCACCTGCGTGAGTTCGCGCTCGTCGGCGCGGGCCAGGAAGTCCGCGGCGGTTTCGCCGCGGGTCGTGTCCATGCGCATGTCCAGCGGCGCATCGAAGCGAAAGCTGAAGCCGCGCGCCGGGTCGTCCAGCTGCGGCGAGCTCACGCCCAGGTCGAGCAGCACGCCGTCGAGCTGCGCGATGCCGAGTTGCGCCAGCTGCGCTGGCATGGCGGAAAAGCCGGCGTGCACCAGCGTCAACCGCGCATCGGCGATCGACGCGCCCGCGGCGATCGCCTGCGGGTCCTTGTCGAAAGCCACCAGGCTGCCGCGCGCACCCAGCCGCGCCAGGATCGCGCGCGCATGGCCGCCGCGGCCAAAGGTGCCGTCGACGAACGCGCCGTCGGGCGCGCGCACCAGCGCGTCGACCGCTTCGGCCAGCAGCACGGTGGTGTGCGCCCAGGGCTGCGCGGCGGTGGTCACAGACTCAGGCCCAGCACTTCGTCGGTCATGCCGGCAGCGATCACGCGCGCCTCGACCGCGTCGTGGCGCTGCTTGTCCCACAGCTCCAGGCGGCGGCCGGTGCCGATCAGCAGCACGTCCTTGTTCAGCCCGGCGGCTTCGCGCAGCTCGGGCGGCACCAGCAGCCGCGACGCGCCGTCGATCTCGACGTCGACCGCACTGCCAAGAAAGATGCGGCGCCAGCCGTCGGAGGCGGCCTTCAGCGCCATCAGCTCGGATTCCACCGCTTCCCAGGTCGGGCGCGGATACAGCAGCAGATAGCCTTCGGGATGGCGGGTGAGCGTCAGCTGGCCGGCGCAGGCCGCGACCAGCGGGTCTCGATGGCGCACGGGCACGTTGATGCGCCCCTTGGCGTCCAACGCCAGAGCCGACGTTCCCCTAAACACCCACTCCGACACTTTTTTCCACCCGCAGCCACTAAACGACACTGTAGCTCACAAGAATCGGCAAATCAACGAAGCGGATCGAAAAAATCAATGAAATCAGTTACTTAGGGAGTATTTCTTCAGTTGATCCGAAGAAAAACGTCGCAAAATTAAGAACTTGCGAGACCCACTGAAAGTGCTGCATTAGATCGGGCTCGAACGCCAAGCCGGGTCAGGCCGTGACAAAGTGCCGCTGCAGTGGCTGCAGCCCCCTCAAGACGGCGGTCTCTCGACCGCGGCCGACCGCTGCCGACCAGCCCGGCGTTGCCGCGAGAGCGCAGTGGCTCGCGGGTGCTGCCACGCCCCCGGCGGGCACGCTCGGCCGCGAAAATTGCGCAAGCAAGCTCGGGCCGGCCGGCCGGCGCATGGACAATACCGCCCGCCACAGGAGCCGCCTTCTTCGTGAACACCGTCGCCCGCCCCTTGCCCGACCCCTTTGCCGAGGCGATGCCGCCGTCGCGGCTGTACTTCGACTTGCGCGGCCGCGTGTCGCGACGTCAGTTCTGGCTGCACGGCGTGCTCGCGCTGATCGGCGTCGCGCTGGTCGCGCATGCGCTGCTGGGCATCGCGCGCGTCAGCGCGGACACGGCCGACCTGGCCGTCAACCTGTTGCTGCTATGGCCGGCACTGGCGGTGTCGGTCAAGCGCTGGCACGACCGCGACCGGTCGGGCTGGTGGGTGCTGCTGAACCTGGTGCCGGTGGTCGGCTGGCTGTGGGCGCTGGTCGACAACGGCCTGGTGCGCGGCACGCGCGGGCCGAACCGCTACGGCGACGATCCGCTGGCTACGGCCGGCCAACGCTAGGCAGGCCAGCGGCCGCGGCCGCCCGCAGCGCCCGGCATCACAGGCCGCACCGCCTGCACCGCCTCAATCGACCTTCATGCCGGTGGCCTTGACGATCCGGCTATAGCGCGCGGCGTTGGCTTCCAGCCGCGCCACCGCCGTCGGGCCGTCATCGGCCACGACCCGCATGTCCAGCGCGGCCAGCCGCGATTGCAGCGGTGTTGCGGCCAGCGCGGACTTCAGCGCAGCGCGCAGCGGAGCCATCACCGACTCCGGCGTCGACGCCGGCACCATCGCCACGTACAGCACCTCGAACTCCAGATCCTTCAGCCCGAGTTCGCCCACCGTGGGCACCTGCGGCAACAACGGCGAGCGCGCGGTGCCGGTGGTGGCCACCGCGCGCAGCTTGCCACCCTGCACGTGCTGCAGCATGCCCGGCGTGGCCAGGATGCCGGCCTGCACCTCGCCCGACAGCACGGCCATCACCGCCGGCGCATTGCCCTTGTAGGGAATGGGCGAGATCTTGGCGCCGGTGTGCTCGCTGAAGATCTCGGCGGCAATGTGGCCGGGGCTGCCGCTGCCGGCGGTGGCAAAGGTGATCGGCTCGGCCTTGCCCAGCCTGACCAGCTCGGGCAGCGTCGCCACTTTCAGCGCCGGGTTGACGGCGATGGTCAGGCCCGACGAGGCCAGCAGCATCAGCGGCTTCAGGTCTTTCGACGCGAACGGCATCGCCGCATACAGCGACGGGTTGACGGTGAAGGTCGAGTCGATCGAGATCAGCAGGTTGTAGCCGTCGCCCGGCGCCTTGGCCACCTGGTCGGCGCCAAGATTGCCGGCCGCGCCGGGCTTGTTCTCGACCACGAACGGCTGCTTCAGCTCCTTTTGCAAGGCCTCGGCCATGGCGCGCGCGACGATGTCCAGCGGCCCGCCGGGCGTGAAGTTCACGACCACGCGCACCGGCTTGTTCGGATACGGCGCCTGCGCGAGCGCTGGCGCCACGCTGAACGCCGCGGCCGCCACGACCGCCACGACCGCAGCAGCAAGCATGGGGGTGGTTCGGTGCTTCATCACGCTGTCTCCTGTGGCTGGGATGCGGGTTTCGGGATATCGCGCCGCCGCGCGCGGGCGCTGCGCCTAGCATTTTCCATCACGCACCGCTTTGATGCATCGCAAGCTCGCGCGGGTCGCGGCGGCGCCTTGGCCGGCGCCGCGAGCACGCAGGACACAACGCCAGGCCGCTACAGCTCGAGCGTGTAGACCTCGGCGGCACGGCGTTCGGCGTGGCTGTGGCCCTGCAGCGCGCGATCCCACTCGCTGCCGTCCGCGCCGTGCACCGGCACCAGCCCGGCAACCATCTGCACCGCCTCTTCGGTGCCGGCATCGAACTCGGCCACGCACTGGCGGCTGGCAAGATACAGCCGCGCCACACGCGTGCCACCGGCGTCAATCACCACCAGGTAGCGTGCCGGCAAGCGATGCTCGGTCTGGGAATGCGGTCTGGGCGACTCGGCACCGTAGGTCTGGCTCATCCGGCGATGCTGCCACGGGCGCGTTGCTGCTGCTTGGCACACCCGGGCCACGCCCCCCGCACGACGAAGCCTCAGCCGTCGCGGCGATTGATTTCGTCGATCTGGCCGTTCAGCGTCCAGTAGTCGTACAGGTAGCCCAGGCCGAACAGCCCCAGCGTCAGCAGGTAGACGATGGCGGTGAACCACTTGCCCAGGTACAGCCGGTGCACGCCGAACACGCCAAGGAAGGTCAGGAAGATCCACGCCAGCGAGTAGTTCACGCGGCCGCTTTGGTAACGGAAACTCGCCTGCCGGTCCATCGACGGGATCAGGAACAGGTCGACCAGCCAGCCGATGCCCAGCAGCCCGAGCGTGAAGAACCAGATCGTGCCGCTGATCGGGCGGCCGTAATAAAACCGGTGCGAGCCGGTAAAGCCGAACACCCACAGCCCGTAGCCGACGAGCTTGGAATGCGTATCGACGCTCATGTGATGTCTGTTCCGGGTCGTCTCGGGTTGAAACCGTGTCGCGGCGGCGTGCGCCCGAGCACATCGGCTGCCGGCGCTTGGGCCGCCGTGAACGGCGCCAGCGCATCGCGCACCCGGGCATTGCACCACAGCCGCCTTCGCCGATGCGCCACGCGCTTCGGCGCTTGGCCACGGCCGGCCCGGCGCCCGCTGGGCTTGGCCGCGGCCGCCGATCAGCGCGGCACGTGGAAGGTCGATTCGCGGCGCAGCACGGCACCGCTGGCCGTGCCGTCGGCGCCCAGCGTGCGCAGCTCGAACTCGATCGGCGTGGACTTGCCGCGCAGCGCCTGCGCGGCCTCGGGCGGCAGTTGCACGCGCGCGACCACGGTCTCGATGCCGGCCGGCGGCACCGCCACGTCGCGCGCATCGAGCCGCAGCGCGTCGATGCCCGACACCGCGATGCGGTAGCGCTGAGGCGACTCGGTGCGGTTCATGACGCGCACGCTGTAGACGTTCTCGACCACGCCGTCGTCGACGATGCGCGCCAGCGCGGCACGGTCGCGGATGATCTCGAACTGGAACGGGCTGCGCAGCGCGACGCTGACGGCAAAAGCCACGCTCGCGGCCGCGAGCAGCGCACCGTAGATCAGCACCCGCGGGCGCAGCACGCGCTTGAACATCTGCGCTCGGCTCCAGCCCTTGGCCATGCCGTTTTCGGTGGAGTAGCGGATCAAGCCCTTCGGGTAGTCCATCTTGTCCATCACGTCGTCGCACACGTCGATGCACGCGGCGCAGGCGATGCACTCGTTTTGCAGGCCGTTGCGGATGTCGATGCCGGTGGGGCAGACCTGCACGCACAGCGTGCAGTCGATGCAGTCGCCCTTGCCTTGGGAAGCAGCGCTGGCCTTGCGCGAGCGCGAACCGCGCGGCTCGCCGCGCGCGGTGTCGTAGGTGATGATCAGCGAGTCCTTGTCGATCAGCGCGCCCTGGAAGCGCGCGTACGGGCAGATGTACTTGCACATCTGCTCGCGCAGGTAGCCGGCGTTGCCGTAGGTCGCCGCGCCATAGAACAGGATCCAGAAGGCGTTCCAGCCCGACACGTCCAGGCGCAGCACGTCGTGCGCCAACTCGCGGATCGGCGTGAAGTAGCCGACGAAGGAAAAGCCGGTGAACAGCGCAATGGCGATCCACGCCGCCTGCGTGCCGCCCTTGCGCACGATCTTGTTCAAGCCCCACGGCGCGCTGTCCAGCCGCATGCGCGCGATGCGGTCGCCCTCGATCTTGCGCTCCACCCACATGAAGATCTCGGTGTAGACCGTCTGCGGACAGCTGTAGCCGCACCACAGCCGCCCGGCCACCGCGGTGAAGAAGAACAGCGCCAGCGCCGAGATCACCAGCAGCGCGGCCAGAAAGATCAGGTCGTGCGGGTACAGCACCAGCCCCAGGATGTAAAAGCGCTGCGCGTCCAGGTCGAACAGCAGCGCCTGGCGGCCGTTCCACTGCAGCCACGGCATGCCGTAGAAGAACAGCTGCGTCAGCCACACGAACACCCAGCGCCAACCCGCGAACCAGCCCTTGACCGAGCGCGCGTAGATCTCCGGCCCCTTCTGGTACAGCGACACCAGCTGCGCGCTGTCGGCATCGTCGGCGCCGACCGGGCGGATCGGGATCACGGGACGGTTCATCGCTTCAGCTCGGGCAGTTTGTGTTCAATCTTGCTCCACTCCTCGGCGTCGGGCAACGCCGCCTTGGTGCGCGTGATGGGTTTCCATTCGCGCGCCAGCTCGGCGTTCAGCGGGATGAAAGACTGCTGGTCGCCAGGCACGTCCTCTTCGGCGTAGATCGCGTTGACCGGGCATTCGGGCACGCACACCGCGCAGTCGATGCAGTCATCGGGGTCGATGACGAGAAAGTTGGGCCCCTCGCGGAAGGCATCCACCGGGCACACGTCGACGCAGTCGGTGTACTTGCAGCGGATGCACGATTCGGTGACGACAAAGGTCATGGCGCAATTCTTTGGAAGTTGAAGTCAGCCGCCGCGGCCGTCATGCCGGGGCCTGGCCGCCACCACGCGGCGGGACGCCGACGCCACGCCGCGGCGCGGGAGCGCTGATCGCGGGGAATCACTTAAAACATGCGGACTTGATACATGTTAATGGCGCGGCTGCTTCAAAGCAATAAACTGGGCGCATCTTTCAAGGTCTTGCATGCGGCTTTCCGAGTACACCGACTACACGCTGCGCGTGCTGATGTACTGCGCGGTCAACCGCCAGTCACTGGTCACGGTGGCGGAGCTGGCCGAGCACTACAACCTGTCGAAGAACCACCTGATGAAGGTGGTCAACGACCTGGCCCGGCGCGGCCTGATCGAGACCACGCGCGGGCGCGGCGGCGGGCTGCGGCTGCTCAAGCCCGCCGAGGACATCCGCGTCGGCGACGTGGTGCGCGCATCGGAAAGCGACTTCCGGCTGGTCGAGTGCTTCGACCCCCAGACCGACAACTGCGTGCTGTCGCCCAGTTGCCGGCTGCGGCTGCTGTTTCAAAGCGGGCTGCAGGCGTTCTTCGAGCGGCTCGACGGCGCCACGCTGGCCGACATCGTCGGGCCGCTGCCGCCGCTGCCCGAAGGCGCCGTCGTGCGCCGGCCGGTGATCAAGCTGGTGCCGGCGCCGCACGAGCCCTGAGCGCTGCAGCGACGCGGCCCCGGGCTTTCTCCCCCCATTCATTGTCAGTGCCGCGCCACGCGGCCCAGCCACCGATGAACCTGACCCAACGACTGCTGCAGGCGCTGCAAGCGCGCGGCGCCACCGAAGTGTTCGGCATCCCCGGCGACTTTGCGCTGCCGCTGTTCCGCCAGATCGAGGCCGCTGGCGTGCTGCCGCTGCACACGCTGTCGCACGAGCCGGGCGTGGGCTTTGCCGCCGATGCCGCGTCGCGCGCCCGCGGCGGGCTGGGCGTGGCTGCGGTTACCTATGGCGCCGGCGCGTTCAACCTGGTCAACGCGGTGGCCGGCGCCTACGCCGAGCGCGTGCCGCTGGTGGTGCTGTCGGGCGCACCTGCCGCGCACGAGGCGGCCAGCGGCTTCTTGCTGCACCACCAGGTCAAGACGCTCGATTCGCAGTGGCGGCTGTTCGAGGAGCTCACCATCGACCGCGCCCGGCTCGATGACGCCGAGCGCGCACCGGCGCTGATCGGGCGCGTGCTCGACGCCGCGCTGGCGCGCTCGCGCCCGGTGTACCTGGAGATTCCGCGCGACATGCCCGGCGTCGCGTGCGGCGCGGTGCCGCCGCCGCAAGCCTTCGCGCCCGACCCCGACCGGCTGGCCGCCTGCGCCGACGAGCTGCTGGCGCGGCTGGCCAGCGCCAAGCGGCCGGTGCTGATGGCCGGCGTCGAGGTGCGCCGCTACGCACTGGAAGCGCAGGTGGCCGAGCTGGCGCGGCGGCTGGGCATCCCGGTGGTCACCAGCTTCATGGGCCGCGGCCTGCTCGCGCACGCCGATGTGCCGCTGCTGGGCACCTACCTCGGCTTGGCCGGCGACGAAGCCGTGAGCGAGCTGGTGGAGAACTCCGACGCGCTGCTGCTGCTGGGGGTGATCGTGTCGGACACCAACTTCGCGGTGTCGGCGCGGCGCATCGACCTGCGCCACGCGATCCAGGTCTTCGACGGCGACGTACTGATCGACCACCACGTCTACCACCAGCTGCCGGTGGGCGCGCTGGTCGACGCGCTGCTGCAGCGCGTGCCGGCCGGGTCAGCCAGCGCCCGCCCCGCGATTGCGGCCAGCCCCGCCGCAGTGGCGCCGGCCGCCAGCGAGCCGGTCCAAGACGACGCCACGCGCGCGGTGCGCCCGCACGACATCGCCGCGGCGCTGAACGCGCTGATGCGCCGGCACGGCCCGATGCCGCTGGCCAGCGACGTCGGCGATTGCCTGTTCACCGCGATGGACCTGGAGCCCACCGGGCTGATCGCGCCCGGCTACTACGCGACCATGGGCTACGGTGTGCCGGCCGGGCTGGGACTGCAGGTGGCCACCGGGCAGCGCCCGGTGATCCTGGTCGGCGACGGCGCATTCCAGATGACCGGCTGGGAGCTGGGCAACGCCGCGCGCTGCGGCTGCGACCCGATCGTGCTGGTGTTCAACAACGCCAGCTGGGAGATGCTGCGCACCTTCGAGCCCGCCGGGCGCTTCAACGACCTGAGCCGCTGGGACTTCGCGTCGATGGCCGCCGGCATGGGCGGCGACGGCCACGCGGTGTCGACCTGCGCCGAGCTGCACGCGGCGCTGCAGCGCGCGCACGCCACGCGCGGGCGCTTCCAGTTGCTGGACATCCACCTCGCACCGGGCGTGCTGTCGCCCACGCTCGAGCGCTTCGTCAAGGCGGTGAAACGGCTGTCGATGCCCGATTGAGCGCGCACGCGCGGCACAGCGCACGGCGCGGCCGCCGGCCGCGCGCTGTGCCGCGCGGCCGCAACCACCCCGCTGGCTAAAATCGCGCGCTTTGCCCCGGCCCGATCCCACTGCGGCCGCCAAGGGCTTCATCCCACCCACGCCGAGGTTCGCCATGCCACTCGTTTCCATGCGCCAATTGCTCGACCATGCCGCCGAAAACGGCTATGGCATTCCGGCCTTCAACGTCAACAACCTCGAGCAGGTGCAGGCGGTGATGACCGCGGCTTCGGAAGTCGGCGCGCCGGTGATCCTGCAGGCCAGCGCCGGGGCGCGCAAGTACGCGGGCGAGTCCTTCATCAAGCACCTGATCCTGGCCGCGACCGAGGCCTACCCGCAGATCCCGCTGGTCATGCACCAGGACCACGGCACCAGCCCAAAGGTGTGCGAAGGCGCGATCCAGCTGGGCTTCGGCTCGGTGATGATGGACGGCTCGCTGATGGAAGACGGCAAGACGCCGTCCAGCTTCGACTACAACGTCGAGGTCACGCGCAAGGTGGTCGACATGGCGCACGCGGTGGGTGTCACGGTCGAGGGCGAGCTCGGCTGCCTGGGCAACCTGGAAACCGGCGATGCGGGCGAAGAAGACGGCATCGGCGCCGCCGGCAAGCTCGACCACAGCCAGATGCTCACCGACCCCGAGGAAGCCGCGGTCTTCGTCAAGGCGACGCAGCTCGATGCGCTGGCGATCGCGATCGGCACCAGCCACGGCGCCTACAAGTTCAGCCGCAAGCCCACCGGCGACATCCTGGCGATCGGCCGCGTCAAGGAGATCCACAAGCGCATCCCGAACACGCACCTGGTGATGCACGGCTCGTCGAGCGTGCCGCCCGAGCTGCTGGCGATCATCAACCAGTACGGCGGCAAGATGAAGCAGACCTTCGGCGTGCCGGTCGAGGAGATCCAGGAAGCCATCAAGCACGGCGTGCGCAAGATCAACATCGACACCGACATCCGGCTGGCGATGACCGGCGCGGTACGCAAGTTCATGGCCGAGAACCCGGAGAAGTTCGACGCCCGCGAGTGGCTGAAGCCGGCGCGCGAGGCCGCCTACAAGGTGTGCAAGCAGCGCTACCTGGAGTTCGGCTGCGAAGGCCAGGCGGCGAAGATCAAGCCGATGTCGCTGGCCGACGTGGCCGGGCTTTATCGCAGCGGCAAGCTCGCGCAGACCATCGTCTGAGCCCGGCCAGGGCCTACCGGACCGGCTCGAACTCGCCCGGCCGCCACTCCTTCGTGAAGAACGGCTCGAGCGGACCGTACAGCCGCAGGATCGCGAACCAGCCCTTGTCCGGCACGGTCTGGATCCAGTTGCCGCGCTTCACGCCGGGCGGCTGCTGCGGGCCGATGTACAGCGTGGTCGAGCCGTCGGCGCCGGCCTCGGCCGCCGGCGACGGATAGCTCTGGCTGCCGGCGCGCGGGTGGCGCTGCGGCGTGGCCAGCATCGAGCGCGTCTGGTTGTCGTACAGCGTCAGCGACCAGAAGTTGGCGTAAGGGATGCCCTTGGGCAGCGTCAGCCGGTAGGTCTTGGCGCCGTCGAAGAACTGCTTGTTCGCATCCTGCATCGCCAGCAGGTACTGCGAGCCGACGCCGGGCAGGCGCATCGCCATCGCTGGCGTAATGCCAGTGATGCCGTAGAAGAAGGCGCTGCGCGCGTCGAGCTGGCGATAGCCGGTGGCCGGGTAGGGCTTGGCGCCTTCGCGCGTGATTTGCGGAATCGGCGTCTCGAACTCGTAGCCGCTTTGGAACAGGAAGTTGGTCCAGGCCGAGTTGGGGTAGTAGTACCACGACGGATCGCGCGGCGCCATCAGCAGCGTGCGCGACGCCGCATTGCCGACCGCCACCGCCTCGCCGAGGATCTTCTTCATCCGTGCATCGGACGCGAAGGGCTTGCCCTTGACGATGCCGATCGCTTCCAGCGGGCCCATCAGCTCGGGGTTCAGCGCGGTGGCCGGCTCACGCTGCACCAGGTCGTTCAGCAGTTCGTAGAAGCTCGCGTCGTTCGGCGGGACGGTGTTCATCACCTTGCCGCTGCCTTCGTGGAACACCATGGCCGGCGGCGGCTCGATGCGCGACAGCTTCGCCTTGCCGTCGAGGAACTGCGCGATGCTGGTGCCCTGGCCGCCGGCGTCGTAGGGGTAGATCTTGGTGTGCTTGCGGATCAGCTCGACCGCCGGCTGCGGGTCGTTGTTGTCGAGGAACATGCGGCCGAGGATCAGCACCTGGTTGGTCTTGGCATGCGCGACGTAGAAGCCGCCTTCGGGCAGCGGGCCGTCGTAGCCGGGCGGCACGATCAGGTACCTGCCGCGTTCGCCGCGGTCGGGGCCGGGCACGCCGAAGTCGATGACCCAGCGCCACCAGGCGTCGTCGAGCGTGCCCGCCCGATGCATCCGTGGCCTTTGTCGCGCGCGATCGTAGCGAGTGGCGGCCGCCGCAAGGCAGCGGCCGCGCCGCGCGTCGCCGTGGCGCGCCTGCACCCGCAAGGCCGGATGAGTACCGGGGCGAGCGCGTATGGGACGCGTGCGATCAGTCGCCTTTCGCCTTCTCCTTCATCGCCGCTTCGAGCCTGGCGATGTCGGCGGGCGACAACTGCGGCCGGTCGAGCTTGAGCGTGAGCTTGTTCAGCTTCGCGGTCAGCGCGAAGGGCGGCTTGTAGTCGGCGTCGTTGACGCCGGTCAGCGTGTCCGAGCCGATGTCGAAGCTCTCGTCCCACTGCAGGATCATCGGCAGAGTCTTGTCCATGCGCTTGGTCGCGACCACCTTGCCGTCGACCTTGAGCGTGCCGGTGCCGGGCTGGCCCAGGCCGCTGAAGCTGTTGTAGCGCAGCGTGCCAACGCCTATGCCTTCGTACTTGAAGTCGAACTCGACCGTGTGCCGGCCCGGGGCGAGCGCCTCGGTGCCTGCCCACTTGATGCGCTCGAGGTCCACCATGTTCCACACGAACACCGGCTTGCCCTTGAGCAGGTAGAAGCCGTAGCCGCCGAAGCGCCCTCCCGAGGTCAGCATCATCCCTTCGGCGCCGCCCTGCGGCACCTCGATGTCGGCGCTGATCGTGTACGAGGTGTTGAGCAGCAGCGGCGAATCGCCCTGCGGCAGCCCGACCATCGGCCGCGTGTAGACGAACTCGCTGCGCCCGGCGGTGATGTTCGGCCGCGGCGCGATGACGCGCGCCGCCACCGACGCATCGAGCGGCAGCACGTTGAACTTCTTCGCCTCGGCGAGGAACTGCGCGCGCATCTCCTTCACCTTCTGCGGATGCTGGGCCGCGATGTCGTCGGTCTGGTTGAAGTTCTCCTTAAGGTTGAAGAGCTGGAAGGTCTGGTTGTTCAGCGGGTCGGGGTTGGCCGCGCCGAAGGCCTGCCACGGCGCGCGGTCGACCTTGGTCGAGAGAAACCAGCCGTCGTCGTACAGCGCCCACTGGCCCATCATCTCGAAGTACTGGGTCTTGTGGCGCTCGGGCGACTTGGCGTTGGCCGCGTCGAAGGTGTAGGCGAAGCTCGTGCCCTCGATCGGCCGCTGCTTGATGCCGTCGACGATTTCCGGCGCGCGGATGCCCGCGGCCTCGAGCACCGTCGGCAGCACGTCGATGACGTGCACGAACTGCTCGCGCAGCGCCCCCTTGTCCTTGATGCGCGCCGGCCACGACACCACCATGTTCTGGTTGGTTCCGCCGAGTGCCGAGGCGTTCTGCTTGAACCACGGGAACGGCGTGTCGAAGGCCCACGACCAGCCGGCCGACATGTGGTTGTAGGTCTGCTCTGTGCCCCACACGTCGTAGAACTTCATCTGCACGCTGATCGGCAGCTCGTTCAGGCCATTGAAGAAGGCGACCTCGTTGGGCGTGCCCGCCGGCCCGCCCTCGGCCGAGGTGCCGTTGTCGCCGTTGATGTAGATGATCAGTGTGTTGTCGAGCTTGCCCAGGTCCTCGAAAGCCTGGATCACGCGCCCGATCTCATGGTCGCTGTACGCGGCGTAGGCGGCGAAGACCTCGACCTGGCGGATGAAGAGCTTCTTCTCGTCGGCGCTGAGCTGGTCCCAGGGCTTGATGAATTCCTTCGGCCACGGCGGCAACTGCACGTTGGCCGGCACCACGCCGAGCCGCTTCTGGTTGGCGAGGATCGTCTCGCGCAGCTTCTCGTAGCCCTCGTCGAAGAGCTTGAGCGCGCGGATCTTGTCCACCCACTCCTTGGTCGGATGGTGCGGCGCATGGGTCGCCCCCGGCGCGTACTTGATGAAGACCGGCTTGCTCGGATCGGTCTGGTGCATGCGCGTCATCCAGTCGATCGCGTCGTCGGCCATCGCGGTAACGAGGTTCCAGGTGCCGGGCGGCTTGCCCTCGAAGGGGTAGATCTGCGTGGTGTTGCGGAACAGGTTCGGCTGCCACTGGTTGGCGTCGCCGCCGACGAAGCCGTAGAAGTACTGGAAGCCCATGCCGATCGGCCACTGATCGAACGGCCCGGCCTGACTTGCCTGGAACGCGGGCACGTTGTGGTCCTTGCCGAACCACGAGGTGTTGTAGCCGTTGTCGAGAAGGATGCGGCCGATCGTCGCCTGGTCGCGGCCGATGATGCTGTTGTAGCCCGGGAAGCCGGTGGACTGCTCGGAGATCACGCCGAACGCAGCCGTGTGATGGTTGCGGCCGGTGAGCAGCGCGGCGCGGGTGGGCGAGCACAGCGACGTCGAGAACACGCGGTTGTAGCGCAGGCCCTCCTTGGCGATGCGGTCCATCGCCGGCGTCGGGATCACGCCGCCGAAGGTGCTGGGGATGCCGAAGCCGGCGTCGTCGGTGATGATCAGCAGCACGTTCGGCGCACTCTTGGGCGGCACCACGCGCGGCGGCCACCAGGGCGTGGACTGCAACGCGCCGTCCTTGATGACGCCGCCGAAGGCCGGGTCGGGTGCCGGCAGCTGGGTGCCGGGGATGGTGGTGGTGGCGCTGGGCGAACCGGGCGTACTGGTGACCTGCTGTGCCTGCGCGGCGCCGGCGATCAGCGCCGTTGCGGCCAGCCACGCAATCGAGCGAAGCATCTTCTTCATAGCGGTGGACTCCATGACTTGCCCCTTCCCTTCGAACACCCGCAGGCACGCGAGGCCGCTGCGGGTCCGGCTGGAATGTTATGCGCCGCGTCGTCGTCGTGATTGACATTTGTGGACAATCACCGCCTCGGCACCGACAGCAGCGAGCGATGAGATCGACCAGACCGCCAGACTCGACCGCCTCCACGCACGAAGCCGACGTGCGCATCGGCCCGTTGCTGGCGGTGCCGGTGCTGCTGCGCGAAGCCGGCATCGCCCCCGCGCCGCTGCTCGCCGCCTGCGGCCTGCCGCGGTCGGCCTTCGACGACGCCGATGCGCGTGTGCCCTTTGCCGCCGCGGCGCGCATGCTGCACGACGCCGCTCGCGCCACCGGCCGCGAAGACTTCGGCCTGATGGTCGGCCAGCGCGCCGGCGCCGACAGCCTTGGGCTGCTGTCGCTGTTGATGCAGCGCGCGCCCAGCGTCGGCGACGCGCTGCAAGGCCTGGCGCGCCACCTGTCGCTGCAGGACCGCGGCGCCGTGGTCTACCTGAGCACCGGCAGGCCGCAGATGGCCGCGCTGGGCTACGCGGTGCACGACGAGACGACGCCGGGGCTGGGCGTCGTCTACGACCTGGCGATGACCCTGGCGCTGGCCGTGCTGCGCGGCCTGTGCGGGCCGCAGTGGCGCGCGCTGGAAGTGCGCTTGCCGCATGCGCGGCCGAGCAGGCCCGACCTGTGGCGGCGCCACTTCGCCGCGCCGGTGGTGTTCGACGCCAGCGGCGCCGAGCTCTGGTTCGATGCAGGCTGGCTGCAACACCCGCCGCCGCTGGCCGACCCGGCCGCGCAGCTGGACCTGCTGCGTGCCGCACAGCGCAGCCAGGCGCTGCAGGCGCAGCGCTGGACCGAGCGCACGCAGCACGTCGCGCTGGCGCTGGTGAAGACCGGGGCGCTGTCGGCCGACGCCGTGGCACAGGTGCTGTCGCTGCATCCGCGCACGCTGCGCCGCCGGCTTGCCGACGAAGGCTCGCGGCTCCAGACGCTGATCAGCGAGGCGCGCCACCGCCTCGCCTGCCAGCTGCTGCGCGAGACGCGCGTGCCGCTGGTCGAGGTCGCCGAAGCGGTGGGTTATGCCGACGTCACCGCCTTCGTGCGCGCCTTTCGCGCCCGGGCCGGCTGCGCGCCGGGGCAGTGGCGCGCGCGCGCCGCGGCGCAAGCTACCTGACGCGTTCGATCTCGCCCGGCCGCCAGCTCTTGTCGAAGAACGGCTCGAGTGGGCCGTACAGCCGCAGGATCGTGAACCAGCCCTTGCCGGGCACGGTCTGGATCCAGTTGCCGCGCTTCACCCCGTCGGGCTGCTGCGGGCCGATGTAGACGGTCGTCGAACCGTCGGCGTTGGCCTCGGCCGCGGGCGACGGATAGCTCTGGCTGCCGGCGCGCGGGTAGTTCTGCGGCGTCGCGAGCATCGAGCGCGTCTGGTTGTCGTAGAGCGTCAGCGACCAGAAGTTCTCGTACGGGATGCCCTTGGGCAGCGTGAGCCGATAGGTCTTCGCGCCGTCGAAGTACTGCTTGTTCGCGTCCTGCATCGCGAGCAGGTACTGCGAGCCGACGCCGGGCAGGCGCATCGCCATCGCCGGCGTGATGCCGGTGATGCCGTAGAAGAAGGCGCTGCGCGCGTCGAGCTGGCGGTAGCCGGTGGCCGGGTAGGGCTTGGCGCCTTCAGGCGTGATTTGCGGGATCGGCGTCTCGAACTCGTAGCCGCTTTGGAACAGGAAGTTGGTCCAGGCCGAGTTCGGGTAGTAGTACCAGGACGGATCGCGCGGCGCCATCAGCAGCGTGCGCGACGCCGCGTTGCCCACCGCGACCGCCTCGCCGAGGATCTTCTTCATCCGCGCATCGGGCGCGAACGGCTTGCCCTTGACGATGCCGATCGCCGCGAGCGGCCCCATCAGCTCGGGGTCGAGCGCGGTGGCCGGCTCGCGCTGGACGAGGTCGTTGAGCAGTTCGTAGAAGCTCGCGTCGTTCGGCGGGACGGTGTTCATCACCAGGCCGCTGCCTTCGTGGAACACCGTCGCCGGCGGCGGCTCGATGCGCGACAGCTTCGCCTTGCCGTCCAGGAACTGCGCGATGCTCGTCCCCTCGCCGCCGGGGTTGTAGGGATAGATCTTCGTGAACTTGCGGATCGCGTCGACCGCCGGCTTCGGGTCGTTGTTCTCGAGGAACATGCGGCCGAGGATCAGCACCTTGTTGGTTCGCGCATGCGCGACGTAGAAGCCGCCCTCGGGCAACGGGCCGTCGTAGCCGGGCGGCACAATCAGGTACTTGCCGCCTGCGCCGCGGTCCGGCCCCGGAACGCCGAAGTCGATGACCCAGCGCCACCAGGCGTCGTCCAGCGTGCCGAGCGCCTTCGGTGGCGTCTCGAGCACCATCGGCCCCTTGCTCAGATCGAGCGTGCCGACGAAGTAGACGGTGTCGGCGTTCGCGGTGAGGAACAGCGACTTGTCGTCCATCAGGTGCGAGAAGACGAGGATCTCGTTGTCCTTGACGCCGGCGGCGAGGAAGCCTTGGCGGATCGCCTCGAAGTTCACGCCCTGCATCGTGTTGACGAAGGTCTCGTAGGCGTGCGTGAAGTCGATCTGGTCGTAGACCTTGGCGGCGGTGGCCGCGCTGGGCATGCCGTCCTTGAACTCGAGCGTGCCGATGCGCGAAGGCACGCTGTCGGGCGTGGTGATCGACGGCGGCACCGGCTGCGCCGCCACTGGGGCCGTGGTGAGCAGTGCGACGCTGGCCCCGAGCACCAGCGCCGCGGCGGCGCGCTGGGCAAAGGCCGGGGTGGCAGGGGTGGCGGGGAATCTCATCGTGTCCGGCATCGGTCTTCCTTCCATGGCGGGCGCTGGGGCGGGCGCAGCCCGCGCGATGGCCTTGAACAAAAATGGCGCAGCGCCGCTCAAATCCTCGCAGTTTAGAAAGCGATGAATCCGCCAGCCACTCATTTCGCGCCAGCGCTGCGCAACCTCGGGCCCACGGCGGGCCAGGCGCCGCCGATGATCTCGGTCACCGCCATGGCCGGCGTGCCCGCGCTGGTCCGGCAGCTGTTCGGGCCGGCGGTGCTGCGGCACGCCAACCGCGCAGCGGGGCTGGACATCGAACTGATCGAGCAGCGGGAGTGCTTCATTACCCAGCACACGATGACCCGTTTCCTGGCCGAGGTCGAGCGCCGCGCGGGCGCGCCCCACTTCGGTGTGCTGTTCGCGCCCGAGGCCTCGCTCGCCAGTTTTGGCCTGTGGGGCGAATACCTGCTGGCGGCCGCGAGCCCGCGCAGCGCCATCGCCCGCGCGATCGGCACGCTGCCGTGCCACTGCCGTGGCGATCGCATGGAGTTGAACGTGGCCGGCGAGGTGGCGCGCCTGAGCTACTTCAACGCCACGCGCGGCCAGCCCGGCTACACCCATGTCGCCACCGGCACCGCCGGCGTGATGCTGAGCTTGCTGCGGCCCTACCTGCCGCCGGGCTGGACGCCGCGGCGGATCGAGTTGGACCTGCCGCAGCCGCGGACCGCCACCGTGTTCGAAGACACCTTCGGCTGCCCGGTCGTGTTCGACGCGCAGGCGGTGACCATCGACTTCGATGCCGGCGGGCTCGACCGGCCGGCGCCGCCGCGGGCCGCGCCGCGGCTTCTGACGATCGACGACGTGGCGCGCGGTCGGCTCGGGCCCGAACGCTTCGAGCGCTTCCGCGATGCGGTCATCGCCCAGGTCTGGGCCCAGGTGCTGGCCGGCGAAGTGGCGATCGACGGCACCGCGCGCGCGCTGGACACCAGCGTGCGCAGCCTGCAGCGCGACCTGAAGCGCGAAGGCATCTTGTTTCGCGATCTGGTGAACTCGGTGCGCGCCCGGCGTGCTGCCGAGTTGCTGCGCGGGACCGGCGCCTCGATCACGGCCATCGCCACCGAACTCGGCTACGCGGCGCCCGCAGGCTTCGCGCGCGCCTTTCGCAAGGCCAGCGGCCTGTCGCCGCTCGAATTCCGGCAGCGGGCCGGCTTGCTGGCGCAGGCTATCGGTTGACCGCGGTCCGACGCGGCGCGACCACAAAGCGCCGCCCTCGGGCAGCCTGGGCGACAACATGGGCACTCCTACAATCGCGCTTTCCCGACACCCGGAGCTGCCCTTGACGAGCACTGCCCCCCTGGTCGGCGTGCTGATGGGCTCGTCCAGCGACTGGGACACGCTGCAGCACGCGACGCAGATCCTTGCCGAATTCGGCGTGCCGCACGAGGCGCGCGTGGTCAGCGCGCACCGCATGCCCGACGATATGTTCGCCTATGCCGAGGCCGCAGCCGGGCGCGGGCTGCGCGCGATCATCGCCGGTGCCGGCGGCGCCGCGCACCTGCCCGGCATGCTGGCGGCCAAGACCGTGGTGCCGGTGCTGGGCGTGCCGGTGGCCAGCCGCCACCTGCAGGGCGTCGATTCATTGCATTCGATCGTGCAGATGCCCAAGGGCATCCCGGTGGCCACCTTCGCCATCGGCGCCGCCGGCGCGGCCAACGCGGCGCTGTTCGCGGTGGCGCTGCTGGCCACCACCGATGCCGCGCTGCGCGAGCGGCTGCTGGCCTGGCGCGCGCGCCAGACTGAAGCGGCGCGCGCGATGAGCGCCCAGCTCGGCAACGGATGACCAGCGCGAGCGTGCAGCGGCTGCCCGGTGCGGCCGGCCCCGATGGCGCACCGGCGATGCTCGGCGTGCTGGGCGGCGGCCAGCTGGCGCGCATGTTCGTGCACGCGGCGCAGGCGCTGGGCTACCGCACGGCAGTGCTGGACCCCGACGCCGCCAGCCCGGCCGGGCGGGTGTCGCATCTGCACCTGCGCGCCGCTTACGACGATGCCGCGGCGCTGGCGCAACTGGCGGCGCAGTGCGTGGCGGTGACCACCGAATTCGAGAACGTGCCGGCGCGCTCGCTGGCGCAGCTGGCTTTGCGGCTGCCGGTGGCACCGGCGGCGCCGGCCGTAGCCATCTGCCAGCAGCGGCTGGCGGAGAAGGCGCAGTTCCAGCGCTGCGGCGTGCCCTGCGCGCCGCACGCACCGGTGCACGACGAGGCGTCGCTGCAGGCAGTGGACGATGCGCTGTTCCCGGCGATCCTGAAGACCGCGCAGCTCGGCTACGACGGCAAGGGCCAGATCGCGGTGGCCACGCGCGCTGAGCTGGGCGAAGCGTGGCAAGCGCTGCGCGGCGTGCCCTGCGTGCTGGAACAGCGCCTGGCGCTGCAGCGCGAGCTCAGCGTCATCGTCGCGCGCGGCGCCGATGGCGGCTGCGTGCACCTGCCGCTGCAGCACAACCTGCATCGCGACGGCATCCTGGCCGTGACCGAAGTGCCGGCGCCCGAAGTTGCCGCCGAGACCGCTGCACGGGCGGGGCAGGCAGTGCAGTGGGCGCAGCAGCTGGCCGCGGCGATGGACTACGTGGGCGTGCTGTGCGTGGAGTTCTTCCAGCTCGCCGACGGTTGGCTGGTGGCCAACGAGATGGCGCCGCGGCCGCACAACTCGGGCCACCACAGCATCGACAGCTGCGATGTCTCGCAGTTCGAGCTGCAGGTGCGCTGCATGGCCGGCCTGCCGCTGGTTGCGCCGCGCCAGCATTCGGCCGCCGTGATGCTCAACCTGCTCGGCGACCTTTGGTTCGACGGCGAGGCGCCGGTCACGCCGCCCTGGCCGCGCGTGCTCGCGCTACCGGGTGCGCGCCTGCACCTGTACGGCAAGGCCGAGCCGCGGCGCGGCCGCAAGATGGGGCACCTGACGATCACCGCGGCCGACACGGCGCGCGCGCGCAGCGTCGCGCTGCAAGCGGCGGCGCTGCTGGGCTTGCCGCCGTTCTGACGGCCACGCGCGATGCCGTTGCTGCCCGGTACCGAAGCGCGCTCGCTGGCCGAGGCCGCCGCCGCGCTGGCCACCGGCGAACTGCTCGCCTTCCCCACCGAGACGGTCTACGGCCTGGGTGCACGCGCCGACGACGATGCCGCGGTGCAGCGCATCTATGCCGCCAAGGGCCGGCCGGCGTCGCACCCGCTGATCGTGCACGCGGCCGATGCCGCGCAGGCGCAGCGCTTCGCCGCCGACTGGCCAGCCAGCGCGCGCGCGTTGGCCGACGCCTTCTGGCCCGGGCCGTTGACGCTGATCGTGCGGCGCGCGCCGGGCATGGCGCAGGCTGCGGCGGGCGGCGCGCCGACCATCGGCCTGCGCGTGCCGGCACACCCGCTGGCGCAGGCGCTGCTGCGCGAAGCCCTGCGCCTGGGCGTGCCCGGCGTGGCCGCGCCCAGCGCCAACCGCTTCGGCCGCGTCAGCGCTACCCGCGCGGCGCACGTGCTGCACGAGTTCGGCGCGGCGCTGAAGGTGCTGGACGGCGGCGAATGCCCGGGCGGCATCGAGTCGGCCATCGTCGATTGCACCGGCGCGCAACCGGCGCTGCTGCGCCCGGGGCTGCTGCCGCGCGCGCGCATCGAGGCGGTGCTGGGCGCGCCGCTGCGCGAGCGCGACGCCGCTTCGCCGCGCAGCAGCGGCAGCCTGCACTCGCACTACGCGCCGGTGGCCAGCCTGCGCTTGATGAGCGCGCCGCAACTGCGCGACGCGCTGGAGCTTCTGGGGCCGCAGGCGTCCCGGCTGAAGCTGGCGGTATATTCACGCGCCCGGCTGCGCCCGGGGCGGGGCGTGCAGCACCGGCTGATGCCCGACGACCCGGCCGCCGCGGCGCACGAGTTGTTCGCCGCGCTGCGCGAATTCGACAACCAAGGCGCCAAGCTGATCTGGGTCGAACAGCCGCCCGACGCGGCAGACTGGGAAGGCGTGCGCGACCGGCTGCAACGCGCCGCGGCCACATGAGGCCGCACCGCACGAGCACACGAGGACCATCAGGAGTGACGATGTCGAATTGGGGCAAACGGGCGCGGCGCGCCATCGCCGGCCTGGCCGTGCCGGCACTGCTGGCCGCCTGCGGCGGCGGTACCGAGCAGGTCACGCCGTTCGAGCCGCATCGCTATTTCGTCTTCGGCGACGAGATGAGCGTGCTGACCAAGCAAGCGCCGCTGGGGCGCAAGTACACCGTCAACGGCGTCGGCGCCGACGGCGTCAGCCCCGACTGCGCGGCCAACACCGCGGCCCAGCCGTCGTTGTTGTGGACCCAGCTGCTGGGCGGCACCTGGGGCTTCATCTTTGCCGAGTGCAACCCGAACAACGTGGCCGTCACCGCCTTCAACTACGCCGAGCCCGGCGCCAAGGCCGACGACATCGCCACGCAACTGGCCGCGGCCGGCGCGGCGCACGGCCGTTTCGGCTGCCACGACCTGGTGTCGGTGCTGCTCGGCGCCAACGACGTGATCGACCTGTACGAGAACGTCTACCTCGCCAACCCGACCCCGGCCACCGCGAACACGGTCACCAACGAACTGAGCGCGCGGGCCGCGCGGCTGGGCCGCGCGATCGCCGCGATGACCGACAACAACGCCGCCAACGCGATCGTCTCGACCATCCCGATGATGAACCTGACGCCCTACGCGCGCCAGCAAGCGCTGCTGCATCCAAGCGCGAACGCGCCCGGCGTGCTGAGCCAGTTCAGCACCGCGTTCAACAACTCGCTGCGCCTGAACATCCCGAACGACGGCACCCGCTGGGGGCTGGTGGAGCTGGACGCGATGACCAGCGCCGCGGTCAACAACGCCGCAGGCTACGGCCTGACCAACGTCACGCAGGCCGTGTGCACCGCCGATGCGCCCGACTGCGACAACGTCGCCGCCGACCTGGTCGCCGGCGGCAACCCGACCACCTGGCTATGGGCCACCGACCGCTGGATCGGCTGGCAAGCGCATGAGCGCCTGGGCAGCTTCGCCCGCGCCCGCGCCAGGGACAACCCGTTCGGCTGCAGCTGAGCCCTGCGGGGCAGCGTCACCCTGTACTGCGCGTTCGCGGCGCTTTGCGGCCCCGCGAGCGCAGCCGCCGAACCGAATCAGCGGCCTGCCGCGTCGCGCAGGCTCCATTGCACCAGCGCATCCAGCGCCGGGCGCGCCGCGCCGGCATTGGCGTGGTTGATCAGCGCCACCAGCACGTAGCGCCGCCCGCTGTCGGACAGCACATAACCGGCGATGCCGGCGACGTCGCGCAGCGAGCCGGTCTTCAGGTGGGCGCGCCCGGGCGTGGCGCGCGAGCGGCGCATGGTGCCGTCCAGCCCGTTGACCGGCAGCGAACTCATCAGCTCGGACATCACCGCGCTGCTCCAGCCGCTCTGCAGCAGCCGCGCCAGCAGCGCCGCGCTGACGCGCGTGTCGCGCGACAACCCCGAGCCGTTGTCCAGTTGCAGCCCCGGCGGCAGATCGCCCGCACGCGCAGCCAGCCACTCCTGCAGCGCCGCGCGCGCGGCCTGCGGCGTCGCCGGCTGGGCCGGGTCGCGCTGCAGCGCCAGCGTCAGGAACAGCTGCTGCGCCATCACGTTGTTGCTGTACTTGTTGATGTCGCGCACGACCTCGGCCAGCGGCGGCGACTTCAGCTCGAAGCTGGGTTTGGCATCGGCCGGCGCGGCGCCGTCGACCACCCGGCCCGACAGCTTGCCTCCCATGCGACGCCACAACGCCTCGATCAGCCGCGCGTTGTAGCTGGCCGGCTCGGCGTCGGCCACCGGCCAGTCCTTCTCGCCGCAACCCGCCGGGTACACGCCGGCAAAGCGCACCTGCCGCGCGTCGCTGAAGTCGGCCTTCAGCGCGCCGCGCCAGTCGTCGCAGGGCAGCGCGGCCAGCCGCACCGTCGGCTGCACCCGGGTGGCGGCCAGCGGCGGGTCGGCCAGCACCAGCGCCACGCCACGCGCCGGCTGCGGCACGAAGCTGTAGCTCACCGCCTTGAAGTTCAGCATCAGCGCGTCGGGCTGCACGTTGTACGGCCGCGTCGCGTCGCCGTCGAAGTCGGCGGCCGCGCCGGCCGGCGCGGCAAAGGCGCTGCGGTCGAGCACGATGTCGCCGCGGATCTCGCGCACCCCCAGCAACTGCACCCGATGCAGCAGCAGCCACACGCGCTCGAGCACCAGCTTGGGATCGCCGCTGCCCTTGATCACCAGCGAGCCGTCGAGCACGCCTTCAGCCACGCTGCCGTGCAGCCACACCGGCGTCGCCCAGCTCCAGCTGGGGCCGAGCAGCTCCAGCGCCGCCTGCGTGGTCAGCAGCTTGGCCAGGGACGCCGGGTTGAACAGCGCGTCGGGCTGGTGCGCGAGCAGGCTGCGCGTGGCGCCCACCTCCTGCAGCACCACCGCCACGGCCTCGGGCGGCACGCGCGCGCGCTGCAGCGCGGCTTGCACTTCGGCGGGCAGCGCGGCGCGCGTGGCGCCGGCACACAGCAGCAGCACCAGCAGCGCCAGCAGCGCGCGGGCGCCGGGCCGGGTGGGCCGACGATCAGCTTGGGGGCTCATGCCAACGATGATCGCATGGCGTCGCGCGCTCGCGGCCGCGGCGCGCCGCGCGTGCCCAGGCCCTAAACTGCCGCGGTGAACACGCGGCTGCTCGCCTTCGACACGTCCACCGAAGCGCTGGCGGTCGCGCTGCAGTGCGACGCCGGCCTGCTGCTGTGCAACGCGCCCGGCGGCGCAGCGGCGTCGGCGACCTTGCTGCCGCAGATCCGCAGCCTGCTGCAACGCGGCGGCATCACGCTGGCGCAGTTGCAGGCGATCGCCTTCGGCAGCGGCCCTGGCGCCTTCACCGGCTTGCGCACCGCCTGCGCGGTGGCGCAGGGGCTGGCGCTGGGCGCGGCGCTGCCGGTGGTGGCGGTGGACAGCCTGATGATCGTGGCCGAGGGCGCGCGGGGCGAGCCCGGCAGCGCGGCCTGTGAGCCCGGCGACGACATCGACGTGGTGATGGACGCGCGCATGGGCGAGGTCTACGCCGGGCGCTACCGCTGGTCTGGCCAGCGCTGGGAGGTGGTGGCCGCGCCGGCGCTGTTGACGCTGGACGCGCTGCACGCGCGCTGGCTGCGCCAGCCGCCGCGCCGTGTCGCCGGGTCGGCGCTGGCGGTGTTCGGCGCCGCGCTGAACTGCGGCGGCGCGCGACGCGCTGCCGCCGGCTTCGACCGCGCCGCCGCGCTGGCACGCGTGGCGCAGCAGCGCTGGCGCGACGCCGGCGGCGCCGATGCGGCGGCGGCGCTGCCGCTGTACCTGCGCGACAAGGTGGCACTGACCACGGCCGAGCGCGACGCGCTGCGCCGGGCACCGGCATGAATCCGGTGCGGCCCGGCGTGGACCTCATTCGCGGCGGGCGGCGATGAACGCACTGCCGCAAACGCAGCCGCTGCTGCGCGCGATGCAGATCGGCGACCTCGAGCAGGTGCTGGCGATCGAGCGTGCGGCCTACGAGTTCCCGTGGACGCACGGCAACTTCCTCGATTCGCTGGCGGGCGGCCATCTGTGCGAGCTGCTGGTCGACGCCCACGACGGCTTGCTCGGCTACTACGTGGCCATGCCCGGCGTCGACGAGATGCACCTGCTGAACCTGGCCGTCGCGCCACCGCTGCAGCGGCGCGGCCATGCGCTGGTGCTGCTGAGTGCGCTGCGCGCGCGCAGCCGCCAGCAGCACGCGCTCAAACTGTGGCTCGAGGTGCGCGCCAGCAATCACCGTGCGCGGCAGGTGTACCGGCGCCACGGCTTCGTCGAAGTGGGCCTGCGCCGCGGCTACTACCCGGCCGCTCGCGCGCAGCGCGAGGACGCGATCGTGATGAGCCTGGATCTGCGGGCCGGCCCATGAGCTGGAGCGAACGCCAGCGGCTGATGCTGCGCGAGATGGGCATCCGGCTGTGGAGCGCCGACGCTGCGACATCGGCCGAGCAAGCCGCCGCGGCCGCGGCAGCCGGGATGGCGCGGACGACGGCAGCCCAGGCAGCCCAGGCAGCCCAGGCGGCTCAGCCGCGCGCCGCGCCGCCGCAGCCGCCCAGCCCAGCGGCGCCCGGCGCCATCGCGCCACCAATCCCGCCTGCCGCGACCGACGTGCCCGGCAATGCCCGCCGCACCGCCATCGCCGCGGCCGACTGGCCACGACTGCGCGAGATGGTCGCCGCCTGCGAAGCCTGCAGCCTGTGCCAGACACGCCGCCAGGCCGTGTTCGGCGTCGGCCACCCGCAGGCGCACTGGATGATCGTCGGCGAGGCGCCCGGCGAGCAGGAAGACCAGCAAGGCGAGCCCTTCGTCGGCCCGGCCGGGCAGTTGCTGGACAACATGCTGCACGCGCTGCGGCTGACGCGCGCGCCGTCCACGCCCGCGCAGCAGGTGTACATCGCCAACGCGCTGAAGTGCCGTCCGCCGCGCAACCGCAACCCCGAAGCCGACGAGCTGGCGCGCTGCGAGCCGTTCTTGCTGCGCCAGATCGAGCTGATCCGCCCGCGCCTGATCCTGGCGATGGGGCGCTTCGCGGTGCAGTCGCTGCTGCGCAGCAGCGAGCCGATCGGCAAGCTGCGCGGCCGCGTGCACCGCTTTCACGACGTGCCGCTGGTGGTGACCTACCACCCGGCCTACCTGCTGCGCAACCCGGCCGACAAGGCGCGGGCCTGGGACGACCTGTGCCTGGCAGCGCAGGTGGCCGAAGCCGCGGGCGCGGCTTAAACCGGCTTGGCCTTCACCGGCCGCTGCCAGCCGTCGACCACCACCTGCGGCGCACGCACGATGGCCAGCTTGCCGGCCGGCACGTCGCGCGCGATGGTCGAGCCGCCGCCGACGGTGGCGCCGTCGCCGATGCTCACCGGCGCCACCAGCACGCAGTTGGAGCCGATGTGCGCATCGGCGCCGATCACGGTGCGGTGCTTGTTGGCGCCGTCGTAGTTGGCGGTGATGCTGCCGGCGCCGTAGTTGACGCGCTCGCCCACCGTGGCGTCGCCCAGGTAGGCCAGATGGTTGGCCTTGGCGCCGGCGGCCAGCGTCGAGTTCTTCACCTCGACGAAGTTGCCGATGTGCACGTCCGGCCCCAAGTCGGCACCCGGGCGCAGCCGCGCGAAGGGGCCGACCTGCGCTTGCGCACCCACGGTCGCGCCGTCGATGTGGCAGAACGGCTGCACCTGCGTGCCGGCGCCGAGGCTGGCATCGCGGATCACGCAGTTCGCGCCGATGCGCACGCCGTCGCCCAGGTGCACATCGCCTTCGAACACGCAGTTGACGTCGATCTCGACGTCCTCGCCGCAGTGCAGGCTGCCGCGCACGTCCAGCCGCGCCGGGTCGGCCAGCCGCACGCCGGCTTCCATCAGCGCTTCGGCCTGCGCGCGCTGCAGCCGGCGCTCCAGCTCGGCCAGTTGCACCGGGCTGTTCACGCCCAGCACCTCGGTGTCGCTGGCGGGCTGCGTGGCCACCACCGGCACGCCGTCGGCCACCGCCATGGCGACGATGTCGGTCAGGTAGTACTCGCCCTGCGCGTTGGCATTGCCGATGGCGCGCACCCAGCGCTGCAACGCCGCGGTGGGCGCCGCCATCATGCCGGTGTAGATCTCGCGGATGGCGCGCTGTGCGGCGCTGGCGTCCTTGTGTTCGACGATGCCTTGCACCTGGCGGTTCGCGTCGCGCAGGATGCGCCCGTAGCCGGTGGCGTCAGCCAGCTCGATCGTCAGCAGCGCCAGCTGGTCGCCGCTGCAGGCCGCGGCCAGCGCGGCGGCGGTGGATACGCGGATCAGCGGCACGTCGCCGTTGAGGATCAGCGTGGTCGGCGCCTGCGGATCCAGCGCCGGCAGCGCCTGCAAGATGGCGTGGCCGGTGCCCAGCTGCGGCTGCTGGCGCACGAAGTGCAGGTTGGCACCGCGCGCCTGCGCCTCGACCTCGGCGGCGCCGTGGCCGGTGATGACCACGCAGCGCGCCGCCGGCAGCGCGGCGCAGGTGTTCAGCACGTGCTGCAATAGGCTGGTGTCGCCCAGCCGGTGCAGCACCTTGGGCCGCGCCGACTTCATGCGCGTGCCCTTGCCGGCGGCCATGATGACGATGTTCAAAGCCATGCGAACCTTCCGCTGCAAAGCCGGGATTATCGGCGCGTGCCTGTGCGCGCTGATGCTGCTGGGCGGCTGCAGCGCGGTACGAATCGGCTACAACCAGGCGAGCACGCTGACTTGGTGGTGGCTGGACGGCTATTTCGACTTCAATGCGGCGCAAGAGCCCCAGGTCAAGGCAGCGCTGCAGCAGTGGTTCGACTGGCACCGCCGCACGCAGCTGGCCGACTACGCCGATCTGCTGGCCGCGGCCCAGGTGCAGGTGCTGCAGCCGGCCACGCCACAGCAGGTCTGCCGCTGGGCCGAGCTGCTGCGCGCGCGGCTGGATACCGCCGTGGCGTACGGCGTGCCGCTGGCGGCCGAGCTGCTGCCGACGCTGAATGCGGCCAACCTGGCGCAGCTGCAGCGCCGCTACGAAACAAGCAACCAGGACTTCGAGCGCGACTTCCTGCAGCCGCCCGGCGAGCGGCTGCAGGCGTCGGTGCAGCGCACGATCGATCGCGCGCAACTGCTGTACGGCCGGCTCGACGCGCGCCAGCGCGAGCTGGTCGCCGCGGGCGTGGCGGACTCGCCCTTCGACCCGGCAGCGTGGTACGCCGAGCGCCGCGCGCTGCAGGTGCGCACGCTGCAGACCCTGACGACCGCGACGGCCGCCGCGGCGCCGAGTGCCGGTCGCGACGCGAACCTGGCAAGGCTGCAGACGCTCGCCGAGCGCTGGCAACGCGCGCCGCCCGGTGACTACCGCGACTACCAGCAGCGGCTGGCCATCTACAACTGCGCGTTCATCGCGCAGCTGCACAACAGCACCACGCCGGCGCAGCGCAGCCACGCGCACGAGCGGCTGCGCGGCTGGGAACGCGACCTGCGCGCGCTGGCGTCCGATCGGGCGGGTGCGGCAAGCGCGCTCGCACCCTGAGCAGCCGACGCTCGAGCCCATTGCACGCCGCAGCACTGGGGAAGGTGGCGGCAGCACCGAACCGCGGCACGGCGCAGCGGCAGGAGCCGAGCCGCGCCCGCATCCCACTTTGTCGAGATGGTTTACATCTTGCAACGCCAAGGAACCAAGACACGGATTCAAGTGGTTGTTTTTTAATCGATAGTTGAATTTGGCACGACTCATGCTTTTTGCTGGTTGGCACATCACCCAACCTCATGCTGCAACAGGAGAAGCTCATGAAGACAGCTCTGCAAGGTTTGAAAACCGCCCTCACCAGCGTTGCCGCCGGCATCGCGGTGCTCGCTGCCGTGCCCGCACAGGCGGACTCGGTCAATGGCATCGTCGATATCTGGACGGTCGGCGTATCGGGTCAGTTTCTGTGCGGCACGGCAGTGTTCGAGCCTGGCACGGCCGGCACTTCCTGCGGCCCAACCTCGATGACCTGGGGCACCACTACAGGTTCGGGGCAGAGCGGTCTGAGCATTTTCAACCTGGCGGCGGCAAACGTGAACACCTTTGGGGGAGCCTATGCTGGGACGATTGCGCCGAACACTTCGGTCACGCACGTCAATCAGCCGATCACCGGGAACAGCCTCGACAAAGTGACCCTCGAGTCGACGCTGACACTGACGCCGTACTTGCCGTCAGGAGGCACTCTAGCGCCGGAAGTCATGAAGTTCCTGATCAACTTCGAGGAAACAACGAACGACCCGAGGCCCAGCGCCTGCGCGGGTGGCGGCGCCTACGGCGCTGGCATCAACGCCAACGGTTGCGCCGACATCTTCGTCATTGACCACGACGCGCTGAACTTCGAGTTCTGGTATGACCTCGACGGCAACGGCGCGTTGCCGAACCAGAAGTACTACATCAGCTTCTTCGAGCAAACCTCGGGCCTGAACCCGCTGCCGGCGGCGGCCTGCCTTGCGGCCACCGGATCAGCGGCGCCCTGCCTGGGCTTCCGCACGCCAGAGCAAGCGAACACGACCTTCCAGTTCGCGGCCATGATCACCACCACGCCGGTGCAGATCGTGCCCGAGCCTGGGACGTTGGCCACGGTGGCGGCTGCGCTGCTGGCGCTCGGCGCGGTGCGTCGCCGCCGCGCATAGGCCACCCCGGGCGGGTCCGCGCTTTGCGCGCCCCACCCGCCGCGCGGCCCGCACGGCTGCACGGCGGGCGGGGCGTCCTGCTTTTCGAGGATCAGCCCGGCTCGAGTCGCACCGGCACCGCCGCCGGGCTGGCGCAGCCGTCATCGTCGTCGTCGAAAGCCTTGTCGCCGGCCGGGTCGGCGACGCCGGTGGCGCGCAGCGTGGTGAAGGGGTGCAGCTTGGGGTCCATCAGGTGCGAGCGCACCACCTGGCCCATCGCGCGCAGCATGTTGTCGGTGCGCCCCGGGTACTGGCGCTCCCAATCGCGCACCATCGCCTTGATCTGCACGCGCTGCAGGTTGTCCTGGTTGCCGCACAGGCTGCACGGGATGATCGGAAAGGCGCGATGCGCGGCCCAGCGCTCGAGGTCGGTCTCGGCCACATAGGCCAGCGGGCGGATCACCACGTGGCGGCCGTCGTCGCTGGCCAGCTTGGGCGGCATGCCCTTGAGCCGCCCGCCGAAGAACATGTTCATCAGCAGCGTGACCACCATGTCGTCGCGGTGGTGGCCCAGCGCGATCTTGGTCGCGCCCAGTTCGCTGGCCACGCGGTACAGGATGCCGCGGCGCAGCCGCGAGCACAGGCTGCACATCGTCTGGCCTTCGGGCACCAGCTTCTTGACGATGCTGTAGGTGTCCTGGTTCTCGATGTGGAAGGGCACGCCGCGCGCGCGCAGGTACTCGGGCAGCACGTGCTCGGGAAAGCCGGGCTGCTTCTGGTCGAGGTTGACCGCCACCAGCTCGAAGGCCACCGGCGCGCGCTCGCGCATCGACAGCAGCAGGTCCAGCAGCGCGTGGCTGTCCTTGCCGCCGGACAGGCACACCATCACCTTGTCGCCGGCTTCGATCATGTTGAAGTCGGCAATCGCCTGGCCGATCTGGCGGTGCAGCTTCTTGCTCAGCTTGTTGGCCTCGAAGGCCTGGCGGCGCGGGTCGCGCGGCTGGTTGTCGCTGGCGCTCGGCGCGGGTTCGGTAACGGTGTTCATGCGGTGATCGTGCGGTGATCGTGCGGCGGCTCAGAGTCTGTCCACGAACTCTCAGGCCGGGTTGATGCCGAAGACCTCGACGCCCACGGCGTCGCAGTCGGGGTAGACGTCGGGTTTTTCGGTGGCCACGCGCGCGGCGCGCACGCGCGGGTGCGCGAGCATGGTGCGCAGCAGCTCGTCGACCAGGGTTTCCTGCAGGTGGATGTGGCCGCGCGCAATGCGCTCGGCGATGCTGCGGCGGATGAAGTCGTAGTCCACCACCTCGTGCAGCTTGTCGTCGGCCGGTGTCGACAGCGCCAGCGGCACGTACAGGTCGACGTTGATCAGCACGCGCTGCTCGCCGGTTTTCTCGAAGTCGTGCACGCCGATGTTGATCCACACCTCGTAGTCGCGCAGGAACAGGCGCCGGCAGTCGGCCAGGCGCGGGTGCAGCAGGTGGGTCATGTCAAGTGGCGCCGAGGAACATCACGTCGCGCGGCTGGTGCGACAGGTGCTGGCCACCGTCGACCAGCAAGGTGGTGCCGGTGATGGCCGGCGAGTCCAGCAAGAAGCGCACCGCGCGCGCCACGTCGCCGGCGCTGGACGAGCGCTGCAGCGGCGTCATGCGGCGGGCGCGCTCGAAGGCGGCCTGGTCCATCGGGCCCGACGGCAGCGTCACGCCGGGGGCGACGCCGCAAACCCGAACGCGCGGTGCCAGCGCCTGCGCCAGCAGCGTGCCGGCGGCTTCCAGTGCTGCCTTCGACAAGGTGTAGGACAGGTAGTCCGGGTTCGGATTCCACAGCTTCTGGTCGAGCAGGTTGATCACGCAGCCGCGGCCGTCCACCGCCTCGCAGCGGGCGTGCAGCGCGCGCGCCAGCAGCACCGGCGCGGCGACGTTGGTGCGCCAGTGGCGCTCCATGCGCGCGTGGCCGAAGCTCGCCACGTCGTCGTGTTCGAAGCGGGCGGCGTTGTTCACCACCGCGTGCAGCCGGCCGAAGTGCGCGCACACCGCGGGCAGCAGCGCACGGCACTCGGCCTCGTCGGCGAGGTCGGCGGCGAAGCCCTGCGCCTGGGCGCCCAGCGAGCGCAACTCGGCCAGCGTGACCTGGGCTTCGGCCGCCGATTCGCGGTAGTGCAGCGCCACGTCCCAGCCGTGCGCGGCCAGCTCGAGCGCGATCGCGCGCCCGAGGCGGCGTGCGCCGCCGCTGACCAGGGCCACCGGACGCTCGGACATGCGTTCCTACAATCACTGCATGGGGGACGGGGAAGGCGCGAGTTTATCGGCGCGGCTGGCGCAGCGAATTGCCGCGCAGATCGAGCGCGAAGGCGGCTGGCTGCCGTTCGACCGCTTCATGGCGCTGGCGCTGTATGCGCCGGGCCTGGGCTACTACGCCAACGACCTGCGCAAGTTCGGCGCGATGCCGGCGTCGGGCAGCGACTTCGTCACCGCGCCCGAGATGTCTGCGCTGTTCGGCCGCGCGCTGGCGGTGCAGCTGCGGCAGGCGCTGCAGGCCAGCGACAGCGCCGAGCTGTGGGAGTTCGGCGCCGGCTCGGGCGCGCTGGCCGCGCAACTGCTGGCCGAGCTGGGCGATGCGGTGGGCGTCTACCACGTGATCGAGCTGTCGGCCACGCTGCGCCAGCGCCAGGCGCAGCGGCTGCAGCCGTGGGCCCACAAGCTGCGCTGGCACGATGCGCTGCCCGAGCGCATCGACGGCGTGATCGTCGCCAACGAAGTGCTCGATGCGATGCCGGTGCAACTGCTGCACTGGGACGGCCGGCAGTGGCTCGAACGCGGCGTGGCCGGCGGCGGCGACGGCTTGGCCTGGCAGGACCGGCCGACCGCGCTGGCGCCGCCCGGCAGCGGCTTCGCCGCCGGCACCGTGACCGAATTGCACACCCACGCGCTGGCCTTCGTGCGCACGCTGGCCGAGCGCCTGGGCCGCGCGGTGGTCTTCTTCGTCGACTACGGTTTTCCCGAGGCCGAGTACTACCACCCGCAGCGCGTGGGCGGCACGCTGATGTGCCACCGCGCGCACCGCGCCGATGCCGACCCGCTGGCCGACGTCGGGCTGAAGGACATCACCGCGCACGTCGACTTCAGCGCCATCGCGCTCGCGGCGCAGGACGCCGGGCTCGAGGTGCTGGGCTACACCTCGCAGGCGCACTTCCTGATCAACTGCGGCCTGCCGCAGCTGATGGCCGCGGCCACGCTGCCACAGGCGGCAAGCGCGCAGCGGCTGATCAACGAGCACGAGATGGGCGAGCTGTTCAAGGTGCTCGCGCTGGCGCGGGGGGTGAGCTTCGAGCCGCTGGGCTTCGTGCGCGGCGACCGCAGCCACCGGCTGTGAACCACGCCCGCCGCTGCAGCGCGGCGCGAGATCAGACGCGCGACTTGCGGTACGGCTCTTCGAAGTCCAGGAAGTCGTGCTCGGCCAGCGCCGCGTCGATCCAGGCCTTGACCCCCGGCACCTGCCGCACGCGCTGCACGTAGGCCGCGGCCTCGGCGCCGATCGGCAGCGCGTAGCTGTGCAACCGCATGCACACCGGCGCATAGAAGGCATCGGCCGCGCTGAACGCACCGAACAGCATCGGCCCGCCGCTGGCGGCGAGCTGCTCGGCCCACATCTGCTCGATGCGCGCGACATCGGCGCGCAGCTCGGGCTTTTCGGCCCACAGCCGCTGGCCGACCTCGGGCAGCGCGGCCTCGATGTTCATGCCGCAGTTCTGGCGCAGCGCGGTGAAGCCGGAGTGCATCTCGGCGCACAAGCTGCGCGCGCGGGCGCGCTCGCGTTGTCCCTGGGGCCACACGCCGGCGCCGGGGAACTTGTCGTGCAGGTATTCGGCGATGGCCAGCGTGTCCCACACCGAGAAACCGTCGTCGACCAGCACCGGCACGCGCCGCGCCGGGCTGATCCGCGCCACCGCCTGACGGAAGGCCGAGCCTTCGCTGAAGTCGAAGCGCAGCGCGACCTCGTCGAAGGCGATGCCCCGCTCGCGCATCAGCACCCACGGCCGCATCGACCACGACGAGTAGTTCTTGTTGCCGATGTACAGCTGCAGTGCCATGCTGGAACCCATTCTTTTCGAGTCGTTGGCTTCGAGGCTGCGCGCGGCGCCTTCAGTAGCGGTAGTGCCACGCACGCCAGCGGTTCAGGCGCGCAATGCCGTGGCCGGGCGACAAGTAGCCCGGCGCCACCGCCTGCACCGCGCTGGGCGTGATGTCCAGCGCGGCCAGCCCGGGGAACTGGCCGCCGGCGACGTTGGGCACGCTGAGCGAGCGCAGGTTGTCGCGCGAGATCAGCGGCGTGCCCGGCAGCAGCTCCATGAACCACGCCTGCAAGCCGCCCAGTGCCTCGCCCAGCCGCAGCTGCGCGCGCTCGCGCCCGCTGTAGCGGCCGGCCAGCCGCACCAGCTCGGACAACGTGAACACCTGCGGCCCGGCGCATTCGTAGGTCTGGCCGATGGTGTCGGCCCGCTGCAGGCAGCGCAGCAGCGCCTCGGCCACGTCTTCCACCCACACCGGCTGCAAGCGCGCATCGGCGCCGGCCAGCGGCACGATCGGCAGCGCGAACTGCAGCGTGGCGAACAGGTTGAGCAAGCGGTCGTGTGCACCGAACATCACCGACGGGCGCAGCACGGTCAGGTCCAACGCGGCTGCGCGCAGCGCGCGTTCGGCCTCGGCCTTGCTGCGCAGGTAGTGCGACGGCGTGTCGCCGTCGACGCCGAGCGCACTGACCTGCAGCAGCCGCTTCACGCCGGTGCGCTCGCAGGCCGCGGCCAGCCGCCGCGCCAACTGCACGTGCGCGCGGTCGAAGGCCGCCGCGCTGCCGTGCAGGATGCCGATCAGGTTGACCACCGCGTCGTGCCCGGCGACCAGCCGTTCGAGCTGCGCGTCGTCGTGCACGTCGCATTCGATCGGCACCGTGGTGGGCAGGAACTGCAGCTCGCGCGCGTTCACCAGCCGGCGCGTGGCCACGGTGATGCGCTTGTCGACGTCCCAGCCGACCAGGTGCTCGCACAGCGCGCGGCCGAGAAAACCGGTGCCGCCGAGCAGCAGGAAACGTTTCATGGCAGCTCCTTGTTTTCGTTGGCACTGTCGGTGGCGCGCGGGCCGATCGGGGTTCCGAGCCGGGCCTTCAGCGACACCGGCGTCTGGCCCAGCAGCGCGCCGTAGTAGGTGGCGTTGGACAGCACCTTCTTCACGTAGTCGCGGGTTTCGGTGAAGGGGATGTTCTCGGCCCACGCCGCCGGCTCCAGCAGCGGGCCGTCGCGCCAACGGCGCGGCCGCCCCGGGCCGGCGTTGTAGGCCGCTGCGGCCAGCGCCTGCGAGCCGCCGAAGTCGTCGAGCACCAGCTTCAGGTACGCGGTGCCCAGCCGCAGGTTGACGGCGCGGTCGGTGATCATGTCGGCACGGTAGTCCAGACCGATCTTCTTGGCCGTCCAGCGTGCGGTGGCCGGCATGATCTGCATCAACCCCGACGCGCCGACGTGCGAGCGCGCGTCCATGATGAAGCGCGATTCCTGGCGGATCAGGCCGTAGATGTAGGCCGGGTCGAGGCCGATCTCGCGCGCCTGCGCGACCACCTCTTTCTGGTAGGGCATCGGAAAGCGCTGCGCCATGTCGACTTCGTCGCGCGTGCGGTCGCTGGTGTTGATGCAGCGGTCCCAGACCTCGCGGTCGCAGGCCAGTTGCGCGGCGGCCAGCAGTTCGCGTTCACTCAAGCCGCGCAGCGTGAAGTTCCATTCGCGCACGCCCTCGTTGCGCAGGCCGATGTCGATCAGCAGCAGCGCGCGCTCGAAGCCTGGCGTGCGCTTGGCGGCGTCGCGCTCGGTGGGCGTCAGCGCCGCCGGCTTGGGCGGCAGCGTGACCACGCCGCCCAGCTCCTCGTGCGCGAGCTTGCCGTAGAAGTTCATCTGCGGCGCGATCGCCTGCAGCATCTGGCGCGCGGTCTGCCGGTCGGCCTCGCCACCGGCGCCGTGCTTGGCCGCGCCTTGCAGCGCGCGCGCGCGCCAGTAGATCCAGGCCGGGTCCTTGCGCTCGTCGGCGCTCATCGCCTCGAAGGCCGAGCTGATCAGCGCCCAGCGCTGCGCGTCGACGCCGTCGAAGCGCAGCGCCGCGCGGATCTGCCAGGCCAGCGTGTCGTCGGCCCACGGCGCGGCGTCGAGCTGGGCGGCCGGCATCGCATCGCGCAGCTGCCACGCGCGCTGGTAGTAGCGCGCCGCCTGCGGCATCAGCTTGTAAGCCGCCTGCCGGCCGGTGCCGGCCCAGGCCAGCGCGGCCAGAGGCTTGGGCAAGCGCTCCTGCCAGCGCTCGTCCAGCAAGCCGGCGGCGGTGGCCGGCTCATCGGCGGCCAGACGCAGCAGTGCCAGCGTGGCCAGTTCGGCGCGCTCGGCAGCGTCGTGGTTGCGCGCGCTGCGCTCGAGCCAGCGCTCGGGCCGGCGCCACAGCTCGGCCACCGCCTTGTCCGCCTGCGGGCTGACGAAGCCGGCGGCGGCCCGCGCCGCGGCCAGGCGGCCCTGCTCGGTGGCCAGCCGCGCCTTTTGCCAGGCATCTTGCTCGCCCAACTGCCCGGCTTGCAGCAGCGTGCGGGCCAGCAGGTTGCAACCGTCGTCCAGATCGCGCTGCGCGAACCAGGCGCGGCGGGCGGGCTCGCGCACGTCGCGCCCATCCAGCTGCTGGGTCAGCAACGCATAGCAGGTGACCTCGCGGTCGTCGTTCATGCGAAAGCGCGGATAGTCGCGGCTGAAGTTGGCCCAGTCGCGCCGCTTGCCCAGTTCCAGCAGCCAGTCGTTGCGCAGCCGGTCCTCGACGTAGCTGCCGGGCCAGCGCGCGTAGAAGGCCTCGACCTCGTCGGCCTGCGCATCGCCGATCCGGTTGGTCAGCTCCCAGTACTGCACCCATTGCGCGAGCGCGTGCTGCTGCGCGGCCACGCTCGCGCTGGCCAGCTGGATTCGGTCCTTCTTGCGCAGCGCCTCGCGCGCATCGAGCACCACCTGGTGCTCGGCCGGTTGCGCCGGCGCGGGGCTCGGCCCGCCGAGCACGCCGCCCAGGACGACGGTGAGCGCGAATCGAATCGGGACGGAGCGAAGCTTCATGGCTTGCGTACAGTAAGCGGGTGCCGCGCCGCGCGATGGCCACCGCGTCTTGGGCGCCGCGGCATTCTCGCATCGGCGCGTGCGCCAGCAGCCAAAGTCCCCAGCTTCGAACCCTTCCCATGAGCCAAGACGACAGCTTCAAGATGGCCTTCGAGCCCACTCGCGACAAGGCCGCGCTGCGCCGCCAACTGCAGGCCGAGCGGCTGGGCATGGCCGATCGGGACGAACGCTGCGTGCAGCTGCAAGACGTGCTGCGGGTGTGGCTGGTCGGCCGCGCCGAACGCAGCATCGGCGCGTACTGGCCGATCAAGGCCGAGTTCGATGCGCTGCCGGCGCTGTACCGCTGGAGCGAGGTCGACCCGCTGCGGCGCATCGGGCTGCCGGTGATCAACCGTGACACCAAGCAGCTGCGCTTTCATGTCTGGTTCCCGGGCTGCCCGATGGAAGACGACGCCTACGGCATCCCCAAGCCCAAGGACACCGAGGCCTTCGAGCCCGAGCTGCTGCTGGTGCCCTGCCTGGGCTACGGCCCGCGCGGGCTGCGCCTGGGCTACGGCGGCGGCTTCTATGACCGCACGCTGGCCGATCTGCGACCGCGCCCCTTCACCGCGGGCATCGGCTTCGCGCACGGCTACGTGCCGTGGCTGCAGCCCGAGCCGCACGACGTGCCGCTGGACGCGATGCTCGACGAGGACGGCGTGGTCTGGCACCGGGCTTGATCAACCCAGCCCGAGCCGCCGGCACAGCTGCAGCGTCAGCGCCGACTGGTTCATCGTGTAGAAGTGGATGCCCGGCACGCCGGCGGCGATCAGCCGCTCGCACAGCGTGGTGATCACGTCCAGGCCGAAGGCGCGGATCGACGCCGCGTCGTCCATGAAGCCTTCCATCTTCAGCGCCACCCAGCGCGGGATCTCGATGCCGTCGCGGGCGGCGAACTGCGCGATCTTGGCGAAGTTGTGGAACGGCATGATGCCCGGCACCACTGGCACTTCGGCGCCGAGCTTGCGTGTGCTGTCGACGAAATGGAAATAGGCGTCGGCGTTGAAGAAGAACTGCGTGATCGCTGAAGAGGCGCCGCACCTGACCTTGTCGGCGTAGTGCTGCAGGTCGCGCGCGGCGTAGCGCTCGCCCGGGTGGTATTCGGGGTAGGCGGCGACCTCGATCAGCCAGTCGGGCCCCTGCGTCTCGCGGATGAAGCGCACCAGTTCCGCGGCGTAGCGGAACTCGCCCGCCGTTGCGGTGCCGCTGGGCAGGTCGCCGCGCAGCGCGACGATGCGCCGGATGTTCTGCGCGCGGTAAGTGCCCAGAATCTCGGCGATGTTCTCGCGCGTCGAGCCCACGCACGACAGGTGCGGCGCGGCCTCGAAACCGGCCGCGGCGATGGCCTGCACCGTGCGCAGCGTCTTGTCGCGGGTGGCGCCGCCGGCGCCGTAGGTGACGCTGAAGAACTCGGGCTGCAGCGCGCCAAGTTCCTGGACGACGGTCTTGAGCTTGTCGTCGCCGACGGGGGTGTTGGGGGGGAAGAACTCGAAGCTGATGGGGATGGAGGGTTTCATCGGGTCAGTCGGCCGCACCGAGGTGCTGGCGGGCAACGTCGGCCAGTCGGGTGTCAAAGGTGAGCAAGGGGCAACGCAGTTGGCTGGCCAGCGCCAGGTAGGCGGCGTCGTAGGCGGTCAAGCGGTAGCGCGCCGCCAGCTCGAAGCTCAGCTGCGCGGCAACGGCGTGCAGTTCGATGTCCAGCGCATCCAGCCTGGCCAGGCTCGCGCGAACCGCCTGCTCGGCATGGCCGCGGCGCAGCTTGTTGAGCGCGACGTTGGCCAACTCGTAGGGCAGCAGTTCGGGCGCTACCGGCCTGCATTGGGCCAGGCCCTGCGCGGCAGCGGTCTGCTCGGGTTCGGCAAAGAGCAAGGCGGCGATCAGGCTGGCATCGACCACCGCGGGCTGCGGCTCGCCGAAACGCGCCGGCGGTTCGGCCACGTGCAGCGTGCGCGGGGTCGGCTCAGCGGGGCGGCTTCGGGTCGCCATGGCGGCTGTCGCGCATGGCGCGGATGAATTCGACCGAACTCGCCGTGCCGCCCGGGTAGCGCTGGCGCGCTTCGGCGGCCATCTGCTCGATGATCTGCCGACTCTGCGCCCAGCTGCGCGAGCCGGCGGCGCCAGTGGGTGGCGCGCCCGCCGTGGCTTCGGCGTGCGCTGCCTGCTCGACGATGGCCATCAGTTCGCCCTGCAGCGAGCGGTGGTTGCGCGCGGCGCGCCGGCGCAGCCGTTCGGCCACGTCCTCGGGTACATCCTTGATCGACAGATTGACACCCATATTGCCTCCAGATCAGATGCGTGGAGCCATTCTGGAGGCGCGCGGGAGGGTGGTCAAGCGTCCGCCGGGCTGCGCGCCGCGTGGGCCATCAGTAGCGGTAGCTGTCGGGCTTGTAGGGCCCTTGCACCGGCACGCCGATGTAGGCCGCCTGCTCGTCGCTGAGCTTGGTCAGCTCGGCGTTCAGCGTGGCCAGTTGCAGCCGCGCGACCTTCTCGTCCAGGTGCTTGGGCAGCACGTAGACCTTGCCCTGCTCGTAGAAGTCGCTGTGCGTGTACAGCTCGATCTGCGCGATCGTCTGGTTGGCAAACGACGAGCTCATGACGTAGCTGGGGTGGCCGGTGGCGCAGCCCAGGTTCACCAGCCGGCCCTTGGCCAGCAGGATGATGCGCTTGCCGGGCTGGTCATCGCCGGCCGGGAAGATGACGTGGTCGACCTGCGGCTTGATCTCCTCCCACTGGCACTTGGCCTCGAGCGTGGCGACGTCGATCTCGTTGTCGAAGTGGCCGATGTTGCACACGATGGCGTTGTGCTTCATCGCCGCCATGTGGGCGTAGGTGATGACGTTCTTGTTGCCGGTGGCGGTGACGAAGATGTCGGCCTTGTCGGCCGCCCAGTCCATCGTGACGACGCGAAAGCCCTCCATCGCGGCCTGCAGCGCGTTGATCGGGTCGATCTCGGTGACCCAGACCTGCGCGCTCAACGCGCGCAGCGCCTGTGCCGAGCCCTTGCCGACGTCGCCATAGCCGGCGATGACCGCGATCTTGCCGGCCACCATCACGTCGGTGGCGCGCTTGATGCCGTCGACCAGGCTCTCGCGGCAGCCGTACAGGTTGTCGAACTTGCTCTTGGTGACCGAGTCGTTGACGTTGATCGCGCGAAACAGCAATGTGCCCTTGGCACTCATCTCCTTCAGCCGGTGCACGCCGGTGGTGGTTTCCTCGGTCACGCCGATGATCTGCGCGCTCTTGCGGCTGTACCAGCTGCCGTCCTCGGCCAGCTTGGCCTTGATCGCGGCGAACAGCTCGCGCTCTTCCTCGCTGGTCGGCTTGGCCAGCACCGAGGCGTCCTTCTCGGCGCGCTTGCCCAGGTGCATCAGCAGCGTGGCGTCGCCGCCGTCGTCGAGGATCATGTTCGGGCCTTCGCCGTCGGCGCCCACGGACCCGGCAGGGGCCCCTCGGGGACCATCGCCGAACTCGAAGATGCGGTGCGTGTAGTCCCAGTAGTCCTTGAGCGTCTCGCCCTTGTAGGCGAACACCGGCGTGCCGTTGGCCGCCAGCGCCGCCGCGGCGTGGTCCTGCGTGCTGAAGATGTTGCAGCTGGCCCAGCGCACCTGCGCGCCCAGCGCCTGCAGCGTTTCCACCAGCACCGCAGTCTGGATCGTCATGTGCAGGCTGCCGGCGATGCGCGCGCCGCGCAGCGGCTGCTTGGCCGCGTATTCGGCGCGGATCGCCATCAGCGCCGGCATCTCGCTTTCGGCGATGGCGATTTCCTTGCGGCCCCAGGCGGCCAGGCCCAGGTCGGCGACATGGAAGTCGGTGAAGGTCTGCGTTTCGAGCACGGCGTTCAAGGCAATTCTCCGTAACAGGGGTGAACCCTCTGTCTACGGGCCTTCACGCGGGGGCGCCAGTGGCGCCAGCGCTCACCACACCGTCGTCGAGGGGGTGAGCGCGGTTGAAACTTTGCCGAGCCTGGAACGACGAAGATGGATCGGATCTTCGCCGTCTCGCAGCGCTCCTCGGCAGGGGCGCAATTATAAAGGCGAGGCGCTGGCGCGGACCAGGCTGTCCAGCGAAGGGCCGACGCGCTCGCCTTTTTCGTGCACCAGCCCGGCGCGGCCGACGATCAGCGGATCCAGCGGCCCGATCGCGTCCTCGTCCTTGTTGGCGTAGTCGAGCTGGTGCAGCACGAAGCGCATCGCGTTGAGCCGTGCGCGCTTCTTGCAGTCCGACTTGATCACCGTCCACGGCGCATCAGCGCTGTCGGTGTGGAAGAACATGCTCTCCTTGGCGCGCGTGTAGTCGTCCCACTTGTCCAGCGAGGCCAGGTCGATCGGGCTGAGCTTCCACTGCTTCAGCGGATGGCTGCGCCGCTCCTTGAAGCGGCGGCGCTGCTCTTCGCGGCTGACCGAGAACCAGAACTTGAACACGCGCACGCCGCTGTAGACCAAGTGGCGCTCGAACTCGGGCGCCTGGCGCAGGAACTCGACGTACTCGTCGTTGCTGCAAAAACCCATCACGCGCTCGACGCCGGCGCGGTTGTACCAGCTGCGGTCGAACAGCACGATCTCGCCGCGCGTGGGCAGGTGCTGCGCGTAGCGCTGGAAGTACCACTGGCCGCGCTCGACCTCGCTGGGTTTTTCCAGCGCCACCACGCGCGCGCCGCGCGGGTTCAGGTGCTCCATGAAGCGCTTGATCGTGCCGCCCTTGCCGGCGGCGTCGCGGCCTTCGAACAGGATCAGGATGCGCTGCCCGCTGTCCTTGACCCAGGCCTGCAGCTTCAGCAGTTCGACCTGCAGCTTGTACTTCTGCGCCTCGTAGCTGCGGCGCGACATCAGGTTGCGGTACGGATAGGCGCCCTCGCGCCAACGCGCCGACAGCTCCATGTCGGGATCGCCGCCAGCGTCGATCCTGTTGCGGGGCTGGTCCAGCAACAGGTGCTTGAGCGCTTGCAGGTCGTCGGTGGATGCGCCGGCCAGTACCGCGTTCAAGGCCTCGACCGTGTCGGACGGGGCCGACTTCGCGGCGCGGCGCAGCAGGTCGCGCAGCGCTTCGCCCTGCGCCTGCTGCTTGCCCAGCGTGGCCTCGCGCACCGCGTGGCGCTCGATGGCGCGTGCGCCCAGGCGCGGCGCGATGTCGCCCGCGTTGGCTTCGCGCACCCCGCGCGCGGCGCGCGGGGTGGCGGTCTTGCGTGCGGCGGCGGAATCCTTGGCCATGGTCTGTTCCGCGACGGGCCCGGCTCAGTGGCCGAGGATCTTGTTGAGGAAATCCTTGGTGCGCGGCTGGCGGTGCTCGGGGTGGTTGAAGAACTCGTCCTTCGCGCAGTCCTCGAGGATGCGCCCGCCGACATCGATGAAGATCACGCGGTTGGCGACCTTGCGCGCGAAACCCATCTCGTGCGTGACCACCATCATCGTCATGCCTTCCTTGGCCAGCGTGACCATCACGTCGAGCACCTCGCCGACCATCTCCGGGTCCAGCGCCGAGGTCGGCTCGTCGAACAGCATGACGATCGGGTCCATCGACAGCGCGCGCGCGATCGCCACGCGCTGCTGCTGGCCGCCCGACAACTGGCCGGGGAACTTGTCCTTGTGCGCCATCAGCCCGACGCGGTCGAGCATCTTCAGCCCGCGCGTCTTGGCCTCGTCGGCGCTGCGGCCCAGCACCTTGATTTGCGCGATGGTCAGGTTCTCGGTGACCGACAGGTGCGGAAACAGCTCGAAGTGCTGGAACACCATGCCCACCTTGGAGCGCAGTTGCGGCAGGTTGGTCTTGGGGTCGTGCAGCGGGATGCCGTTGACCGTGATCTCGCCCTTCTGGAACGGCTCGAGCGCGTTCACGGTCTTGATCAGCGTGGACTTGCCCGAGCCCGACGGGCCGCACACCACCACCACGTCGCCCTTGTCGATGTCGACGCTGCAGTCATTGAGCACCTGCACCGGGCCGTACCACTTGGACACGTTCTTGATGCGGATCATCGGCTCTGCCATGGCGGGGTGCTCCTAACGGATGATGGCGATCTTCTTGTTGATCGCCTTGACGATGCTCGACAGCGTGTAGCTGACGGCGAAGTAGGTGACGGTGGCCATCAGGTAGGTCTCGATCGGCCGGCCGAAGTTCTTGCCCGCGGTCTCGAAGCCCTTGAGCAGGTCGTAGGCGCCGATCGCGTAGACCAGCGAGGTGTCCTGGAACAGGATGATGGTCTGCGTCAGCAGCACCGGCAGCATGTTGCGAAAGGCCTGCGGCAGGATCACCAGCGTCATGTTCTGCTGGTAGCTCATGCCCAGCGCCTGGCCGGCGAAGACCTGGCCGCGCGGGATCGACTGGATGCCCGCGCGCATGATCTCGCTGAAGTACGCGGCCTCGAAGGCGATGAAGGTGACCACGGCCGAGTACTCGGCGCCGATCGGCCGCCCGATCAGCAGCGGCACCAGCAGGAAGAACCACAGGATCACCATCACCAGCGGCACCGAGCGCATCACGTTGACGTACAGCGCGGCCGGGGCGTCGAGCCACTTCTTGCCCGACAGCCGCATCAGCGCCAGCAGCGTGCCGAAGAACACGCCGCCGGCGGTGGCCACCGCGGTCAGAAAGATGCTGAACCACAGCCCCTTGAGGATGAAGTCCTGGATCAGCGCCCAGTTCAGGATCGAGAAGTCGAGATTCAGCATCTCAATGCCCCCCGGCGCCGGTGCCGGCAGCGACGAAGCCGGGCACGCGGGCGCGCTTTTCGATCCAGGCGAAGATGCGGTTGACCACCAGCGCCGAGATCGCGTACAGCACCGTCACCGCGAGATAGACCTCGATCGGCCGCGCGGTCTCCTCGCCGACCTGCAGCGCGTACTGCGTCAGCTCGGGGATCGACACCGCGAAGGCGACGGCCGAGTTCTTGAAGATGTTCATCGACTCGCTGGTCAGCGGCGGGATGACCATGCGGTAGGCCATCGGCAGCAGCACGTAGCGGTAGTACTGCGGCGTGGTGAAACCCAGCGCCATGCCGGCGTAGCGCTGGCCGCGCGGCAGCGCCTGGATGCCGGCGCGCACCTGCTCGGCGATGCGCGCCGAGGTGAACAAGCCCAGTGCCAGCACCACCAGGATGAACGGCGGCAGGTTCTTCATCGGCGGCACCAGCGCCGGCACGACGAAGTACCACAGGAAGATCTGCACCAGCAGCGGGATGTTGCGAAACAGCTCGACCCAGGCATTGCCCAGCCGCGCCAGCCACCGACTGTCGGGCAGCGTGCGGATCACGCCGACGATCGAGCCGACGATCAACGCCACCGCCAGCGCGGTCAGCGACACCGACACCGTCCAGCCCCAGGCCGTGAACAACCAGTTCAGGTAGGTGATGTCGCGCCCTTGGCCGAAGCAGCCCGCGACCAACTCGCCCGACAGGGTGTCCTGGCAGAACACGGTCCAATCCATCGCCATCACCATCCTCCTGTGGCCGCCGCGCGGGCGCGCACCTCACACAAAAGAACGCCCACTTGGGTTCAAGTGGGCGTCGCGGTGACTCGATCAGCAAGTACGCCGCTGGGGCCTACTTGTTGCCGTAGTCTTCCATCGGCTTGTCGTTGGGGTTGTCCCAGGCCGCCTTGGTGCTGGCCGACAGCGGCAGGTTCAGCGTCACGTTGTTGGGCGGGATCGGCTGCATGAACCAGCGGTCGTACAGCTTGGCCAGCGAGCCATCCTTGATCTGGCGCACGATGCTGGCGTTGATCGCCTTGCGCAGCTTCTCGTCGCCCTTGGGCAGCATGCAGGCGATCGGCTCGACCGACAGCACCTCGCCGACGATCGCGAAGTCCTTCGGGTTCTTGGCGCGGGCGATGTTGGCCGCCAGGATCGAGCCGTCCATCACGAACGCGTCGGCGCGGCCGGCTTCCAGCAGCAAGAAGCTGTCGGCGTGGTCCTTGCCTTGCACGGTCTTGAAGTCGATGCCCTCGGCACGCTCGTTCCTGCGCAGCGTCTGCACCGAGGTCGTGCCGGTGGTGGTGGCGATCGTCTTGCCGTTCAGGTCCTTGATCGACTTGATGCCGGACTTGGTGTTGACCGCCATGCGCACCTCTTCGACGTAGGTGGTGTAGGCGAAGTCGACGTCCTTCTGGCGCGCGCGGTTGTTGGTGGTCGAGCCGCATTCGAAGTCGATCGTGCCGTTCTGGATCAGCGGGATGCGGTTTTGCGAGGTGATGACCTGGTAGTTGATCTTCAGCGGCTTGCCGAGCTCCTTGCCCAGGTCATCGACGATGCGCTCGGCCATCTCGGTGTGAAAGCCGACGTACTTGCCGCCGCCGATGGTGAAGGCCAGGCCGGACGAGTCGCGCACGCCCAGGTTGACGGCGCCGCGTTCCTTGATCTTGGCCAGCGTGTCGGGGGCCTGGGCCGAGGCGGTGCCAGCGGCGGCCACAACCAGGGCCAGCGCGATCAGTTGCTTGTTCATCGGGACGATTCCTTCTTGCTGCAAGGGGTTGGTGACAGGCATCGGGAAATGTCGACAAATTCTAGTGATCAGAGGTAACGGGATTACCCGCACCCGGCACGCGCTGTGGCGTGCGGCGTGTGGTGATGCGCCGCGCAGCGCGCTCAGCTCGACAAGCCTGCGACCGCCTGGTGCGCGGCTTGCAGCCCTTGCTCGACGATGCGCGCCTTCCAGGCATCGGTGTCGGTGTAGAAGGCGTCGCGGATCTGGCGCTTGATCTTCGCGTGCAGCGCGTGCGGTGCTTCGGGGTGGTTCTCCAGCCACTGGTCGGCGCGCAGCGCGAGTGTCACGTCGTCCCAGGGCACGGTGCCGTACTCCAGCGCGATGCCGGTGTACTCGGCCTGCGCGCACTCGTCGCCAGCGGCCAGCCACATCAGGCCGGTGAGCAGCGCCGACTCCGACGAGCCGTCGTAGATCGAGGTCACCGCCTCGCCCCACCAGCGGCGCGCGCGCGCGATCGCCGCGGCATCGTCGGGCCCGGCCCAGATGCGCTCGCCGTGGCCGCTCGGGCCCAACCCGGTGTGCAGGTCGAGCCAGGCCAGGCGGCGGCAGCGCCGGCCGTGCTCTTGCAGCACATGGCGCAGCGTCTGATGGCTCCAGGTCGGGTTGCGCCCGCCGTAGAACACGCCTTGCGGATGCTCGTACTGGCCGCCGGAGATGGCGGCCTGCAGCGCCTTGACGCCGTGCTCGGCGGCGAAGCCCGCCAAGGCGGCCTTGACCTGCGGCGTCGGCGGCCACTCGGGCGGCACGATCAGGTGCGCGAGCCGGTCGTAGGCGGCGTTGCGCGGCAGCGGCTGCGAGAAGTCCTGGAAGTTGCGATTCAGGTCGACGTTCTCGTGCGTGGTGCGGCGCAGCCACGAAAAGCCGTAGGGGTTCAGTGCGTGCACGTACAGCAGCGCCACGCCGGCGCGCGCGGCCGCGTCGTGAAAGCCGCCATCGGCCAGCAGCGCGCCCTGCACGCCCGAACCGCAGTAACCCTCCACGCCATGGCAGGCGCTGCTGATGATCAACACGGCCGGCGCATCGGCCGCGCCGAAGCGGGCGACGTCCATCGCCAGCGCTTCGCCGTCGCGGCCCAGCAGCGGATGCGGGTGCGGCACCGGCTCGCGCCCGGCAGCACTGGCCGCCGCGATGAACTTGCGCCGTGCCTCGGCGTAGCTTTGCGCGAAGTAGCCAGCAGGTTTCATGCGCGAACCCTTGGGTGCCGCTGCCATCGCGCGGATCAGGCCGGCCGGGCCAGCCATTTCTCGGCCAGCCGCACCCAGGCGGTGGCGCCCAGCGGGATCAACTCGTCGTTGAAGTCGTAGCTGGGGTTGTGCAGCATGCACGGGCCCAGGCCATGGCCGCCGTCGCGGTGCGCGCCGTCGCCGTTGCCGATCACGAAGTAGCAGCCGGGCTTTTCCTGCAGGAAGTAGCTGAAGTCCTCGGAGCCCAGCGTCGGCTCGAACTCGAGCACGTTGTCCGCGCCCACCACTTCGCCGAGCAGGCGGCGCGCGAATTCGGTCTCGGCGTCGTGGTTGATGGTCGGCGGGTAGTTGCGCTTGAATTCGAACTCGCAGCCGGCCTCGAAGGCGGCGCAGGTGCTCTCGGCGATGGTCTGCATGCGCCGCTGCACTAGGTCCAGCACCTCGGTGGTGAAGGTGCGCACCGTGCCCTGGATCTCGCAGGACTCGGGCACCACGTTGGTGGCCTCGCCGGCGTGCACCATGGTCACCGAGATCACCGCCGTGTCGATCGGCTTCTTGTTGCGCGTGACGATGGTCTGGAAGGCCTGCACCATCTGGCAGGCGATCGGCACCGGGTCGATGCCCAGGTGCGGCAGCGCGGCGTGGCTGCCCTTGCCGCGGATCGTGATCTTGAACTCGTTGGAGCTGGCCATCACCGGCCCGGTTCGCAGACCGAACTGGCCGACCTTCATGCCCGGCCAGTTGTGGATGCCGAAGATCGCGTCCATCGGGAACTTGTCGAACAGCCCGTCCTTCATCATCTCGCGCGCGCCGCCGCCGCCTTCTTCGGCCGGCTGGAACACCAGGTAGACGGTGCCGTCGAAGTTGCGGTGCTTGGACAGATGCCGCGCCGCGGCCAGCAGCATCGCGGTGTGGCCGTCGTGGCCGCAGGCGTGCATCTTGCCGAGGTAGGTGCTGGCGTGGGCGAAGTGGTTGTGCTCGGTCATCGGCAGCGCGTCGATGTCGGCGCGCAGGCCGACGGCGCGGCTGGAGCTGCCGTTCTTGACGATGCCGACCACGCCGGTCTTGCCCAGACCACGGTGGATGGGGATGCCCCAGTCGGTCAGCGCCTTGGCGATCAGGTCGGCGGTGCGCTCTTCCTCGAAACACAATTCGGGGTGCGCATGGATGTCGCGGCGCATCGCTGCAATGCTGGCGGCGTCGGCCAGGATCGATTCAATCAGCTGCATGGAACCTCCGGCTGCGCAAAAATTCATCTTAGCGCGATGGCGGCGTTGCGCGGTGCGGCTGCGATCCGGCAGCCACCGGCTGGGCCGGGCAGGCGCTGGCGGGCGAGCGCATCGCCCGCCGGCCGCCGTGCCATGATGCAGCGATGAAGCTGCCATTGCCGTCGCGCACCGTGCATGGCGCGTGCCCGTGCACCGCCGCTGGCTGATGGCGAGTTTGGGCCTGGGCGGCGCGATCGCGGCGGCCGCGCTCGCGCTGTGCCTGGGCAGCGGCTGCAGCGAGCTGGGCTATTACCGGCAATCGCTGGGCGGGCATGTGCAGCTGCTGCGCAGTGCCAAGCCGGTGAACGAATGGCTGGCGCAGCCCGAGACCCCCGCCGCGCTGAAGCAGCGCCTGGCGCTGGCCCAGCGCATACGCGAGTTCTCGGTGCAGGTGCTCGAGCTGCCCGACAACCCGAGCTACCGCGCCTATGCCGACCTGCAGCGCACTGCCGCGGTGTGGAACGTGGTGGCCGCGCCTGCGCTGTCGCTGCAGCTGCAGAGCTGGTGCTACCCGGTGGCCGGCTGTGTCGACTATCGCGGCTATTTCGACCGCGCCCAGGCCGACGCGCTGGCCGCGCAGCTGCGCGCCGAAGGCCGCGACGTCAGCGTCTACGGCGTGCCGGCGTACTCCACCTTGGGCTGGAGCAACTGGCTCGGCGGCGATCCGCTGCTCAACACCTTCGTCGGCGGCAGCGAGGCCGAGCTGGCGCGGCTGATATTCCACGAGCTGGCGCACCAGCAGCTGTACGTTGCCGACGACACCGTGTTCAACGAATCGTTCGCCACGGCGGTCGAACGCATCGGCGTGCGGCTGTGGCTCGCGCAGCACGGCAGCGACGCGGCGCGCGTGCAGTACCGTGACGCCCAAGCGCGGCGCGACGACTTTCGCGAGCTGACGCTGCGCTGGCGCGGCCAGCTGCAGCAGCTGTACGCATCGCCGCTGCCCGAGGCCGACAAGCTCGCGGCCAAGGCGCGGATGCTGGATGCGCTGCGCGCCGAGTACCGGCAGATCAAGCAGCAGCGTTGGAACGGCTTTGCCGGCTACGACGCCTGGTTCGACACGGTCAACAACGCATCGCTGGGCGTGCTGGCCGCCTACACCGAACTGGCTGCGGACTTCGAGCGTTTGTTCGAGCAGCAGGGCCGCGACTTCACCCGCTTTTATGCCGAGGCTGCGCGTATCGCCGCATTGCCGAAGGCCGAGCGCCACGCCACACTACGGGCCATCTCATAGATCCGGGGAACCCGCCGTGGCCGACATTCGCATCCATCGTGAACACCAACTCGGGCTGGCCAAGGCGCGCAAGGTTGCCGCGCAGTGGGCCAAGGACGTCGAGAAGGACTTCGGCATGGAGTGCAGGTCGATCGAAGGCGAGTTCAGCGACACGGTGGAGTTCACCCGCTCCGGCGTCAAGGGCCGCCTGATCGTCGCCGCCGATCACTTCGACCTGGACGCCAAGCTCGGGCTGCTGCTCGGCGCGTTTCGCAAGACGATCGAAAACGAGATCCAGGACATCCTCGACCGGCTGCTGGCGGCCAGCGCCGCCAAGGCGCCGGCCGCGCGCAAGCCGAAGAAGTAGCGCCGGCCCGGTCGCTACTTCAGCGACTCGATCAGGTCCACGTACTGCTGCATTGCGTCTTCCTTGGCCGTGCCTTGCTGCGCGGTCCAGGCGTCGAACTTGGCGCGGCCGACGAAATCGGTGATGCCCGGACGCTTGCCTTGCACATCGCCTTCGCTGGCCTGCTTGTACAGCGCGTAGATCTTCAGCAGCGTGGCGTTGTCGGGCTTGTCCAGCTTCTTGCTGTCCTTCACGGCCTGATCGAACTGCGTCTTGAGGCTGGCCATCGCGCGCGTCTCCTGTGGCTGAGGTGAGAATGGGTCGGATCCGGCATCTTAGGCCCAAGGAGCACCGCGATGGCAGCCACCGCCGAGCGCATGAGCCGCGTCGACCATGCCTGGCTGCGCATGGACAGCGACGTCAACCTGATGATGATCGTCGGCGTGTGGCTGCTGCGCCCGCGCCTGAGCTGGCGCGCGCTGTGCCAGCGCATCGAGCAACAACTGCTGTGCTACCCGCGCTTTCGCCAGAAGGTGGTCGAGGACGCGCTGGGCGCGCAGTGGGTCGATGACGATCGCTTCGACGTCGGCCGCCACGTGGTGCGCGAGCGGCTCGCGCGGGGCCGCGGCGAAAGCGAACGCGAAGCGTTGCAGCGGCGCTGTGGCGAGCTGGCCATGACGCGGCTGGACCCGCAACGCCCGCTGTGGCAGTTCCACCTGATCGAGCAGCACGACGGCGGCAGCGCGGTCATCGTGCGCGTGCACCACTGCATCGGCGACGGCATCGCGCTGACCTCGGTGCTGATGTCGCTCACCGACGGCGGCGGTGCGCCGCAGCGCCGGCCCGCCGGCAAGACCGCTGGCGGCGACAGTTGGCTGGCCAGCGTGCGCGCCAAGCCGCTGCGCGAGTTGGCGGACATCGGCCGGCGCGCAGCCACCGACCTGGCCACCCTGGCGCTGATGGCCGACGACTCGCCGACCGCGCTGAAGGGCAAGCCGATCGGGCGCAAGCACGTCGCCTGGGCCGAACCGGTGCCGCTGGACGTGGTCAAGAGCGTGGGCAAGGCGCTGCGCGCGTCGGTCAACGACGTGCTGCTGGCCTGCGTGGCCGGCGCGATCGGCGCCTACCTGCGCGACATCGGCCAGAACCCGGCCGGCAAGTCCATCCGGGCGATGGTGCCGGTGAACCTGCGTCCGCTGGACGAGGCGCACCAGCTCGGCAACCATTTCGGCCTGGCGCCGCTGCTGCTGCCGATCGGCGTGGACAACCCGGTCGAACGGGTGGCGGCGGTGCACGCGCTGATGAGCGGCTTGAAGGACAGCTACCAGCCGGTGCTGGCCTTCGGCGTGCTGGCGCTGGCCGGGCTGCTGAACGACAGCGGCCAGCGCGCGCTGCTGAACCTGTTCGCGAGCAAGGCCACCGCGGTCATGACCAACGTGCCCGGGCCGCGCCAGCGGTTGCGGCTGTGCGGCGCCACGCTGCGCCGCTGCATCTTCTGGGTGCCGCAGACCGGCGATGTGGCGGTGGGCGTGAGCATCTTCTCGTACGCCGGCGGCGTGCAGTTCGCGCTCATCGCCGATGCCGCGCTGTGCCCCGAGCCGCAGCGCGTGGTCGAACGCTTCGCGCCCGAGCTGGACAAGCTGCTGTGGCTGACGCTGATGCTGCCTTGGGCAGCGTAGCGGCATGATGGCCGCGCAGCGCCGCCCGGTGGGTCAGCCGGCGCCGAGGTACTCGCCGGCCAGCTTGTGCAGGTGCTCCTGGGCTGGCGCATCGAGATGGGGCAACAGCAGGCACAGCACGTGGTACGCGCCGCGTGCCAGTGCCGCGCCGGCGTGCTGCGGCTCGAGGGCGTTGCGCGGGTCGCGCACGTACTCGTAGCTCAACCAGTAGGTCAGCACCACCACCATCGCGTTGGCGGCGGCCTCCGACTGGGCTCGCCCGACGCGCTGCGGGTTGCCCACCGACAGCCCGCCCAGCACCTGCCGCACCGCGCGCGACTTGTGCTTCAGCACGAACTGGAAGTGCGTCTCCAGCCGGCGGTTCTTGCTCAGCAGGTCGTTCAGGTCGCGGTACAGGAAGCGGTACTGCCAGATCAGCTCGAACAGCATGTGGAAGAACAGCCACGCGTCCTCGATGTCGCGCACATCCGCGGCGGCCTGTAGCAGACCGTCGAGCGCGCGCTCGTAGCGGTCGAACAGCGCGTTGATCAGTTCGTCCTTGGCCGGGTAGTGGTAGTACAGGTTGCCTGGACTGATGTTCATCTCGGCCGAGATCAGCGTGGTGCTGACGTTGGGCTCGCCGAAGCGGTTGAACAGCTCGAGCGCCACCTCGAGGATGCGCTCGGCCGTGCGTCGCGGTTTCTTGGTGCCCATCGGGCCGGCAATCTAGCATCAACGCGCTGCCTAGAATGGCGCTCATGCCGGCGGTGCGTTTCCACGAGGTGTGCAAGACCTATCCCGGCAAGGGCGGCGGCTTTCGCGCGCTCGACGGCGTCAGCTTCGACATCGAGCCCGGCGAGTTCTTCGGCCTGCTCGGCCCCAACGGCGCGGGCAAGACCACCTTGATCAGCATCCTGGCCGGGCTGGCGCGCGCCAGTTCCGGCCGCGTCGAGGTGCTGGGTCACGACGTCGCCGCCGACTACGCCGCGGCGCGCCGCTTGCTCGGCGTGGTGCCGCAAGAGCTGGTGTTCGATCCGTTCTTCACCGTGCGCGAGGCGCTGCGCATCCAAAGCGGCTACTTCGGGCTGCGCCACAACGAGCGCTGGATCGACGAACTGCTCGAGCAGCTGGATCTGGCGGACAAGGCCGACGTCAACCTGCGCCAGCTGTCCGGCGGCATGAAGCGGCGCGTGCTGGTGGGCCAGGCACTGGTGCACCGCCCGCCGGTGATCGTGCTCGACGAGCCCACCGCCGGTGTCGACGTCGAACTGCGCCAGACGCTGTGGCAGTTCATCGCGCGGCTCAACCGCGAGGGCCACACCGTGCTGCTGACCACGCACTACCTGGAAGAGGCCGAGGCGCTGTGCTCGCGCCTCGCGATGCTCAAGCGCGGGCGCGTGGTCGCGTTGCAGCGCACCGCCGATCTGCTGGCCGGCACGGCCAGCACGATGCTGCGCTTCAAGACCGACCAGCGCTTGCCCAGCGCGCTGGCACGCAGCGCCAGCGTCACCGGGCGCATCGTGCAGCTCAAGGCGCGCGACGCCACCGAGGTCGAAGCGCTGCTGACCGCGTTGCGCGTGGCCGGCGTGCAGGTCGACGAACTCGAGATCGGCCGCGCCGACTTGGAAGACGTGTTCGTCGAGATCATGCAAGGCGCACCGGCATGAGCGAAGCCGGGCCCGCGCGCGCGCAGCGCCGGCGCGTCCTGCACGGCACGCGCACGCTGCTGCACAAGGAGGTGCTGCGCTTTTGGAAGGTGGGCTTCCAGACCGTGGCCGCGCCGGTGCTGACCGCCGCGCTGTACCTGCTGATCTTCGGCCACGTGCTGTCGGACAAGGTGCAGGTGTTCGACAACGTCGGCTACACCCGCTTCTTGGTTCCCGGGCTGGTGATGATGGCGGTGCTGCAAAACGCCTTCGCCAACAGCAGCAGCTCGCTGATCCAGAGCAAGGTCACCGGCAACCTGGTGTTCCTGCTGCTGACGCCGCTGTCGCACTGGGCGTGGTTCGTGGCCTATGTCGGCGCGTCGATGCTGCGCGCGCTGGCCGTCGGCGCCGGCGTGCTGCTGGTGACCGCGTGGTTCGCGCCGCCGGGGCTGGCGCAACCGGGCTGGGTGATCGTGTTCGCGCTGCTGGGCGCAGCCATGCTCGGCGCGCTGGGCCTGGTGGCCGGGCTGTGGGCGGAGAAGTTCGACCAGATGGCGGCGTTCCAGAACTTCATCATCATGCCGATGACGTTCCTGTCGGGCGTGTTCTATTCGGTGCACTCGCTGCCGGGAGTCTGGCGCGCGTTGAGCCAGCTGAACCCCTTCTTCTACATGATCGACGGCTTTCGCCGCGGCTTCGTCGGCGTCAGCGACGTGTCGCCGTGGCTCAGCCTGGGCGTGGTCGGGGCCAGCTTCGTCGCGGTGTCGGCGCTGGCGCTGCACCTGCTGAAGACCGGCTACAAACTCAGGCATTGAGCCGCTGGCGGATAATCGCTGCCGCCATGTATGAACCCACTGTCCAGCAGGTGCGCGAGTTCATCGCCGCCGGGCTCGTTTGCGAACACCTCGAGGTCGACGGCGACGGGCGCCATTTCTTCGCCACCATCGTGTCCGACGCCTTTGCCGGGCGCTCGCGCGTGGCGCGCCACCAGCAGGTCTACGCGGCACTGGGCGACCGGATGCGCGAGCAGATCCACGCGCTGTCGATGAAGACCCTCACCCCCGCCGAATGGGCCGCGCAGCGCGCCGGCGCGACGTAGGCCCCTTCCCCACGCTAAAGCGCCGCAACGCGCGCGGCATTGCCAATGCCCCAGGCCGGTGCGCACAGCGCGAGCGGGCCCACTTCAGACCAGCATGGACAAACTCCTGATCCGCGGCGGCCGCGCCCTGCATGGCGAGGTGCCGATCTCCGGCGCGAAGAACGCCGCGCTGCCTCAGCTGTGCGCGGCGCTGCTCAGTGCCGAGCCGGTCACGCTGCACAACGTGCCGCAGCTGCGCGACGTGGCGACGATGCTGACCTTGCTGAAATACATGGGCGCGCACAGCGAAGCGAGCGGCCCGCCGGCCGACAGCGTGACGATCAACGCCGCGCACATCGCGCTGCCCGAGGCGCCGTACGAGCTGGTCAAGACGATGCGCGCGACGATCATGGTGCTGGGCCCGCTGCTGGCGCGCTTCGGCCGCGCGCGGGTGTCGCTGCCCGGCGGCTGCGCGATCGGCTCGCGCCCGGTGGACCAGCACATCAAGGGCCTGCAGGCGATGGGCGCCGACATCACGGTCGAGCACGGCTACATCGTCGCCGAGGCGAAGCGTTTGCGCGGTGCGCGCATCAGCACCGACATGATCACCGTCACCGGCACCGAGAACCTGCTGATGGCCGCGACGCTGGCCGAAGGCGAGACGGTGCTGGAAAACGCCGCGCAGGAGCCCGAGGTGGTGGATCTGGCCGAGATGCTGATCCGCATGGGCGCGCGCATCGAAGGCCAAGGCGGCAGCCGCATCCGCATCGAAGGCGTGCCGGCGCTGCACGCGCCCGAGGGCGGGCACCGCGTGATCGCCGACCGCATCGAGGCCGGCACCTTCTTGTGCGCGGCGGCGGCAGCCGGCGGCGACGTGCTGCTGCGCGGTGCGCGCGCCGACCACCTCGAGGTGGTGATCGACAAGCTGCGCGACGCCGGCGCGCAGATCGACTGCGGCGAAGACTGGATCCGCCTGCGCATGGACAAGCGGCCGAAGGCGGTGAGCATCCGCACCAGCGAGTACCCGCAGTTCCCCACCGACATGCAGGCGCAGTTCATGGTCGTGAACTGCATCGCCGACGGCTCGGCCACGGTGATCGAGACCATCTTCGAGAACCGCTTCATGCACGTCAACGAGCTGTTGCGCCTGGGCGCGCACATCGAAGCCGACGGCCACACCGCGGTGGTGCACGGCGTGCCGCGCCTGTCGGGGGCCAAGGTCATGGCCACCGACCTGCGCGCGTCGGCCAGCCTGGTGATCGCCGCGCTGGTGGCCGACGGCGACACGCTGGTCGACCGCATCTACCACCTGGACCGCGGCTACGACCGCATGGAAGACAAGCTGTGCCGGCTGGGCGCAGACATCGAGCGCGTGAGATGAGGCACCCACGCCCGCTTCGTTCGCTGCCTCCAGGGTCCGGCACGGGCCGCTTCGTGATTCCTGGGGCGCGCGGTGTGCTGCGGGCGGCCGGGCGGACACGGCGATGATCACGCTGGCGCTGTCCAAGGGGCGCATCTTCGACGAGACGCTGCCGCTGCTGGAGGCGGCCGGCATCCGCATCGCGGAAGACCCGGAGAACAGCCGCAAGCTGATCATCGGCACCAGCCGGCCCGATCTGCGCGTGGTGCTGGTGCGCGCGTCCGACGTTCCCACCTACGTGCAGCACGGCGGCGCCGATCTGGGCGTGGCCGGCAAGGACGTGCTGATCGAGCACGGCGGCGACGGCCTGTACCAGCCGCTGGACCTGTGCATCGCGCGCTGCCGCATGAGCGTGGCGGTGCGCGACGACTTCGACTACGCAACGGCGGTGCGGCACGGCTCGCGGCTGCGCGTGGCAACCAAGTACACGCTGACCGCGCGCGAACACTTCGCCGCCAAGGGCGTGCACGTCGACCTGATCAAGCTCTACGGCTCGATGGAGCTGGCGCCGCTGACCGGGCTGGCCGACGCCATCGTCGACCTGGTGTCCTCGGGTGCGACCTTGAAGGCCAACCAGCTGGTCGAGGTCGAACGCATCATGGATATCTCGGCGCGGCTGGTGGTCAACCAGGCGGCGCTGAAGCTGCAGCGCGAGCCGATGCGTGCGCTGATCGACGCGCTGGGCGCCGCGCTGGAGAAAGGCGCTGCATGAGCCTCGCCTTGCGCCAGCTGAGCACCGCCGCTGCGGATTTCGAGCCTGCGTTCCAGCAATTGCTGCACTGGTCGGCCGAGACCGACCGCGAGATCGAGCAGCGTGTGCTGCAGATCCTGGCCGACGTACGCACCCGCGGCGATGCGGCCGTGCTGGAGTACACCGCGCGCTTCGACGGCGTGCAGGCCACTTCGATGAGCGCGCTCGAGCTGGGCCGCGACGAGTTGCGCGCCGCCTTCGACCAGCTGCCGGCGGCGCAGCGCGATGCGCTGGACGCCGCTGCGCAGCGCGTGCGCAGCTACCACGAGCGCCAGTTGGAAGCGACGTCGCGCAGCTGGAGCTACCTCGACGTCGACGGCACCCTGCTCGGCCAGAAGGTCACGCCGCTGGACCGCGTGGGCATCTACGTGCCCGGCGGCAAGGCGGCCTATCCGTCCAGCGTGCTGATGAACGCGATTCCGGCGCAGGTGGCCGGGGTCGGCGAGATCGTGATGGTGGTGCCGACGCCGCAAGGTGCGAAGAACCCGCTGGTGCTGGCCGCGGCTTTCCTCGGCGGCGCGCAGCGCGTCTTCACCATCGGCGGCGCGCAGGCCATCGCCGCGCTGGCCTACGGCACCGCGACGATTCCGCGCGTCGACAAGATCACCGGGCCGGGCAACGCCTATGTGGCCAGCGCGAAGAAACACGTGTTCGGGCAGGTGGGCATCGACATGATCGCCGGGCCCAGCGAGATCCTGGTGCTGGCCGACGGCAGCACGCCACCCGACTGGGTGGCGATGGACCTGTTCAGCCAGGCCGAGCATGACGAGCTGGCGCAAAGCATCCTGCTCAGCCCCGACGCCGCCTACATCGACGCGGTGCGCACGGCGATCGAGCGGCTGCTGCCCGGCCTGCCGCGGCGCGAGGTGATCCGCGCGTCGCTCGAAGGCCGCGGCGCGCTGATCCTGACCCGCAGCATGGATGAGGCCTGCGAGATTGCCAACCGCATCGCGCCCGAGCACCTCGAGGTCAGCTCGAAGCAGCCGCAGCGCTGGGAGCCGCTGCTGAGACACGCCGGCGCGATCTTTCTCGGCGCCTTCACCAGCGAGAGCCTGGGCGACTACTGCGCCGGGCCGAACCACGTGCTGCCCACCTCAGGCACCGCGCGCTTCAGCTCGCCGCTGGGGGTGTACGACTTCGTCAAGCGCTCCAGCCTGATCGAGGTCAGCGCAGCGGGCGCTCAGGTGCTGGGGCCGATCGCGGCCGAGCTGGCCCGTGGCGAAGGGTTGCAGGCGCATGCGCGTGCTGCCGAACTGCGCATTGACACGAAGTTCGTGTAACACGAGAATAGTGAAACACTGAATTCGTGTCGTGCGATGAAGAATGTCACCATCACCATGGACGACAGCGTGGCCGACTGGGCGCGCATGGAAGCGGCGCGCCGCAACACCAGCGTGTCGCGACTGATCGGCGAGATGCTGGCCGAGAAGATGCGCCACGACGATGCCTACGAGCGCGCGATGAACGAATGGCTGCAGCGCGACCGGCGCTACCGCTCCGACGGCAGCCCGTACCCGAAGCGCGACCAGATCTATGCCGAACGCCTCGACCGTTTTCGTTGACACGAATGTCTTGCTCTACAGCGAAGACCTGGCCGACGCGGCCAAGCACGGCGCGGCACACGAGTGGCTGCAGACCTTGTGGCTGCGGCGTTGCGGACGCCTGAGCACGCAGGTGCTGCACGAGTTCTACGTCAATGCGACACGCAAGCTGCGGCCCCCGATGTCGGCTGGCGACGCGCGTGCCGAGGTGCGCCGCTACCAGCGCTGGCAGCCCTGGCTGGTGGACCAGGCCACGGTCGAAACCGCATGGGCCCTGGAAAGCCGCTATGCGCTGAGCTACTGGGACGCGCTGATGGCCGCGGCCGCGCAACAGCAGGGGTGCGCCCTGCTGCTGACCGAGGATCTGCAGCACGACCAGTTGATCGACGGCCTGCGCATCGTCAACCCCTTCCTCGCCGGCCCCGAGCTTCTGGATACCCTCGCATGACCCCGCTCGCCCAACGCATCCAGCACACGATCCGCCAGGACGTGGCCTCGATGCACGCCTACGCGATCCAGGACAGCCGCGGCCTGATCAAGCTGGACGCGATGGAAAACCCGTTCCGCCTGAGCGACGCGCTGCAGCGCGAGCTGGGCGAGCGGCTCGGTCGTGTCGCGATCAACCGCTATCCGGGGCGGAGCACGGCTGACGTGGTGGCGGCGCTGACCCAGTTCGTCGGGCTGCCGGCGGGCTGCAAGCTGATGCTGGGCAACGGCTCCGACGAGCTGATCGACCTGCTCAGCGTGGCCTGCGACGTGCCCGGCGCGACGATCCTGGCGCCGCTGCCCGGCTTCGTCATGTACCAGATGTCGGCCAAGCTGCGCGGGCTGAACTTCGTCGGTGTGCCGCTGACGCCTGAGTTCGAGCTGGACGAGGCGGCGATGCTGGCCGCGATCGAACAACACCGCCCGGCGCTGACCTACATCGCCTACCCGAACAACCCGACCGCCAACCTGTTCGACGACGCCATCGTCGAGCGCATCGTCGCCGCGGTCGGCCGCCAGCAAGGGCTGGTGGTGTTCGACGAGGCCTACCAGCCCTTTGCCTCGCGCAGCTGGCTGCCCAGGCTGGCACAGCACGAGCACGTGCTGGTGATGCGCACGCTCAGCAAGTTCGGTCTGGCCGGCGTGCGCCTGGGCTACCTGTGCGGCCACGCGGCGTTGATCGACGAGGTCGACAAGGTGCGCCCGCCCTACAACGTGAGCGTGCTCAATGCCGAGGCCACGCTGTTCGCCCTCGACCACGCCGACGAGTACGCGCGCCAGGCGGCGCTGCTGCGCGCCGAGCGCGAACGGCTGCAGACAGCCCTCGCACGCCTGAGCGGCGTGCGTGCCTTCCCCAGCGAGGCCAACATGATCCTGCTGCGCGTGAGCGATTCGGCGCGCACCTTCGAAGGCCTGAAGTCCCGCGGCGTGCTGGTCAAGCACATCGCCGGGCTGCACCCGCTGCTGGCCAACTGCCTGCGCCTGACGGTGGGCAGCCCCGAGGAGAACGACGCCATGATCCGCGCGCTGGAGCAAAGCCTGTGAACCGAGTTGCCGAAGTCCGCCGCGACACCCAGGAAACCCAGGTTCGCGCGCGCGTCGATCTGGACGGCAGCGGCCAGGCCACGCTCGCCACCGGCATCGGCTTCTTCGACCACATGCTCGACCAGATCGCGCGCCACGGGCTGATCGACCTGGAGATCGAGGCGAAAGGCGACCTGCACATCGACGGCCACCACACCGTGGAAGACGTCGGCATCACGCTGGGCATGGCGGTGGCCAAGGCCGTGGGCGACAAGAAGGGCCTGATGCGCTACGGGCACGCCTACGTGCCGCTGGACGAGGCGCTGTCGCGCGTGGTCATCGACTTCTCCGGCCGCCCCGGGCTGCACATGGACGTGCCCTTCACCGCCGGCATGATCGGCGGCTTCGACACGCAGCTGGCCTTCGAGTTCTTCCAGGGCTTTGCGAACCATGCGCTGGTCACGCTGCACATCGACAACCTGAAGGGCAGCAACGCGCACCACCAGTGCGAGACCGTGTTCAAGGCTTTCGCGCGCGCGCTGCGCATGGCGCTCGCGCCCGACCCGCGCTCGGCCGGCGTGATCCCGTCGACCAAAGGCAGCCTGTAGGACGCCGGCGATGGCGCGCACGGTGGCGGTGGTCGACTACGGCATGGGCAACCTGCGCTCGGTGTCGCAGGCGGTGCGGCACGTCGCCAACCAAAGCCATGGCGGCGGCATCGAGGTGCTGGTCACGCAGCGGCCCGACGAGGTGCGCGCGGCCGAGCGCGTGGTGCTGCCGGGGCAGGGTGCGATGCGCGCGTGCATGCGCGAACTGCGCGCCAGCGGCCTGCTGGCCGCGGTGCTCGAAGCCGCGGCCAGCAAGCCGCTGCTGGGCGTGTGCGTGGGCATGCAGATGCTGCTGGACCACAGCGAGGAGCAAGACACGCCGGGGCTGGGGTTGATCCCCGGGCGCGCGCTGCGCTTCGCGCTGGACGGCCTGCGCCAGAGCGATGGCAGCCGCTACAAGGTGCCGCAGATGGGCTGGAACCGCGTGCACCAGCAAGCGCACGACGGCCGTGTGCACGCGCTGTGGCAGGGCGTTCCCGACGGCGCGTACTTCTACTTCGTGCACAGCTACCATGTGCGCCCGGCCGATCCGCGCCATGCCGCCGCCCGCACCGACTACGGCGTCGGCTTTACCAGCGCGATCGCCCGCGATAATATTTTTGCCACCCAGTTCCACCCGGAAAAGAGCGCCGCCTGCGGCCTCACGCTGTACCGCAACTTCCTCGCCTGGCAGCCCTGAACTTCGCCCGGGCAGGCCTGCCCCTCAACCCCCCGCCCGACCCATGCTGCTGATACCGGCCATCGACCTCAAGGACGGCAAATGCGTTCGCCTGCAACAAGGCGACATGAAATCCTCCACCACCTTCGGCGACGACCCGGCCGCAATGGCCCGGCGCTGGCTGGCCGCCGGCGCGCGGCGGCTGCACCTGGTGGACCTGAACGGCGCCTTCGCCGGACGGCCGGTCAATGAGCCGGCGATCAAGTCGATCCTGCGCGCGGTGGGGGACGACGTGCCGGTGCAACTCGGCGGCGGCATCCGCGACCTGGACACCATCGAGCGCTACCTCGACGATGGCGTGTCCTACGTCATCATCGGCACCGCCGCGGTCAAGAGCCCGGGCTTCCTGAAGGACGCCTGCAGCGCCTTCGGCGGCCACATCATCGTCGGCCTGGACGCCAAGGACGGCAAGGTCGCGACCGACGGCTGGAGCAAGCTCACCGGCCACGAGGTGGTCGACCTGGCGAAGAAGTTCGAGGACTACGGCGTCGAGGCGGTGATCTACACCGACATCGGCCGCGACGGCATGCTCAGCGGCGTGAACATCGACGCCACCGTCAAGTTGGCGCGCGCGCTGAGCATCCCGGTCATCGCCTCGGGCGGCGTGTCCGACCTGAGCGACATCGAGCAACTGTGCGCGGTCGAGGCCGAAGGCGTCGAAGGCGTGATCTGCGGGCGCAGCATCTACAGCGGCTCGCTCGACTTCGCTGCGGCCCAGGCGCGTGCCGACGCGCTGGCCGACGCGGCCTGAGCGCGATGCTGGCCAAGCGCATCATTCCGTGCCTGGACGTCACCGGTGGCCGGGTCGTCAAGGGCGTCAACTTCGTCGGGCTGCGCGATGCCGGCGACCCGGTGGAGATCGCCGCGCGCTACAACGAGCAAGGCGCCGACGAGCTGACCTTCCTCGACATCACCGCCACCAGCGATGGCCGCGACCTGATGCTGCACATCGTCGAGGCGGTGGCCGCGCAGGTGTTCATCCCGCTGACCGTCGGCGGCGGCGTGCGCACGGTGGCCGACGTGCGCAGGTTGCTCAACGCCGGCGCCGACAAGGTCAGCTTCAACTCGGCGGCGGTGGCCGACCCGCAGGTGATCCGCGACGCCAGCGACACCTACGGCGCGCAGTGCATCGTCGTGGCGATCGACGCCAAGGCGCGCTGTGCGCCAGACGGCCGGCCGCTCAGCGGGCCGCTCGCCGGCTGGGACGTCTACACCCACGGCGGGCGCCGCAACACCGGACTGGATGCGGTGGCCTGGGCCATCAAGATGGCCGCGATGGGCGCCGGCGAGATCTTGCTGACCAGCATGGACCGCGACGGCACCAAGTCCGGCTTCGACTTGGCCCTGACGCGCGCGGTGAGCGATGCGGTGCCGGTGCCGGTGATCGCCTCCGGCGGCGTCGGCACGCTGGAACACCTGTCCGAGGGCATCCGCATCGGCGGCGCCGATGCGGTGCTGGCTGCCAGCATCTTCCACTACGGGGAGTTCACCATCGCCCAGGCCAAGGCCCTGCTGGCGCGCGACGGCATAGCGGTCCGGCTGTGACGCGTCCGCACGAGTTGCGCATCGTCGGCGGCCGCCTCAAACGAAGCAAGTTGCCGGTGGCCGACAAGCCGGGGCTGCGCCCGACCCCCGACCGCGTGCGCGAGACGCTGTTCAACTGGCTGGGGCAGGACTTGAGCGGCTGGCGCTGCCTGGACGCCTTCGCCGGCAGCGGCGCGCTGGGCTTCGAGGCCGCCTCGCGCGGCGCGGCCGAGGTGCTGCTGCTGGAGCGCGACCCCGACCTCGCGCGCAGCCTGCGCTCGAGCCGCCAGCGCCTGCAGGCCGATGCCACGCGCATCGAGTGCAGCGACGCGCTTGCCTGGATGGCGCGCGCGCCGGCCGGATCATTCGACCTGATCCTGCTGGATCCGCCTTTCGGCTCGGATCTGGCCGAGCGCGCGTTGCCGCTGGCACTGCGCCTGGCCAAGGCCGATGGCACGATCTACCTCGAAGGCGCGCGGCCGCTGGCGGCGCTGCCGCCGGGGTGGGTGCTGCACCGCCATGGCCGCGCCGCGAGCGTGCACTTCCAGTTGCTGCGCCGCGCCGCGCCGGACGCGACGGCTACACTGGCCGCGGCGGCGGAACCTGCCGGCGTGCACAGGAGTACCGCGTGAAGGCCAAGACACCGCTCATCGCCGTCTACCCCGGCACTTTCGACCCGATCACGCTGGGCCACGAGGATCTGATGCGCCGCGCCGCGCACCTGTTCGATCGGCTGATCCTGGCGGTGGCGGTCGGGCATCACAAGCGCACGATGTTCAACATCGACGAGCGGTTGGCGATGGCCGCCGAGGTCGCGTCGCCGTACCCGAACGTCGAGGTCGCGCCGTTTCGCGGCCTGCTGAGCGACTTCGTCGTCGGCGTCAACGGCCACGTGGTGGTGCGCGGCCTGCGCGCGATGAGCGACTTCGATTACGAGTTCCAGATGGCCGGCATGAACCGCCAGCTGATGCCCGAAGTGGAAACGCTGTTCCTCACGCCGTCGGACCAGCACCAGTTCGTCAGCGGCACCTTCGTGCGCGAGATTGCCATGCTCGGCGGTGATGTCTCCAAGTTCGTGGCACCCTCGGTGCTGCGCCGGCTGGACCAGCGCGTGCGCGAGCCCGAGGCTTGAACCGACATGGCACTGTGGATCACCGACGACTGCATCAACTGCGATGTATGTGAGCCGGTGTGCCCAAACCAGGCGATCAGCATGGGCGCCGAGTTCTACCAGATCGACCCGCACCGCTGCACCGAATGCGTCGGCCACTTCGACGAGCCGCAGTGCGTACAGCTGTGCCCGGTGGCGTGCATCCCGGTGCACCCCGACTTTCAGGAAAGCCGCGAGCAGCTGCTGGCCAAGTACCAGCAGCTGACCGAGCCGCAAGCGGCCGCCGAAAGCTGATCAGCGCGGCGCGCTGGCCGCGGTGGGCACGCGCATCGGCGGGCTCATCCGCGGGTCGGCAGCGGGTGCGGCGCGAGCCTTGGACTTCGGCTTGCGCGGGCCGGCGGTGGCGCCTTTGGCGGCATCGGCGCCGGCATCCGGACCGGCGCTTGGCGGTGTCGGTGCCGTCTTGAACCCGGCCGCGGCCTGGCCCTGCGCAGCCTGCTCGCGCTGGCGGCGCTCATCGGCCAGCTGCTTGGCCTGCTCGGCATCGCGCGCCGCGACCTCGCGCGCCGCGCGCTGCTGGCTGGCCGAGCGCGGGTCTTCCACCGACAGCGGCTTGCCGTCGGCGCAGGGCGCTTGCGAGTAGACCCGGCCGTCGGGCCCGCAGCGGTAGACCGTCTGCGGCGGCGCGGCCTGCACCGGTTGCAGCATCGCCGCCATCAGGGTTGGCAGCAGCACCGGCAGCAACATGCGCGGCATCGAAGCGGCGCGCTTCATGGGTTGGCCGGCGTCGCCGCGGCCGTAGCCGCATCGGCCTGCGGCCGCGGCGGCTTGGCATGCACTTTCATCATCGCGCGCTCCATCTCTCCCGCCAACAACCAGTCCAGCGACTGTACCGAACGCTCGATGGTCTGCTCGATCAGGTCGCGCTGGTCGGCCGGTGGCTTGCGCAACACGTAGTCGACCACCTCGGCCTTCACGCCGGGATGACCGATGCCCAGCCGCAAGCGCCAGTAGTCGGCCGAGCCGAGCTGCGCGTGGATGTCGCGCAAGCCGTTGTGTCCGGCGTGGCCGCCGCCGCACTTGATCTTGGCCTGGCCGGGCTGCAGGTCGAGCTCGTCGTGCGCGACCAGGATCTCCTGCGGCGCGATCTTGTGAAAGCGCGCCAGCGCCGCGACGGCCTTGCCCGACAGGTTCATGTAGGTCATCGGCTGCAGCAGCCACACCGGGCCGGCCGCCGTGCTTGCCTTGGCCGCCAGGCCGAACCAGCTGCGCTGCGGCGTCAGCGTGGCACCGAGCTTGCGCGCCGCGGCGTCCAGCCACCAAAAGCCCGCGTTGTGCCGTGTGGCTTCGTACTGCGGCCCCGGGTTTCCCAAGCCGACCAGCAGGCGAATCATGCGCAGTCCAGGAGTGCTCGAATCGAAGCCATTCTAGGCCCCCCCACATGACAAGGCCCCGCCGAAGCGGGGCCCCGATGCGAGCGCGCCGGGCTTTGGCGCAGGCCTACTTCTTGTTCTGCTTCTCGCTCTTCTTGCCCTTGTTCGGCGCGGGCGCTGCCGCCACCACCGGCGCCGCTGCCGGGGCTTCTTCTTCCTCGCGCGGCGGGTTGGCCGAGACGATCACCGGGTCGAGCGAGCCATGGCGCACGGCCTTGATGCCGGCCGGAAGCTTCAGCTCGCTGACGTGGATCGACTGGCCCTTGACCAGCTCGCCCAGGTCGATGGTGATGAACTCGGGCAGCTGCGACGCCAGGCATTCCACCGCCAACTCGGTCTGCACGCGATTGACCAGGCACTTGTCGGTCTTCACCGCCACCGAGTTCTCCTCGTTGACGAAGTGCAGCGGCACCTTCTTGTGCAGACGGGTGGTCTCGTCGATGCGCTGGAAGTCGACGTGCAGGATGATCTGCTTCCACGGGTGCATCTGGTGGTCGCGCAGCAGCACCTTGTGCACGTTGCCCGACAGCTCCATCTCGAGGATCGACGAGTGGAAGGCCTCCTTCTTCAGCGCGTGGAACAGCGCGTTGTGGTCCAGCTCGATCATGGCCGGCGTGCCGGCGCCATAGACGATGCCGGGCACCTTGCCCGCAGCGCGCAGGCGGCGGCTCGCTCCGGTCCCCTGCTGCGTACGCTCGAATGCGACGAACTTCATTGCTTCACTCCAAAAACGGGCGCCCGCGACCAGGCGCCCAAACAAGGCGGGCCGACAGCCCGCCACCTCGGAAAGGCTCCGCAAGGAGCCCGCTTCAATGCCTAGAAATTGCTGTTCTGCTCGGCGAACAGCGAGGTCACCGACTCGCCGTCGCTGATGCGGCGGATGGTTTCAGCGAAGAGAAAGGCCACCGACAGCTGGCGCACGTTGGCGCAGGCCTTGGCGTCGTCCTGCAGCGGAATGGTGTTGGTGACAACGACTTCGTCCATCTGCGAGTCGCGGATGCGCTGCATCGCGGGCCCCGAGAACACCGGATGCGTGCAGTAGGCGAAGACGCGCCTCGCGCCGCGCTGCTTGAGGACCTCGGCCGCAGCCACCAGCGTGCCCGCGGTGTCGATCATGTCGTCCATGATCACGCAGTGCCGGCCGTCGATGTCACCGATGACGTGCATCACCTCGGATTCGTTCGGGCTGGCGCGGCGCTTGTCGATGATCGCCAGCTCGCAGCCCAGCTGCTTGGCCAGCGCGCGCGCGCGCACCACGCCGCCGACGTCGGGCGAGACCACCACCAGGTTCGGGTAGTTCTTGGTCTTCAAGTCCGACAGCAGCACCGGCGAGGCATAGATGTTGTCCACCGGGATGTCGAAGAAGCCCTGGATCTGGTCGGCGTGCAGGTCCATCGTCAGCAGCCGCTCGACGCCGACGGTTTGCAGCATGTTGGCGACCACCTTCGCGCTGATCGGCACCCGGGTGGAGCGCGGCCGGCGGTCTTGGCGCGCGTAGCCGAAGTACGGCACCACCGCGGTGATGCGCCGAGCGCTGGCGCGCTTGAGCGCATCGACCATGATGCACAGCTCCATCAGGTTCTCGTTGGTCGGCGCGCAGGTCGACTGGATCACGAAGATGTCGCGTGCGCGCACGTTTTGCTGCACCTCGATGCGCACCTCGCCGTCGGAGAAGCGCCCGACCAGCGCCCGGCCCAGTTCCACACCCAGTTGCGACGCGATCTCGCGGGCCAACGCCGGATTGGCGTTGCCGGTGAACAGCACGGTGTTGAACAGCACCTTGGACTTTCTCGTGATCAGTGGCCGGCGTGCGGCGCATGGCTTTGGCAGGGGAGGAAGGATTCGAACCCTCGCATGTCGGAATCAAAATCCGATGCCTTGACCAGCTTGGCTACTCCCCTACACCGGACGCGGCTTGGCAGCCACGCCCTTGAAAGAACCGTCTCAGTCGGCCCAGTCCCGAAGCGGGTGATGGTCCAGGCTGCGGCACATCCGAGCGATCCAGGTGCCGGGCGCCGCGCGCACCGGCCACGCCGCCGAAGATCGTTCGTGCGTACCGACTCTTGCAAACACCGCGCTGCCCGACCCTGTCATCCGGCTGTTGCCGAACTGGCTGTGCAGCCACTTTGCCACCTTGCGCACTTCGGGGCAACGCGCCTCGGCCACCGCCTGCAGGTCGTTGCGTCCGAAGTCATCGGCCAGCACCGCGCTCGCAAAAGAGCCGGCAAGTATAACAGCGCCGGTGTCGCGCACCAGATCGGGGCTGCCGAAGATGTCGGCGGTGGCGATCGCCGCGGCGGGTTTGACCACGGCGTAGCACTGCACCGGCAGCGCCACCGGCGTGAGCTTGTCGCCGATGCCCTCGACGAAGGCGTTGTCGCCACCGACGAAGAACGGCACGTCGGCACCGAGGCTGGCCGCCAGGCTCGACAGCCGCGCGCGCGACCAGTTCAGCCGCCACAGCCGGTTCAGCGCGAGCAGCGTGCTTGCGGCGTCGGAACTGCCGCCGCCCAGACCCGCGCCCCAGGGCAGCCGCTTGTCCAGCGAAATGTCGGCGCCGAGCGCAGTGCCCGACTGCCGCTGCAGCGAGCGCGCCGCGCGCAGGCACAGGTCGTCGGCGGGCAAGGCCGCGCCGAGGTCGTGCCGCGCGAGCACGCCGTCGCCGCGCAGCTCGAAGTGCAGCCGGTCGCACCAGTCGATCAGCACGAAGACTGACTGCAGCAGGTGGTAGCCGTCGGCGCGCCGCCCGATCACATGCAAGAACCGGTTCAGCTTGGCCGGCGCCGGCACGTCGTACAGCGCGCTCAGGCTCATCGCGGATCGAGCTGCACGCGCAGCCGCGTGGGCGGTGCGGCACGCTTGGCCAGCAGCTGCCCGCTGCCAAAGCCGGCCAGGTCGACGGCCCAACCCGATTGTTCGAAACCGGGGCCATCAGGCAACGGCCGCGCCGGCTCGGCCGCGCCGGCCCACGGCCGTCCGCGCAGCCAGTCGGGCAGCGCTCGCAGTGGCAGCGTCTCGCCGAACGCATGCAACGACAGCGCATCCAGGTCGTCGAAGCGCTGCTCGCCGTGGGGCGTGACCCACCGGGCTTCACCCGGCCCCCAGAAAGCGGCGGCCAGCGTGGTTCCCAGCGGGGTGCTCAGGTGCAGTTCACCGCGCCGGGCGTCGCCAAGCAGATCGAAGCTGGCGCTGATCGACTGCGCCGGCCGCTCGGGCCCGGCATCGATCTGCAGCGCAAGCCGACCATGCAGCGCGGCGACGTGGTCGGCGAAAGGCAGCGTCGCGGCGCAGCCGGCAAGCGCCGCCGCCGCCGCTATCGCCATCCACAGCGCAACGACCCGGCAGCCCCAGCCGATCATTGCGCCTTCAAGCGGACCATGGTTTCGCGCAGCACCTCGTTGCCGGCGTCGCGGCTGCTGGCTTCGGCCCAGATGCGCCGCGCCTCGTCCTGCCGCCCGAGCACCCAGAGCACCTCGCCCAGGTGGGCCGCGATCTCGGCGTCGGGCCGCGACTTGTAGGCCTGCTGCAGCAGGCGCAGTGCCTCGTCACGGTGGCCCAGCCGGTACTCGACCCAGCCCAGGCTGTCGGTGATGAACGGGTCGCCGGGCGTGAGCTGCAGCGCGCGCGCGATCAGTGTCTTGGCCTCGTCCAGCCGCAGCTTGCGATCGGCCAGCGAGTAGCCCAGCGCGTTGTAGGCGTGCGCGTGGTCGGGCTTGAGCTCGATCACCCGGCGCAGCTGCGCCTCCATCGCATCGAGCCGGTCGAGCTTCTCGGCCACCATCGCCTGCTCGTACAGCAGGTCCGGATCGTTCGGGTAACGCTGGTTCGCGGTGTCGAGCAGCGAATACGCGTCATTCCATTGCTTGACCTCGCGCAGCAGCTGCACCTCGGCCAACAGCTTGGCGCGCGCCTCGGCCGGATTGCGCTCGGGCAACGCGTGCAACAGTTCGCGCGCCGCCGGCACCTGGCCTTGGCGCGCCAGCAGCAGCGCGCGGCGCGTCTGCACCTCCAGCGCGCGCTGCGGATCTTCGATGCGCGCCAGCCAGCCATCGGCAGCGGCGTAGTCGCCGCGCTGCTCGGCCGCCTGCGCCAGCAGCAGCCAGGCTTGGGTCAGCGCGTCTTCGGCGGCAGCCGCATCGTCACCCGCGGCGCTGGCGTTTGCGTCGCTGGTGCCGCCATTGGCGCTGGCGGCCGACGCCGCGCTGGCCGGCGGCGCCTGCATCAGCTGCACGAAGCGCTGCAACGCGGCATCGGCGGCCTTCGGTTCGCGCAGCTCGACGTGCAGCGCGCCCAGCGTCAACCACGGCGGCGCAAGCTCGGGCTGCGCGCGGGTGACGATCTCGAGCTGGGCGATCGCCTCGCCATACCGATGCAGGTTGACCAAGGTGCCGGCGTACGCGCGGCGCAAAGTGAGGTCGGCACTCGGCGCGGCCAGCGCCTGCGTCACCATGGCCTCGGCCTCGGGGTGGCTGGACATCAGCTCCAGGGCCAGCAGCAGCGGTGCATTCGCCGCCGGGTCCGCCGCGTGCGCCTGCTTGGCCAGCCGCATCGCCCGATCGGCATCGCCGGCGGCCAGCCAGGCGCGCCCGATCGCCGTGTTGACCGCGGCGCGGGTGGCAGGCTCGGCCGCATAGGGCTGCAGCACCTGCTCGAGCAGCGTCGCCGCCTGTCGCTTGTCGGTGACACGCGCGACGATGCGAGGCAGCCCGGTGATCAGCGCCTCGCGCTCGGGCGCAGGGGTAGCGGCAAGCAGCGCCTGCAGCGGCTCGGCCAGTTCGGCGCTGCGGTTCATCGACAGCAGGATCTGCAACTGCAGCCGCAGCGCCTCGATCGAGTCCGGGTGGGCGCTGCGCCAGGCGCTGACCGCGCTCAGCGCTTGTTCGCCGGCGCGCGCGTGCAGCGCGATCTCGGTGGCGCGGCGAAACAGTTGCTCGTCGCGCGTGCGCCGCGCGGCGTCGAGCAAGATCTGATAAGCGTTGCCGGCATGACCGCCGCTGAGCTCGAGCTCGCCGACCAGCAACTGATAGAACAGCGCGGCATCGAGCTTCGAGTTGTGCACCGGCGGCGGCGCGGCCGAATCGGCCGGCGCCGACGCCGACGCCGCGGCGACAGGCTGCGCCAGCGCCGCCGCACTCATGACAAGGATGGTCGCAATGGCGACCCCTGCGCTTGCGGCACGGCGCCGCAGGCTCGATGCGGTCATCAACACTCCAGGGGATAACGGGTCATTCTCCCATAATGGCCGATGCCCGAACTGCCCGAAGTCGAGGTCACGCGGCGCGGCATCGCCGGCAAATTGCACGGTGCGCGCGTCACCGCAGTGCGCTGCGGCAAGCCGCTGCGCTGGCCGCTGGGCTGTGCCCCCGAGTCGTTGATCGGCTCGCGCCTGGGCGAGATCACGCGCCGCGGCAAGTACCTTTGGCTGCCGCTGCGCCCCGGCGAGGGTTCGACGCCGGCCGGACGCGCCGGCGGGTTGCTGCTGCACCTGGGCATGTCGGGATCGCTAGCGCTGCTGGATCGCGCGGGCGAGCCCGGGCCGCACGCGCACTTCGATCTGCACACCAGCCACGGCACGCTGCGCCTGACCGACCCGCGCCGCTTCGGTGCGGTGCTGTGGTCGAGCGCGATCGACGCGGCACCGGCCGCCACGCTGCTGCAGCGGCTGGGCGCCGAGCCCTTCGATCCGGCGCTCACGCCGCAGCGGCTGCACGCCGCGTGCAAGCGGCGCCAGACCTCGATCAAGGCCTTGTTGCTGGGCGGGCAGGTGGTGGTGGGTGCAGGCAATATCTACGCCTGCGAAGCGCTGTTCGAAGCCGGCATCGATCCGCGCACGCGCTGCGACCGGCTCAGCCTGGCACGCTGCGAGCGGCTGCTGGCGGCGCTGCGCGCCACGCTGTCGCGCGCGCTCGAGCTTGGCGGCTCGACGCTGCGCGACTTCAGCGATGCCCACGGCGCGGCCGGCGAGTTCCAGCAGCAGGCCCAGGTCTACGGCCGCGCGGGCCAGCCGTGCCGGCGCTGCGGTGCGACGCTGCGGCGCATCGTGCAGGCGCAGCGCGCGACCTACCTTTGTCCGGCCTGCCAGCGGCGCGGTTGAGAGTCTGCAGAGCATTCCGCCACACCCGCTCGGGCGCGCCGGGATACTTCACAGACTCTGAGCAAAGCTGCACGAAGCCAGCCGTCAGCAGTTGTTTCGCGGCCCGCCCGCACCGCGGGCGCTCGGCTAGCATGCCCTGAACGATGGTGCCGGGGCACAACGCTCCATTCGGCGACGATGAAGCACACCCTGGAACATCAACTCGACGCACAGTCGGGCTGGCGTCGCACGCTGCAGCGCCAGTTGCGCACGCTCGCGCACTTCGTCGACGCCAACGGGCTGGGCGATGCGGCCACCACGGCGGCGCTGCTCGGGCTGCAGCGCCGGCTCGGCACCGACCGGCTGGTGCTGGCTTGCGTGGCCGAGGTGTCGCGCGGCAAGTCCGAGCTGCTGAACGCGATCTTCTTCGCCGACACCGGCCGGCGCGTGTTGCCGGCCACGCCCGGACGCACCACGATGTGCCCGGTGCAGCTGCAGTTCGATGCCGCGCAACCGAACGAGCTGGCGCTGTTGCCGATCGACACCCGGCTGGGCGGCGCCTCGCTGGCCGAGCTGCGCGAGCAGCCGGCGGCCTGGCAGCGGTTGCCGCTGGATCCGCACGACGCCGATGGCCTGGTCGCGGCAATGCAGCAGGTGGCGCAGACCCGCCGCGTCAGCACCGCACAGGCCGCGGCGCTGGGGCTGTGGAGCGACAGCCAGCCGCAGCTGAACCCGCCGCGGCTGGACGACGGCAGCGTCGAGGTGCCGGCCTGGCGCCACGCGCTGGTCAACTATGCGCACCCGCTGCTGCAGCGCGGGCTGGTCGTGATCGACACGCCGGGGCTGAACGCGGTGGGCGCCGAGCCGGAGCTGACGCTCGCGCTGCTGCCCAGCGCGCACGCGATCGTCTTCGTGCTGGGCGCCGACACCGGCGTGTCGCGCTCCGACCTCGGGCTGTGGCGCGAACACTGCAGCACCCCCGGAGTCGAACGCTTCGCCGTGCTCAACAAGGTCGACACGCTGGCCGATCCGTTGTCGCCGGCACAGGCGGTCGCGGCACAGCTGCAGGCGCAGCGGCACGACATCGCGCAGGCGCTGCAGCTGCCGGCGCAGCGCGTCTATGCGCTGTCGGCGCGCGACGCGCTGGCCGCGCGCATCGGTGCCGACGACGCAGCGCTGCAACGCAGCGGCCTGCCCGCGCTCGAAGCGGCGTTGGCCGGCGAGTTGCTGCCGCGCCAGCGTGAGGTGCTGGGCCACAGCGCGGCGGCGGCGCTGCAAGGGCTGCATCGCATCGCGTCGCACCGCGTCGCCGACCAGCGCCGCCAGCACGCCGAACAGGCGCTCGAGCTGCGCGGCCTGCGCGGCAAGAGCCACGGCAAGGTGCAACTGCTGCTGCAGCGGCTCGAGGCCGAGGCAGCCGACTTCGAGCGCTGCAGCGCGCGCATGGCAGCGCTGCGTGCGGTCCATCAGCGCCAGGTGCACGCCGCGCTGGCGGCGCTGGGCAGCGACGGCCTGCGCAGCGAGCTCGCGGCCATGCGCGCGGCGATGGCGGCCACGCCGCTGCACCTCGGTGCGCGCAAGCCCTTCGCGCTGCTGTGTACGCGCTTGCGCAGCGCGCTGGCCGACGCCGCGCGCCATGCCGGCGAGATCCGCCAGATGCTGGACGCGAGCTTCCGCCAGCTCAACGCCGAATTCGGCTTCGCCTTCGCGCTGACCGAGCCGCCGCTGCTGCAGCGCTTCGCCGGCGAGCTCGCGTCGATCGAGCGCAGCTGCGCCGGCCATCTGGCGCCGACCCAGGCCTGGCGGCTGTCCGGTGCCGCCTTCAACGAGCAGTTCCAGCGCATGCTGCTGTCCAAGCTGCGCGTCGTCTTCGAAGGCGCGGCCGGCGCAATCGAGCTGTGGCACAAGACCACCAGCGCGCAGATCGAGCAGCAGCTGCGCACGCGGCGCGACGGCTTTGCCCGCCGCCGCGACGGCCTGCAGCGCATCCGCAGCGCATCCGGCGAGCTCGAGCAGCGCCTGGGCGAGCTGGAACAGCAAGGCCAGCGGCTGGCCGCGTTGCAGCATCAGCTCGATGCGCTGACCGGGCAAGCGCTCGCCGCGGCAAGCGGCGTGCCCACAGTCCCGGCCGGCGGCAGTACGGCAGCCCCGGCCAGCGCCCGGGCGAGCGCGCAGCCGACCCCTGCGGCGGCAGCGCCGGCCGCGCACGAGGCGCTCGCCAGCGTCGATTGATGTCGACCCTCGCGCAGCGCGTGTCGCGCTGGCAGCGGCTGCATGGCCGCCACGACCTGCCCTGGCAGGGCAGCCGCGACCCCTACCGCGTGTGGCTGTCCGAAGTGATGCTGCAGCAGACCCAAGTGGCCACGGTGCGCGACTACTACCTGCGCTTCGTGCAGCGCTATCCGAGCGTGCACGCGCTGGCCGCGGCGCCGCTGGACGACGTGCTGGCGCTGTGGAGCGGGCTGGGCTACTACAGCCGCGCGCGCAACCTGCACCGCTGCGCGCAGCAGGTGGTGCAGCAGCATGGCGGCGTCTTTCCGCGCGGCAGCGACGCGCTTGCCCGGCTGCCCGGCATCGGCCGCTCGACCGCGGCCGCGATCGCCGCGTTCTGCTGGGGCGAGCGCGTGGCCGTCCTGGACGGCAACGTCAAGCGCGTGCTGACTCGCGCGCTCGGCTTCGGCGCCGATCTGGCGCTGGCCGCCAACGAGCGCGCGTTGTGGCAACTCGCGCAATCGCTGCTGCCCGCGCGCGGCATCGAACGCTACACCCAGGGCCTGATGGACCTGGGCGCGACAGTCTGTACCGTGCGCCAGCCGCAGTGCGGGCGTTGTCCGCTGGCCGAATCGTGCGTCGCGCGGCGCGAGGGCAACGTGCGCGCCTACCCGCACAAGACCCGCCGCACGCGGCGCGGCACGCAGCAGCATGCGCTGCTGTGGCTGCAGCACGGCAACCGGGTGTGGCTGGTGCGGCGCCCGGCGCAGGGCGTGTGGGCCGGGCTGTGGAGCCTGCCGCAGTTCGATTCGGCCGAGGCGCTGCAGCGACATCTGCAAGGCTGGCCCGGCAGCGGCGAAGCGCTGGCCACGATCGAGCACGCGCTGACGCATTTCGACTGGACGCTGCAGCCGCTGCGCTGGCAGCTGCCGGCGCAGCTGGGTGCGCGCCGCGTCGAAGCCTTGGCCGCGAGCCTGCCGAGCGGGCGCTGGGTCGAACTGGACGCCGCGCTGCAACTGGGCCTGAGCGCGCCGGTGCGCAAGCTGCTGGCCGGCTACGCGGCGACCACGCCCTTGGCGCGCAGGTAGTCGTGCACCCGCTGCAGCCGCTGCAGCGGGTCGTCCAGCGCCATCAACGCCTGCTTGTCGGCCAGCGTCAGCGGCAGGATCTCGCACCAGCGGTTGGCCACCCAGCCGGTGTCGTCGAGGCGGTGCGGCAGCGCGAACGGCAGGCTGCCGCGCGCGCGCAGCGTGGTGATCGCTTCGTCCAGCGCCTGCACGCTGGCGCGCAGTGCCGCGACCGGCGCGACGCAGGCGTCGTCGGCGAGCAGCGCGGCGCGGCCCAGCCACAGCCCGTCGGCCTGCTGCACGGCGGCGCCGTCCAGCCGGAAGCGCCGGCCGCCGATGCAGCGCACCTGCAGCACCCCGGCGTGCTCGCTGTCGACCTCGAGCAAGCGCGCCAGGACGCCGATCGGCTCGAAGCGCACCGGCGGCGCCGCGGCATCCCGTACCTCGGTGCCGTGCACCAGACACACCACGCCAAACGGCCGGCCGCGGCGCAGGCATTCGGCCACCAGATCAAGGTAGCGCGCCTCGAACACCTTCAGCGCGAGCAGCCCGCCCGGAAACAGCACGGTGCGCAGCGGAAACAGCGGCAATGCCTCGATGCGCTCGGCCTCGGCCATGGCGGTCGCTGCGCGCGCGTTCAGCTGCGCGGATCCAGCTCGCGGTGGCGCAGCAGCGTCGTGCCGTGCCAGGCGAAACGCCGGGCGAGCGTCTCGCTCAGGTACACCGAACGGTGCTGGCCGCCGGTGCAGCCGATGGCCACGCTGAGGTAGCTGCGCTGGTCTTCCTCGAAGCCGCGCAGCCAGCGCCGCAGGAAGCCCTCGATGCCGTCGAGCATGTCGCGCACGTCGGGCTGGGCCTGCAGGTAGGTGGCCACCGACGCGTCGCGGCCGGTCAACGGCCGCAGCTCGCGGATGTAGTGCGGGTTGGGCAGCACGCGCACGTCGAACACGAAGTCGGCATCCAGCGGCACGCCGTGCTTGAACGCGAACGACTCGAACACCAGCGTCAGCGCCGCGCCGCGCACGCCCACCAGCTCGCGCACCCAGCGCCGCAACTGCGCCGGGCGCAGCTGGCTGGTGTCGATCACGGTGGAGACCTCGCGCACCGCCGACAGCAGCTCGCGCTCGATCTCGATCGCGTCGCTCAGCACCTGGGCGGCCGCCGGGCCCGGTGCGAGCGCCGACAGCGGGTGCGGCCGGCGCGTCTCGGAGAAGCGCCGCAGCAGCGCATCGGTAGTGGCATCGAGGAACAGCGAACGCACGTAGATGCCCTCGCCTTGCAGCTGGCGCATCAGCGGCACCAGCTGCGGCAAGGCCTCGGCGTTGCGCACGTCGACCTCGATCGCGATGCGCCGCGTGCGCCGCTCGTGCTCCAGCCGCAGCAGCTCGCGCAGCAGCTCGGGCGGCAGGTTGTCGACGCAGAAGTAGCCGGCGTCCTCGAGCGCGTGCAGCGCCACCGACTTGCCCGAGCCGGAGATGCCGGTGATCAGCACCACCTCGCGGCTGTCATCGCCGGGCGGCACCGGCGATGCGGGTTGCGGCGCCGCGGCCTGGCTCACCGCGAGCGCACCGCGCTGCGCACGGCCTTTGCCGGCGTGACGGCGCTGCCGCCGCGGCCAGCGCCGGCATCGCTGCCGTCGTCGCCACCGCGGCCGTCGAGCATCGCCTGCGCGTGGGCGCGGCTGGTGCCGGCCAGCCGCTCGCCGCCGAGCATGCGCGCGACCTCGGCGACACGTTCTTCGCCGCTGACCGGCCGCACTTCGCTGCGCGTGGCGCCGCCGTGCAGACTCTTGGCGACGACGAAGTGCTGGTCGGCGCAGGCCGCCACCTGCGCCAGGTGCGTCACCGCCAGCACCTGGGTGCTGGCGCCGAGCTGCTTCATCAGCCGGCCGACCTGGTACGCGACGCTGCCGCCGACGCCGGCATCGATCTCGTCGAAGATCAGCGTCGGCGTGGCAGCGCCGGCGCGGCAGGTGCTGACCGCCACCGCCAGCGCCAGCCGCGACAGTTCGCCGCCCGAGGCCACCTTGGCCAGTGGGCGCGCGCTGCTGCCGGCGTGGCCGGCGACCGCGAACTCGGCACTTTCCAGGCCGAAGGACTGCGGCGCATCGGTGGCCACCAGCTCGACGTCGAAGCGCCCGCCGGCCATGCCCAGCTGCTGCATCACCTGCGTCACCGCGGCGGCGAGCTTGGGTGCCGCCAGTCGGCGCAGCTTGCCGATGCGCAGCGCCTCGGCGCGCCAGGCGGCCTCGGCCTGCTGCTGCGCGGCGTGCAACGCATCCAGGTCGGCCGCGGCGTCCAGGCCGCGCAGCTCGTCTTGCCAGCGCGCGCGCAGCGCGGGCAGCTCGGCCGGCGGGCAGCGGTAGCGCCGCGCCAGCGACAGCCAGGCCGCCAGCCGCGCATCGAGCTCGGCCAGCCGCGCCGGGTCGGGCTCGGCGCGGCGCAGGTAGGCCTGCAGTTCGTGCGCGGCGTCGCGCAGCTGCGCCTGCGCGCCCAGCAGCACCTCGACCACGGCGCCGAGCCGGGTGTCGAAGTGCGTCAGCGGCTGCAGCGCGTCGAGCGCGCGGCCGGCCAGCGCGTCGGCCGCTGGCTCGGCGTCGCACAGCGCCTGCAGCGCCGCGTGCACGCCGTCGAGCAGCGACTGCGCGTGCGCCAGCCGCTGGTGCTCGGCGTTCAGCGGCTCCCACTCGTCATCCTGCGGTGCCAGCTTGTCGACCTCGCCAAGCTGCCAGGCCAGCCGCTCGCGCTCGCGCTGCAGCGTCTGGCTGCGCTGCTGCGCATCGGCCAGCTGCGCCTCGGCCGCCTTGCACTGCAGCCACAGCGCGCCGAGCGCGCGCGTGTCGGCACCGGCCTGCTCGTCGAGCAGCGCACGCACCGCGGCCGGCCGCGTCAGGCTCTGCCAGGCGTGCTGGCCGTGGATGTCCAGCAGTTGCTCGCCGGCCTCGCGCAGCTGGCCCACCGTGGCTGGGCTGCCGTTGATCCATGCACGGCTGCGGCCCTGGGCGTCGATGCTGCGGCGCAGCAGCATGGTCTCGCCGGCATCGAAGCCGCCCGCGTCGAGCCAGCCGGTGAGTACTGCCGGCGTGTCGAACTCGGCGCTGACCTCGGCACGGGCGCAGCCCTCGCGCACCACGCCGGCGTCGCCGCGGCCGCCCAGCGCCAGCTGCAGCGCATCGATCAGGATCGACTTGCCGGCACCGGTCTCGCCGCTGAGCACCGAAAATCCGGCCGCGAACTCCAGTTCGAGCTGGCTGACGATGACCACGTCGCGCAGACTCAGCCGGCGCAGCATGTCGATTTCGCGCCGCGCCAGGCGGCGGCCGGCAGGGCCGGGGCGCAGCAACCTTGCTGCACTTTCACACCACCCCTTCGTGCCAGCGCAGCTTGCGCCGCAGCGTGCCGTAGTAGCTCCAGCCCGGCGGGTGCAGGAAGCGCACCTTGTGCGCCGAGCGGCGCACGCGCACCTGGTCGCCGCGCAGCAGGCTGGCCAGCCGCTGCATGTCGAAGTTGGCCGACGCGTCGCGCGCACCCACCACTTCGATGCGGATCTCGTCCTGGTCGGGCAGCACGATCGGCCGGTTGGACAACGTGTGCGGCGCGATCGGCACCAGCAGCCAGCCCGGGATGCCCGGGTGCATGATCGGCCCGCCGGCCGACAGCGCGTAGGCGGTACTGCCGGTAGGCGAGGCGATGATCAGGCCGTCGGCGCGCAGGTTGGCGACGAATTCGTCGCCGATGTCGATGCGCAACTCGACCATCGCGGCGGTGGCGCCGCGGCTGACCACCACCTCGTTCAGCGACAGGCCGCTGAAGATCTGTACGCCGTCGCGCCAGACACCGCCTTCGATCATCGTGCGGTGCTCTTCTTCGTACTCGCCGGCGACCATGCTGCGCAAGGTGTCGCGGTAGTGCGCCAGCGGCACGTCGGTGATGAAGCCCAGCCGCCCCTGGTTGATACCCACCAGCGGCAGGTTCTGGCGCGCCAGCTCGCGCGCAATGCCCAGCATCGTGCCGTCGCCGCCGACCACCACCGCCAGGTCGCAGCGACGGCCCATCTCGGCGTGGGTCAGCGCCTCGTAGCCGGTGACGCCAATGTTCTGCGCGGTGGCCGCATCGAACGACACGTCCAGCCCGAGACGCACCATGAACTGCGCGATTTCCTCGAGCAGCGCGCGGATGCCGTGGGTCTGGTAACGGCCGACGATCGCGGCATGAACGAAACGCGCAGCCATGCGATCCATTACACCATAGCCCCTGGCGTGCGCACGCGGTGCGCCAGCGCCGTCCGTACAATGAAACGCATGCTCGACGAGCGCGCCAGAACCCTGCTGAAGGCCTTGGTCGAACGCTACATCGACGACGGCCAGCCGGTGGGATCGCGCACGCTGTCGCGTGCCAGCGGACTGGAACTGTCGCCGGCGACGATCCGCAACGTGATGGCCGACCTGGAAGAGCTGGGGCTGATCGCCAGTCCGCACACCAGTGCCGGCCGAGTGCCCACCGCGCGCGGCTACCGGCTGTTCGTCGACACCATGTTGACGGCGCAGCCGGCGCACCCGATCGAGGTGCCGCCGGAGATGGCGGTGGCGCGCGAGCAGTTGCATCCGGATCAGCCGCAGCGCGTGATCACCCAGGCGGCCGGGCTGCTGTCGAGCCTGTCGAACTTCGTCGGCGTGGTCACCGCGCCGCGCAAGGCGGGGGTGTTCCACCACATCGAGTTCCTGCGGCTGGGCGAGCGCCGCGTGCTGGTGATCCTGGTCGCGCCCGACGGCGATGTGCAAAACCGCGTGATCTTCACCGCGCGCGACTTCGGCCAGGCCGAGTTGACCGAAGCGGCCAACCACCTGAACCAGCACTACGCCGGATTGAGCATCGACGAGGTGCGCGAGCGCCTGCGCCACGAGATCGAGGCGCTGCGCGGCGAGATTGCGGCCCTGATGCAAGCCGCGGTGCAAGCCGGCAGCGAGGCCCTGGCCGAGAGCGTCGACCAGGTGGTGCTCAGCGGCGAACGCAAGCTGCTGGACGTGCCCGCGTTCGGCAACGACATGGGGTCGCTGCGCCGGCTGTTCGATGTGTTCGAGCAAAAGACCGAGCTGATGCGCTTGCTCGAGGTCAGCAGCCGCGCCGAGGGCGTGCGCATCTACATCGGCGGCGAAAGCCAGGTGGTGCCGTTCGCCGAGCTGTCGGTGGTGACGGCGCCGTACGAGGTCGACGGCCACGTGGTCGGCACGCTGGGCGTGATCGGGCCGACGCGCATGGCCTACGGGCGCATGATCCAGATCGTCGACATCACCGCGCGGCTGGTCGGCAACGCGCTGAGCCAGCGCTGATCGCGTCAGGCTCTCAGGGCAAAATCGCCGCCGTGGCCGATGCGGCCGCACCCAGGGCCGGTAGCTCAGTCGGTTAGAGCGCGCGACTCATAATCGCTCGGTCGCGGGTTCGAGCCCCGCCCGGCCTACCAGATTTGCGCAGCCTGCGCCCCCCGGCCACGCGCCCGGCGGCTCGCGGCCTGGCGGCCCGCCCGTCAGTGCCCCGGCGCGCCCGGGTTGCGGCCGTGACTGCCGTGCACATGCGCCGGCGCACGGCGCTTGGGCGGCGCCCCGTCGGCGGCCGGCGGCGTCGCGGACGCGACTTGCGCCGACAGACCGCCGAGGATGCCGCAATCGGCAGCGGCGCGCGGCGCCGCGCATTGTTCGCGCAACGCCTTCAACTGTCGCTCGAGCTGGCGCAGCTCGCGCACGCGCTCGGCGACGTGGCCGATGTGCTCGTCCAGCAGCGCGTTGACCTCGGCGCAGCCCTCCTGCGGCGAATCCTTGAAGTGAAGCAGCACGCGGATCTCGTCGAGCGTCATGTCCAGCGCGCGGGCACGGCGGATGAAGCCCAGCCGCTCGATGTGCTCGACACCATACATACGGTAGTTGCCGCCGCTGCGCGGTGCGGCCGGCATCAGCCCTTCGCGCTCGTAGTAGCGGATCGTCTGCACCGAGGTCTGGGTGCGTGTGGCCAATTCTCCGATCTTCATCTTGCTCGAGGCTCGCATCCATCGCCCGCAGGCCGGGCAGCGAACGCAGTATCGCCCGGGCGCGGCACCTGCTGGGGCGTCAGGGCCGGCGCGCGGCGGCGCCTCGGCGGGTCCGGGCGGCGTCGCCGGGCACCGCTTGACTCTGCAGTGGCTACAGGCTTTCCAATGCCGGCATCGAGCGATCGGGAGGACCACCGCCATGAGCCACGCCTGCTGCAGCCACGACCACGCGCCCGCCTCGCGCGCGACCAGCCCGCGCTACCGCCGCGTGCTGTGGCTGGCGCTGATCGTCAACGGCGCGATGTTCGTCGCCGAGCTGGCCGGCGGGCTGCGTGCCGGCTCGGTGTCGCTGCTGGCCGACGCGGTCGACTTCTTCGGCGACGCCGCCAACTACGGCATCTCGCTGCTGGTGCTGGGCATGGCCTTGAGCTGGCGCGCGCGTGCGGCCTGGCTCAAGGGCCTGACGATGGGGCTGTTCGGCGTGTTCGTGCTGGGCCGCGCAGCGTGGTCGGCCAGCACCGGGCAGGTGCCGCAGCCGCTGACGATGGGCACGATCGGCGCGGTGGCGCTGCTGGCCAACCTCGCGGTGGCCGCGCTGCTGTATGCGTGGCGCGATGGCGACGCCAACATGCGCTCGGTGTGGCTGTGCACGCGCAACGACGCCATCGGCAACGTCGCGGTCATGCTGGCGGCACTCGGCGTGTTTGGCACGGCCAGCGCCTGGCCCGATCTGCTGGTCGCGGCCGTGATGGGCACGCTGGCGCTGCTGGCTGCAAGCTCGGTGATGCGCCAGGCCCAGGCCGAGTTGGGCCCGGTGGCGCAGCCCGGCTGAGCCGCGCCGCCACGGCGCGGGTCGGCTCAAGCGCGGCGCGCGCGCCGCGAACGCAGCACCGCGCTGGCCATGACCGCGATAAACGCGGCCAGCGCCAGCGCCGAGGCCAGTGCGGCCCAGCGTTTCAGCTCGAACTCAGCCAGCGCATCGCCGAGCAGCCGCAACGCCACCGACGCGTGCAGCAGCAGCAGCGGCGCGTAGAACGAGCGGTGGTACGGCAGCGCGACGCGCAGCACCGCCGGCAGGATGATCGGCGCGTGGCCGAACACCATCGAGAACACGAAGCCCAGCAGCAGCGCATGCAGTGCGGCGTCGTAGCTCCGCGCCCCCGGCTGCAGCCCGGTGGCGGCCAGCACCGCGCCGCCGACCGCCAGCCAGACGTAACCGGACAGCAAACACAGTGCGATGTAGCGCGTCAGCGTGCTTTGGCGCACGGTGCGCCGCGCGACATCGCAGCGCGCGAGCCACAGCGACAGGACCACCAGGCCGGCGCCGAAGCCGCGCGCCGCCGGTTGCGGTGCGAAGGGCGTGACCGCCAATGCCGCCAGCAGCGCCGCGACGATCAGCGCGAACACGCGCAGCGCGGCCGGCGACGGCGGCATCAGCCGCGACAGCTCGAGCCGCTCGCCAGCGATCGTCAGCACCAGAAAGCCCAGCCACCACGGCAGCACCTCGTGCAGCGCGAAGCCGCCGAGCCATAGCGCGGTGCCGGCCGGCCACAGCGCCGCAGCCAGCGCCAGCATCACGACGAAGTTCTCGCGCTGCTGCCGCAGCACCGACAGCGTGGCCAGGCCGAGCACGATGCCGCCGGCCAGGTAAAGCCATGCCGCCCAGTGGCCGGCGCCGTGCAGCACCAGCGCGGTGCCCGCGCCGGCCAGCAGCGGCGCCGCATAGGCCCACCGCTGGCCCACGGCCACCGCGCGCTCCAGCGAGATGACCACACCGAAGAAGCCGCACACCATCAGCGGCCCGTGCCACGCGGCCGCCTGGGCCAGGGCCGCCGGCATCGGCCAGGCCAGCCGCGCGAGCCCGGCGCCGGTGCCCGCCACCAGCGCGATGAAGCCCAGCAACAGCAGCGGCATGCGCTCGAAGGCCGGACGCCGCATCGCGGGGCGCGGCGCGGGCCGGCTGCCGGCCGATGTCTTGCCGGGCCGGGTCTGCGCAGGCCGCGGGGCGTTCACCGCGGCGGGTGCCAGCCGAACACGATGCGCGCGGTTTCGCTCATGCGCTCGGGTGTCCACGGCGGATCCCAGACCAACTCGATCTCGATGTCGGTCTCGGGCGGCAGCCCGTTGCTCAGGCTTTCGTAGGCATCGTCGACGATCATCTCGGTCATCGGGCAGGCCGCGCTGGTCATCGTCAGCAGCACGTGCACCCGTTCGTCTGATGCGTCGATGCCGTAGACCAGGCCGAGTTCGACGATGTTCATGCCGACTTCGGGGTCGATCACCGCGCTGAGCAGTTCGCGCACGGCGTCGTCGTCAATGCTGGCCATCGGCAGCTCCGGTAGATCGCGGCCGCGGATTGTCCGCCGTCAGCCCTGCGTCGTTGTCGTGGGCGACAATGCGCGGCCACCACTTTCATCGACGACTTGGACCACCGTACCCAATCCAGCGGCTTCGACGTCGCGCGTTATCTGTCGCTTCAGCCGCTGTTCCAGGAGATGAACGGCGAGGAACTGGCGCGTCTGGCCGAAGGCTGCACCCAGGCGCGGCTGGCGCGCGGCGACATGGTGTTTCGCGTCGGCGAGCCGTGCGAGGCGCTTCATGTTGCGGTGACAGGCCAGGTCAAGCTGTTCGTGCTGTCGCAGTCCGGGCAGGAAAAGGTGATCGAGATCGTCGGCCCGGGGCAAACCTTTGCCGAAGCGTTGATGTTCACCAACCGGCCGTACATCCTGAACGCGCAGGCGCTGGCCGATTCGCTGGTGCTGTCGATCGGCAAGCACGCGGTGGTCAGCGAGATCACGCGCGACCCGCGCTTCGGGCTGCGCATGCTGGCCGGCATCTCGCGCCGGCTGCACGGGCTGGTGCGCGACGTTCAGGCCTACGCGCTGCACAGCGGCGCGCAGCGCGTCATCGGCTATCTGCTGGGCGACATGGAGCACGACGACGGCGTGGCCGACGAGAGCTTCACGGTGACGCTGCCGGTGAGCAAGGCCACGATCGCGTCGCGCCTGTCGCTGACGCCGGAGTACTTCTCGCGCGTGCTGCACGAGTTCGAAGCCGCGGGCCTGGTGCGGATCGACAAGCGCGACGTGCATATCCTCGACCCGAAGCGCCTGGCGACCTACCGCGCCACCTGAGCGGTCTGAGCCGCCTGCGCGGCTTGCGAGGGCGTGAAGGCGTCGGAAAAGCAGAAGGTCTCGCCCAGGCCTTGCGCCAGGAAGGCCGGCACCGCCGCCTCGACCATCTTGACCGAGCCGCAGGCATAGACTTCGTGGCCGCTCAGGTCGGGGTAGTCCTCGAGGATCGCCTCGTGCACCATGCCGCGGCGGCCGGTCCAGCCGTCGCCCGGATGGCTGTCGGACAGCACCGGCACGACCTTGAAGTTGTCGTGCTCGCGCGCCCAGCGTTCAGCCAGATCGAGCATGTACAGGTCGTCGCGGTGGCGCACGCCCCAGTACAGCACCATCGGGCGGCGGATGCCGCGGTGGAACGCATCCTCGACGATGCTCTTGATCGGCGCGAAGCCGGTGGCACCGGCCACGAACAGGATCGGGCGCTCACTGTCGCGCAGCGTGAAGCGGCCCAGCGGGCCTTCCAGCGGCACGGTGTCGCCGACCTTCATGCGATCGAAGACGTAGGTGGTGAAGCGCCCGCCGGGGATCAACCGCACCTGCAGCTCGATGAAGTCGTCGTCGTGGGGCGCGTTGGCAAAGGAGAACGCGCGGCGCTGCCCGTCGGACAGCACCACGTTCAGGTACTGGCCGGCCTCGAACGGCAGCGTCTGGCCCTCGGGCAGGCTCAGCAGCAGCCGCTTGACGTCGGGCGTGAGCGCATCCATTTGCACCACGCGCGCATCGAAGCGCCGCACCGCGCGCGCGCCACCGACTGGCGCCAGCTCGTCGACCTCGATCTCGACGTCCTCCAGCGGCACCGCGCAGCACATCAGCGCCTGGCCCTGGCGGCGCATCGCTTCGGTCAGCGCGGCCTCCTGGTACGCCCCGTGGTCGACGCGGCCATTGAGCACGGTGCACACGCACAGCCCGCAGCCGCCGGAGCGGCAGTCGTATTGCAGCGCCAGGTCGGCGCGCAGCCCGGCCTCGAGCAGCGTCTCGCCCGCGCGCACCGTGACCGGCACCGCGCCAGGGTGCACGGTCAGGTGCAGCGCCGCCTTGGCACCGGCGCGGCGCCAACGCAGCCACGGCAGCACGAACAGCAGCACGCTGGTACCGGTCAGCAGCGCCCACACCCACGCCAGCGGCCAGCGGTCGATCAACGGCAGCACCGGCAGCAAGAACCAGTCGAGCTCGAGCGAGGTCGGCGACACGTCCAGATGGGCCGGCCCGCCCTGGCTGGCCACCGGCAGCACCACCGACAGCACCAGCAGCATCGCCGCGATGCTCAGCGCGATCGGCCGCGGCGGTTGGGTGTTGGCCTTGGGCACACGCTGCACGTGGATCCACATCAGCAGCAGCGTGAACAGCGGCACGCCGATGTGGATAAACACCAGCAGCGAGAAGAAGCGGTCGCTGACGCTGGTGGGGTAGATGAAGTTGCGCATCAGCGCGCCGCCGAAGGTGGGCAGCCAGTCCAGCCACTCGAAGCTGGCGGTGATGACGAATTGCGCCAGCTGGTCCCACGGCAGCATGTAGCCGTTGACCCCGGCAATGTAGACCAGCCAGATCAGCAGCACGCCGGTGATCCACGAGAACGAGCGGAAGCCGCGCAGCCGGTCGAAGGCGAAGTGGCGCAGCATGTGGATCACCATCGACAGCACCATGGCGTCCGACGCATAGCGGTGCACGCTGCGCAGCACGCCGGGGATGCCCCAGGCCGCGTGCGTCACCGTCTCGACCGAACGGTAAGCGCCGCTGACGCTGGTGTCGAAGAACGCGTACAGCACCAAGCCGGTGGCGGCGACGATCCAGAACAGATAGAAGCTGGTGGAGCCCAGGTGGTACAGCGGGTTCAGCCGGTCGCCGAAGGCGCGGTTGAAGACGCCTTCAGCCTGCATGAACAGGCCGCGCAAGCCGCGTTGCAGCAGCGCGATCATGGCGCGCTCCGGCGCAGCGAGCGCACCACCACCACCACGAACAACAGGCCGCCGATGATCGCCAGCAGCCCGCCCAGGCCCATCAGCCCCATGCCGGCGACCTCGCCGGTGCTGCGCAGCACCTGCTCGGCGCCGGCCACCTTGCGCTGCACGCCGTAGCCGCCCGACCACACCAGGCCAATGATGTGCAACAGCTGGCCGGCACCGTACACGTAGGGCTGCCACACCGCCAGCCGGCCGCGCGGCGCGGCATAACCGAGCCGCGGCAGCAGGTGGTAGACCACGCCCATCAGCGCCAGCGTGACGCCGACGATGCAGCCGTGGTAGTGCGCCGGAATCTTCACGTTGTTGGCGCCGATGGCCAGGCCGATCAGCCCGCCGGCGGCGAACAACAGCATCGACGACACCAGCGCCGCACGCAGCGGCCGCCGGGTGGCGTCGAGCTGGCGCAGCGGCCACAACGAGACCAGCACGGCCAGCGCCAGCGGCACGATCGCCGCGCCGCCGCCGAAACGCATCGCCAGCGTGTGCAGGCGGCGGTGTTCGACCGTGGCGACATCGTGCGCCAGGTAGGCATAGGGCGTGACGAACACGCTGGCCAGCGCCAGCGCGAACATCAGCAGCGCGATGCGCGGCGACAGTGGCACGCGCGCGCCGCAGGCCTGCGCCAGCCACAGCCAGCCGACCAGCATCAGCAGCGTCCAGGCGAACTGCAGCGCATGGCCGCCGCCCCAGAACAGGATTTCGTAGTAACCCTTGGCGTCGAGTTCGCGCGGCACCACCGCCACCGACCAGGCAAAGGCCAGCAACGCCACCGCGGCCGACACCGCTGCGGCGTTCAGCCCGAAACGCAGCGCATCGGCACCGCCGAACGTGCCGCTGAGCTTGGGCGCCGCCCACAGCACACGCAACACCTGCAGCGCGAAGCCGGCGGCAAAGGCCGCCAAACCGGCCATGAACATCGGGCCTTCGAGCACCGGGATGTAGTTGGCCATGATCGGCGTGCCGGGCGAGACGAAGGCGCCCAGCGACATCAGCAGCGCCCCGGCACTGCACAAGCCCAGCGCGAGCCAGCTCCAGGCTTCGGCGCGCGGCGTGGCGATCAGGCTCCACAGCATCGCCGCCATCGCGGCAAACCACACCAGCACCGACAGGTCGACGTGCACCACCAGCGCGACGCGGAAAAAATCCGCCGCCGGCAGCCACTGGTTGACGCCGGGCGTGCGTGCGGCGACCAGCAGGATCGAGAACACGCCGGCTCCGACCAGGGCCAGCAGGCCCAGCCACAACCAGGCACGCGCCTGCGCGCGCTGCGCCGCGCTGGGCAGCGGCAGCGAGTAGTCGTGTACCGCGCCGGCGGCCGCGAGCTGCGGTGGCGCCAGTGGCGATGGATTGGCCAGCGTGCTCATGCGTCAGGTCTCACCTCATCCAACCCTGCTTCCAACCCGCGCCGCCGGCACCGCGCAGGCAGCGCCGCGCGGCGCATCGGTTGCGCCCGGCACGACTGCGTGGTGCGTCACGGCATGCTTCATCGCAGCGTGATCCCGCCTTGCTCGGCATCGAAGTCGATGACCAGGATTTGCGCCGGCGCCAGCTTGACCACGGCGTCGCGCTCGTGCGTGAAGCCGGCGTGGCGCACGTCGTCGTTCATGCGCACGACCACGCGCTGCTCGCCGGCCGGCACCTGCACACGCTGGTACATCGACGACGCACCATCGCGCGACAGACCCGACGGCTGCGCGACGCGGCGCAGCACCGGCACGCCGCCGATGTCGACTTCCATCGTCACCGGCGAGCGCTCGCGCGGGCAGCGCACCGGCGCACGCATGTTTGGTGGCAGCTTGGCCAGTTCCTCGGCGCTCAGCGGCCGGCAGTCGGACACCGGCTTGCCGGTGTGCGCGAAGCTGACCTTGATCACCGCCTGATCGGGGCCGAGGTGGTGGTAGACCGGCCAGCGCGAGAACACGCCGATGACCAAAGCGAATGCCGCGAACAGCAGCGCCTGGCCGGTCCAGGCAGCCACCCCGAGCGGGCGGTGGGTCGCGGCGGCATGCTCAACCATGGTGAATCCTCAAAGCCGCCGCCGGCTGCGGCAGCGTGTGCAGCCGCTGGCGCAGCTGTTCCAGCGCCGCGCGCAGCGTGGGCACGTCGGCGGCATCGGTCCAGGCGACGGCCAAGCGCTCGGGTTCGTCCAGGCGGCGCAGGCGCGGCTCGCGGCGGCGCTGCAAGCGCTGTTCGGCCCAACGCTGGCCGAGGCGGAACTCGCAGCCAGCTTGCGGGCAGCCGCTGACCAGCACGCCGGCCGCACCGTCGCGCAGCGCGTAGTCGACGAACGATGGCGGCAGCATGCCGGCACAGATCAAGCTGAACGGCGCCACGTCGGGGCCGGCCAGCGCGGAAACGCGCGCGCCGTGGTCGCAGCCGAAGACCACGATCGGCCGCTCGCTGCGCAGCTCGCTCAAACCCTGCTGCAGGCGCCGGCGCAGCGTGGCGACGGTCAGCTGCGGCATGTCGATGCCGGTGACCAGTTCGGCCACGCTGCGAAACGGCGTCGACGACGGGCACGACCCGGCGCAGATGCCGCAGCTTGCGCAAAGATCGGCATCGACCTGCGCCAGCTCGCGCCCGGGCCGGCCGTTGGGGTGCGGCACCATCGTGATGGCGGCGTACGGACAGTCGGCAAAGCAGCGGCGGCAGCCGTTGCAATTGGCCGCATCGACCACGGCAACCGGCGCCCGCGCCGGTTGCGGCAGAAACGGCAGCGCCACCAGCAACAGCAGCGCGGCACCGACCCCCCACCACACCGCACCGGCCGATGTGGCGTAGGTCAGCGGATGCACGAACAGCAAGATCCAGTCCAGCGCCAGCACCGCCGGCACGGTGGCCAGATCGGCCGGCGCATGGCTGACCACAGGCGCGGCCAGCGCCAGCGCGCACAGCAGCGCAGCGCTGGCCAGCGCCAGCCGCCGCGGCGGAAACACGGCCGCGCGCGTCAGCCGCTGGACGTGGAACCACAGGCCGAACACCATCAGCAGCGCCACGCCCAGATGAACGAAGACGAACAGCGAGAACAATCGGTCGCTGACCGCGTCGACGCGCAGGAAGTTGCGCGCCAGCGGTGCCGCCAGCAGCGGCAGCGCGTCCAGCCATTCGGCGGTGGCGATCGCGGAGAACTGGCCGAGTTGGTCCCAGTTGAGCCAGAAGCCGCCGATCGCGCTGGCAAAGGCGAAGACGATCAGCGGCACCCCGGTCAGCCAGGAAAAGCGCCGCATGCCGCGGTAGTGGCCATGCAGCCATTCACGCAGCAGATGCAGGCCCATCAGCAGGACGAAGGCGTCGGCGGCGTAGCGGTGCAGGCTGCGCAGCCAGCCGCCGTAGTACCACGGCTGCTGCGCAAGGCCGTGGATCGAGCGGTACGCGCCGGCCGCCGAGGTGTCGAGCAGCGCGTACAGGTAGATGCCGCTGAGCGCGAGCAACCAAAGGCTCAGGAACCCCAGCGCTCCCAGGTGCCGCAACGGATTCAGCGCCGAGCCGAACGCGGCATCGAAGCGTCGCTCGATGCGGCGCCAACCGGCCAGCCCCCACTGTCGCGCCTGCTCCACCGCCGCCTCACTGCGGCGCCAGCGCACCGCGCTCGCGCCGCCGGTTGCGCCGCTCGGCGATGAAGTACCAGGCCACGGTGATGAAGAAACCCAACCCGCCGATCAGTTCGAAGATCAGCCCCCACTTGTAGCGGTAGGTGCCGGTGTCGGGGTCGTACACGGTGCACAGGATGCGCACGCGCTCGATGACGTCGGCCAGTTGCATCGAGCCCGCGCCGGGCCCTTCGGTCAGCAACTGGCGCAAGGGTTCACCGATGCGCTGGGCGTTCATGCGGTCGCCGTAGACCTGCGCATGGATTCGGCCCTGCGCGTCGACCAGCGTCACGCCCAGCACGTGGTCGAAGCCCCCCGCCGTGGCGACGTAACTGAAGCCGAAGTCGCGAGCCAGCGCCGCGACGATGGCCGGTGGCGGGCTCAGGAACTCCCAGTTGGCGTAGTCGATGCGATGTTGCGCGGCAAAGGCGCGCATCGCAGTCGGCGAGTCGAAGGGCTGGTTGAAGCCGATGCTGACGACGTTGAACTGGTCCGGCGCCAGCAGCTTGTCCAGGCCCTTGACCGCCTCGTGCAGCGCTCGCGTGGTCGCCGGGCAGACCTGGAAGCAGCCGGTGTAGATGAAGCTGACCAGCAGCGGCTTGCCGCGGTAGCTCGACAGCCTGACCTCCTTGCCGTGGCGATCGAGCAGCACGTAATCGGGCAGGGTGCGCCCGATCGCCGCCTCACCGGCCGCCAGGGCACTGCGCTCGTCCAGCGCCGACGGCGACTCGGCGTGCGCCGCGAGAACGAGGCCACCGGTCAGCAGCGCCAGAGCGAATGCGCGCAGGCGTCGAGCAAGTGTCGGCTCAGCGCAGTGCGGCATCGACTGCCACCGCCGCCAGCAAGATGCTGAGTTGCACCATCGAGGCGAAGAACGACGCCAGCGCGGTCTTGCGCGACGGCTCCAACGCCAGCGCACGGGCCTTGCGCACGAAGTGCAGGCCACCGGCCGCGGCACCCAGCAGGTAGACCCAGCCGGCACCGAAGAACACCGGCAGCAGCGACACCGCCGCCAGCAGCACGGTGTTGCCATAGACCACGCGCGCCGCGCGCTGGGTGCCGGCCACCACCGGCAGCATCGGGATGTTCGCCGCCGCATAGTCGGCCTGGTTGGCGATCGCCAGGCTCCAGAAGTGTGGCGGCGTCCACAGGAACAGCACCAGCGCCAGCAGCAGCGGCTGGGCGCCCAGCGCCGGGTCGACCGCGGCGGCTCCAGCCAGCACCGCGAAGCTGCCGGACAGCCCGCCGATCACGATGTTCAGCCAGCTGCGGCGCTTCAACCACACCGTGTAGACCACGCCGTAGAAGAACGCGCCGAGAAAGATGAACGCGGCCGACGCGGCGTTGAGCACGGTGGCTGCGGCGCCCACCGCGGTGGCGAGCAGCGCGGCGATCACCCACAGCCAACGCGCGGTCGGCTGTAGCACGCCAGTGGCAAAGGCGCGGCCGCGGGTACGCGCCATCAGCCGGTCGCTTTCGGCCTCGACGAACTGGTTGAAGGCGCCGGCAGCGCCCGACGCCACCAGCACCGAAAGCGCCAGCACCAGCACCTGCGGCAGGCTCAGCGCCGGCCCGCCGGCGCTGGCCATGCCGGCCAGCGCGGTGATCATGATCAGCGTGCCGATGCGCAGCTTGAACAGGCCCAGCACCGTGCGCGCCGTGGCGACACCCGGCCGGGCTGAGGACTGCATCACGCTGCTGTTCATGGCTTTGGCTCCGACCCGTAGGCTAGCAACTCAGCTCAAGCCCCACAGCGTGGACAGGTACTTCCAGTTGATGAAGTAGTACAGGATGAAGGCCACCAAGAACACCATCGCCAGCACGAAGGTGCCAGGGGCGGCGAAGCCGAGCGAGCCGTAGCTCTGCGCGGCTGCGCTCGGCGCCGCGCGCGCCACCGGCGTGAACTTCGGGCTGACCTTGCCGGAGTCCAGCTTCTTGCCCCACAGCAGCGAGCCGACGGTGATGTAGATGAAGATCACGCCACCGGCGATCGCGGCCATGCCGGTGATGCCGACCAGGCCCATCATCAGGTACGCAGCACCCGGCCATTCGTAGGCCAGCGCCGCGCCCTCGAAGGCCATGTCCCAGTGGCGGCGCGACACCCCCAGCGTGCCCGCGCCCATCATCACCAGGGTGAAGGCGTACATCGACAGGCCGAACAGGTACGGCTGCCACTTGGCCAGCGTCGGCGCGATCATCTCGCGCCTGAACAGCACCGGGATCAGGTAGAAGGTCAGCGCCATGAAGGTCAGCGTGGTGCCGATGACCACCGTGGCGTGGAAGTGCCCGGGCACGTAGATCGTGTTGTGGATGATCAGGTTCAGCTGCTCGGTGCCCATCATCACGCCGGTGATGCCGCCGAGGAAGCCGAAGCCGACGATCGAGATGAACACGCCGCTGAAGGTCGGGTTGCCCCACGGCGCCTTGCGCAGCCATTCGAACAGACCCTTGGTGTAACCCTTGTTGCGCTGCGCGACTTCCATCGCGCCGGGGATCGTCAACCCGTGCAGCATCGACGCCAGCACCGCGAAGTACATGAAGTAGCTGGTGTTGATCACCTTCCAGGCGGTGGACACGCCCGGGTCGGCCAGCAGGTGGTGCGCGCTGGCCAGCTGCAGGAACAGGATGTACAGCAAGAAAGCGGTGCGGCTGACGCGCTCGCTCATCGGCTTGGCGCCGAAGACGACCGCGGCCACCAGGTACCAGATCGAGATGTGCGCGGCGACGTTGATCTGCTGCGAGCTGTGGCCCAGCGCCCACCACACCGTGCGGTACACCAGCGGGTCGACGTGCATCAGGCCCAGCGACATGAACCACGCCGGCACGATGATCGCCGCACCCGACAGCAGCGTGAACACCGCGATGATCGCGGCGGTGATCGCACCGAAGGTGACCAGCGGCACCGAGCCTTCGTAGGTCTTCTCGCGCTTGGCGACCACCAGCGTGCCGAAGAAGACGAAACACGCGATCAGCGCGCCAACGGCGAACAGGATGATGCCGAGGTAGAAGTTCGGCGCGGCCAGCATCGGCACGTACGAGGTCATCATCACGCTCGAGCTGCCCTGGAACACCGCGACGTTGTTCAGCACCGAGCCGATGACCATCAAAGCGAACGCGGCCCAGGCGATCTTCGGCGTGGCGATGCGACAGCGCAACAGCGTCGACGACGCGAAGTACAGCACCGCGATCTCGAAGAAGATGATCCAGAAGATCAGCATGTCCAGACCGTGCGCCGTGAGCACCATGTAGAAGGTGTCCGCCGGCAGCCAGTGCACCGCCGGCCAGCGCGTCAGCACGACGCCGATGGCCAGCAAGCCGCCGATCAACAGCCAGACGACGCCGACGAAGGCGTTGGCCTTGATCAGCCATTCGGCCTGATTCTCGAACTGCAACCCGGATCGCGGGCAGGTCCGATAAGTGGTAGTCACGCTCATCGCCCCGCTCCCCTCACTTGACGTACAGGCGGCCGACCATCTGGTGATGGCCGATGCCGCAGAACTCGTTGCACACGATCGAATACTGGCCGGACTGGTTCGGCGTGACCGTCACGACGTGCTCGAAGCCCGGCACCATCTGGATGTTGATGTTGGCCGGCTGCAGCGAGAAGCCGTGGTTGTAGTCCAGCGCGGTCAGATGCAAGCGGTAGGTCTGACCCTTCTCCAGTTCGAGGATCGGCCAGAACGCCCACAGCCGCCCGAGCAGGTAGACGTCGCTGCCCGGCGGCGGCGCGACCACCGGGATCTGCTGATCGGTCTCGGTGCGCACGGTGTACTTGTCCACCATGGCCTGCGCCTTGGCGGTGAACTGCTCGGGGGTGGTGCGGTAGGTCTCGGTCGACAGGTTCTGGTTGCCCCAGATGTGCCAGCCGACCATCATGAAGAAAAGGATCATGCACCACGTCAAGGCGATCACGATCCACGCGCCCTCGACTCGGTCGATCGGATGCTTGATCCACAGGCGGTCGCTCGGCGGGAGGATGGCGCTCATCGTGCGGTTCCTTGTTGTCTTGTCACTTTGCCGGCGCTCACTTGCTCACCGGAATCAGCAGGATCTCGACCACGCCCCACAGGTTGTAGACAACCATCGGGATCATCACGCCCAGGAACAGCAGCATGAACGGGTTGTCGAGCAGCTTTTGCAGCCATGGCACGGGTTCGTTCGGATCATCGTGGTGGGATTGACTCATGTCGCTTCCTCGGTCAGCGCAGCCGATGCGCGGCGCAAAAAATGCGCGGGTGCTGGGGATTCTGTGGATCAAGGCGCTGCGGTGACTTGAACCAATTCAAGGAATCGCCAGAAGCCCGCCGCTTCGCAGCGTGATGGACTGCGCCGCCGGCGCACTACCATGCGGTGCCGCAGCGAAAGGTGGCGCGCCGCTTTGCGTGCGCGCCCCAAGGGCCGCGCCGGGATGTCCGCCGCAGCCTGAGCCCTTGCGTGCAAGCGCCTGTCCTGGCAGCGGGACCAGGCCGAAATCGGGTGCGCGACGATCATCTGGATCAGCCCGATCCAGGGGTCGCAAGCCGCGCCCGGGCGTCATGGTTCGAATTGGATCCCACCGACTGGAGCTGACCTTGCCCACCCAAGAACGACGATTGCGCCTGCTGCGCGTGATGGCCCTGATCTGCGCGGCGCTGATGCTGGTGACGATCTCGCTGAGCGCCTACATGCGGCTGTCGCAGGCCGGATTGGGTTGCAGCGACTGGCCCGCTTGTTATGCGCAGGGCCTGCGCGCAGCGCAGTCAGGCAAAGCCTTGGCCAGCACCGAGGGCGTCGCGCTGGCACGGCTGGCGCATCGCGCCGTCGCGTCGGTGACACTCGTCCTTGTCATCGTCATGGTGATGACCGCGTTGGCAAGCAAGCCGCCGCTGAAGCGCCAGGGCGCATACGCCGCCGCACTGCTGGGCGTCGCCGCCGCGCTGGCCGCGCTCGGCATCGCCACACCTGGCGCGCGGCTGCCGATCGTGGCGATCGGCAACCTGCTTGGCGGTTTCGTCATGCTGGCCCTGTGCGTGCGCTTGGCCGCCAGCACGCGGCGGATGCCGCCCGCGCGCGCCGCAAACGAACCGCGCCTGGGCGCATGGGGCATCGCCGCGCTGGTGCTGCTGTGCTTGCAGCTTGCCGGCGGCGCATTGGTCAGTGCGTCCTACGCCGCGCTGTCGTGCAGCGGCTTGACTGACTGCACGCGCGCGGCCGCCGCATCGGGTTGGGATTGGCAGGCGCTCAGCCCGTGGCGCGAGCCCGTGTTCGCGCCCACCCCATTGCCGATCCATCGCGAAAGCGGACTCGCGCTTTGGCTGCACCACATCGGCGCGATCGTCGTGGTGCCGTTGCTGGCCTGGGCCGGGTGGGTTGGCTGGCGGCGCGGCCGGCGGCTCGGCGCGTCGACGCTGCTTGCGTTGCTGGCAGCCCAGGCTGCCTTGGGTTCGATGATCGTCGCCTACGGCATGCCGCTGGCGGGCGTGCTGCTGCACAACTTGCTGGCTGCACTTGTGCTGGCGACCTTGGCCGTGCTGGTCTGAGGGCAAAGGACCGCGCGCGGCCGGGCCGCACGACGGCGCTACGGCTGGTGCGCGCCGAGCAGACGCGACTCACGCGGATCGATGTCCAGCCGCTGGCCGGATACGTCGTGCGCGCTCGGCACGCTGCCATCGGCCATCGTCGCGGGCGGCCTGCGGCGGGGGCGCCGCAGACGCCGACGCGGCCAGCAGCACTGCGAACAGCGCCGACAGGCCGCGTTGCGTGCGATCAAGTCTTGAGGATGAACTCGATCGCCGCCTTCAGATCGGCGTCGTTGATCGCCGATGCCGGGTTCGGCGCCATCGGCACCGGACCCCAAACGCCCGAGCCACCCTTGCGCACCTTGTCGAACAGCTTGGCCGGAGCATCGGCCTGACCCTTGTACTTGGCCGCGATGTCCTTGAACGACGGACCGACCACCTTCTTGTCCTTGGCATGGCAGGTCAGGCAGTTGGCCTTCTTCATCGAGGCCTCGGGGTCGGCCCAGGCGGGCGCGCTGAAGGCCACGGCGGCGGCTGCGAGCAGCAAGATCTTCTTCATAAGCAGGGCTCTCGGTTGGTGCAGCGTGCGGTCAGTAGACGTCGTGCTGCGTGTTGTAGACGTTGAAGTGGCCCGTGGGCGTGATCAGGCGAGGATCCTTGACAACCGCCTTCAGCTTGAGCGTCTTGTCGTCGACCACGACCAGCGCGCTCTCCTTGTTTTTCGCGCTCCACACCGCGAACCATACCTCATCGCCAGCCTTGTTGAATTCGGGTTGAACCACCCGCTTGGCGCCGTCGTCCTTCAGGCCCGCCCATTCGGCAATCGGCAGCACGGTAAAGCCCTTGTCGAGGTTCTGGGTATCGAACACCGCCACCGACTGCGACACCTTGCTCTCGGGGTGCAGCGGAGTGTCCACGTACAGGTGGCGCGACTTCGGGTGCGTTTTCAGGAAGAGGTTGCCGCCGCCCTGACCGGTGAGCTTGGCCACTTCCTTGAACGCGTACTCCTTGTGCTTCTTCGGGTCGGTGCCAATCAGCGAGATGGTCTCGTCCCCCAGATGCCCGGTGGCCCAGACCGGCCCGAATTTTGGGTGCACGAAGTTCGCACCGCGCCCCGGGTGCGGAATCTTGCCAACCTCGGTCAAACCGGCGAGCTTGCCGTCCTTCGTGTCGATCGCCGCGATCTTGTTGCTGTTGTTGGCCGCCACCATGAAGTAGCGCTTGGACGCATCCAGGCCGCCGTCATGCAGGAACGGCGCCGACTCGATCTCGGTCGTCTTCAACGCATCGAGATTCGAGTAGTCGACCAGCATCGTCTTGCCGGTTTCCTTGACGTTGACCAGGAACTCGGGCTTGTAGTGCGAGCCCAGGATCGAGGCCACCCGCGGTTCGGGGTGGTACTCCTGCGTGCCGACAACCATGCCGCGGGTGGCGACGATCTTCAGCGGCTCGAGCGTGTCACCGCGCATGATCACGTACTGCGGCGGCCAGTACGCGCCGGCGATCACCAGCTTGTCCTGATAGCCCTTGGCCTTGGAGGTCTCGACCGAGCGCGCCTCCAGGCCGATGCGGATCTCGGCCACGTTGTCGGGCTTTTCCATCCACATGTCGATCATGTTGATCTTGCCGTCGCGGCCGATCACGAACAGGTAGCGCCCTGACGCCGACATGCGGCTGATGTGCACCGCGTAGCCGGTCTTGATGATGCTGATGATCTGCTTGCTGTCACCATCGATCAGGGCGACCTCGCCGCTGTCGCGCAGCGTGGTCGAGAAGACGTTTTCGATGTTGATGTTGTTCATCTTCTTGGTCGGGCGCTTCTCCGGCGGCACGATCACGCGCCAGGTCGCCTTCATGTCCTTCAGGCCCCACTCCGGCGGTGTCGGAGGGTCGTGCTGGATGTAGCGCGCCATCAGGTCGACGGTCTTCTCGTCCATCTCGCCGGAGGTCAGCCAGTTCGGCATGCCGGCCGGCGAGCCGTACGCGATGAACACCTTCAGGTACTCGGTGCCCTTTTCAGCCGTGATGTCCGGCGTCAGCGGCTTGCCGGTGGCGCCCTTGCGCAGCACGCCGTGGCAGCCGGCGCAGCGCTCGAAGTAGATCTGCCGCGCCTTGTCGAACTCAGCCTCGGTCATCGGCGGCGCCTTCGGGTGCGACGCCGGGTGCATCGCCTCGCCGGCCAGCGGCGAACCGGCCGACTGGTACTGCATCTCGGCCGGCGTCATGTGCCCGGCGGCGTCCTGCTTGGCTTCCTTGTCGATAGCTTGTTTGGTTTCTTGCTTGGCATCTTGCGCCTGCACGGCCAATGCGGCCGAAAGCGCGACGATCGCGACCGCAAAGCGAGACTGGAAAGTTCGCATCAACATCTACTCCTTGATCATTTCGCACGCGATTGTCCCTGGGCGAAGGGCCGCCCGGTCGCGACGAAGCCCGCCATCGTGCCGCAGCGGCACGGCCGACGTCTTTGATGCAATGCAAGAGTTTGTCGCAAGTCAAGTGCGACCTGAACTCGCGGCACCCACGGGTGCGAGCCTCGCGGCCGACATCGGACGTCGATGCCGGCGCAGTCGCACCGACGGATGGGGCGGCCTCGGTGTCGGAGCCGCGACGCGTCAGGGCGTGACTTCGATCCGCCCCTTCATCTCCGGGTGCGGGCCGCAGCTATAGGGGAAGCTGCCGGCGTGCTCGAAGCGGTACTGCCAAGATTCGCCCGGAAAGATCCGGTCGCTTTCGAAGGCCAACGGCGCGAGAAAGATTACCGAGTGCGAGGTACGGCGCTCGTTGTTGGTCCATCGCACCGTGGTTCCGATCTTCACGTTCAACACCTCGGGCGAGAACTTCATATCACGAATCTCGACCTGTGCCTCGGACGGCTGGGCGCGCAGCGGCAAGACTGCCGCGGCGGCGCCGAGCAACAACAAGCGCCGCGACTTGCCCACGATCGCTGCGCGACTGATGCGCTACTGCTTGGCGGCAGTGATGTCGGCCTTGGTGTCGATGCCCAGCGAGTAGCCCAGCGAGACCTGATGGAAGCGCCCGGCGGTCCAGTCGTCATGGATCGCGAAGCCGAGGTTGTAGGTCTTGCCCGGCGCGAGCGTGATGTCGCCTTCGCCGCCAGCGAACTTGCGCGTGAACACCACGCTCCACTCGCCGCCCTTGTTCTCGCCCTTGGCGTCGACCAAAGCCTTGCCGCCGTCCATCACGCGCTTGTCGGCGATGTAGCCGTCATGCTTGGCGCCTTTGCTGGTCCACTGGATCAGGTCGTAGAACTTGCCGCTGGCCAGCGACCCGTCCTTGACGTACTTGGTCTTCTTGTCGTCCTTGGCGTCGGGCATGGTGCGCGCGTCGACGTGGCAGGCCTCCCAGCAGCCCGACAGGTTGGCGTTGGCGATCTGGTTGTTCTCGAGCATCACCGACAGCTTGACCTGGTTGTCCTTGTCCATCTTGTCGGCGCCACCAGGTGGCTGCTTCCAGCTGAAGCGCAGGTACAGGTTGGTGCCGTCGTTGGCGGCCTGCACTGTCACCGGGATGGAACCGGCCTTGCCCTTGATCGCCGCGGGCTCGAGCTTCTGGCCCGAAGCCATCTTCTTGCCCATGTCGGCGGTTTCTTCGTTGTGGCAACTGGCACAGCTCTCGCCTTTGCGCACCAGGCGTGCGCCGCCGTGCTCGGTGCCCTTCATCACCCACTCGATCGGTGCGACTCCAGGGTAGAACACGGTGATCTTGGTGCCCGGCACCTTCGACCAGTCGGGCGCAGCGGCCATGGCAGGCGCGGCGGCGCAGGCGGCCGCGAGGGCCAGCAGATGCAGCGTTGCGGTGGTTCTCATTCGTCGTCTTCCTTCATTCCCTGGGGTTTGTGGTGCGCGATTCCCTTGTGGCAATCGATGCAGCTGTCCTTGTTCTTCTGCGCCAGTTCATGCGCCTTGCGTGCACGCGGCTGCTGCTTCTCGGGGTCCATGCTCTTGAACGAATGGCAGTTGCGGCACTCGAGCGAGTCGTTCGCCTTCATGCGCGCCCACTCGCGCTCGGCGAGCTGCAGCCGCTTGGCCTCGAACTTCTCGCGCGTGTCGATCGATCCAACCAGCTTGCCATAGAGCTCGCGCGAGGCCTGGATCTTGCGCACCATCTTCGGGCCCCACTCCTTGGGCACGTGGCAGTCGGCGCACACCGCGCGCACCCCGGTGCGGTTGGTGTAGTGGATCGTGTTCTCCGAATACTCCCGGTAGACGTTGTTGCGCATCTCGTGGCACGAGATGCAGAAGGCCTCCTTGTTGGTGGCCTCCACGGCGGTGTTGAAGCCGCCCCACAACACGATGCCGGCGACGAAGCCCACGAGCAGCAGCGTGAGCACCGACATCGTCGGGCTCGGTCGCCGCAGCCGTGCGAACCAGCCCTTCTTCGGTGAGGCGGCATCGTTCACGGTCGTCTCCTTCTTTGTTATTCGGCTGCACCCCCCCGGCCTGGCGGCCGGGGGGGTTCAGCAGGGCAGGCTCAGTAGATGTCGTGCTGCGTGTTGTAGACGTTGAACTTGCCGGTCGGGGTCACGATGTTCGGGTCGGTGATCACCTTCTTCAGCTTCAGCGTCTTGTCGTCGTACACCACGATCGCCGACTGGTCGGCCTTGCCGCCCCACAGGCTGATCCACACCTCGTCGCCCGCCTCGTTGTATTCGGGGTGGGTCGCGCGGCGCAGCGCCTTGGTTTCCGGAAGACCGCTGTCCTTGGCGACGTCGAGCTTCACCGGCGGCTTGCTCAGATCCTTCAGGCTGAAGACGTAAACCGATTCGGCGTTCTCACGCTCGGGGTTCATCGGCATGTCTGCCCACAGGTTGGTGGACTTCGGGTGCGTCTTCACGAACAGGTTGCCCGCGCCCGGCATCTTCACCTCCTCCACGACCTTCCAGTTGTACTGCTTGAACTTGGCGTCCGCAGGCTTGTCCGACGGCGTCGAGATCAGCGTCACAACGTCGTCGCCCAGATGGCCGGTGGCCCACACCGGACCGAACTTCGGGTGCACGAAGTTGGCACCGCGGCCCGGGTGCGGGATCTTCTTGGTATCCACCAGCGCGGCCAGCTTGCCGGTCTTGGTGTCGACCGCGGCAATCTTGTTGCTGGCGTTGGCCGCCACCAGGAAGTAGCGCTTGCTCGCGTCCCAGCCGCCGTCGTGCAGGAACTTGGCCGATTCGATCGTGGTCGTCTTCAGGTTCTTGATGTCGGAGTAGTCGACCAGCAGGATCTGGCCGGTCTCCTTGATGTTGACCACCCACTCCGGCTTGATGAACGAGCTGACGATCGAGGCCACGCGCGGTTCGGGGTGGTATTCGCCGTCGACGGTGTTGCCGCGGGTCGAGACAACCTTCAACGGCTCGAGCGTCTGGCCGTCCATGATCGAGTACTGGGGCGGCCAGTAGGTACCGCCGATCAGAAACTTGTCCTCGAAACCCTTGAACTTGCTGGTGTCGACCGAGCGCGCATCGGCGCCCAGCTTGACCGTGGCCACCGTGGTCGGCTTCTCGAACCACAAGTCGATCAGCGTGACCAGGCCGTCGCGGCCGACGGTGTAGACGTAGCGGCCCGATGCCGACAGGCGCGAGATGTGCACCGCGTAGCCGGTGTCGAGGATCTGCCAGATCTCCTTGGTGTCGCCGTCGACCAGTGCGAGCTTGCCGGTGTCGCGCAGCGTGATCGCGAACAGGTTCTTCAGGTTGATCTTGTTCATCTGCTTCTTCGGCCGTTGGTCGACCGGGATCAGCAGCTTCCAGGAATCCTTCATGTCCTGCAGGCTGAACTCCGGCGGCACATCCGGCTCTTGCTGGATGTAGCGCGCCATGATGTCGATCTCCTCCTTGGTGAGGATGTCGTCATAGTTCACCATGCCGCCTTCGGTGCCCATCGCGATGATCTTGCTCAGCCGGTCGGTGCCGAGCTTGAGCGTGCCGCCCTCCTGGGTGGTGCCGTCGGGCAGCTTCTTGGCCCAGTGCGGCTCGAGGTTCTTGCCGGTGGCGCCCTTGCGCAGCACGCCGTGACAGCCGGCGCAGCGCTCGAAGTAGATCTTCTTGCCGATCTCCTTCTCGGCCGCGGTCATCGCGGGCGCCTGCGACTGCGCCGCGGGCGCTTGCGCCTGGGCGCCTACCGACAGGGTCGCGAACAGCGCGAGGGCCATGCGGGACAGTCTTGGGGTGGTCATCTCTGCACTCCGTCGTCTGGGCCGTGCACGCGGCCCTCGCAGCACCTTTGCCATCGACAGCCAAGCTGCCGATGGACCCGGCGGGAGGCTGCATTTCCTCGCCATGATCAGGGGGATGGTGCGATGGCCCATGGGCCGCGTCCTTGAACTACGTCAAGTGGGACGGGTGTTGTCGCTTCGGCGCGTCACGCGCAGCAGGCACCGCAGTGCGGATCGGTCGCGTCAAAAAGCGAACCATGTCAATGCCGTCACCGGCCAAATCACGCACCCTGCGTGCCACCTTGACTCTCACCCGCTGTGGACATGTCCAGTTTGGCCGCTCGCACGAGGCTTGAACCCGCGCGCTGGGCGCGGGGCGCGCTGCATTGCGCGTTGAGCGGCGCCGCACTCGCCGCGGCGGCCGACGAGCCGCCGCCGGATGTGCTGCAGCCGCAGCCGGTGGTCGTCACCGCGACCCGCCGCCCGATGCCGCTGATCGACGCGCCGGCGTCGATGGACGTGGTCACGCGCGAGCAGATCGAGCAGCGCGGCGCCGACAACGTGCTGCAAGCACTGCTCGGCGAGTCGGGCATCTCGCTGCAAAGCCGCACCATCGGCGGGCGGCGCGGTCTGAGCATCCGTGGCATGGATGGCCGCAACGTGCTGGTACTGGTCGACGGCAAGCGCATCTCGGCCAGCGACGGCGCCATCGGGCACTCGGACTTTCAGTACGACTGGATCCCGATGGAAGGCATCGAGCGCGTCGAGGTCATCCGCGGGCCGATGTCGGTGCTGTACGGCTCCGAGGCACTGGGCGGCGTGATCAACATCATCCTGCGCCAGCCGGGCGACGCCTGGGCCGGCTCGGCGCTGCTGGAGGGGCGCCAGGCAGGCGACTCGCGCGGCGGCGACGGCCAGCGCGCGGCGGGACGCGTGGCCGGGCCGCTGTCGTCGCAGTGGCGCATGGGGGTGGTGCTGTCGGACGTGCGCCTCGAGTCGGTCGACTCCGAGGCCGACCCGCGCGTCAGCGAGATCGAGGAGCGCGAAAAGCGCGACGCGCTGTTGCAGCTGGCCTGGCTGCCCGCCGACGGCCATGTGATCGATGCCGAGTACTGGTTCGGCCGAGAAGACCGCTGGGCCAAGGCGCGCGAACGCGGCGGGCGGCGCCGCTACCACGAGACGATCACCGACATCGACCGCAGCCATGTCTCGCTGGGCTGGAGCGCGCGCTGGGCCGGGCCGCTCGAGCTGAACAGCCTGCTGCGCGTGTACGAAAGCACGCTCGAGATGAACAACACGCGCACCAACGGCGTGGCGCCGCTGCGCCCGCAAAAGTTGGTCGACCGCGTGGTCGAGGGCAACGCCACGATGACGGCCACGCAGCGCCAGCGGCTGACCGCCGGCTTCGAGCGGCGCGACGAGCAGCTCGACAACGAGGGCCTGCCCGGCGGCTCGGCCGACGCCGTGCACCAGGCGCTGTACCTGCAGGACGAGATCGTGCTGACCCCGGCGCTGACGCTGACCGCCGGCTTGCGCTACGACCACCAGAACATGTTCGGCGGCGAGTGGAGCCCGCGTCTGTACGCGGTGTGGCAGCCGGCGCCGCAGTGGACGGTCAAGGGCGGCTACGGCCACGGCTTCAAGGCGCCCAACCTGAAGCAGATCTCGCCCGGCTACGTCGAGGACGAGGGCCCCTTCACCTACCACGGCAACCCCGACCTGCAGCCCGAGACCAACGACTCGGTCGAGCTGGCCGCGGGCTGGTCCAGCGCGCAGGCCTCGGCGATGCTGACGCTGTTTCACAACCAGGTCGACGACCTGATCGTGCCGCGGCTGTTCGCGGTGGTTGCCGGGCGCAACCACTACGTGTTCGACAACATCGACAAGGCCACCTTGCGCGGCGCCGAGGCGTCGGTGCGCGCGGTGCTGGGGGGCGGTTTCTGGACCACGCTGAACTACCAGTACCTGACGGCGATCGACGGCGACGACCAGCGGCTGGACAAGCGCCCGCGCCATTCGTACGGCGCGCGGCTGGACTGGGAGCGCGGCCCGTGGACCGCGGGCCTGCTGCTGACCTCCAGCCGCGGCCAGTTGCTGGCGACCTCGGTGGTCGGCCAGCCGCCGCAACCGGTGCCGACGCTGACGCTGCTCAGCGCCCAGGCGCAGTGGCAAGCCACCCCGAACCTGGACGTCGGCGTCGGTGTGGAGAACCTCAACGACACGCGGCTGTCCGACAAGTCGGCGCTGTTCACCTACGCCGAGCAGCCGCGCACCTGGCGGCTGTCACTGCGCGCGCGCTTCTAACCGGGGCCTGCGATCCAACGATGACCGAACTTGCCTTCGAACGGCTGAGCGAATACCACGACCGGCTGCAGCGCATGCTGCGGCTGCTGCAATGGCTGCGGCTGCACCTGGGCGCGATGGGCTGCGATGCGCAAGCGATCGACGCTGCGCGCGAGCTCATGCCCTTCTTCAACGAGGTCGCGCCCACACACCACGAGATCGAGGAAAGCAGCGTCTTTCCGCCTCTGCTGGCCGCCGGGCAGCATGTGCAGACCATCTACCGGCTGCAGCGTGAGCACCTGGAAATGGCCGACCTGTGGACACAGGTACGCGCGCTGCTCGAGCCGGTGGCCGGTGGCAGCTGGCGCGGCTTCGCGCCGGACGACGAAGCGCTGCTCGAACGCTTCACCCGGCTGTACGACTGGCATATCGCGGCCGAGGACGAGCTGGTGTTTCCGGCCGCGGCCCGTGTGCTGGCGGCAGCACCGCCGCGGCCGGCCGCCCAGGACATGGCGCAGCGCCACGGTGCAGGCTGACGCCGCCGGGCGCGGCACCGGCTTCGCCGCCGCGTTGCTGCGGCAGCTGGAGCGCTTCGCCCAGCGCGCGGCGTTGCCGCGGGTGCGCGCGCTGCACCTGCCCGCCGAGCCCGGCCCTGACGCGGCGCGCGGCGAGTTCTGTGCGCTCGAGCTGGCCGACGGCTCGCTCGGGCTGAGCTATGTGCTGCTCGACGACACCCTGGCGCGGCTGCGCGCGCTGCAGCCGATGGCCGATCTGGCCGGTGCCGATGCGCTGAGCTTGGCGCGGCGCTTCCTCGACTGCAGCGCCGCGCCGCGCACGCTCGGCTTCGCCGCGGCCAACGCACTGTGCGCCTGCCTGTATCGGCGCGCCGGCTGGAGCCCGCCCGCCAGCGCCGACTCGCTGGGCGGGCTCGACCCGCGCCCGGGCGACGAGATCGGCATGATCGGCCTGTTCACGCCGCTGGTCCCGCGGCTGCTGGCCAGCGGTGCACGGCTGACGGTGGTGGAGCTCAAGCCCCATCTGGCCGGCACCCACGACGGCTGGCGCGTCACGCTCGACGCCGATGCCTTGCGCGCTTGCGACAAGGTCATCGCCACCGGCACGCTGGTGCTCAACGACTCGCTCGACGCGATGCTCGAGCGCTGCAGCGGCGCCCGCCATGTCGCGCTGGTCGGCCCGAGCATGGGCTGCTTCCCTGACGCGCTGTTCGCACGCGGCGTCACGCTGATGGGCGGCAGCTGGGTCGAAGACGGCGCAGCCTACGCCGACGCGCTGCGCCGCGGCGAGCCGCACCCCAAGACGGCGCGCAAGGTGGCGATCGTGCCGGCCGGCTACCCCGGCTTCGAAGCCTTGCTCGAGCGCGTCTGAGCGCCAGAAGCAGGACTCGGCGCACTGGCCTGATGCGCAGGCCGCAGGCGCGATCAGCCGGCCCGGCCTGCACCGTGCGCCGCGTGCATCCGGCGCTGCCAGTCGCGCAGCCGGGGTGACAGCGGCTGGCCGTCGCGGCCGAGGTTGGCGGCGATCAGCCGGTCGAGCAGCGCTTGCTGCTCGGCGCTCATCGGCTCCGGGAACACCGGCGCCACGGTGACCCACAGGTCGCCGCGCGGCCCGCGCCGTTCGGTCGGGAAACCCTGCCCGGCCAGCCGGTAGACCAGCTGCGCGCGCTGCAGTTGCAGCTTGGCCAGACCGTCCAGACTCGGCACCTCGACCTCGCGCTGGGCAATCCAGGCAAAGCCGTCGACCGGAACCTCGCAGCGCAGCGCGCCGTCGTCGAACAGCTCGAGAAACTCGTGCGGCCGCACCGTGACGCGCAACTCGATGGCCACGGTCTCGCCGCCGCAGCTCAGCGTGCTGGCCTGCAGCACGTCGCCATCGCGCACGCCCTGGGCGATGCGCACCGTGACCTTGAAGCGCTGCGGCGCCAGCTTGCCGGTGGCGCCGCAGTCGGGGCAGGCGCGGCGCGCGATGCCGCCGCCGCTGCAGGCCTCGCACTCCACGCGGCTGCCGAACCAGTTGTACAGCGACGCGCGGCGCACCGCACCCGACCCGGCGCAAGGCTTGCAGCGTCCGCCCAACACCTGCCAGCCCAGGCCGGAGCACTTCGCGCACTGCACGCCGTATTGCCCGTGCACGCTGCGCTTGCAGCCCAGCGCGGCTTCTTGCAGGCTCAGCTCGACCTTGCGATGGATCGTGCGCGCCGGCGGCGGCGGCGCGCCCGGCGGCGGCTTGGGCTTGGGCGGCGACTTGGGCGGCGACTTGGGCGGCGACTTGGGCCGCGATTCGGCTGCGGCTTCGGGCCCGGTTCGGGCCGGGTTGTGCCCGAACCCGGCGCGGCTGATCTGCTCGAGCGCCTCGTTCAGCCGCTGCATCTTGTGCACTGCGGTTGCGCTGGCGTTGCGGTCGGGGTGCCACAGCGACACCAGCCGCCGCCACGCTGCCTTGACTTCAGCCTCGCTCGCCCCCGGCGCAAGGCCCAGCTCGGCATATGCGGTGTCGGTGCTCAATCTCGTTTCCTCGCTCGGGGGCGAATGTTATGCGAGCCTCGCGGCCCGGCTGCTCGACAAGGCCGGCCGGACCGCCTGCGGGCCGCAGCCGCGCCCCTTACCGTTACACACACTGTTGCCGGCGGGTCTGTCCACCAGCGCACGCGACGCCGCGTTGGCTGCGGCATGTTCGTCAAGGAGTTGGCAGCGATGAGTCGAGGGTTCGTGGCGTTGGCCGCCGCACTGTTGTCGGCCCCGGTGTTCGCCGGGCCTGAGGTTGGCGTGTCGGTCAGCGTCGGCCAGCCGGGTTTTTACGGCCGAGTGGACCTCGGCCATGCCGGCTACGGGCCGGTCGTGGCCTATCCGCAGCCGGTGTACCTGCCGGCGCCAGTGGTGTACCGGCCGTACTACGTGCAAACGCCGGCGCACCATGGGCCCCATCGGCACCACGGTGATCGCCATCGGCACTGGCAGCCGCAGCATCACCATCCTGGGCATGGGCACGGCCACGGAAATGGCAACGGCCGCGGTCACGGCCGCGGCGGCCACGGCCACTGAGCGATCGGCGTTTTGCGCCGGGCGGCGCAGCGCCCGGTCTAGGTGGCGCGCACGATACCGGGTCGGGGCGCCCCTGCCGCATCCCACGCGCCGCCGGCGAACCACGGGTCGTCCAGCAGCGCGGCGCGCAGCATCGGCAGCGCGTCCAGCCCCCAGAACAGCCGGCCATCGAGCTCGAAGCTCGGTACGCCGAACACGCCGCGCTCGATCGCGACCTCGGTGTGCGCGCGCAGCTCGGCCTTGACCGGCTCGCTGGCCGGGTCGCGCACCGGCTCGATCGCCGCATGCAACTCGCGCAGCCGCTCGGGCTGGTTGGCGTCGCCACCGCCGCGCCAGACGTGGCGCATCAGCAGTTCAACCACGCGCCGGTTCGGCAGCCCCCCCGCCGCGGCGCTGGCCAAGCCCAGGCGCAGCAGCGCCAGCGGATTGAACGGGTGCTGCGCCGGTGCGGCCATCTCGACGCCCAGCTGCTGCGCCTGCCAGGCCACCTGGCGGAAGATCCACGCGCGCTTGGGCGCGATCTCGGCCGGGCCGAGCTGGCCCCAGTGGCCGAGCAGGCCGGCAAACAGCACCGGGCGATAGTCGACCACGACGCTGCAACCCTGCAGTGCCTGCGGCAGCTGCTCGAAGGCCAGACAGGCATAGGGCGAGATCGGGTCGAACCAGAAGGTCAGCGACTTCACCGCGCGTCTCCCGCAGCCCGCGGCTGCAGCCGCTGCCAGGCCAGCCGGCGATCGGCCAACTGCTGCCACACCGCGTTGCGCTCGGCGCTGCCCAGGCGGGCCCAGGCGGCGATCTCGTCGAGCGTGCGAAAGCAGCCCACGCACCAGCCGCTGGGCTCATCCATGCGGCATACGTTGATGCACGGGCTGGGCACCGGCGCCGGTCTCACGCCGCCACCACCTCGGCCCACTGCGCGCCGGTCAGGCGCTGCAGCGCGGCAGGCGTGAGCCGGAACACGCCGTTCGGATGGCCGGCCGCGGCCCAGATCTGATCGAAGCGCTGCAGCTGCGCGTCCAGCACCAGCGCGGCGCCGTCGAGCAGCCCCACCGGCGATACGCCGCCGATGGCAAAGCCGGTGCGCGCCTTGACGTAAGCGGCATCGGCACGGCCCACCGGGCCGACCACGGCCGCCAGCCTGGCCTCGTCGACGCGGCGGTCGCCCGAGGCGATCACCAGCACCGGCTGGTCATCGCTCTTGCGGCGGAACACCACGCTCTTGGCGATCTGGCCCAGCGTCACGCCCAGCGCGTCGGCCGCCTCCTGCGAGGTGCGCGCCGCCACCTCCAGCCACAGCGGCTCGTGCTCGTGGCCGAGCCGGCGCAGGGCTTCGGCAACCCGCTGAAAGCCTTCAGGGCGGGCGGGGGCGGCGCCGGGTTCGGTCGGGGCAGGGTTCGGATCGGTCGAAACGGCGGACATGGGCGGCAGCAGCGTGCCGGGCACGCGCCTTGGATGGTGGGGTGACGCCCATTCTCGGCCATCGCCGCGGCCGCGGCGCGACCGGGCCGGCTCTCAGCCGGTGCCGCGCGCGGCACGCCTGGGCAGCACACGGCGCAAGAACTTCGCCAACAGCACGATCAGCGTGACCATCAACGCCACCACGACGGCCAGCACCGCGAAGAACCACAGCGGATGCGCCCACGACAACCACACCATCGCCGGTGCGGCCACGTCGTCTACCAGCGACAAGCCGATGTTGGAGAAGGGCTCGGGCGAGGTGTTGGCTGCGGCACGGGTGCTGGCCTTGGCGACATGGCTGGTGGCGGCCAGCGTGCCGCCCATCAGCGCGGCGATCAGCGCCCAGCTGGCCTGGTCGCCGCCGAACACGCCGGCCGCCAGCAGCGCACCGGCGGGGATGCGGATGAAGGTCTGCAATCCGTCCCACAACGAATCGATGCCCGGGATCTTGTCGGCCAGGAACTCCACCACCAGCATCAGGCCGCTGGCACTGAGCAGCAACGGCCGTTGCAGCAACTGCAATCCCGGCGGCAGCTCGACCCAGCCGAGGTACCCGGCCAGCCCGGTAAGAAAGACCACCGCGTACAGCCGCAAGCCGCTGGCCCAGCCCAGCGCGGCGGCCAGCGCCAGCAATTGGGTGGTGTCCAGGTCCAAGATGGCGAGGCTGGCGGCCCAGGCCTGTGGTCGAACTCAGGGCCGAGGCTGTCAGCCCTTCTTCGGCTTTTCGGCCACCGGCGCGCCAGCCGCCTTCCACGCGCCGAAGCCGCCGTCGATGTGCGCGACGCGTGGCAGGCCCATGTCCTGCAGCATCTTGGTCGACAGCGCCGAGCGCCAGCCGGCGGCGCAGAACAGCACGAACTGCCGGTCCTGCCCGAACACCGGTTTGTGGTAAGGGCTTTCGGGGTCGACCCAGAACTCGAGCATGCCGCGCGGCGCGTGGAAGGCGCCGGGGATCACGCCGTCGCGCTCGAGCTCGCGGATGTCGCGGATGTCGATGAACTGCACGTCCTCGCGGCCGTGCAGCTCGCGCGCCTCTTCGATGCTGTAGGTGGTGATGGCGGCAGTGGCCTCGTCGACCATCGACTTCACGGTCTTTCTCATGCGGGTTCTCCCAGTGCTGCCAGTGCTGCCAGTGCTGCCAGTGGGCGTCAGAACGGGCCTTGCGTCAGCCAGCGCTCGATTTGCGGCTTGCGGTCGTTGCCCCAGAAGGGCTCGCCGTCGACGACGAAAAACGGCGCACCGAACACGCCCGCAGCGATGGCTTCGTCGTTGGCGCGCTTGAGCCGCGCCTTCCACTGCGCATCGTTCCAGGCGGCTTCGGCCTGCGCCACGTCCAGCCCGCTGGCCTCGAGCAGCGTCTTCAGCGCCGCCGGCTGGCTGAGCATCACGCCGCGTGTGAAGTAGCCGCGCAGCCCGGCGCGCGCCCATGCAGCGGCCGCATCGGCGCCCTGGCTGTCGTTGAGCCACCAGAACACGCGCGCGGCGTTCTGCGTGGGGATCGGGAACTCCTCGGGTTGCTCATAGGGCACGCCCTCGAAGCGCGCCGAGCGACGGAAGTCGCGCAGGCTGTACTCGCGCTTGAGCGGGTGCGCCACCGGCGGCTTCAGCTCGGCCACCTGGAAGGTCGCGCCGAGCAGGATCGCCTGCCAGCGCACCGTGCGCCCGTGGCGCGCGGCCAGTGCTTCGATCCACTCGGAGGCGATGTACGAGTACGGCGACGAGAAGTCGAAGTAGAAGTCGATGGCGGCTTTCACGCACCTGACCTTAAACGATGCCGCGCCCGGGTTCAATCGGGCAGCGGCGATTGGGGATACAGCCGCTGCACCGTGGCGCGCAGCGCGCGCTCGACCAGCGGTTGCAGCCGCGCGGCCAGCGCTTGCGCGTCATCGCGCTGCGCCCAGGCCGCGGCCAGCGCGTCGGCTTCGTCGGCCAGCGCCGCCTGCACCGCCGCCGGCCAGTGTGGCGCGCTCTCGGCGCGTTCCCACTGGCCGCGCCCGCGGCCGAAGTGCGCCACCGCCAGGTAGCGCAGCAGCGCGGCTTCGAGCATCGCGTGCAGCGCAGCGTCGTTCCACGCGACCCACGACTTGTCGCTGCCGCGCACCAGGTTGACCGCGCGCGCCAGCCCGGCGGCGCCCAGCGCGCCGAGCAGGCCGCCGGCCAGCATGCCGCCGCCCAGCGTCAAGCCGCCGGAAGCGATGTCGGCCTTCAGCCCGACCAGCGCGCCGGTGAGCGCGCCGCCCACCAGCGCCGCCTTGCCTTCGTCCAGCCGCAACTGCAGCTGGAAGTGTTCGGTCAGCCGCTGCAGCAGCTCGGCCTGCGCCTGCCCGGCCAGCCCGTGTAATTGGATCAACTGCGCGGTGTTGGCGCGCACTTCGTCGCCGAGCTGCTCGGCCAGTGCAGCCTGCGCCAGCAACGCCGGGTTGCGCTCGTCGGCGCCCAGGCCCAAGGCGGCGCCCAGCTTGCGCAGCCCGCCGCGCAGTACGCCGCGCTCGGCCAGCTCGACGCGCGCGCCGGCCAGCCGCGCCATGCTCTGCGTCAGCGCATCGACCGACGCCCGATAGACCTCCAGCCGCTGCGCCACCCAGGCCGCGCCCAGCCGCTGCATCAGTGCGCGGCGCTCGCCTTGCAGCGCCTGCTCCAGCGCTTGCAGCAACACCAGCTCCTGCACCCAGCATCGCGCGAACGCGTCCAGCGGCAACACGTGGCTGACGAACTCGAAGGGCAGCAGATGCTCGTGCCAGCGCTGCACTTCGGCCTGCTCCAGCGCGGCATCGCGCGGCACGCCGAGCTGGTTGAGCAGCACGATCACCGGCTTGCCGACCCAGCGCAGCAGCGCCATCTCGCTGGCGACGTAGGCGGCAGCGGCCGGCGCCTCGGCGGCGCTGACCAGGTACAGCACCACGTCGCTGGTCTCGGCCACGTGGCGCAGCGCCTGCTGGCTGGCCCAGAACGGCCGGTCGCGCCAGCGGTCCCACACCTGGCTCATGAACCAGCCCAGCGGGTTGCCCGTCTGCTGCATGCGCTTGAGCAGGCGCACGCTATCGCCGAAGCCGGGCGTGTCCCACAGCCGCAGCGTCTCGCCCTGCGGGGTGCGCAGCAGCTCGTAGTCGGTGGCGAACTCGGTGACGTGCGGCGCGTCGCGCACCTCGCCGACCTCGCGGCCCAGCAGCGTGCGCGCCAGCGTGGTCTTGCCGGCGTTGGTGTGCGACACCAGGCTCAGCTGCAGGCTGTTCATAACACCGCCTGCAGCGCGGCTTCAGCCGCCGGCAACGCGTCGGCCCGCAGTTCGACGAACGCCACCGCGCTGCCGCGCTCCTGGGCGAGCGCCGACCAGGCCTGGCGGCGCTCGCGCCGGCGCGGCGAGTCAGCGCCAAAGCGCTGCACGAAGCCGCTCTCGTCGACCAGCGCCAGCGGCGCGCCCAGCGCCTGCAGCAGCCGGCCCTGGCTTTCGGGCTCGGGCGTCGCGCCCAGGTCGAACAGCGCGATGCGGCGCACACCTGCGTCGGGCAAGTCGGCCGGCGACTCCTCGCTGCCGTAGGCGACGGTGGGCGCCAGTTGCAGCGCGGCCGCATCGCCGAAGACGCGCGCGCACAGCGCACGCAGCGCCGCCTGCGCCGCGGCGTCGGGCGTGTGCGCGTGCGGCCACACGCGCAGCGGCGTGTGGCCGCCCTGCTGCTGGCGCAGCAACTGGCGGAAGTAGGGCTCGTCCAGCGGCAGCGGCAGCTGCGCCTGCAAGCGGCGCGCTCGCCAGCCGGCCCACAGCGCCAGCAGCCCGCGCGGCAGCACCACCAGCAGCAGCAACTGCAGCGCGTACAGGTGGATCCACGGCGCGGCCGAGGTCTGGCCCAGCTCGGGCAGCGCGCGGCCCGACAACGCCAGCGCCGGCGCCAGCCCCAGCGTCAGCGCCGTGCGCACCTGGGCGGCATCGAGGAAGGTGCTCTCCCAGCCGACGCGGTAGTCGAGCACCAGGCCGCGCAGGTACATGCCGGCCAGCAGGCCCAGCGCCAGCGCCGCCGCGCCCAGGTGCAGCGCCAGCGCGACGCGTGCGCCCTGCAGCGGCGCGCTGCACACCGCCCAGTCAGTGGCGAAGGCCTGGGCCACCGCGGTGCGGCCGCCGTCGCCGCGGCGCAGCGCGCGCGTGCGCCAGCGCGAGGCCTGTTGCGCCAGCCAGCGGCGCAGCGCGCCCGGCTGGCGCGACGGCAGCAACAGCAGCAGGTACACCGCCAGGTTCCAGGCGATCACGCCCCACACCGGCGGCGCCAGCAGGTTGATGCGCTGCGCGCTGCCGATGTGGTCGACCCACAGACCGAAAGCGAAGCCGAGCGCCGCCGCCAGCCCGGCCGATGCGCCGTGCCAGCGTGGCAAGGCCGGACCCTGCGGCATGAGGCGGCTCAAGCCGGCCCGGGCGCGCGCCGCGAGGAAGTCTGCAGCCGGCGCGTCGGCGCCGATCTGCTGCAACGCGCTGCGCGTGGCCCAGGCGCGGTCGTCGTCGCGCCAGTTCGCAAAGCCGCTGCTTTCATAGGCACGCAGCAGCAGCACGTCGTGCGCGGCACGTTCGTTCATGCGCAGGGCATCTGCGCCGCGGGTCGCAATTGGCAGGCGATCAGGCCGCGGCCCAGCGCGGGCCGGGCTGCCGCACGCCACGCCGGCTGCAGCGGGCACGCCGCGCCGCCCCGAGGCGTCGCGTGCGCTGCGGCCGGCAGGCTGGGCACCACCCGGCCCTGGCAGCGCTCACGAGCGGATGTAGTTCTCGAGGTGGGCGATGGTCATCTCGTGGTCGGCGATGGTGTCGTCAAGGATGTCGCGCACCGAGATCATGCCCAGCACGGTGCTGCCGTCGAGCACCGGCAGGTGGCGGATGTTCTTTTCGCTCATCAGCGCCATGCAGTCGTGCGTGCTGGTGCTGGGGGTCACGTACAGCACGTCGCGCGTCATGATCTCCTTGACCCGCGTGTCCTTGGAGCTACGCCCCTGCAGCGCGATCTTGCGGGTGTAGTCACGCTCCGACAGGATGCCCACCAGCTTGCCCTGGTCCATCACCATCAGCGCGCCGGCCTCGTACTCGGCCAGCAGGTGCAACGCCTGGAACACCGTGTCGTCGGGCCGCGCATGCCACAGCGTGCCCTCGCGACCCGCGAGCAGTTGGGATACGGGTTTCATCGCAGCCTCCGATCGAGAAATCAGGGATTAAGCCTACACGGATAAAGCCTACACAATTGTGCCGCCCGACGCCATGCCGACGAGCACCGTTCAGCAAGGAGGCAGCTCATGAATTCCCCGGCCACCCGCGCTTTCCAAGAAGCGCGCAGCTTCCTTCTACAGCAGCGCGGCCACCACGATGCCGCCGTCGCGGGCTTTCGCTGGCCGGCGCTCACCACCTTCAACTGGGCGCTGGACTGGTTCGACGTGCTCGCGCGCGACAACCACGCCACCGCGCTGTGGGTCGTGAACGAAGACGGCAGCGAGCAGCGCTTGAGCTTCGCCCAGATGGCGCAGGCCTCGAACCGCGCCGCCAACTGGCTGCGCAGCCGCGGCGTCAAGCGCGGCGACCGTATGCTGCTGATGCTGGGCAACGTGGTGCCGCTGTGGGAGATCACGCTGGCGGCGATCAAGCTCGGCGCGGTGGTCAGCCCGGCGACGACGCTGCTGTCGGCCGACGAGTTGCGCGACCGCGTGCAGCGCGGCGACATGCGCCATGTGGTGGCCGACGCCAGCGGCGCCGCGCGCTTCGCCGAGGTCGAAGGCGCTTACACCCGCACCATCGTCGGCGCCAGCCTGGACGGCTGGGCCGACTACGCCCAGGCCGGCGCGGCCGCGGCCGATTTCCAGCCCGACGGCGCCACCCAGGCCGACGACCCGCTGCTGCTGTACTTCACCAGCGGCACCACCGCCAAGCCGAAGATGGTGCTGCACACGCAGCAGAGTTACCCGGTGGGCCACCTGACGACGATGTACTGGCTGGGGCTGAAGCCCGGCGACGTGCACCTGAACATCAGCTCGCCGGGCTGGGGCAAGCATGCGTGGAGCAGCTTCTACGCACCGTGGAACGCCGGCGCCACGATCTTCGTACTCAACCAGGCGCGCTTCGACACCCGGTTCACGCTGGACACCATCGTGCGCTGCGGCGTGACCTCGCTGTGCGCGCCGCCCACGGTGTGGCGGCTGCTGATCCTGGAAGACCTGGCGCAGTGGCCGGTCAAGCTCACCGAGACCATCGGTGCCGGCGAGCCGCTGAACCCCGAAGTGATCGAGCGCGTGCGCCAGGCCTGGGGGCTGACGCTGCGCGACGGCTACGGCCAGACCGAAAGCACCTGCATGGTCGGCAACCCGCCGGGACTGGAAGTGCGCGCCGGCTCGATGGGCCAGCCGATGCCGGGCTACGGCCTGGTGCTGCTGGACCCTGACGACACCGAATGCGACGAAGGCGAACTGGCGGTCAAGCTCGAGCCCGCGCCCACCGGGCTGATGGCCGGCTATGCCGGCGACGCCGACAAGACCGAGGCCGCGCTCGGCGGGCGCTACTACCGCACCAGCGACGTCGCGCGGCGCGACGCCGACGGCTACCTGTGGTACGTCGGCCGCGCCGACGACGTGTTCAAGGCCAGCGACTACCGCATCAGCCCCTTCGAGCTGGAAAGCGCGCTGCTCGAACACCCTGCGGTGGCCGAAGCCGCGGTGGTGCCCAGCCCCGACCCGGTGAAGCTGGCGGTGCCCAAGGCCTACGTCGTGCTCAAGCCGGGGCAGCCGCCGTCGCGCGACACCGCGCTGGACATCCTGCGTTTCCTGCGCGGCAACCTGAGCCCGTTCAAGCGCGTGCGCCGCATCGAGTTCGCCGAACTGCCCAAGACCATCTCCGGCAAGATCCGCCGCGTGCAGCTGCGCCAGGCCGAGGACGCGCGCCATGGGCGCGGCGAGCGCGGGCCGGCCGAGTTCTGGGAGGAGGACTTCCCCGAGCTGCGCTGACACCGTACCGGGCCCGGGCCCGGGCCCGGGCGATGTCGCGGCAGCCCGCTCCACGCCAGGCGTCGCGCATTGCCGACGCCTGCTTCTTTCTGCGCGCCGCCGCGGTGATCGACCCCAGTGCCGCGCTTGGCGCGCTTGAGTGATACTGGCGCGCCCCGGTCATGCCAGGCGCTTGGCCTGACCCGCCCCGCGCGCGAAGCGCACGTTTTCGACGGAGTCCGACGATGTCACTACGGGTCACCTTCGCTCACAGCGTGCGCTACAGCACGCTGGCGCTGTGCACGCTGGCCACGGGGCTGGCGCTGTTCTCGCTGGTGGCGTTCGGCCGCGGCCTGCCGTGGCTGCTGCTGTTCGGCGCGCTGACGCTGCTGGGCGTGCGCGACCTGTTCCAGACCCGCCACGCGATCTTGCGCAACTACCCGATCCTCGGGCACATGCGCTTCCTGCTCGAGTTCATCCGGCCCGAGATCCGCCAGTACTTCATCGAGGGCGACGTCGAGGCCGAGCCGTTCTCGCGCGCGCAGCGCTCGGTGGTGTACCAGCGCGCCAAGGGCGTGCCCGACGTGCAGCCTTTCGGCACCAAGCTGGATGTCGGCGCCAAGGGCTACGAGTGGATCAACCACTCGCTGAACACCACGCTGATCCCGTCGCACGACTTTCGCATCTGGATCGGCGGACGCCCCGACGCACCGGCGGCGGGCGTGTCGCCTTGCACCCAGCCCTACAGCGCCAGCGTGTTCAACATCTCGGCGATGAGCTTCGGCGCGCTGTCGGCCAACGCGATCGAGGCGCTGAACCTGGGCGCCAAGATCGGCGGCTTCGCTCACGACACCGGCGAAGGCGGCATCAGCCACTACCACCGCGAGCACGGCGGCGACTTGATCTGGGAAATCGGCTCGGGCTATTTCGGCTGCCGCAAGCCCGACGGCAGCTTCAACCCCGAGCGCTTCGCCGAGCAAGCGCGCGACCCGCAGATCAAGATGATCGAGATCAAGATCAGCCAGGGCGCCAAGCCGGGCCACGGCGGCATGCTGCCGGGCGCCAAGGTGACGGTGGAGATCGCCGCGGCGCGCGGCATTCCGGTGGGCGTGGACTGCGTGTCGCCGTCGTCGCACAGCGCTTTTTCCACGCCGGTGGAGTTGCTGCAGTTCGTCGCGCGACTGCGCGAGCTGTCGGGCGGCAAGCCCACCGGCTTCAAGCTGTGCATCGGCCACATCTGGGAATGGTTCGGCATCGTCAAGGCGATGCTGGAGACCAACATCACGCCCGACTACATCGTGGTCGACGGCGCCGAGGGCGGCACCGGCGCGGCGCCGGTGGAGTTCGCCGACCACATGGGCGCGCCGGTGCAGGAGGGCCTGAACCTGGTGCACAACACGCTGATCGGCGTCGGCCTGCGCGACCGCGTCAAGCTCGGCGCGGCGGGCAAGGTCATCAACTCCTTCGACCTGGCGCGCATGTTCGCCATCGGCGCCGACTGGTGCAACTCGGGGCGCGGCTTCATGATGGCGCTGGGCTGCATCCAGGCCCAGGTGTGCCACACCGGGCGCTGCCCGACCGGCATCACCACGCAGGATCCGCTGCGCCAGCGCGCGCTGGCGGTGTCGGACAAGGCGCCGCGCGTGGCGCAGTACCACGCCAACACGCTGCACGCGCTGAAGGAGCTGCTGCAGGCCGCCGGCCTGATGCACCCCGACCAGCTCAGCACCTACCACATCGTGCGCCGGCTGGACAGCACGCGCATCCGGCTGCTGTCGGCGGCGATGCCCACCATGCGCTGGGGCGCGATCCTCAACGACCTGGCGCACCAGCACAACGTGTACCGGCTGTACTGGCCGCTGGCCGACGCGCACAACTTCTCGCCGCGCATGCCCAGCGCCGAAGAGCTGGCGGCCAGCCCGGGCATCCGGCCCACGGTGGCGGGCCGCCCGGCGTCGGCCGCGCAGATCGCCGAGGAGCTGACCCACCTGCGCGCGCCGCACCCGGCGCCGGTGAGCCACCTGGTGCCCGAGCAGGCACCGCACCTCGCCGGGCCGGCGCCGACCAGCGCCGACCAGGTGCCGTCGACCTGGACCGAATCGGGCGCCGACCCCACGCCGCCGAGCAGCGCGCACGCCGCCGGGCCACGCTGAGCCCCGACCGCAGCGGCACCGCACGCCAAGCGGCTGCAGGTCGAGTACCTGGTGGGCCTGTCGGCCGGGCAGGTCTACGTGCCGCGGGTCGTGCTCGAAACGCTCAGCGCTGCCAGCGCCGCGCCGAGCTTCGGCGTGTACGACTCCTATCCGGGCCACGGCCTGAGCGCGGCACGGCTGCCGCCGCACTGCCAGCTGCGCTACCTCGAGCTAGGCTTCATCGAGCGCTACGGGTGGCAGGCGCTGCTGCTGGCGCTGGCGCTGGCCGCGCAGAGCCTGCTGATCGCCGCGCTGCTGCTGCAACGGCGCCGCCGCCGCGCCGCCGAGCGGGTGCAGCAGGCGCAGCGCGTGCAGCTGCTGCATGCGCCGCGGCTGGCGGTGGCGGGCGAGCTGACGGCGTCGATCGCGCACGAGATCAACCAGCCGCTGGGCGCCGTCCTCAGCAACGCCGACGCGGCGCCGCGCGGTGACCCTGGAGTTCGACGCGCAGGCGCGCCGCTGCGAGGTGATCGGCGAGCCGGTGCAACTGCAGCAGGTGCTGATCAACCTGCTGCTCAATGCCTTCGATGCGAAGAACCGAGACCGCGCGCAGCGCCGGCGGCGGCAAGCCGCTCGGTGCCGAGCGCGCGCCACGGCGACGGCGGCAGCGCTGCTGCGCCGTGCAGGCCGGGCGTCTACACTGGCCCGCTGCTGGAGGAGCGCCATGAACCACGCCTACATCTGCGACGCGATCCGCACGCCCTTCGGCCGCTATGGCGGCGCACTCAGCAGCGTGCGCACCGACGACCTGGGCGCCATCCCGATCAAGGCGCTGATGCAGCGCAACCCCCAGGTCGACTGGCAGGCGGTGGGCGACGTGCTCTACGGCTGCGCCAACCAGGCCGGCGAGGACAACCGCAACGTCGCGCGCATGGCGGCCTTGCTGGCCGGGCTGCCGATCGAGGTGCCGGGCGCGACCATCAATCGGCTGTGCGGCTCGGGGCTGGACGCGGTGGGCAGCGCGGCGCGCGCGATCCGCTGCGGCGAGGCTGAAGTGATGATCGCCGGCGGCGTGGAAAGCATGAGCCGCGCGCCCTTCGTCATGCCCAAAGCCGAGACCGCATTCGCGCGCGCCAACGCGGTGTACGACACCACCATCGGCTGGCGCTTCGTCAACAAGCTGATGAAGGCGCAGTACGGCATCGACTCGATGCCCGAGACCGCCGAGAACGTGGCCGAGCAGTTCAAGATCGGGCGCGAGGCGCAGGACCGCATGGCGCTGGCCAGTCAGCTCAAGGCCGTGGCCGGGCAGAAGGCCGGCTTCTTCGAGCGCGAGATCTGCTCAGTGACGATCGCGCAGAAGAAGGGCGATCCGATCGTCGTCGCCAAGGACGAACACCCGCGCGAGACCTCGATGGAGGCGCTGGCCAGGCTCAAGGGCGTGGTCAAACCCGAGGGCACGGTGACGGCCGGCAACGCCAGCGGCGTCAACGACGGCGCCTGCGCATTGCTGCTGGCCAGCGAAGCGGCGGCGGCAAAGCACGGCCTGAAGCCGCGCGCGCGCGTGGTCGGCATGGCCACCGCCGGCGTGGCGCCGCGCATCATGGGCTTCGGCCCGGCGCCGGCGGTGCGCAAGGTGCTGGCATTGACCGGCTTGAAGCTCGAGCAGATCGACGTCATCGAGCTCAACGAGGCCTTCGCCGCGCAGGGCCTGGCGGTGCTGCGCGACCTCGGCGTCGCCGACGACGACCCCCGCGTCAACCCCAACGGCGGCGCGATCGCGCTGGGCCACCCGCTGGGCGCCAGCGGCGCGCGGCTGGCCACCACCGGGGTCAACCAGTTGGAGGTGAGCGGCGGCCGCTACGCGCTGTGCACGATGTGCATCGGCGTGGGGCAGGGCATCGCGCTGGTGATCGAGCGCGTGTAGGCGATGCGCCGAACCGCCCTGCTCTGCTGCGCTGCCGGCTTGGCCCTGCTCGCCGCCTGCGGCAAGGAGCCACCGAAGCTGCCCCCGCCACCGCTGGAGGTCAGCCTGGTCACCATCGCGCCGCGCGACATCGACATCTCGCGCGAGTACGTGGCGCAGACGCAGAGCTCGCAGGCCGTGAACATCCAGGCGCGCGTGTCGGGCTGGCTCGACAAGCGCGTCTACACCGAAGGCTCGGTGGTCAAGGCCGGGCAGGTGCTGTTCCGCATGGACCCCAAACCCTTCCAGGCGCAGCTCGACGCGGCCAAGGCCGCGCTGCAGCGCAACCAGGCGGCGATGACGGTGGCCAAGGCCAACCTCGATCGGGTCAAACCGCTGGCGGCGAAGAACGCGCTGTCGCAGAAGGACCTGGACGACGCCACCGGGCAGTACGAACAGGCGGCCGCCGCGGTGGAGCAGTCGAAGGCGCAGGTCACCTCGGCGCAGCTGGACCTGAGCTACACCGTGATCAGCTCGCCGGTGGCCGGCGTCAGCAGCTACGCGGCGGTGGCCGACGGCACCTACCTGAACCCGCAGAACGCGCAGCTGACCACCGTCTCGGTGCTGAGCCCGATGTGGGTCAACTTCAGCCTGTCGGAGAACGAATTCCTGCGCATCCAGAACGACATCCGCGACGGCCGGCTGAAGCTGCCGCCCGACATGAAGATGACGGTCGAGATCGTGCAGCCGGACAACAGCATCTTCCCCTTCACCGGCAAGATCACCTTCGCCGACCCGTCCTACAACCCGCAGACCGGCACCTTCCTGATCCGCGCCACGGTCGACAACCCCAAGGGCGTGCTGCGCCCGAACCAGTACGTGCGCGCGCGGCTCAAGGGGGCGCTGCGGCCCAACGCGATCCTGGTGCCGCAGCGCGCGGTGCAGCAAGGCGCCAAGGGCCACTTCGCCTGGGTGGTGAACGCCGAAGGCAAGGCCGAACAGCGCCCGCTGGTGCTGGGCGACTGGCACGGCGACAGCTGGTTCGTCAACGAAGGGCTGCAGGCCGGCGACCGGCTGGTGGTCGACGGCGGCCAGCGCCTCGCCGCCGGGGCGGCGGTGGTCGTGATGCAGCTCGACGGCAAGCCCACCGCGGCCGCGGCCTCTGCATCGGCCTCCGCAGCGGCGCCAGCCAGCGCGCCCCGCTAGACGCAGCCGGGCGCGCGCATGTTCTCCCGCTTCTTCATCGAGCGGCCGATCTTCGCGGCGGTGGTCGCGCTGCTGCTGTGCCTGGCCGGGCTGGTGGCGATGACCGCGCTGCCGGTGCAGCAGTACCCGGCGATCACGCCGGTGCAGGTGACGGTGCAGGCCACCTACCCCGGCGCCGACAGCAAGACGCTGGCCGACAGCGTGGCCGCGCCGATCGAGGCGCAGATCAACGGCGTGGACAACATGCTTTACATGAGCAGCACCAGCTCGGCCAACGGCCAGCTGGTGCTGACCGTGTACTTCGCGCTCGCCACCGACCCCGACATCGCCCAGGTGCAGGTGCAAAACCGCGTCAACCTGGCGCTGCCCGCGTTGCCCGAAGCGGTGCAGCAGCAGGGCGTGTCGGTGCAGAAGAAGAGCTCGTCGATCATGATGCTGGTGGCCGTCACCAGCAAGGGCGGGCGCTACAGCGCCGACTACGTCGCCAACTACGCCAACGTCTACGTGCTCGATGCGCTCAAGCGCGTGCCCGGCGCCGGCCAGGCGCAGATCATGGGCGTGCCCGACCAGGCGATGCGCATCTGGATGAACCCGGACCGCATGGCGTCGCTGGGCATCACCACCAGCGACATCGCCAACGCGGTGAACCAGCAGAATGCCCTCTTCGGCGCCGGCCAGATCGGCCAGGACCCGAGCCCCGGCAACGTGCAGCTGACCTTCCCGGTGGTCACGCAAAGCCAGTTCGCCGACCCGCGCCAGTACGAACGCATCATCCTGCGCGCCAACCCCGACGGCAGCGCCATCGTGCGCCTGGGCGACGTGGCGCGCGCCGAGGTGGGGCTGCGCCAGTACATCGTCGACAGCCAGCTCAACCGCGAGCCGGCGACGCTGATCGCCATCTACCAGCAGCCCGGCGCCAACGGGCTGGTGGTGAGCAACGCGGTGCGCAAGACGCTGGACGAGATGCGCTCGCGCTTCCCCGAGGGGCTGGCCACGACCATCGCGCTGGACACCAACGACTTCGTGCGCCTGTCGATCGAAGAGGTGATCCACACGCTGCTCGAAGCGCTGGTGCTGGTGGTGCTGGTGGTGTACCTGTTCCTGCAAAGCCTGCGCACCACGCTGATCTGCGCGGTGGCGATCATCGTGGCGCTGGTCAGCACCTTCGCCGGCATGCTCGCTTTAGGCTTCTCGATCAACCTGCTCACACTCTTCGGGCTGATCCTGGCGATCGGCATGGTCGTCGACGACGCCATCGTGGTGTGCGAGAACGTCGAGCGCAACATGGCGCAGCACCACCTGTCGCCCAAGGACGCGACGATCCGCTCGATGAACGAGATCGGCAGCTCGCTGGTCGCGGTGGTGCTGGTGATGGCCTCGGTGTTCGTGCCGGCGGCCTTCCTGCCCGGCACCACCGGGCAGCTGTACAAGCAGTTCGCGATCACGATCGTGGTGTCGGTGATCATCAGCGGCATCGTCGCGCTGACGCTCACGCCGGCGATGTGCGCGCTGCTGCTCAAGCACAACCCGCCGCCGACGCGCGGCTTCTTCGCCTGGTTCAACCGCCAGGTCGATAGCGTGACGCGCGGCTTCGGCCACGCGGTGGAATTCGTCATCAAGCGCATGGTCGTCGCCTTCGTGCTGCTGGGCGTGTTCCTCTACGCGATCTGGCATTTGTTCGTCACCCTGCCGAGCAGCTTCGTGCCGCAGGAGGACCAGGGCTACGCGATGGTCGCGATCGTCATGCCGCAGGCGGCGAGCCTCGAGCGCACGCAGGAAGTGGCCTCGCGCGCCGACGCCATCCTGGCCAAGATCCCGGGCGTGGCGACGCGCTCGGTGGTCACCGGCTACAGCCTGATCGACGCCGGCTTCAAGACCAACGCGGCGACCATCTTCATCACCTTCAGCGACTTCAAGCAGCGCTACCAGGACATCGCCACCGCCAAGCAGCAGAACGCGCGCGCGATCCTGACCGCCTTCTACGACCAGGCCAAGCACATCCAGGAAGCGGTGGTGCTGCCGATCGCGCCGCCGGCGATCCCCGGCATCGGCACCACCGGCGGCTTCGAGTTCTGGATCCAGGACACCGCCGCCGGCTCGCCTGTGGAGCTGGGCAACCAGGTGCAGGCCCTCCTGGCCAAGGCGCGGCAGCGGCCCGAGCTGGCCGGCCTGAACACCACCTTCAACGCCAACAGCCAGCAGCTGCGCGCCGACGTCGACCGCGAGAAGGCGATGCTGCTGCAAGTGCCGGTGCAGGACGTGTACAGCGCGATCCAGGCGCAGTTCGGCTCGTTGACCGCCAGCCAGTTCAGCCAGTACAGCCGCGTGTGGTGGGTGATCGTGCAGTCGGACGCGCCGTTCCGCCAGACGCCCGGCGACCTGACGCGCCTGTACACGCGCTCCAACCAAGGCAAGATGGTGCCGCTGTCGGCCGTGGTCAGCACCGAGTGGACCGCGGGGCCCGACCTGCTGCCGCACTTCAACGGCTTCCCGGCGGCCAAGATCATCGGCAACGCCGCGGCCGGCTACAGCTCGGGGCAGGCGATCCGCGTGATGGAGGAGCTGGCGCGCGAGCTGCCGGGCCAATACACCTTCGCCTGGTCGGGGCTGGCCTTCGAGGAGAAGCAGTCGGGTGGCACTTCGGCGCTGGCCTTCGTCTTCGGCCTGATCATCGTCTTCCTGGTGCTGGCGGCGCAGTACGAAAGCTGGACCCTGCCCGGTGCGGTGATGACCGCGATCCCCTTCGGCGTGCTCGGCGCGCTGCTGATGAACCACATCCGCGGGCTGGAGAACGACGTGTACTTCCAGATCGGCCTGCTGGTGCTGATCGGGCTGGGCGCGAAGAACGCGGTGCTGCGCGTCAGCGCGGCGGTGGACTTCCGCCAGCAGGGCTACAGCATCATGGACGCGACAAGGCTGGCCGGCGAGCAGCGCTTGAGGCCGATCATCATGACCTCGCTCGCCTTCGCGGTGGGTTGCCTGCCGCTGGCGATCGCGGTGGGTGCCGGCGCGAATGCGCGGCATTCGATCGGCACCGGCATCATCGGCGGCATGATCGGCGAGACCACGCTGGCGATGCTGTACGTGCCGCTGTTCTTCTACCTCTTCGACCGGCTGGGCGAGCGCAAGGCGGCGCGGCGCACAGCCCCGAAGGCGGAGTCATCGGCCGTCGCGCCCGTCGCGCCCGTCGCGCCCGTCGCGCCGCCGGCCGACGGGCATTGAGTGGCGCCGATGCAGCCCCGACCCGCGCCTTGCCGATATGCATCTGATATGCATAATGACGCATGCCCTTCGGGTTCGATCCGAACAAGGCGCGTGCGAACCTGCGCAAGCACGGCATCAGTTTTGCGCACGCCGAGCAGGCGTTGCGCGATCCGATGGCTCTCAGCATCGAAGACCCCGATGTGCAGGACGAACGGCGCATCGTCACCCTGGGTGCCGATGCGCTGGGGCGGGTGCTGGTGGTCATCCACACCCAGCGCGGGGAGCGGACGCGCCTGATTTCCGCTCGCAAGGCCAGTCGTGGCGAGGCAGACCGATACCATGCGTGACGAATACGACTTCAGCAAGGCCAAGCGCGGAGCGGTGATTCCTTCTCCGGGCAAGACCCGCATCACCATCATGCTCGACGACGACGTGATCGAGCATTTCCGCGCTCAGGCGGAGGCCGAAGGCGTCGGTTACCAGACCCTGATCAATGCCTTGCTGCGCAAGGCCGCCGTGGGGGCGCGCAAGTCCAGCCCGGAGCACAAGCCATTGACGGTGGCCACGCTGCGCCGCGTGCTGCGCGAGGAACTGCAGGGCTCGTGATCCCATGACGTCTGCTGGCCGGTGCCTGGCGCGGTCTTGACGATGAGCCGCCTCTACTTCAGCGCTCTTGCCACGGTGCTGCTCGCCGGCTGCACCCTCGGCCCCGACTACAAACGCCCCGAGATCACCGCGCCGGCCGCCTTCCAGTTCGAGCCGAAGGACGTGGCGCAGACCGCCGACACGCTGTGGTGGCAGCAGTTCCAGGACCCGGTGCTGAACCAGCTGATCGACGAGGCGCTGCGCCACAACACCAACATCCAGATCGCCGCGGCCAACGTCGAGCAGGCGGCAGCCTTCCTGACGCAGACACGCTCGCAGCTGTTCCCCGCCGTGGGTTATGGCGCCGGCGCACAGCGCGAACGCGCGCGCGAGCCGGCCTTTGCGGCGCAGATCCCGAACTACCCGAACCCGTCGTCGGCTTATCAGGCGGCGCTGCAGGCGAGCTGGGAGATCGACCTGTGGGGCCGCATCCGGCGCCAGTCCGAGGCCGCCTACGCCAACGTGCTGGCCAGCGACGAGGCGCGGCGCGGCGTGATCCTGAGCCTGGTGGCGCAGGTCGCCAGCAGCTACCTGCAGCTGCGCGGGCTGGACGCGCAGCTGGCGGTGGCGCACAAGACGCTGGCCACCTACAAGGAATCGGTGGAGCTGTTCACGCTGCAGTTCCAGTACGGCCAGGTGTCGATGATGAACGTGGCGCAGGCGCAGTCGCAGTACGAGACCGCCGCTGCGCAGATCCCGCTGATCGAATCGCAGATCGCGCAGACGCAAAGCTCGCTGGCGGTGCTGGTGGGCCGCGACCCGGGGCCGATCGTGCGCGGCAAGTCGGTCGACGAGCTGCAGCTGCCGCTGGTGCCGGCGGGTGTGCCGTCGGAACTGCTGGAACGCCGGCCCGACCTGCTGCAGGCCGAACAGCAGCTGATCGCCGCCAACGCGCAGATCGGCGCCGCCAAGGCGCTGTACTTCCCGACGATCTCGCTCACCGGCGCCTTCGGCAGCGCCAGCGCCGACCTGTCCAAGCTGTTCAGCGGCCCGGCCAAGGTGTGGAGCTACGCCGGCACGCTGGCCGGGCCGATCTTCAGCTTCGGCGCGGTCAGCGGCCAGGTGGCGCAGGCCGAAGCCGCACAACAGGCTGCGCTGCTGAACTACCAGCTGGCGATCCGCAACGCCTTTGCCGATGTCGACAACGCGCTGGTCGCCAACAGCAAGCTGCGCGAACAGCTCGACGCGCAGGCCAAGCTGGTGGCGGCGCTGCAGCAGTACAGCGACTTGGCCAGGCTGCAATACGACGGCGGCTACGCGCCGTACTCGACCGTGTTGCAGGCCGAGCAGGCACTGTTCCCGGCCGAGCTGAACCTGGCGTCGGTCCGCGCGCAGCTGTTCGCCTCGGCGGTGAACCTCTACAAGGCGATGGGCGGCGGCTGGGTGGCCAGCGCCGACCAGCTGACCGGCAGCACCCCGGCCGCGCCGCCGGCCAGCGCGCTGCCGCCGCCGTTGTTCTGATGTCGGGATGCGCGCGCGAATGACGATGCCGCGTTGGCTCCCGGTGCGCTGCGCTTGTCCGCGCTGAAGAAGGTTTGCGTGCGGCCGCTTCGCGTCGGCAGCCGGTGCGCTGCCGACGGCAGGGTTCGATCGCGAAGCCGCGTCAGCCGGGCGCAGCCAGGCCCGATCGGTTCGCGCCTTCACCCCGCCGCGCCTCGGCCACCTGCCACGCCAGCGCATCGCCGAGTTCGGCGGTCCGGCGCACCGCCGTCGCGGCGGTGGCGTCGAAGCCCTGCGCCGCCAGCCACTGCGCGTTGTAGTAGCTGTGCGCGTAGCGCTCGCCGCCGTCGCACAGGATCGCGACGATCGAGCCTTGTTCGCCGGCGTCGTGCATGCGCCGCGCCAGATGCAGCGCGCCGATCAGGTTGGTGCCGGTGGAGCCGCCGCAGCGCCGGGCGAGCACCGTCTCCAGGTAGTGGATCGCGCCCAGCGAGGCCGCGTCGGGCACGCGCAGCATCGCGTCGATCACGCCCGGCACGAACGAGCGCTCGACGCGCGGGCGGCCGATGCCCTCGATCAGCGAGCTGGCGTCCAGCCGCAGGCCGTGGTTGCCGCTGGCGTAGGCGTCGAAGAACACCGAGTTCTCGGGGTCGGTCGCGCACACGCGGCTGGGGTGGCCGCGGTAGCGGATGAAGCGCCCGATGGTGGCGGTGGTGCCGCCGGTGCCGCAGCCGCAGACGATCCACGCCGGCAGCGGGTGCGGCTCGCGCGCCATCTGCGCGTAGATCGATTCGGCGATGTTGTTGTTGCTGCGCCAGTCGGTGGCGCGCTCGGCGTAGGTGAACTGGTCCATGTAGTGGCCGCCGCACTCGCGCGCCAGCCGCTCGGATTCGCCGTAGACCTGGTCGCCGCGCTGCACCAGATGGCAGCGCCCGCCGTAGAACTCGATCGCCGCGATCTTGTCCGGCGAGGTGCTGCGCGGCATCACCGCGACGAAGCGCAGCCCCAGCAGCCGCGCGAAGTAGGCCTCGGACACCGCGGTCGAGCCCGACGAGGCTTCGACCACGGTGCTGCCTTCATGGAGCCAGCCGTTGCACAGCGCGTACAGGAACAAAGAGCGCGCGAGCCGGTGCTTCAGGCTGCCGGTGGGGTGGCTGGACTCGTCCTTCAGGTACAGGTGGACCTGCGGGTACGCCGGCAGCGGCAGTGGGATCAGGTGGGTGTCGGCCGAGCGGTTGAAGTCGGCCTCGATGCGGTGGATCGCCTGGGCTTGCCAGCTTCTGTGCTTCATCGCCGCGGCCTCGTTTGGCTGCCAGGATCGGCGCATCGTAGTGCAGCCAGGTACAGCCCGCGCGCAATTCGGCGCATGAGACACGTTCACGATCGAGCGCGGGGCAAGTGACGGCCGCTTTGCGCCCGGGGCGCTGTGCACCGCTCCCCCGAGCCCCCTGCGAGAGGGGGCTCGGGTTCGTTGGACAAGTCGACCTGGCGGCCGACGCACGGGCGTACCCGGCATTCGCCAGGCCGGCTCTGGGGGCCTGCGCCGGCCGCATGGCCGGAGGCGACGGCCATGCTGGAGCCCCCTCTTGGAGGGGGCGCGGGGGAGCCGCCTCCACGCGCCTCGGCGCAACGCGGCCTGCGGCCGCTTTGCGCCCAGTTGCGACAGCGACGAGAGGATGCGCCCGGTGGCGAGATAACCTTGGTGCGGGAAGTTCACGCTGTCCAAGCGGTCCACGCGTGCCGACAACTGCAGCGCGCCGAGCCGCTGCACCTGCGAGGTCGGGAACAGCAGGTCGCCGCTTTGAAAGCGAAAGGTGCGCTGGCCCAGCTGCGCGCCCAGGCGCAGCTCGCCGTATTCGATGAGGTTGGCGCCGAGGTCCAGGTTCGCGCTCCAGGTGGTGTCCTGGTAGCGTGCGATCTGGACCGTGTCCAGGAACAGATACCACGGCGTGATCGAGACCTGCAGCTTCGGCGCCACGAACAGGTACTGGCGTTCGCCCAGCGGCTGGTAGAACTCGGAGGCCAGCAGCACGTCGGTGCCCAGCACCAGGTCGTTGCGCCACTGCGCGCCCCACTTGTTCACCCACTTGCGGCGGTGCGAGGCGTACAGGTCGAACGCCGCCTGCTTGCCCAGGTTGGCCTCCATGCCCAGGCCGAAGCGCAGGTAGTCGCTGGCGGGCTTTTCCTTCACCAGCACGATCAGCGTGCGCTTGCCGTCGATCTCGTCGACGGCGTAGTTCACGGTCTCGAAGTCGCCGTGGCTGTAGATGCGGCGCAGGTCGAGGTCGATGGTGTCGCGGTCGAGCACATCGCCGACGCCGGTGGCCATCGACTGCAACACCACCTCGTCCGACACGCGGCGCGTGCCTTCGACCTTGATGGCCTCGACCACGATCGGTGCACTCGCGCTGGGCGCCGCCTGGCGGCGGCGCAGCTCGGCGTAGGCCTGCGGCGGCAGCGACAGCCGGCGCAGCCTGTCGGCCACCGCGCGCGCCGCCTGCTCGCCGGTCGGCACCGCCTTGGGCAGATCGTCGAACTGCGCGGACGAAAAACCGCCGAGCTCGGGCACGATCAGGATGTCCTGCGGCTGCAGTTCCTTCAGCGAGCGGCCCACGTTTTACTCGGTCAGGATGTTGATCATCTGCAGCGACACGCTCAGCACCGAGGTGACCTCCTCGGGCTTGAGCAGCGGCGTGCCCAGGTTGACGGCGATGATGATGTCAGCGCCCATGGCGCGCGCCACGTCCACCGGCAGGTTGCGCACCAGCCCGCCGTCGACCAGCTGGCGCTTGCCGATCGTCACCGGCGCCACCGCGCCGGGCACCGACATCGACGCGCGGATCGCACGCACCACGCTGCCTTCCTTCAGCACCACCATCTCGCCGGTGCCGATGTCGGTGGCAATGGCGCGAAAGGGGATCGGCAGCTCGTCGAAGCTGCGCACGTTGGCGATCTGCACCAGCTGACGCAGTTCGCCTTCGAGCGCGATGCCGGTGACCAGGCCTTTTGGCAACTGCACGCCGTCGGCGCCGATGCCGAGCTCGGGGATCAGGTACGGCGTCAGATCGTCGGTCTTTTGGCGCAGGCTCTTGTCGGCGCGCGGCGCGTTGTCGGTGAACAGCTTTGCCGTGGTGATCTGGGCGATCGCCTGTTCCATCTCGGCCACGCTCATGCCGGTGGCGTAGGCCGCGCCGACGATCGAGCCCATGCTGGTGCCGACGACCAGGTCCACCGGTACGCGCAGGTCCTCCAGCACCTTGAGCACGCCGATGTGCGCCGCGCCGCGCGCGCCGCCGCCGGACAACACCAGGCCGACTCTGGGGCGCGAGGGCATGGCGGCAGCGAATGCGGTTTCGGCCGATGGCGGCTGTGCGCTGACGCCGGTGGCCAGCAGGGCCAGGAAGGCCAGGAGGGCTGCCAGAAAGCTGCCGTGCCGTGGGCGCAAGGTCATGGAGTTCGGCATGAAATGGCGCTCAGGGCGGCGCCATGGCGCGCAAAGGGGCGCAAAGGGGCGCAAAGGGGCGCAAAGGGGCGCAAAGGGGCGCAAAGGGGCGCGCAAAGTCTATGCGAGTGGCATTTCCGCCGCCACCGGCGCGCGGCCAAGCCGGGGCAGTTCCGGCCTCATGCCGCAACCTGCACCCGCCGCGCCGTGGTTGCGGCGGGCGCTCATCCGGCCACACGGCCCGCGCGCCGGCGCTCGGCCGCCCGGTCCGACAGGCGGATGTCCAGGTCGAAGCCCAAGGGCTGCGGCGCCGCACCGGCCAAGCCGGCATGGATGCTGGCCGCGATGGCCAGCAGTGCAGCGCTGACGCTGGCCTTCAGTGGCACCATGCCTTCAGCTGCGGTTTGCCGGCGATGTCCACTTCGAGGCGCGCTTTCACGCCCTGCGGCACGCTGCCATCGCTGCAACCGGGCTCGCTGACGGCGTAGGTCACGTTGCCGTTGTGGAAGCGCCAGCTGCGGTGAAAGCACACGCCGGTGCCTTCACCGTCGGCCGCCTTGCCCGCGAGTTCCATGGCCGGTGGGTCGGGTGGCGCGTGGGGTTTGTTCCAGGAGCGGTAGCGCGAGCCCCCTTCACCCGCTGCGTCGATGACGATGCGGTACTTGTCGGTGTCGCAGCTGAGCAGCGCAGCCCGCGCAGCCGCAGGGCCGCCGGACGCCGCCGCGGGCCCGGGCAGATTGATCGCGTTCACGCGAAACGCATTGCCGTTCGGGTTGGCCCACACCTCGCCGTTGCCGAACATCACGCCATTGGCGTTGCAGAACAGCCCGCCCGGCTGCTGCCCGATGACGGCCCTGTGCAGCACCGGCCACAGATGCGCGGCGAAGGGCTCGGTGAAGCGGGACTGCCAGGCGGCGGGGCTGGCGACCGTGGCCCGGCTGTCTTGCGAGCTCAGCGCCAGCGGGAAATCCAGCAGAGCAGCCAGCGCCTGCGCGTTGCGGCTTTGCACCGCTTCGCGCAAAGCGTTGTCGAAGTGCAGGAAGTTCGCCTGGCTGCGCTCGCCCAGCACGGCCAGGTCGCAGCCGCCGCCCAGCCGCGTCTGGGCCGCGGCCGGCACGGCGATGCCGCGGTTGTCGTCGCCGCCTTGGTTGACGGGGTTGTCGTCGTGGTGATGGTGGTGCTGGCCGCCCTCCGAGACCAGCGCCCCGAGGATCACTGCAGCGCCAAGGCCTGCAGCGACGTCGCGCCCCGAGTCGTGGCCGTGGCGCGAGCTGCCGTAGGTGAACATCGCGCGGCAGCCGTTGTCGACCCAGATGCCGCGCTGGTCGTAACCCCAGTCGCGTCCTTGCTTGCAGCTTCCACCGCCATGAGACAGCTGCTGCGCCAGCTGCACGTTGTTGCCGGTGTCCGCGCGGCAGACCTGGTAGCGGTAGTTCAAGCTGCTGCATTCCAGCTCGCCCGCTCGTGCCTGTGCCGCCGTCAGCACGACAGCCATGCTTGCCATCGCTGCGCAGGTCATTCGCATCGCTTGTCCACCCCCTCGAAAAAGTGTAGCCAAGCCCGCGGCATGTCGGAGCGACGTCTTGCGGCCGGTCGAGGGCCAGGGCCGCCCTCGCAAGAGCGGCAAGGCTATGCGCCGCGCCTATGATCGGCGCCGCTTCGGCTGGTGCGCTGCCGGCCGGCCCCAAACGCAACCACAGCTTGCCCTGCCGCATGCACCACGTCTTCGACGCCGCGATCGCGCTCGACCCGACCAGCGCCAACACCTTCACCGGCGCCACCCACCCGGCCTACGCCAACATGGTGGGGCCCTTCGGCGGCACCACCTGCGCGGTGCTTCTCAACGCGGCGCTACGGCATCCGCAGCGCCAGGGCGACCCGGTGGCGTTGACGGTGAACTACGCCGCCGCGCTGGCCGACGGTGCCTTCACGATCGAGGCGCATCCGGTACGCACCAACCGTTCGACCCAGCACTGGAGCGTGTCGCTGGCGCAGGACGGCGCGGTGTGCGCCACCGCCAGCGCGGTGTTCGCGCTACGGCGCCCGACCTGGTCGACTACCGAATTGGCGCCGCCGCAGGCCATGCCGGCCGCGGCGAGCCTCGCGCGAGCGCCGCTTCACGGCCGCCCGCCGTGGGTCGGCTGCTACGACATGCGCTTCGACGAGGGCGCCATGCCCGAACGCTTCGACGCGCAGGAGCAGGCGCATTCGCGCAGCCGGCTGTGGGTGCGCGACGAGCCGCCGCGGCCGCTGGACTTCGCGTCGCTGGCGGCGCTGTGCGACGTGTTCTTCCCGCGCATCTTCATCCGCCGCCGCCGCTTCACGCCGATCGGCACGGTGTCGCTGAACGCCTACTTCCACGCCGACGCGGCGCTGCTGGCCGCGCAAGGCGATCGGCATGTGCTGGGCTGCGCCCGCGGCGTCGCGTTTCGCGACGGCTACTTCGAGCAAGCCGCCGAGGTCTGGAGCGACCGCGGCGCGCTGCTGGCCAGCACGCAGCAGCTGGTGTACTTCAAGGAATAGCGGCGCCGCGGCCCAGCCGCTGGCGGCCGCGGCGGTCAGGCCTGCAGCGCGCCCGGGCGCGGGCCACGCTCGCCGCGCCCGGTGGCCGAGTAGGCGGCGCCGGCGGCCGTGGCCGGCAGCAGCAGGTCCAGCGCGCGGCCCAGCGCGGCGGCGCGGCGCGCCACGGCCTCGCGCTGTGCTGCGATCTGGCCGGCGCTGCGCGCGGCGCGCTGGCGCAGCGGCGCCGGCAGCGGGGCGCCAGCGGCGAGCACGGCGCGGCGCAGCGCAGCCAGCGCGCGTTGCAGCGCGGCGGCTTCGCTGGCCACGGCGCCGGCGTCTTGCACGCGCAGCGCTTCGCCCAGCGCTTGCAGCCGCGCATCGAGTTGCTGCAGCGCGGTGTGGCGATCGGCGTCGGTGGGCATGTGCTTGGCTCCTTCAGTGCCGCGCCTTGGGCAGCAGCTCTTGCGCATTGGCGATCAACTTGTCGGCGATGACCTCGGCGTTGACCTGGAAGCGGCCGTCACGGATGGCCTGGGCGATGCGCTCGACCTTGGCCTGGTCGAACTCGGCGCGGCCGTGCTCGTCGGCCAGCGCCACCTGGCTGGACAGTTGCACCGTGGCGCTGGGCTGGACCGCCGGCACCGGCTCGCCGGCCGTCTTGCGTTCGGCAACCGGCGCCGTGGCGGCGGGCTGGTGGTCGATGGGCGTGATCTTCATGCTGAACTCCTTGAGTGCCGCACCGCGGACCGCAGCGCCGGCACCTGAAGGCGGGTTGCGGCTGGCGCGCGGCCGGTGCTGAACCGGGCATGTGCGGGATATCGGACGCACCGCGCGCCGACTTGAGCCCTGATCGCACGAATTCTGGCAGCGCACCCGCGCAGCGCGGGGTGCCCGGCGTCGCGGCGGCGCTGCGCCCGCCGCCGCCCGCGCCATCGCGGCCGCGGTTCAAAGCGCCACCTCGACCCGGCCGCGGCCGACCGGCAGCCCGCTGAGCACGCGGCCGTTGTCGGTGCGCACACGCACCGGCCGGCCCTCGATGCCCGGGCCCATCGCCTGCGCACGCCCACTCACGCTGAAGCCCTTGCCGTGCGCCACCAGCTGCACCGTGTCGCCGGCGGCAAACCACTGGCGCTGGCGCAGATCGCTGGCGCGCAGCGCTGCGCCGGCCGGCAGCGCGCGTGCCAGCTCGCGCCCGACCAGACGCGACGCGTCGGCCAGCGGCGGCGCGGCGGCGGCGGCCCAATCGACCTCGGCCTGCCGCAGTTGGCCCGATTGCAGCACCTGGCCGGCGGCCAGCGGCGTGTTCAGCACCCAAGCCGGCGCGAACACCTTTACCGTCACCGGCAGGTACACGTTCCACGGTGTCGGGCCTTCGACACAACGCAGCCCGATGCGGCTGCGGCCCCAGGCGCGCACGCCCGGCGGCAGATACGGCTCGATGCGCTCGCACGGTGCCAGCCGCAGCCTCGGGTTCAGCCGGCCGGGCTCGACCTGCACCCGCAGTTGCGGCAGCCCCAGCGCGCTGCCCACCTGCTGGCCGACCTGCTCGCCAAGCTCGCGGATGCGCGACCAGGTGGCTTCGTCCAGACCGCCGGCCGCGGCGTCGCCAGCGACGGCCTGCGCCTGCGCGGCGCCGCTCGCCGCCAGCCACAGCGCGGCGCGCAATGCGCGTGCGGCGCGGCGCGTTGGGCGGGCTGGGGCGGACAGGCTCACGCGGCCAATGTAGGGCCGCGGTGCGCGCCGCAGCGCGGCGAACTGGGCGGCCTTCGCCGCGTTGTTCGAACCCATGGCGGGTGCGGGCGCTGCCCAGAATGCGGCCGCATGAAGGTGCCCTCGATGCCGCCACGATCATGCAGCGCCTGAGCGACGGCTTGAACTTCCAGGCGCAGGCGCTGGCGTTGCGCTCCGAACGCCAGCGGCTGCTGGCCAGCAACATCGCCAACGCCGATACCCCTGGCTACGTTGCGCGCGATCTGGACTTCGCGGCGGCGCTGCGCGAGGCCACCGGCGCGGCCGGCGGCAGTGGGCTCGGCACGGCCACCGCCGCGCGCGCAGCGCTCGGTACCGCGCTGCGCTCGCTGCGCGCCGGGTTGCCGGCGCTGGCGGATCAAGGCGCCGGGCTGGCCGAAGCCCACCTGCGCTACGCCGCGCCGGCGCAGAGCAACCTGGACGGCAACTCGGTCGACATGGACCGCGAGCGCGCATCCTTCGCCGACAACAGCGTGAAGTACGAGGCCACGCTGCGTTTCATCAACGGCCAGGTGCGCACGATGCTCGACGCGATGAAGCCGCACAACCAGGGTTGATCGTCAGGCGCAAGGAGGCCAGCTCATGAGCATGTTCCGGATCTTCGATGTCAGCGCCAGTGCGGTCAGCGCGCAAAGCCAGCGGCTCAACGTGGTGGCGTCCAACCTGGCCAACGCCGACACCGTAGCCGGCCCCGACGGCAAGGCCTACAAGGCGCGGCAGGTGGTGTTCCAGACCGAGCTGATGGGTGCGGCCAGCGCCGCCGGCGTGCGCGTGGCCGCGGTCGGCGAGGACAACACCCCAGGGCGGCGCGTGCACGATCCCAAGCACCCCGGCGCCGACGCCGACGGTTACGTCACCTACAGCAACGTCAATACGGTGGAAGAGATGGTCAACATGATCTCGGCGTCGCGCTCGGTGCAGAACAACCTGGAGGTGATGAACACCGCCAAGACGCTGCTGCAAAAGACGCTGCAGCTGGGCAACTGAACAGGGGCGCCTGATGAGCAGCATCGCCGCGCTGGCCGAGCGCATGAACGCCGCCGCCACCGGCACCGCGGCGACGAAGAACGACGCCGGCTCGCAGGACCGCTTTCTGAAGCTGCTGGTCGCGCAGATGCAGAACCAGGACCCGATGAACCCGCTGGACAACGCCCAGGTCACCAGCCAGATGGCGCAGATCAACACCGTCAGCGGCATCGAAAAACTCAACACCACGGTGGCGGGGCTGAACGGCCAGCTGGTGCAGTTGCAGGCGCTGCAGGGCGCGACACTGGTCGGGCGCGACGTCACCGTGATCGGCAACCGCTTGTCGGTGGCCGAGGGCGTAGGCGTCGGCGGCTTCGAGCTGACCGCCGCGGCCGACCAGGTGAAGGTGGAGATCGTCAACGCCGCCGGCCATGTGGTCGGCAGCGTGCCGCTGGGGGCCTCGAGCGCCGGGCGCCACGCCTTCGCGTGGCCGGCCGGCAACGCCAGCGACGCCGACGGCTACCGCTTCCGCGTCAGCGCCACCGCCGGCAGCGCCAGCGTGCTGGGCGAGACGCTGATGCGCGACCGCGTCGACGCCGTCAGCCACAGCGGCAACAACGTCAACCTCGAGCTGCGCCATTCCGGCGCGGTGGCCTACGACACCGTCAAGGCGTTCAACTGAAGCGGCTTGACGCCGCTGTCACCACGAAGGCAACCCCATGAGCTTCCAGCAAGGCCTGTCCGGACTCAACGCCTCGAGCAAGAACCTCGAGGTCATCGGCAACAACATCGCCAACGCCAACACCTACGGCTCCAAGGTCGCGCGCGCCGAGTTCGCCGCCGTGTACGCCACCTCGCTCAACGGCGCGGGCACCAACCTGGTGGGCATCGGCACCGCGCTGCAAACGGTGGCGCAGCAGTTCACCCAGGGCAACGTGTCGACCACCGGCAACCCGCTGGACCTGGCGGTCAACGGCCCCGGCTTCTTCCAGGTGACCGATGGCGCGAGCCCGGTGACCTACACCCGCAACGGCCAGTTCAAGCTCGACCGCGACGGCTTCCTGGTGAACAACGCGCAGGACAAGCTGCTGGGCTACGCCGCCGACAGCGCCGGCGTGATCCAGCCCGGGCGCGCGGTGCCGCTGCAGCTGCCCACCAGCGGCATCGAACCGAGCGCGACCACGCGTGCGGCGATGGAAGTCAACTTCGATGCGCGAAAGGCGGTGGTGCCGCCGAGCTCGCCGCCGATCGACTATGCCGATGCCAGCACCTACAACAACGCCACGTCGATGACGGTGTACGACGCCAAGGGTCAGGATGTGGCGTTGAACTTCTATTTCCAGAAGACGGGCACCGACACCTGGGACATCTATGCCACTGCCAATGGCAGTTTCGTCGACCCCGCCGGATCAAACCCGCCAGCACTGGCGAAGATCACGACGATCAGCTTCACATCGGACGGCAAGACGCCAACTTCGCCGACCGGCCCGGTGACACTGACGATCGGGCAGACGACCAACTCGGTGGGGGCCCAGACGGTGCCGATCACGATGGACCTGGACCTGAGCGCAGCCACCCAGTTCGGCTCGGCCTTCGGCATCACCGACCTGACGCAGGACGGCTACAGCGCCGGGCTGCTGACCAAGGTCGCGGTCGAAGGCAACGGCATCGTCATGGCGCACTACTCCAACGGCCAGTCCAAGCCCGCTGGCCAGATCGAGATCGCCAACTTTCGCAACCCGCAGGGGCTGCAGCCGCTGGGCGACAACACCTGGGCGTCGAGCTACACCTCGGGCGAGCCGGTGGTCGGCGTGCCCGGCAATGGCAGCCTGGGCGTGCTGCAGGCCGGCGCGCTGGAAGAAAGCAACATCGACCTGACCGGCGAGCTGGTCAACATGATCACCGCGCAGCGTGTGTACCAGGCCAATGCGCAGACCATCAAGACGCAGGACCAGATGATGCAAACGCTGGTCAACCTGCGCTGATCGCCCACGCGCGCCGCGGCGGCTGAAGGAACGCGATGGACCGCATGATCTACCTGTCGATGGCCGGCGCGAAGGCGATGATGCAGCGCCAGGACGTGCTCGCGCACAACCTGGCCAACGCCGCCACGCCGGGCTTTCGCGCCGAGATCGCCGCCTTTCGCGCGGTGCCGGTGCGCGGCGACGGCGCCAGCACGCGGGTGTACGCGCTGGAATCCACGCCCGGCCACAACGAGGCGCCGGGCCCGGTGCAGACCACCGGGCGCGCGCTCGATGTCGCGCTGGCCGGCGGCGCGTGGCTGGCGGTGCAGGGCCTGGACGGCACCGAGGCCTACACCCGCGGCGGCGCGCTCGACGTCGACGCCGCGGGCCAGCTGGTCACGCGCAGCGGCCTGCCGGTGCTGGGCGACGGCGGGCCGATCACGGTGCCGGCCAACGCGCGCATCGACATCGGCGCCGACGGCAGCGTCAGCGCCAAGGTCGGCGACGCCAGGGCGCAGGTGGTCGGGCGGCTCAAGCTGGTCACGCCCGAGCCCGGCGCGCTCGCGCGCGGCGATGACGGGCTGTTCCGCGCCGCGGCCGGCGATCTGGACGCCGACCCGGCGGCACGCGTGCAGCAAGGCGCGCTCGAAGGCAGCAACGTCAGCCCGGTGGAGGCGATGGTGGCGATGATCAGCGCCGCGCGCCAGTTCGAGCAGCAGATGAAGCTGCTGCAGGCCGCCGAGCAAAAGGAGCAGGCAGCGGCCAAGCTGCTGTCGGCCGGCGCGGGCTAAGACACCCCGGCCGGTGCGGCGCGTTCGCCCGCCAGGCATGCCAAGATCGCGCGCGTATCGGAACGACCGCGTGCCCAACGCCGACGCCTACCGCCATCTGCCGCACCTGCGCGATCGCATCACGCCGGTCGAGGGCTCGCTGCTGCGCGTGACCACGCAGCGCCTGGCGTCGTGGGACGAGCGCGCCCGCGAGCAAGGGCGCGGTGCCGATTGGCGGCTCAGCGACGCGCAGCTGGCGCACAGCCACCGCCAGTTGCTGGACGGGCTGGCAAGCGCGGCCGGCGGCGATGGGCTGTGGGTCTTCGGCTACGGCTCGCTCACCTGGGATCCCGGCTTTCATTTCACCGAGCTGCGGCTGGCCCGCTTGAGCGGCTACTGCCGCCGCTTCGGCCTGCGCACCACCTTCGGCCGCGGCGCGCCCGACCGCCCGGGGCGGATGCTGACCCTGCAGCCGGGCGCGGGCGAATGCACCGGGCTGGCCTTTCACATCGGCGCGGCGCGGCTCGAGCACGAGTCGGGCATGGTGTGGCGGCGCGAGATGATCCGCGGCGGCTACCGGCCCTGTGTGCTGCCGCTGCACACACCGCAGGGCGAGGTCAGCGCGCTGGTGTTCACCGCCAACACCGCGCACGCCGACCATGCTGGCGATCTGACGCTGGAGCACTCGGCCGAGATGATCGCGCGCGCGTCGGGCGTGCTCGGCAGCAACCGCCAGTACCTGGAGCAGCTGGTGCAGCAGCTCGCCCATCTGGGCATTGGCGACCGCTATCTGGACCAGTTGCTCGAGCGCGTGCGGCTGCGCGACGCCTGAGCGTGGCTCGTGCAGCGAGCGCGCGTTGTCGGCGCTGGTCGTTGCCATGCGAGCGAAAGCGGATTCGTATCAGAACCCCTCTTCCACCAGCTCGGCCGCGCGCACCAGCGCGCGCGCCTTGGCTTCGGTTTCCTTCCACTCCATCTCGGGCACCGAGTCGGCGACCACGCCGGCCGCGGCCTGCACGTACAGCGTGCCGTCCTTGACGATGCCGGTGCGGATGGCGATGGCCACGTCCATGTCGCCGGCATAACTCAGGTAGCCGACCGCGCCGCCGTAGATGCCGCGCTTGACCGGCTCGAGCTCGTCGATCAGCTCCATCGCCCGCATCTTGGGCGCACCGGTGAGCGTGCCGGCCGGGAAGGTGGCCTTGAGCACGTCGAGGTTGCTCATGCCGTCGACCAGCAGCCCTTCGACGTTGCTGACGATGTGCATCACGTGCGAGTAGCGCTCGATCGCGAAGGCCTCGGTCACCTTGACGCTGCCGACCTTGGCGATGCGGCCGATGTCGTTGCGCGCCAGGTCGATCAGCATCACGTGCTCGGCGCGCTCCTTGGGGTCGTTGCGCAGTTCGTGCTCGAGCGCCTGGTCGAGCTCGGGCGTGGCGCCGCGCGGCCGCGTGCCGGCCAGCGGGCGGATGATGACCTTGTCGCCTTGCTCGGTGTGCTCCTGGCGCACCAGGATCTCCGGCGACGCGCCGACGATCTGGAAGTCGCCCATGTCGTAGAAGTACATGTACGGCGACGGGTTCAGCGAGCGCAGCGCGCGGTACAGGCTCAACGGCGATTCGGTGTAGCGCTTGCGCAGCCGCTGCCCGACCTGCACCTGCATCATGTCGCCGGCCGCGATGTACTCCTTGGCGCGCCGTACCGCGGCCAGGTAGTCGTCCTTGGCGAATTCGCGCTGCACCGCATGCGACGGCCCGCGCTTGACCGCTGGCGCGGTGACGCTGTAGTGCAGCTTGTCGGTCAGGCTGGCCAGCCGGCGCTTGGCACGCGCGAAGGCCTCGGGCTCGGCCGGGTTGGCGTACACGATCAGGTACAGCCGCCCCGACAGGTTGTCGATGACCGCCAGCTCCTCGCACTGCAGCAGCAGGATGTCGGGCGTGTCGATGCCGCCGGGCATCTCGGTCTGGGCCAGCCTGGGCTCGATGTAGCGCACCGCGTCGTAGCCGAAGTAGCCGGCCAGGCCGCCGCAAAAGCGCGGCAGCCCCGGGCGCAGCGCCACCTTGAAGCGCTGCTGGTATGCGGCGATGAAGTCGAGCGGGTTGCCTTCGTGCACCTCGACCACCGCACCGTCGGTGACCACCTCGGTGCGAAAGCCGCTGGCGCGCAGCCAGGTGCGCGCCGGCAGGCCGATGAACGAATAGCGGCCGAAACGCTCGCCCCCGACCACGCTTTCCAGCAAGAAGCTGTGCTTGCCGCCGCCGCTGGCGTAGGCCAGCTTCAGGTACAGCGACAGCGGGGTTTCGAGGTCGGCGAAGGCCTCGGCGATGAGCGGGATGCGGTTGTAGCCCTGGGTGCTCAGGCTCTTGAATTCGAGTTCGGTGATCACGTCGGTTCCTTGGAGGCAGCGTGCCTGCCCGGCGCGGTGCGCGGCGCGTGGCAGGGTGCAAGGTGCGGATGGCGGGCCGGCGCAGCGGCCGGCCGTCGGGCTAGCGCGGCGAAATGCAGCGCCGCCAGGGCCAGGCTCCCCGGTCCAGCGACCTGTGCTTGCGCGACATGAACATGGCGGCGCAGTCTAGCGCAGGGTGCGCGCGCCGGGCCGCAAGCGCGCCGCACCTGCGCCGCACCTGCGCCGCACGGGCGCATCATCCACACGCCGCACCGCCGCGGCCATGAAGGGCACGACGCGATGAACACCTCCGGCGCAGACGCAGCGTTTCGCAGCATCCCCGAACTGATCGGCGATCACGCCGCCGCGCGGCCCGAGCACACCGCGCTGGCGCAAGGCGAACTTCGGCTGTCGTACCGCGCGCTGGACGCGCTGATGGACCGCGTGGCCGCCGCGCTGCAGCGCGACGGGCTGCGCGCAGGCGACGCGATCGCGATCTGCGCGCACAGTGCGCCGCACTACGCGGCCGTGTTCCTGGGCGCGCTGCGCGCCGGGGTGGCGGTGGCCCCGCTGGCGCCGTCGGTCACGCCCGAGCAGTTCGCGGCGATGCTGCGCGATGCGCAGGCCAAGCTGCTGTTCGCCGACGATGCCGCCGCGCCGCTGCGGGCCGGGCTGACGCTGCGCACGATCGCGCTGAACCCGAGCCTGCAAGCGCAGCCGCTGCAAGACTGGCTGGCACCGCCCGGCGCCCGGCCGGCACCGGTAGCGATCGGCCCCGAGCTGGCGTTCAACCTGATCTATTCCAGCGGCACCACCGGCACGCCCAAGGGCATCGTGCAGCCGCACGGCATGCGCTGGACCCACGTGCAGCGTGGCGCCGCCTACGGCTACGGGCCGGACACGGTGACACTGCTGTCCACGCCGCTGTACTCGAACACGACGCTGGTGGTGTTCTTCCCGACGCTGGCCTACGGCGGCGCGGTGCACCTGATGGCCAAGTTCGACGCCGCCGCTTACCTGCAGCTGGCAACGCAGCTTCGCGCGACGCACACCATGCTGGTGCCGGTGCAATACCAGCGGCTGCTGGCGCGGCCTGATTTCGAGCGCCACGACCTGCGCACCTTCCACATGAAGTTCTGCACCAGCGCGCCGTTCAGCGCCGAGCTGAAGGCCGAGGTGCTGCGGCGCTGGCCGGGCGGGCTGGTCGAGTTCTACGGCATGACCGAAGGCGGCGGCACCTGCATCCTGAACGCGCACGAGCATCCCGACAAGCTGCACACCGTGGGCCGGCCGTCCGAGGGCCACGACATCCGGCTGATCGACGAGGCTGGCAACGAGGTGGCGCAAGGCGAAGCCGGCGAGGTGGTCGGCCACTCGGCCGGCATGATGAGCGGCTACCACGGCCAGCCCGACCTGACCCGCGACGCCGAGTGGCACGACGCCAGCGGCAAGCGCTTCATCCGCACCGGCGACATCGGCCGCTTCGACGCCGACGGCTTCCTGACGCTGTTCGACCGGCGCAAGGACATGATCATCAGCGGCGGCTTCAACATCTACCCCAGCGACCTCGAAGGCGTGCTGCGCCAGCACCCGGCGGTGGCCGACGCGGCGGTGGTGGGCGTGCCGTCGCCGCAGTGGGGCGAAACGCCGGTGGCCTACGTGGTGTGCCGCGCCGGCGCGACGGCGTCGCCGGACGAGCTGCTGCAGTGGTGCAACGCGCAGCTGGGCAAGACGCAGCGGCTGAGCGCGCTGCACCTCGTCGCCGAGCTGCCGCGCAGCGCGATCGGCAAGGTGCTCAAGCGCGAACTGCGCGAGCGCCACGTGGCCAGCGGCGGCTGATGCCTGGCCGCTGGCAAGGACCGGAACCAGCGGCGGCACGCGCCGCGTTGCGGCTATGCATTCCTGTGCGTTGGATCGCCCGGCCGTAGCGGTCGATCGTCAGTCGCCCAGCGCCTCGTCCAGCACCTCGACCCAGTGCCGCACCGGCGTGGCGGTGCCGCTTTGCAGGTGCTGGATGCAGCCGATGTTGGCCGAGACGATGGCCTGCGGCTGCAGCGCGTGCAGTTGATCGAGCTTGCGCTCGCGCAGCCGCAACGCCAGCTCGGGCTGCAGCATGCTGTAGGTACCGGCCGAGCCGCAACACAGGTGCGATTCGCTGGCGGCCAGGCTGAGCTCGAAGCCCAGCGCCGCCAGATGGGTCTCGACCGCGCCGCGCAGCTGCTGGCCGTGCTGCAGCGTGCACGGCGGGTGGTAGGCCAGCCGGCGCTGCGCGGGCGCCTTCACCTTCGGGCGCAGCCGCGGTGCGAGCTCGCCCAGCAGCTCGCTCAGGTCGCGCGTCAACGCGCTGATCTTCGCCGCGCGATCGGCGTAGTCGGGGTCGTGGCGCAGCGCATGGCCGTAGTCCTTGACGGTGACGCCGCAGCCCGAGGCGTTCATCACGATCGCCTCGACCTTGCCGGCCGAGGTCAGCCCTTCGACCAGCGGCCACCAGGCGTCGACGTTGCGCCGCATGTCGTCCAGGCCGCCGGCGACGTCGCCCAGGTGGGTGCGCACCGCGCCGCAGCAGCCGGCCTCGTCGGCCACCAGCGTCTGGATGCCGGCGGCGTCGAGCACGCGCGCAGTGGCACTGTTGATGTTGGGCATCATCGACGGCTGCACGCAGCCCAGCAGCAGCAGCACCTTGCGCGGGTGCTCGCGCGTCGGCCACAACCTGGCGCGTGCGCCGGCGCCGCGCGGCACCTTGGCCTTCAGTGCCGCCGGCAATAGCGGGCGCACCGCCTGCCCCAGCTTCATCGCCGGGGCGAACAGCGGCGAGGTCATGCCCTGCTTCAGCAGCCAACGCAGCGCTTGCTCGCCGCGCGGGCGCTCGACGCGCTGCTCGACGATCTTGCGGCCGATGTCCAGCAGCCGGCCGTATTCGACGCCGCTGGGGCAGGTGGTCTCGCAGTTGCGGCAGGTCAGGCAGCGGTCCAGATGCAACTGGGTGCTGCGGCTGACGGGCGCGCCTTCGAGCAGCTGCTTCATCAGGTAGATGCGCCCGCGCGGGCCGTCGAGCTCGTCGCCCAGCAGCAGGTAGGTCGGGCAGGTGGCGGTGCAAAAGCCGCAGTGCACGCACTTGCGCAGGATCGCCTCGGCGGCGTCGCCGTCGGGCGTGTTCTGGAATTCGGCTGCCAGGTGGGTTTGCATCAGCTTTGCATCAGGCCGCGCGGTAGCTCAGCACCCAGCAGTGCGGGTGCTCGGTCAAGACGACGCCGCGTGCGTGCGTGCCAAGCGCCGCGAGCGCTTCCTCGCGCTTCGGGAAGTTCTTCAGCGCCTCGTGCGCCGAGCCGTCGTCCGGCGTGCGCCGCTGCCAGCTGTCGCCGGCGGCATCGATGCGCGCGCTCGACGTGGCTCCACCAGAAACCGGCGAAGACGCCCGGCAGCCAAGTCTCGATCGTGCGCAGTTCGGCCTGGCGTTCGGGCTTGAAGCAGACGCGCTCGTAGCTGGCGGCACGGCGCGCGCAGTACGCGCCGAAGTCGCTGCGGGCCGGCGGCGCGCTCATGGACACATGCCCGGATACATGCGGCCGAGGTTGAACACGCCGTCGGGGTCGAAGGCGCGCTTGAGCTCGCGGTGGATGCGGTCCAGCGGGCTTTGCAGCGGCGCGAACACGCCGACGCTGCGGTCGTGGCCCATGAACAGCGTCGCATGGCCGCCGAGCGCCGCGGCGGCCTCGCGCACCTCGGACGCGGGCAGGCTGCTGCGCAGCCAGCGCTGCGCGCCGCCCCATTCGATCAGGCCGTCGCCGTGCAGCGCCAGCGGCGGCGCGGTTTGCGGCAGCGACAGCCGCCACAGCGTGGCGCCGCGGTCGAGCGCGGCGCGCGCCGCGGTGAAGAACTCGTCGGTCTGGTCGCGCAGGCCATCCCAGAACGCTGCGGCCAGATCGGGCGCGAGGCGATCGCCGCCCAGGCTGCGCACCGCCGCGTCCACCGCGGCCTGGGCGCCGCACAGGCGCAGCACCAGCAGGTCTTGCCACCACGCGCTGGCATGCAGCGGCAGCGGCTGGCCGGCCCATTCGTTCAAGCGCCGGATCGCGTCGGCCTGCTTCAGCTCGAAGCGCAGCGTGGCGCTGGCCGCCGGCCGCGGCAGCACCTTCAGCGAGACCGCGCAGATCGCCCCGAGCACGCCCAGCGAGCCGGCCAGCAGCCTCGAGACGTCATAGCCGGCGACGTTCTTCATCACCTGGCCGCCGAAGCTGAGGATCTCGCCCTTGCCGTTGAGCAGCGTCGCACCCAGCACGTGGTCGCGCACCGCACCCACGGCGGCACGCGATGGGCCGCTCAGCCCGGCAGCGACCATGCCGCCCACCGTGCCGCCGCTGTCAGCACCGGGCGTGCCCGGTGCGGCCCCGCCGAAGCGCGGCGGCTCGAAGGCCAGGCACTGCCCGTGTTCGGCGAGCAAGGCTTCCAGTTCGGCCAGCTTTGTTCCGGCGCGCGCGGTGACGACGAGCTCGCTGGGCTCGTAGCTGGTGATGCCGCGCAGCGCGCTCATCGCCAAGGGTTCGCCGCGCGCCGCGTGGCCGTAGAAGCTCTTGGTGGCGCCGCCCTCGATGCTCAGCGTGCGCCGCTCGGCGCGCGCTTGCTGCACGCGCTCGACCAGCATGCGCAGCGCGGGGTCGTTGGCGGGGACCGCTGCGCCGGCCATCTAGAAGCGCGGCAGGTCGGGGAACGGCAACAGGCCCTTGCGCACGTGCATCTTGCCGTACTCGACACAGCGCGACAGCAGCGGGATCAGCTTGCCCGGGTTCAGCAGCCCGGCGGCGTCGAAGGCGCGCTTCAGCGCGAACATCTGCTCGCGCTCCTCGGGGCTGAACTGCACGCACATCGAGCTGAGTTTTTCCACGCCCACGCCGTGTTCGCCGGTGATGGTGCCGCCCATCGCGACACTGGTCTCGAGGATGTCGGCGCCGAACAGCTCGCAGCGGCGCAGCTGGTCGGGATCGTTGGCGTCGTACAGGATCAGCGGATGCAAATTACCGTCGCCAGCGTGGAACACGTTGGCGCAGCGCAGGCCGTACTTCACCTCCATCCCCTGGATCGCCAGCAGCATGTCGGCCAGCCGCTTGCGCGGGATGGTCGAATCCATGCACATGTAGTCGGGGCTGATGCGCCCCGAGGCCGGGAACGCGTTCTTGCGCCCGCTCCAGAACTTCAGCCGCTGCGCTTCGTCCTTGCTGACTTCGAGCCTGGACGCGCCACAGCCGCTGAGCACGCCGAGCATGCGCGCGATCTCCTCGTCGACCTCTTCGGGCGTGCCGTCGCTTTCGCACAGCAGGATCGCCTCGGCCTTCAGGTCGTAGCCGGCGTGCACGAAGTCCTCGACCGCGGCGGTCATCGGCTTGTCCAGCATCTCCAGCCCGGCCGGGATGATGCCGGCGGCGATGATCTGCGCCACCGCGTCGCCGGCATGGCGCACGTCGTCGAAGCTGGCCATGATGCAGCGCGCCAGTTGCGGCTTGGGCACCAGCTTGACCGTGACCTCGGTGATGACGGCGAGCATGCCCTCGCTGCCCACCACCAGCGCCAGCAGGTCCAGCCCGGCGGCGTCCAGTGCGGTGGAGCCGAACTCCACCGCCTCGCCCTCGACCGTGTAGCCGCGCACGCGCAGCACGTTGTGCAGCGTCAGCCCGTACTTCAGGCAGTGCACGCCGCCGGAGTTCTCGGCCACGTTGCCGCCGATGGTGCAGGCGATCTGGCTGCTCGGGTCGGGCGCGTAGTACAGCCCCAGTGGCGCGGCGGCCTCGCTGATCGCCAGGTTGCGCACGCCGCATTGCACGACCGCGGTACGCGCCAGCTTGTCGAGCTGCAGGATGCGGTTGAACTTGGCCAACGACAGCGTCACGCCCAGCCGGTGCGGCAGCGCGCCGCCCGACAGCCCGGTGCCAGCGCCGCGCGCCACCACTGGCACCTTGAGTTCGTGGCAGCAGCGCAGCACCGCCGCGACCTGCGCGTCGTCCTCGGGCAGCGCCACCAGCAGCGGCTGCTCGCGGTAGGCGGTCAGGCCATCGCACTCGTACGGCGTGGTGTCCTCGGCGCGCCACAGCAGCGCGTGCGCCGGCAGCAGCGGGCGCAACGCGGCCAGCACCTCGGCCTGGCGCTGCGCGCGCGCTGCGGCGTCGGGGGCGTGGATCTCGGGCGCGTGGATCTCGGGCGCGTTCATTGGCCCGACTTTAGCGGCGATGCCGCCCATGGTCCGCGGTATGGCCTCGGATCATGGAAGCCGGCGCGCGGCCACGCGCGCGCCGGGCCGGATGCTCAGCCGCTCTTGCGTGCGGTCTTGGCTGCCGGTTTGGCGGCCTTGGCCGCGCTTGCTGCGGCGGGCGCAGCCGCCGCCTGCGCCGCCGCGATCTGCTGATCGGCGATGTCGCGGGTGTCCTGCATCGCCTTGGCGGCCAGTTCGCCGAACTGCTGTGTCAGCGCGCCCCACCACTGCATCGGATCGACCACCGGCTTGGCCGCGTCGGCCGCCGCTGCGGCCGGTGCCGCCGCAGCCGGCGCGGCGGCGTCGGCAAAGGCGCGGGTGAAGCTGGCGGCCAGCGGCTCGGGCGAGGGCGCGGCGGCGGCGGCGGGCTGCGCCGGCGCCGCGGCGGCGGGCGCCTCGGGCAGCGTCAGCGCGCTGCGCATGTCGACGTTCATCGACTGCAGCGTCGACAGCGTCATGCGCTGCACCTCGAGCGCCTGCACCGTCACGCCGATCATGCGTGCGTTTTGCTCGAGCCAGAACTGCACCGTCCTGAGCTCGCCGATGCGCTTGTCCAGCTCGGCCGGATCCAGCGTCGGCGCCACCCATTGCCCGATGGCCGGTGTGGTCTGGCCGGCGTTTTGCATCAGGCTGTTCAGGAAGTCGAAGCCAGGCACCAGCTTCGTGAATGCGCTCGTGTCGATCATGTCGCTCCTTGCAAGGGGGTGGTCCAACCAGCGGCGATTGTGCGTCGGCGCGGCGTTGGCGCAAAGCCTCATGCCTCGCGCGGGTTCGGCGCGCGGCGGGCCGGGCAGCGATCGGGTGTGGCGGAGTGCTTTGCAGCACCTTCAGAGTCTGTGAAGTATTCCGGCGCGTCCGAGCGGGCGTCCGAAACGGTGTTGATCGAGGCGCAAAGCGCAGCCGTAGCTCGGGCTACGGCGAGCATTTGCAACGACGAGCGGCGCCGTTTGGGGCGATCGAGCGGGCGTGGCGGAATGCTTCACAGGCTCTCAGACCGCAGCCGCAGTCTGCGCCACCCGCTGGTCGATCGCACCGAAAACGCTCTGGCCGTCATCGCCGAAGGCCTCGATGCGCACCCGTTCGCCGAAACCCAGATAGGCGGTGAGCGGCTCTGCGCCCGCCGCCACCTCGTGCGCGCGTTGTTCGGCGATGCAAGCGCAGCCCGCGGCGGCGTCGCCGTGACCGACGGTGCCGCCGCCGACGATGCTGCCGGCGGCCAGCCGCCGCGTGCGCGCGAGGTGCGCGATCAACTTGCCGAAGTGCGCACGCATCTGCGCGCCGGCATCGAGGTTGCCGACACGGCGGCCGCCGCGCGCCACTTCAACGCGCAGATGCGCGCGCCCGCCGCGCCAGGCGGAACCGAGCTCGTCGGGCGTCACCGCCAGCGGCGCGAACGCGGTGGCCGGCCTGCTCTGGACGAGCCCGAAACCCTGGGCCCGTTCGGCGGGTTCGAGCTCGCGCAGGCTCCAGGCGTTGGCCAGCAGCAGCAGGCGCACGCTGTCCAGCGCCGCATCGGGGCCGGTGCCGGGCGCGACGTCGCCGCTGACCACCGCGAGTTCGGCCGCGAAATCGATGCCCCAGGCGGCGTCGGCAAACACCGCATCGTCGCCGGGGCCGAGCAGCGCATCGCTGCCGCCTTGGTACAGCGGCGGGTCGTCGGTGGGGTCGGCCGGGGCTGCCGTGCCGCGCATTCGGTCGAGCAGTTCGATAGCGTTCAGGCCAGCCGGGCCGCCCACCCACTGGTAGGCGCGTGGCAGCGGTGCCATGCAGCGCGCCGGATCGAAGGCGAAGGCGTGGCGCGCCTTGCCCTGGTTCAGCGTGTGGTACAGGTCCCGCAGCTGCGGCGACAGGAAGTTCCAGTCGTCGAGCAGCTGCTGCATCCGGGTCGCGATGCCGCTGGTGAAGTGGGCGCTGTGCAGATCGCGCGCGACGACAAGCAACTGCCCGTCGCGCGAGCCGTCGTGGTAGGTGGCGAGTTTCATCGGTTCATCGATTCCTCAACGGGTGGGGCGGCGCCCAGCGCTTGGTGGCACGATTGTGACGATGCGATCGCTGCAGCGCCTGCCCCGTGCCGCTGCCTGGGCCATGCTGGCACTGGCGGTGCTGTGGCTGCACCTGTGGCTGCTGGGCCTGCTGCTGTGGCGCGACCCGGCCGCGGCGCCGCCGCCCGCCGCAGTGGCGGCCCCGGCGCCGCTGCTGGTCGCCCGGGTATTGCCGCCACCGATGTCGGCTCAGGCACCGCCACAGCCGGCACAGGCACCGCCACACGCTGCGGCGGTGCCGCCGGCCGGCCCGGCACGGCCGTCGCGTGCGGCGACTGCAGTGCGCGCTTTGGCAAGCACGCACGCTGGCGCGGCAGCGGCGTCACCGCGACCGCTGCCGCCGCGGGCCTCCGGCGAAGCTGCGCAAGCCGCAGCCGCGACGCCGGCCGCAGCCCAGGCCGACACCTTGGCGATGGCGGTGGACTCCGCCAAGGCGCCGCTGCCGGTGTACGCGACCCGGCTGCCGGCCAACGTCAGCTTGCACTATCGCGCGCAGCGCGGTGATGCGCTGGGCAGCGCGCAGGTGCAATGGGAGCACGGCGCCGATGGCGCGTACTGGCTGCGGCTGGACACCGCCTGGCCGGGGCAACCGGCCGCCGGCAGCGTCAGCCGCGGGCAGATCGATCGCCACGGCGTGGCGCCGCTGCGTCATGCCGAGATCCGCCGCGCGCGCGAGCTTCGCGCGGCGAACTTCCAGCGCGACGCCGCGCTCATCACCTTCTCCGGTCCGCAACGCTCGTATCCGCTGCCGCCCGGTGCGCAGGACCGGCTGAGCTGGATGGTGCAGCTGGCGGCCATCGTCGCCGCCGATGCCGGGCTGCGCCGGTCTGGCGAACGCATCACGCTGTTCGTCGCCGGCACGCGCGGCGACGCCGATGCCTGGCACTTCGAGGTGCTTGGCGCCGCGCCGCTGCAACTGCCGGCCGGCACGGTGGCTGATGCACTGCAGCTGCGGCGCGAGCCAGCGCGGCCCTATGACACGCGCGTCGAGGTCTGGCTCGATCCGGCGCGCCAGCACCTGCCGGTGCGGCTGCGGCTGACCACGCTGCCGGGCGGCCAGCCGCTGCAGCTGGACCTTGATCGGGCGCCGATGCCGCACAGCGCGCTTGAAATCGGCGCACCAGCGCCCAGGTAGGGCGCAGGAGGTTCCGCCATGCAACTGCTCTACAACTCGGACAGCTTCGCGGTGCTGCAGGTCGAGTTCGGCCAGCCCGACGAGCCGGCCGCGGCTGCGACGCGCGGTGGCTACGAGATCGTCGACAAGTTCGCGCGCAAGGGCATCTTTCTCGAAGGCGAGGTCGCGCGCTGCTTCAAGGACGGCGTGCAGGCACTGATCGACGCCGGCCCCAGCGAAGAAGCGCTGGACGACTACATCGCCGGCTACACCGAGCTGGCGCAACAGCCGATGGTCGTGCACTGAAATCCGCCGCCGGTGCGCAGCGCCGGCGCCGTGCGCACGGTTTCGGGGCGGCACTTGCAGCCACCGCTCGGGTGGGCCAAGATGCCGCGCATCCACAACCGCGGCAGGAGAGGGCGATGCCCCGTGGCCAAAGTGGCGTGCGTTGGGTACTGTCGCCCGGGCTGCAGGACGCGCCGGTGCTCGACCGGCTGTGCTCGCATTTCGTGCTCACGCTCACCTTGCGCCAGGCCGGCCGCTTCAACCTGCGGCGCGACTGCAACAGCCTGCTGGCGCTGACCGGACGCCACCTGGTGTGGCCGCCGGCGGTGCTGGGCCGCCTGCGCGCCTACCTGAAGTTGCGCTGTCAGGGCAACGACGCCTGGCGCGGCCACGACACGCTGAGCGATGAGGCCTTCATCGCGCGCCACGGCGCCTGGCGCGGTGCCTACGAAGAAGCGAGCCTGTTCTTCTACCTGGACGAATACGTCAAGGACACGCCCAAGGACCTGCTGGCGGTGCTCGGTGCCAGCTGCGACTGGCTGGAACGCCGGCTGAAGAAGGAAGCCACGCTGGTCGAGAAGAACATCGACGCGCTGGCCGGGCTGCTGCAGCTGAACCCGGCCGAACGCGCGCTGCTGCTGTACGGCACGCTGGCGCGCTATCAGCGCGATCTGCGCGGGCTGCTGGTCGAGTTCAAGGTGTCGAGCGCGCAGGAGGCCTACGCGGCGATCGCGTCGGTGGCCGGCGTCGACGCGCGCGAGGTCGGCGAGGCGCTGCGCGCCGGCTCGCGGCTGGAGCGCGTGGGCATGGTCGAGAACCTGATCTCCGAACACAACATCACCGACCTGGCCGACCTGATGAAGGTCAGCGAGCAGCTGCCGCCGGTGCTGATGCGCGAGTACCCGCAGCCCGGCGACCTGATGGCGGTGTTCACGCGCCCGGCGACCAAGAGCGAGCTCACACTGTCCGACTTCGGCTTCGCCGCCGGCGACGCGCAGGTGCTGTGCGCGCTGCTGCGCAACGCGGTGGCGCAAAAGGCGCCGGGCGTCAACGTGCTGCTGTACGGCCCGCCCGGCACCGGCAAGACCGAGCTGGCCAAGGTCTGCGCCGCCGCCGCCGGGCTCGAGCTGTACGAGGTCGAATACGCCGACCGCGACGGCAACAGCCTGTCGGGCCGCGACCGCTATCGCAGCCTGCAGATCAGCCAGGTGTTCCTGAAGGGCAGCGCCGAAGTGGCGCTGCTGTTCGACGAGGTCGAGGACGTGTTCCCGCCGATCAGCAGCGAAGCGGCGCAGCTGATCGCCAGGCTGGACAGCAGCGATGCGGGTTCGGGCGGCATGAACAGCAGCGTCAGCGGCAAGGCCTGGGTCAACCAGATCCTGGAGACCAACCCGGTGCCGGTGATCTGGGTCACCAACCGCATCGAGCAGATCGACCCGGCCTTCCGCCGGCGCTTCCAGTACCACCTGCTGCTGAAGAGCCCGCCGCCGGGCGCGCGCGAGGCGCTGGTGGCGCGTGCGCTGGCCGACGCGCCGGTGGGCGCTGGTTTTGTCGCCAAGCTGGCCGAGCGGCGCGCGCTGACCCCCGCGCAGATCCGCACCGCGGTGCGCTTCGCGCAGCTGGCGCATGACGGTACGGCCAAGGGGAGCGACTTCGAGGCGCTGATCCAGCGCCAGCTGGGCAACGCCGACCGGGCGCTGGGCGGTGGGGCTGAGCGCGGCGCGCGGCCGGTGGTCACCAGCTACTCCTTAAGCCTGCTCAACGTCGAAGCGCGCTTCGAGTTGCCGCGCATCATCGAGGCGCTGCGCCTGCGCGGCCACGGCAGCCTGTGTTTTCACGGCGCACCGGGCACCGGCAAGACCGCGCTGGCCGAGCACATCGCGCAGGCGCTGGGCCGCCCGCTGCTGATCCGCCAGGCCAGCGACATCGCCAGCAAGTACGTCGGCGAGACTGAAGCGAACATGGCGCGCATGTTCGCCGAGGCCGAAGCCGAAGGCGCGGTGCTGCTGCTGGACGAGGCCGACAGCTTCCTGCGCAGCCGGCGCATGGCCGAGCGCCACTACGAGGTCAGCGAGGTCAACGAGATGCTGCAGGGCATGGAGCGCTTCGGCGGCATCTTCATCTGCACCACCAATCTGTTCGACGACCTGGACGAAGCGGCGCTGCGCCGCTTCAGCTTCAAGCTGCGCTTCCATGCACTCCAGCCCGATCAGCGCGAGCGCATGTTCGTGGCCGAGGCGCTTGGCGGCGATGGCTCGTTGTTGAGCGCCGAGCAGCGCGCGCGGCTGGCCGCGCTGGACCAGTTGACGGCCGGCGACTTCGCCGCGGTCAAGCGCCAGGTTGAAATCCTGGGCGAAGGCTTCGAGCCCGACGCGTTCCTGTCGCAGCTGGAAGGCGAGCACCGCGTCAAGCCCGAGGTGCGGCAGCGCCGCGGCATCGGCTTCGTCAAGAACTGAACGCGCTCAGCGCTGCAGCAGCCGCGCGGCCAGCGCGTCGATGATTGCGGGCTGTTCGACCTCGCACTCCCACACGGTTTCGACCTGCCAGCCCGCCTTGCGCAGCGCGTCGGCGTCGTGCGCGGCTTGTGCCTGATAGGCGGCGGTCTTGTCGGCCCAGGCGCCGACGTGGAACTGCGGCGCGGCGCGGCCCTGCTCGCAGTCGTGGCCGTGCCAGAAGCAGCCCTGCACGAAGACCGCAGTGCGCCGCTTGGGCAGCACCAGGTCGGGAGGGCCCGGCAGGTCGTGCGTGAAGCGCGCGAAGCGCAGGCCGAGTGCGTGCAGCCGGCGCCGCAGCGCCGCTTCGGGGCTCGTGTCAGCGCGCCGCCTTGCCATCGCGCAACGGTAGCGCATCGGCGCCGGAAAACCGATGTGCTGGACAATGCGCGGCATGAAGACCGAGGCCTACACCCGCGCCGGCACGCTGCCGGCCCTGCTGCGCCAGCGCATCCTGATCATCGACGGCGCGATGGGCACGATGATCCAGCGCTACAAGCTCACCGAGGCCGATTTCCGCGGCGAGCGCTTCAACGGCCACCCCAAGGACCTGAAGGGCAACAACGACCTGCTGGTATTGACGCGGCCCGACGTGATCCGCCAGATCCACGAGCAGTACCTGGCGGCCGGCGCCGACATCGTCGAGACCAACACCTTCGGCGCCACTTCGATCGCGCAGGACGACTACGCGCTGGGCCACGTGGCGCGCGAGATGAACGTCGCCGCCGCCAAGCTGGCACGCGAGGCCTGCGCCAAGTTCAGCACGCCCGACAAGCCGCGCTTCGTGGCCGGCGCGCTGGGGCCGACGCCGCGCACCGCCAGCATCAGCCCCGACGTCAACGACCCGGCGACGCGCAACATCAGCTTCGACCAGCTGCGCGACGCCTACTACGAACAAGCCGAGGGCCTGCTCGAAGGCGGCGCCGACCTGTTCCTGGTCGAGACCATCTTCGACACGCTCAACGCCAAGGCGGCGCTGTTCGCGCTGGACGAGTTGATGGAGGAGACCGGCGAACGCCTGCCGGTGATCATCAGCGGCACCGTCACCGACGCGTCGGGGCGAATCCTGTCGGGGCAGACGGTGGGCGCGTTCTGGCACTCGGTGCGCCACGCGAAGCCGCTGGCGGTGGGGCTGAACTGCGCGCTGGGTGCGGCGCTGATGCGGCCCTACATCGAGGAGCTGTCCAAGGTCGCGGCCGACACCTTCATCAGCTGCTACCCCAACGCCGGGCTGCCCAACCCGATGAGCGAGACCGGCTTCGACGAGACGCCGGAAGTGACGGGCGGGCTGATGGAAGGCTTCGCGCAGGCGGGTTTCCTCAACATCGCCGGCGGCTGCTGCGGCACCACGCCCGAGCACATCGCGCAGATCGCGCAGCGCGTGGGCCGCTACCAGCCGCGCTGCCGCCACGGCGCGCTGTTCAGCGAGCTGATCTCGGCCTGAACCGCGCGGCCGCAAGCCGCGCGACCCTGACGGCCGCGCGCCGCCGTCACATCGGGTCACAGTTTCGGTTGAAATGTGCAAATTGCACATTTATACTGAAGCCATGCGCCAAGTTCCAGCCGTGCCTTTGGAGCACCTTCCCGCCAGTGCCGCCAGCGCCGATGCCGACGCCTTGCTGCAGGCGCTGGGCGCGCTGCTGGCGCCGATCGCGCAGCTGGCGGTGGCCAAGGGCCTGCCGTGCACGACGGTCGAGGAGCTGCTGCGCAAGGCCTTCGTCGATGCCGCGCGCGCCGCGCACCCGGAGCTGCCGGCGCACCGCATGGTCAGCCGCATCGCCACCGCCACCGGGCTGAACCGGCGCGAGGTCACGCGCCTGACCCAGGTCGAAGCCGAAGCCGCACCGCGGCGCCCCTTGGCAGCCGAACTCTTCGCGCGCTGGGCGAGCGAGCCGCAATACCGCGACGCGCAGGGCAAGCCGCGCGCGCTGCCACGCCAGGGCGCGGCGCCCAGCTTCGAGACGCTGGCGCAGTCGCTGACGCGCGACGTGCACCCGCGCAGCCTGCTCGACGAGCTGCTGCGCCTGGGGCTGGCGGCGCATGACGCCGACGCCGACACCGTCGCGCTGGTGCACGACGCCTTCGTGCCGCGCGGCGACACCGCGCGCATGCTCGGCTTCCTTGGCCACAACGTCGGCGACCACCTGGGCGCGGCGGTGGCCAACGTGCTGGGCGACGGCTTCAAGCACTTCGAGCAGGCGGTGTTCGCCGACGAGCTGTCGCACCAATCGATTGAAACCACGCACGCCACCATCACCGCGCAGTGGCAGGCGCTGACCGCAGCGCTGGTGCCGCAACTCGAAGCGCTGATCGAGGCCGACCGCAAGGCCGGCCGCGCGCAGGACCAGCGCCTGCGCGTCGGCCTGTTCAGCTACAGCGCGGCGATGGTCGAGCCTGGCCATCCTCCGTCCCACCCTCAACGCAAGGGAGAAGGTCGATGAACCTCCAAACCACCAACCGCATCGTGTCGTGGGCCTGCGGCGCCGCCGCGCTGTCCACCCCGTGGCGCCGCCTGGCCGCCGGCATCGGTGCGGTGTCGGCCGCGGCGCTGATCGCCGCCTGCGGCGGTGGCGGCGGCGACTTCGCCGGCGTCGGCACCGGCGGCACCGGCTCGTTTGGCGTCGGCACCGTCAGCGGCTTCGGCTCGGTCTACGTCAACGGCGTGCGCTACCAGGACCAAGGAGCCAAGCTGGTCGACGACGACGGCAAGGTGTCGATCGCCGGCACCGACCCCAACCCGCTGCGCGTGGGCATGGTGGTGCAGGTCAATGGCAGCAGCGAGGCCAGCGGCGCCAGCCGCACGGCCACGCAGATCGCCTACGGTGCCGAGGTCGAAGGCACGGTCAGCGCGGTCGACGCGGCCGCGGGCACCTTCGACGTGCTGGGCGTGCGCGTGCGCACCACGCCGAGCACCGTCTACGAGGACTTCGGCGGTGTGGCCGCGCTCGCCGTCGGCCAGGTGGTCGAGGTGTCTGGCCTGCCGGACAACGCCGGGCGCATCGTCGCCACCCACGTCGAGCGCGAGGCCGACAGCGAGGCCGCCTACGCCGCCGCGGGCGGCAAGTTCCGGCTGCGCGGGCCCGTCGCCGGGCTCAGCGGCACGGCCGCGGCCTACAGCTTCTCGCTGCGCGGCCTGCCGATTCGCACCGACGGCGCCACGCAGATCACGGGCACGCCGGCCGAAGGCGCGATGGTCAGCGTGCGGCTGAACCCGCTGCGCGGCGGCGACGGCCGCTACCTGGCCGAGCGGCTGACGCTGCGCAGCGCCAGCTTCGACGCGGTGCCGGCGGATGCCAACGGCGAGATCGAGGGCTACGTCAGCGCCTACGACGCCGCGGCCGGCACGCTGCGCGTCGGCGGCTACGCGGTGCGGCTGGCCAGTGGCGTGGTGTTCGAGGACGGCACCGCCGCCGACTTGAAGAACGGCATCCGCGTCGAGGCCAAGGGCCGCGTCGAAGGTGCGGTGCTGCTGGCCAGCAAGATCGAGATCGAGTCGCGCGACGACGACGGCGACGGCGACGACAGCGAGCTTGCGGGCGCCCCCGGTCGGGTCGAGTTCGAAGGCACGGCCAGTTGCATTGCCTGCGGCAGCGGCAGCGGCAGCTTCGTCATCAAGGCCAACACCGTGCGCTACGACGCCGCCACCGTGTTCAAGGACGGGCTGAGCGGCGCGGCGCTGCACGGCAAGTCGGTCGAGGTCAAGGCCGTGCCCGAGGCCGGCGCCAGCGGCACGGTCTACCGCGCGACCGAGATCGAGATCGACGACTGACGTCGCCCACTCGGCGAGCACCCCCACGCAGCAGCGGCGACCGCCGGCCATCGGCCGGCGGCGGGGAAAGCCTCGCCCTGTCACTGGCCTGGATCACCCTCGAACACCATGAACCGCTGCAAGTTTCACCCCCGGGCACCGCGCCAGGCGCTGGCCGCGGCTGCGCTGGCGCTCGGCCTGGGCGCGCCCGGCGGCTTGGCCTGGGCGCAGCAGGCTGAGCAGGCTGGCGCTCACCCCGCTCACCACGCTCAGCCCGCCCAGCCCGCAGCAAGCGCCGCCGACGCCGCAGCCCCCGCCGAGCCGCCCTGGCGCTTCGACTTCGGTGTGCGCATGCAGGTCGACCGCGACAGCTTCGACGGCATCTACAGCGACGATGGCGAAGACGTCGCCGTGACCTACCTGCGCCGGCTGCGGCTGGAGTTCGAGGCGCGCGCCTTCGAGGTCTGGCGCTTCAAGCTCGACATCGCGCCCGACGAAGAAGACGTGGCGATCCTCGACAGCGCGGTCGTCAGCTACCACGGCTTCGATGCGCTGGTGTTCAGCGCCGGGCGCTTCAAGCCCGACTTCGGCCTGGAGCACGCCACCAGCTCCAAGTGGGTCACCGGCATCGAGCGCTCGGCGGTCTGGGACCTCGCGCCCGATGCGGTCGAGCGCGAGGGCAGCTGGGGCCTGGAGCTGCGCCACGCCGGCGCACACCACCACGCCAGCGTCGGCTGGTTCAACAAGCCCGACGGCCGCGCCCAGGTGCTGCGCGCGGTCTATGCGCCGCTGCTGCAGCCCGGCCGGGTGCTGCACCTGGGCGCCGCCTTCTCGCGCGAGGACATCGACACGAGCAACGGCCGCATCCGCACCCGGCTGGCGGTGCGCGGCGTCAGCGAGACCGACGAGGGCCATCGCGTGACGCTGGCCGACAAGCTGAAGAACGGCTTCGACAGCGACCATGCCGGCGTGCTGGAGTTTGCTTTCGTGCACGGGCCGTTTTCGCTGCAGGCCGAAGCGCTGCAGCGCAAGCTGGGCGGCGCCGGCGGCCAGAGCGACCGCACCGCACGCGGCCAGTACCTGCAACTGGCGTGGACGCTCACCGGCGAGGCCCGCCCCTACGACATCGAAGGCGCCAAGTTCAAGGAGCTGCGCCCGACCGGCAAGTACGGTGCCTGGGAAGTGTTCTACCGCCACGACCGGCTCGAGGTCAACGGCGGGCCCGACCTGCTCGACGACGGCGCCAGCCAGACCCGCGCCCGCGTCGACGTGCTGGGCCTGAACTGGTACGCCAGCCGGCGCCTGAAGCTGTCGCTGAACCAGCTGTGGGCGCACACCGACGGCCCGGTCAACGACGCCGGCGACGACCGCGGCCGCGCGCTGAGCCTGCGCCTGCAGGTGCTGTTCTGACCCGGCACCCCCCTGCACCTTCCTTCAACCACGAAAGGACCGAACCATGAAGACCCCCAACCGCCCGACGCTGCGCCGCCTTGCCGCCGCCATCGCGCTGGCCTGCGCCGGCAGCGGCGCGATCGCGCTGGCGCAGCCCGCCGCCGTGCCCTTTGCCGTGCTGAACACCGTGGAGCTGCCGGCGCAGCAGGTCGACGGGCGCAGCCTGCTGGAGCTGTCGGGCCTGGCCTGGGACGCCGACGAACAACTGCTGTACGCGGTGTCCGACCGCGGCAGCGTGTTCCACCTGCGGCTGCAGCTCGACGGCGACAAGCTCGCCGCGGTGCAGCCGGTGTTCGGCGCCGCGCTGCGCGACCCCAGCGGCGCGCTGCGCAAGTTCAACGCCGAGGGCCTGGCGGTGCTGAACGCCAACAACGGCATCAAGGGCGACACCCAGCTCGTGGTGGCGCTGGAAAACGGCCCGGCGCTGCTGCGCGTCACGCCGCAGGGCGAGGTGCTGGCGCCGATCGAGCTGCCCGAGGTGCTGCGCGACAAGGACCGCTACTACAGCAAGAACAAGCGGCTCGAAGCGGTGGCGGCGCTGGACGGCCAGCGCTTCGTCACCGCGCCCGAGGCCCCGCTGGCCGGCGAAGACCCGATGCGCCACACGCTGTACGCCACCGACGGCGCGCGCTGGTCGTTCCAGGCGATCGAGGCCGGCAGCGACCTGAAGGGCATCGACACGCTGGCCGACGGCAGCCTGCTGGTGCTCGAACGCCTGGAAGGCGGCGGCAAGCGCGCGCGCCAGGTGGTGCTGCGCCGCATCGACCCGGCCAGCTGCGCCGCGGGCAAGGTCTGCAGCGGCGGCGGCAGTGACGGCGTCGCGCCGGTGGACGGCAACTTCGAGGGCCTGGCGCGGCTGTCGGAGCGCACCTTCGTGCTGGTCAGCGACAGCGGCGCCGAGCGCAGCGGCACGACCACCTTCGCGCTGATCCGGCTGGGCGCGCCATGAATGCGCGCCGCAGACCGCGCATCGGGCGCGCCGCCGCGCGCCGCACCGCGCCCGATGAACCCCATGCCACGGCGCCGGGAGACACACCATGCTGACCCCACTGCTGCAAGACCCGCTGGCCACGCTGCTGGCGCGCTTCGCGATCAACACCACCGCGATGGCGCTGCTGGTGTTCGGCCTGTACTACCGCCGCTACCGCGACAAGGAGCTGGTGACCGCGGCGTCGCTGTTCAACGTCTTCGTGTTCGCGGTGCTGACCGTGCTGTCGACGGTGGAGTTCAGCGTCGCCGCCGGCTTCGGGCTGTTCGCGATCCTGGCGCTGTTCACGCTGCGCTCCGAGCAGATCAGCAAGATCGAGATCACCTACTTCTTCGGCAGCGTGGCCATCGCGGTGATCTGCGCGGTGCGCGGCACCACCTTGCCTCTCACCGCGGCCGTCGCCGCGCTGGTGCTGCTGGGTGCGTACGTGCTCGACCACCCGCGCGTGCTGCGCTCGGCCGACGGCATCAAGGTCACGCTGGACCAGATCGACGCGCACGCGCTGTCCGATCCGGCGGCGATGCGCGCCGCGCTGTCGCAACGGCTGGGCGTGCAGGTCATGTCCTACCAGATCGTTGCCCTGGACTACATCACCGATATGGCGAGGTTCAATGTCTACTACCTCAAGCCCCAACCGCAGCCCAAGCACCAGCGCCTGGCTCGTCGAGCCGTTCACGCCGATCAGCCTCGAGCGGCTTAACGCCGGCTCGGCGATGCTCGAGCGGCTGGACCACAAGTACGTGGTCGACGCCGCCGCGTTGCGCGAGGCGCTGCCGCTGCTGCAGCCGCATTTCGACATCCTCGAGATCGACGGCCGGCGCGAGTTCACCTACGAGACCTGCTACTTCGACGACGCCGAGTACCGAGGCTACTTCGACCACCACCAGGGCCGGCGCCAGCGCATGAAGGTGCGGGTGCGCAAGTACACCGACGCGCGACTGTGTTTCGTCGAGGTCAAGCTCAAGGACAAGCGCGGCATCACCGTGAAGAAGCGCCTGGGCTACGCGCTGCACAAGTACGGCACGCTCGACGACGCGGCGCTGCGCCACGTGCAGGACTCGTACTTCGCGCTGTACGGGCGCGAGTACGGCGGCGAGCTGGCCGCGGCGATCGAGATGCGCTACCGCCGCGTCACGCTGGTGGCGCGCGAGGGCGGCGAGCGCATGACGATCGACTGCGACATTCAGTTCTTCGGCCGCGGCGAGCGCACGCACCGCACCGGCAGCGAGCTGTTCATCGTCGAGACCAAGTCGGCGCGCGGCAACGGCATCGCCGACAAGGTGCTGCGCGCGCTGCACCAGCACCCGACCAAGCGCTGCTCGAAGTACTGCGTGGGCATGGCCGCGCTGCAGCAGGTGGACCGCCACAACCGCTTCCTGCCGGCGCTGCGCAAGCTGCATTCGGTGCCGCACGCGGCCCAAACGCCGCAGGGCGCGGCTCGCCACCTGGCCTGATGGGAGGCTCTGATGGTCAGCAACGAAATCATCCGTCCGGCCGCGGCGCTGCGCGAGGCCGAGCCGAACTCGCAAGCGCAGCGTGCGGCGCCACGCGGCTCCCCGGCACTGCTGCGCCTGGCGCTGGGGGCCGGCTTCATCGCCGCGTCAATGGCCTACGCCTGGACCGGCATGGGCGGCGAGCCGAGCCTGCTGCTGGCGCTGGCCACGGCCTTCGGCGCTTACATGGCGATGAACGTCGGTGCCAACGACGTGGCCAACAACGTCGGCCCGGCCGTGGGCGCCCAGGTGATGACGCTGGGCACGGCGCTGCTCATCGCCGCGGTGTTCGAGGCGGCGGGCGCGCTCGTCGCCGGCGGCCACGTGGTGCACACCCTCAGCAGCGACATCCTCGATGCGCGGCTGCTGGCCGACCGCCAAGGTTTCGTGTGGGCGATGATGGCCGCGCTGCTGGCCGCCGCGCTGTGGATGAACATCGCCAGCGCCTTCGGTGCGCCGATCTCGGCCACGCATTCGATCGTCGGCGCGATCGTCGGCGCCGGCATCGCCGCCAGCGGCACGGCGGCGGTCAATGGGCCGCACCTGGCGTCGATCGCCGCCAGCTGGGTCGTCTCGCCGCTGCTCGGCGGCGTGGTCGCCGCGGCCTTGCTCTACCTGATCAAGCGCCGCATCACCCACCAGCCCGACATGATGCGAGCCGCGCGGCGCAACGTGCCGCTGCTGGTGGCGCTGATGGCGTGGACCTTCGCCACCTACATCCTGCTCGAAGGCCTGCAGCGGCTGTGGCCGCTGGGCCTGGGCCCGGCGCTGGCGCTGGGCTTGGCCGTGGCCGTGCTGGTCTACGCCATCACCCGCGCCAGCGTGGCGCGCCGCTGCGCGCGCCTGAGCAACGACAAGGCGGGCGTCAACCGGCTGTTCAAGGCGCCGCTGATCTTCGCCGCCGCGCTGCTGAGCTTTGCCCACGGCTCCAACGACGTGGCCAACGCGATCGGCCCGCTGGTGGCGATCATCGAGGTGCTGCAAAGCGGCGCGGTTGCCGGCGAGCTGGCGGCGATCCCCGGCTGGGTGATGGTGGTGGGCGCGCTGGGCATCTCGGCCGGGCTGCTGCTGTACGGCCCGCGCGTGATCCGCACCGTCGGCATCGCCATCACCGAGATCGACGCGATGCGCGCCTATTGCATCGCCATGGCGGCGGCGCTGACGGTGCTGGTTGCCAGCGAGCTCGGCCTGCCGGTGAGCACCACGCACATCGCGGTGGGCGCGGTGTTCGGCGTCGGCCTGCTGCGCGAGCGGCTGAAGGCGCGGCATGCGCGCGCCGCTGCGGGCGCGCCGCTGCGGCTGGTCAAGCGCTCGCTGATGCTGGGCATCGTCGCCACCTGGCTGGTCACGCTGCCGGCGTCGACGCTGCTGGGCGCGCTGATGTTCCACCTGCTGCGCGGCGTGCTGGGCTGAAGGCCGGTGCAAACCGCGCCGCGACGGGGGAAATAGCCGGCCACTAGAATTCGCAGCCTCCCAAGGAGCGCTGCGACGGCCCGTGATTGCATGGCCGCCAGGCTTGGGCGGATTCGTCGTCAACCGCGCTCACCCGACCTGACCCGGTCGCGGTGAGCGCCGCGGCCCCACGATGAGGCCCGAAGCCGATGAACACCGCCGCCACCGTCCCGCCGATGAAGTTGTCCGGCCTCGAGCCGGTGGAGATCGGCGAGGGCTCGCTGTTCGTCAACATCGGCGAGCGCACCAACATCACCGGCTCGAAGGCCTTCGCGCGGCTGATCCTGGCCGGCGACTTCGAAGGTGCGCTCAGCGTGGCGCGCCAGCAGGTGGAAAACGGCGCGCAGGTCATCGACATCAACATGGACGAGGCCATGCTCGACAGCAAGGCCGCGATGGTGCGATTCCTCAACCTGATCGCCGGCGAGCCCGAGATCGCGCGCGTGCCGATCATGATCGACTCGTCGAAATGGGAGGTGATCGAGGCCGGGCTGAAGTGCATCCAGGGCAAGGGCATCGTCAACTCGATCTCGCTGAAGGAAGGCGAGGCCGAGTTCAAGCACCAGGCCAAGCTGGTGCGGCGCTACGGCGCCGCAGCGGTGGTGATGGCCTTCGACGAGACCGGCCAGGCGGACACCTTCGAGCGCAAGACGCAGATCTGCGCGCGCGCCTACCGCATCCTGGTCGACGAGGTCGGCTTGGCGCCCGAGGACATCATCTTCGACCCCAACATCTTCGCCATCGCCACCGGCATCGAGGAGCACGACAACTACGCGGTCGACTTCATCGAGGCCACGCGCTGGATCAAGGCCAACCTGCCCGGCGCCAAGGTCTCGGGCGGCGTGTCCAACGTGAGCTTCAGCTTCCGCGGCAACGACCCGGTGCGCGAGGCGATCCACACCGTGTTCCTGTACCACGCCATCCGGGCCGGCATGGACATGGGCATCGTCAACGCCGGCATGGTCGGCGTCTACGACGACCTGGAGCCGCAGCTGCGCGAGCGCGTCGAGGACGTGGTGCTGAACCGCAGAAAGGACGCTGGCGAGCGCCTGCTCGAGATCGCCGAGAGCGCGAAGGGCGCGGCCAAGGACGACAGCGCGCGGCTGGCGTGGCGCGCCGGCACGGTGGGCGAACGCCTGAGCCACGCGCTGGTGCACGGCATCACCGACTTCATCGTCGCCGACACCGAAGAATGCTGGCAGGCCACGCGCACGGCCGGCGGGCGCCCGCTGCACGTCATCGAAGGCCCGCTGATGGACGGCATGAACATCGTCGGCGACCTGTTCGGCGCGGGCAAGATGTTCCTGCCGCAGGTGGTCAAGAGCGCGCGCGTGATGAAGCAGGCGGTGGCGCATCTGCTGCCCTACATCGAGGAAGAAAAGAAAGCCCTGCTCGACGCCGGCGGCGACATCAAGGCCAAGGGCAAGATCGTCGTGGCCACGGTCAAGGGCGACGTGCACGACATCGGCAAGAACATCGTCACCGTCGTGCTCCAGTGCAACAACTTCGAAGTCGTCAACATGGGCGTGATGGTGCCCTGCCAGGACATCCTGGCCAAAGCCAAGGTCGAGGGCGCCGACCTGATCGGCCTGTCGGGCCTGATCACGCCCAGCCTGGAGGAGATGCAGCACGTGGCCGCCGAGATGCAGCGCGACGACTGGTGCCGCGTGAAGAAGATCCCGCTGCTGATCGGCGGCGCCACCACCAGCCGCGTGCACACCGCGGTGAAGATCGCGCCGCACTACGACGGCCCGGTGGTCTACGTGCCCGACGCGTCGCGCAGCGTGGGCGTGTGCTCCGATCTGCTGTCCGACGAGCGCGCCGCGCGCTACATCGAGGAGGTCAACGCCGACTACGCGCGCGTGCGCCAGCAGCACGCCAACAAGAAAGTGACGCCGCTGGTCAGCCTGGCCGCGGCGCGCGCCAACAAGACGCCGCTCGACTGGCAGGGCTACGCGCCGCCGAAGCCGAAGTTCCTGGGCCGGCGCGAGTTCCGCAACTACGACCTGAACGAGCTGGTGGCCTGCATCGACTGGGGCCCGTTCTTCCAGACCTGGGACTTGGCGGGCAAGTTTCCCGCCATCCTGCGCGACGAGATCGTCGGCGAGCAGGCGCAGCGCGTGTTCAGCGACGGCAAGCGGCTGCTGCACCGCGCGATCGACGGCCGCTGGCTGCAGGCCGCCGGGGTGATCGCACTGCTGCCGGCCAATACGGCGGATGACGACACGATCGAGGTCTACAGCGACGAATCACGCGCCGAGGTGGTGCTGCGCTGGTCGCCGCTGCGGGTGCAGACCGAGCGGCCGGTGGTCGACGGCCCGGACGGCAAGAAGATCATGCGGCCCAACCGTTGCCTGGCCGACTTCATCGCGCCCAAGGGCGTCAAGCCCGACTACATCGGCGCCTTCGCCGTCACTGCCGGGCTGGGCGTGGAGAAAAAGGAAAAGCAGTTCGTCGACGACCTCGACGACTACTCGGCGATCATGCTGAAGTCATTGGCCGACCGGCTGGCCGAGGCCTTCGCCGAGCGGCTGCACCAGCGCGTGCGCACCGAGTTCTGGGGCTACGCGGCCGATGAGCAGCTCGACAACGACGCGCTGATCGCCGAGAAGTACCGCGGCATCCGTCCCGCGCCGGGCTACCCGGCCTGCCCCGAACACAGTGTCAAGCGCGAGCTGTTCCGCCTGCTGCAGGCCGAGGACATCGGCATGGCGCTGACCGACAGCATGGCGATGTCGCCGGCGGCCAGCGTGTGCGGCTTTTACATGGCGCACCCGGATGCGCTGTACTTCAACGTCGGGCACGTCGGCGACGATCAGTTGGAAGACTGGGCACGCCGCCAGGCGATCGACCTCGCCACAGCCAGGCGGCGCCTGGCGCCGTCGTTGTAGGCGCAAAGCGGCCTGCGGCCGCTTTGCGCCCGGGGCGCTGTGCACCGCTCCCCCGAGCCCCCTCCGAGAGGGGGCTCCGATTCGTTGGACAAGTCGGCCTGGCGGCCGACGCACGGGCGTACCCGGCATTCGCCAGGCCGGCGCGGGGCGCCTGCGCCGGCCGCCAGGCCGGCCCGACGGCCATGCTGGAGCCCCCTCTTGGAGGGGGCGCGGGGGAGCCGCATCCACGCGCCTCGGCGCAAAGCGGCCTGCGGCCGCTATGCGCCGAGAGTTGCCACCCGAGTGCCAGGCCCGGTGGCGCGTCGCGTCACTTCCAGGCGAAGGGCGGCTGCTCGAAGTGGGCGACGCGGGTCGCGCGGCCGCACAGGCACAGCTCGCGGAACTGGTAGAGCACCGCCGCGGTCGGCGCGGCGATCCAGTTGTCGCCCACCGGCATCTTCAGCACCGGCTGCGCGCTGCCCGGCAGCGGTTCGAGGATCGGCGCGTCGGCGCGCAGCAGTTCACTGACCGGGATGCGGTGGACGCTGCCGACCTCGTGCGGATTGGCCCGCAGCTCGCGTTCGGCCCCGCCCCACAGCAGCACCGGCGTGATGACGTAGCCCGAGCGCGTGACGAAGTCGTCGAGCCGCCCGAGCACGCTGTCGGCGGCAAGCCGCAAGCCGACTTCTTCGTGCAGTTCGCGCAGCGCCGCTTGTTCGGCCGATTCGCCGTGGTCGATGCGCCCGCCCGGCAGCGCCCATTGCCCGGCATGGGCGCGCAGATCGGCGACCCGCCGCGTCAGCAGCAGCGCCGCGTCGCGGCTCCAGGCCGCGTGGGCGCGCATGCCGCTCAAGCCGGCGCCGTGGCCCTCGTCGGTGACGACCACCGCCACCGCGGCCGCGCGCAGCCCGGCACCGCCGAGCGACTGCACGTCGAAGCGGCTCAGGCGCGCAACGATGCGTTCGCGCAGTGCCGCATCACGCTGCATGCGCCGCAGCGGCGTGGCGCGGGCGCGGCCCGGGCCGCGACAGTCTCGCCAAGCTCGCCAACCTCACCATTGGTTGCGCAGCTCGCGCAGCTTGACGAAGACGGTCTGCGCGTCGGGTTGCTCGGGCAGTTCGGGGAAGGCCTCGCGCAGCCGCGCGATCAGGCTCGGGCTGCCCAGCCGGAAGAAGGTGTTGAAGCGCCGCTCGTCGGCCAGCGTGGTGACGATCGATTGCGCCGGATCGTGGCCGGCCACCTGCGGCAGCAGCGCGCGCGCGCTGACGTTGTCGGGCTCGCGCGCCAGCGTGAACTTCAGGTTGTTCTCGATGTAGTCGTGCCCCGGGTAGACCTGGGTGTGCTCGGGCAGCTTGGCCAGCTGGTCGACGAAGGTGGCGTACAGCGCCGCCGGGTCACCGCCGTTGTGGCAGTTGCCGGCGCCGGCGTTGAACAGCGTGTCGCCCGAGAACAGCGCCGGCGTGTCGGTGTGCGAGCGCAGGCAGATGTGGCACATGGTGTGGCCCGGGGTGTCCAGGCACTCCAGCTCCACCGTCTTGCCGACCTTGACGATGTCGCCGGCCTTCAACCCGCGGTCGACGCCGCGGATCTTGTCGCCCGACTTGTGGTGCGCCAGCAGCTTGGCGCCGGTGGCTTCGATCACCGCGTCGTTGCCGCCGGTGTGGTCGTGGTGCTCGTGGGTGTTGAGCACCTGCGTGATCTGCCAGCCGCGCACCTTGGCGGCCTGCAGGCACTTGCCGTGGTCCAGCGGGTCGATCGCCAGCGCCTCGCCGGTTTCGGGGCAGGCGATCAGGTAGTTGAAGTTGCGGTAGGCGTTGCCGGTCCAGATGCGTTCGACGAGCATGCGGCCTCCATTGCCACGCGCGTGCTTGCGGCGCGTTCGAAGGCATTGTAGGAAGCGCCGCCGCAGCCGCGCTGGCCCAGGGGCACTGGCTCTCAGCCGCGCGCCGTGCTCCGCGAGCGTGGCTTGGCGCGCGGCTGCGGCGCCAGCGCCTGGCGCAGCCGGTCGCTGGCGCGCCCGCTGCCGGCGGTGCTGGCGTCCAGCCGCGCGGCCAGCCAGTCGATGTGCTCGATCATCAGCCGCTCGGCGCGCGCGTTGTCGCCGTCGGCCAGCGCGTCGACGATGCGCGCGTGGTCGTCGTTGGAGCCCTGCGCGTCGGTGGTCGACTGGTACAGCGCCGACACCAGCGTGGTGCGCGCCGACAGGTCGACCATCATCGCCGTCAGCAAGCGGTTGCCCAGGCACTGCGCCAGGCACACGTGGAAGTCGGCCAGCAGCTCGCTGCGGGTGCCGGCATCGCGCGTGTCGATCGCGCGGCGCTCGTCGGCCACGTGCTGGCGCAGCTTCTTGATCACCGACTGCAGCGGCCGGCCGGCGTCGCGCAGCATGCCCGGCTCGATCACGCGGCGCGCGGCGTAGGTCTCGCGCGCTTCTTCGAACGACGGCTCGGCCACGTACCAGCCGATGCGCGGCTTGACCTGGACGAAGCCGCGCGCCTGCAGCTTGATCAGCGCCTCGCGCACCAGCGTGCGGCTGACGCCGAACAGGTCGGCCAGCTCCTGCTCGCCCAGCCGCTCGCCGGGGCGAATCTGGCGCGACAGGATCGACTCGATGACGCGCTCGACGATGGTGCCTTGGGTCATCAAGGGGCCTCTTGCGGTACAGGGGCAGCGATTGTCGCCGCCCCATCCCGTTGGCGAGGCCGTCTGGCCGCGCGCGGCCAGCGCCTCAGGCGCGCGCCGGCGCCGGCAGCGCGCGCGGGCGCAGGATCGACATCACCCAGTAGGTCACGCCGCCGATGGCCACGCCGAAGAACCAGCCGTAGGTGTTCCACCAGGCCGGCACCAGATTCGTGAAGTTGGGCAAGATGGTCGAGAAGATCGAGCCCACGCCGGTGGCCACCAGCGCGTTGACGTTCCAGCCGCCCTCGTAGCGGTACTCGCCGTGTTCGTCGTACAGCGCGGCCACGTTGACGTTGCCCTTGGCCAGCAGGTAGTAGTCGACCACGATGATGCCCAGCAGCGGCCCCATCGTCGCGCCGATGGCGTTGACGAAGTGCGCGGCGCCACCCTCCCACGGCGCGAACGGGTACAGCGCCAGCGCGATCAGCGCGGCGATCAGCCCGCCCTTCTTGAAGCTGATGGCCTTGGGGAAGACGTTGCTGATGTCGAAGGCCGCCGACACGAAGTTGGCCACCACGTTGATGCCCAGCGTGGCCACCGCGAAGGTCAGCGCCGCCAGCAGCGCCAGGAACCAGCTGTCGAACTTGGCCGAGATCTGCTCGGGGTGCAGCAGCACCTCGCCGTAGACCTTGTACGCGGCGATGGTGGTGATGCCCGCGACCAGCGTGAAGGCGATCAGGTTGACCGGCAGGCCCCACAGGTTGCCGACCTTGACCGCCTGCTTGTTCTTGGCATAGCGCGAGAAGTCGCAGAAGTTCAGGTACAGCGCGGCGAAGTAGGTGATCCAGGTCGCGCCCACCGCCATCAGCGCCCAGAACGAGCCCGGCTCGCCGCTGACGCCGGCGTCCTTGGTCTTTTCGAGCAGCACGTCCTGCGGGATGCCGTGGTCGAAGGAGAAGCCGCCGGCCTTGACCATCAGCCCGATGGCCAGCACCAGCATCGCCACCCACACCGCCGGGCCGGCCCAGTCCTGGAACTTGCGCACCGTCTCCATGCCCTTCTGGATGATCAGCAACTGCAGCGCCCAGACGATCACGTAGCAGATCACCTCGAGCCCCGAGTGGCCGAGGAAGTGCACGCTCTTGTGGAACTCGAGGATCGGCTCGCTGCGGATCAGCAGCGCCACCACCGCGCCCGAGGCCATCGCGGTCTGCGCGCCGTACCAGAAGCACGCGACGATGGCGCGCACGATCGCCGCGAGGTTGGCACCCCAGACGCCGAACGACGCACGCGCCAGCACCGGGTAGGGCACGCCGGTCTTCTCGCCGGCGTAGCCGATCAGGTTCATCAACACGAAGATCACCATCGAGCTCAACCCGATGGCGAGCAGGAAGTTGGTGAAGCTGCCGCACAGCAAGAACAAGCTGGCCGCGAGGTAGTAGCCCCACAGGCTGTGCACGTCCGAGGTCCAGACGTTGAAGATGCTGAAGGCACCCCAGTTGCGGTCCTTGGCCGAGGTCGGGGCGAGATCCTCGTTGTAGAGCTGCGGCGAGGCGTTGCGGATGTCCATGCAGGTGCTCCAGTGCGTGCGCCCGACCACGCGGGCGCTCGAGAGTTGCCGAAAGGCGAGCGGGTGGGCGGTTGGTGGGTCGAGCGCTCTTGGTGGATCAGTTTGTCGGCAAACTGATATACAACAATGTACGCAAAAAGCCTTGCGCTGTTTCTCGGGTTTTCCCGGCCTGCCGTCATTCAACCTTGGGGCTCCCGGTCGAAGCGGCGCTTGCGCATCACGAGGGCCCAGCGCCGGGGTGCGCGGCCCGGGCGGCCAGCCGCAATGCGGTGCGCGGCGCGGCCGGCTCAAGCGCGGCGCGCGGGCGCCACCTCGGCCGCGGCCAACGCCGGTGCCACGATCGCCAGCAACTCCTCGCGCAGCCAGCGATGCATCGCGTCGGCCTGGTGGCGCTGGTGCCAGACCATGAACATCGGCATCGGCGGAGTCGGCAGCGGCGGCGCGGCGGTGGCAAAGCCGCGCAGCAGGCTGGCACGCAGCAGCCCGGGCAGCGTCGCCAGGTGGCGGCTGCCGCGCAGGAAGGGGGCCACGCCGGAGAACCCTGCCACCGTGACCGCGACGCGGCGGCGCAGGCCGCGTTCTTCGATGAAGCGGTCGATGTCCAGCCGGCCGCGCAGCTCGTGGTGGACGACCAGGTGCTCGGCCTGCAGGTATTGCGCCAGACCGCCGGGCGGCGGCCGCGCGGCGGCGTCGAAGTACACCAAGTAGCGGTCCTCGAACAGCTTGCGCTGCACCAGATCGGCGGCATCGGGCGGGCGCGGCGTCAGCGCCAGCGCGCAGCCGCCGTCGCGCAGCATCTCGGCGCTGGGCACGCCCGAGGGCACGACGCGCAGTGCCAGCCCCGGCGCGCGCACGCGCGCGGTACGCAGCCACAGCGGCAACAGCAGGTCGCGCTGCAGGTCGTTGGCGGCGATGGTCACCGTGCCGCTGAACGCGGCCGGCTCGAAGCGCTCGCCCTGGGCGAAGCGGCGCAGCGCGTCCAGCAGCGGCCGCGCCTGCAGCGCCAGGGCCTCGGCGCGCGCGGTGGCGACGATGCCGCGCCCGGACTTGACGAACAGGGCATCGCCGGTGATCGCGCGCAGCCGGTCAAGCTGGTGGCTCACCGCCGACTGCGTCAGCTCCAGCCGCGCGGCGGCGCGCGTCACCGAGCGCTCTTCCGCCACCGCCAGCAGCACCTGCAGCAGCCGGCCGTCGAGGTGCGAATGATCGAGATCGCTCATGGCTGACATCAGTATCGGCCGGTTTATCCATTGCCCGTCGCGCGCGACACTGCCGGCACCGATCCACCTTCGAGGAGACCCCAGCGATGAGCGCCAGCCGCGACATCCCCGGCACCACGATCTTCGACAGCCGCCAGGCCCGCAAGGGCTACGCGCTGAACAAGATGTGCTATTCCTTCAACGACGCCGCCAACCGCGCGGCCTTCCAGGCCGACGAGGACGCCTACTGCGCCAGGTACGGCCTGAACCCGCAGCAGCGCGAGGCGATCCGCGCGCGCAACGTGCTGCAGCTCATCAATGCCGGCGGCAACGTCTACTACCTGGCCAAGTTCGCCGGCATCTTCGGCCTGGACGTGCAGGACCTGGGCGCGCAGCAGACCGGCATGAGCAAGGATCAATTCAAGGCCAAGCTGGTGGCCGCAGGGAGGAACTGACCATGGCCCAACTCATCGGTGGCATCACCACCTCGCACGTGCCGGCGATCGGCCGTGCCATCGCCCGCGACCTGCAGGCCGACCCGTACTGGAAGCCCTTCTTCGACGGCTACCCGGCGGTGCACCAGTGGCTGGCCCAGGTCAAGCCCGACGTCGTCGTCATGTTCTACAACGACCACGGCCTGAACTTCTTCCTCGACAAGATGCCGACCTTCGCGGTCGGCGCCGCGCCCGAGTACCGCAACGCCGACGAAGGCTGGGGCATCCCGGTGCTGCAGCCGATCCAGGGCGACCAGGACCTGTCGTGGCACCTGATCGAAAGTCTGATCGCCGAGGAGTTCGACGTCACCACCTGCCAGGAGATGAACATCGACCACGCGGTGTCGCTGCCGATGGCGCTGCTGTGGCCGGGCCAGGGCGCGTGGCCGGTGCGCGTGGTGCCGGTGTGCATCAACACCGTGCAGTTCCCGCTGCCGTCGGCGGCGCGCTGCTACAAGCTGGGCCAGGCGGTGGGCCGCGCCATCCGCTCGTGGGACAGCGACCAGCGCGTGGTGGTGATGGGCACCGGCGGGTTGAGCCACCAGCTCGACGGCGAGCGCGCCGGCTTCATCAACAAGGACTTCGACCTGAAGTTCATGGACAGCCTGCTGGCCGACCCGGCCTGGGCCACCAAATATTCAATCACCGACCTGGTGGAGCTGACCGGCACGCAGGGCATCGAGCTGCTGATGTGGCTGGCCGCGCGCGGCGCTCTGGGCGAGCAGGTCAAGCAGGTGCACCGCAACTACCACATCCCGATCTCGAACACGGCGGCCGGGGTGATGGTGATGGAGAGTTGCTGAGAGCGGGTGGAATCCACTTCGAGCGCGTGAACGTGACAACGTGCCTGGGTACGGCAGCAGCAGATTCGGCGCATCCAGGTGCGCCGGCAAAATTGCTGACGCTGGCCAATCAGGCCGCGCAATGAGAACCCAATGCCTTCATCGAAGCAAGGAAGAACATGGGGCTCGGAAAAGAGCCCCGGATTTGTGCGCTTGCACCTAGTCGCCATCCATCAGCTGCAGCCTGTGCCAAGCAACGACCTGATGGGACGCTTTCAGAAGGCGCTTCGGTCCGTGGGCGCGGCAGGTAGTGTCGCGGTCCGGTCACGCATGATCACCGCGATCGCCAGTACGAGGTTTCAAACCCTGAGCGGCCTTCCTGTCTCCCTCGTCGGGCTACATGGAAAGGACGACGTCCTCGTCGTTGGTCCGCCGTGGGCGCTTGAGCGACTCGGCGCTGGCGAATCCCCTCCTGGCCCGGTCGCAACTGAGCATGGGGACTGGCTCTTGCGGTCGCATGACGTGGTTGCCACGGAGATTTCCGTCTTGAAGCTACTCCCGAAGCTCTTGGCGCTTACCACTGACACCTCCGCTGACCCGGCATCATCGTCTGTCTCAATTCGCGCAGCGGCCGAGGGACTATTAGGAGCACTCTTTCGCACCAAGCTCCAGCAGATTCACGGCTTCTTCGTCGGCAAGGACGTCGGTGAATTTGTCGATCAAATGATCAAAGAGGCCGAGGAGGTTCTATCAGACCTCAAGTCGCATCGCGACCAGGGAGCGGAGAGCTATCCGGTCTGGTGGGCAGGTTGGGACGAGATGGCCCACACGGCTCAAGTTCACGATGTCCTTTTCACTGAATCGGGCCGCCATGTCACGGCGTATCCAGTCGCTGGTGAAGAACCTGAGCGCCTTCGCCGTGCGCGCAGCAATTCACTTGAGGTGCGTGTGCGCGACTTCGTTGCGGCCCAACCCTGAAGGCAGCGGGCCGTCGGCGGCTTGGGCCGGCCAACCTCGATCGTTGAAGAAACTCTTAAGAACGCCTGAGTGAAGACTTAAGAGCGCCGCGAAGCGCGTCTTCCTACAGTGAGCCCACGTCGCCGGAATCGTCCGGCGCGGCTGCAAACTGAACGAGGAAGGCGACCATGCAAGCCCAGGCGCAGACCCCGCGCGCTACCGAAACCCAGACCGCCGCCGGCCCCCGCCACGACCTCTATGCCGGCATCCACAAGGCGCTGCGCCTGTTCATGACGCGCACGCTGACGCAGGTCGGCAGCACCGACGCGGCGGACGCCGCGGAGCTCGCCGCGTCGCTGCAGCAGGTCGACGCGCTGCTGACGCTGTGTGAGTCGCACTTGCAGCACGAGAACCAGTTCGTGCACCCGGCGCTGGAAGCGGCGCGCACCGGCAGCGCGGCGCGCATCGCGGCCGAGCATGTGCACCACGAAGAGAGCATCGCCGACCTGCGCGACCTGACGGCGCTGGTGGCGCACAGCGAGCGCACCGCGCGGCCGGCCGCGCTGCACCGGCTGTACCACGCGCTGGCGCTGTTCGTCGCCGACAACCTGCAGCACATGCATGTGGAGGAGACCGCGCACAACGCGCTGCTGTGGCAGGCCTACGGCGACGCCGAGCTGCTGGCGCTCGAGCAGCAGATCATCGAGTCGATCCCGCCGGCCGAGATGATGGCGTCGCTGCACTGGTTCATCCCGGCGCTGAACGCGAGCGAGCGCGCCGGCATGCTGGGTGGCATGCGCCAGGGGCTGCCGGCCGAGGCCTTCGCCGGTGTGCTCGGCATCGCCGCAAGCACGCTGGGCGCGGCGGACTTCGCCCGGCTGCAACGCGACCTGCTCTGACGGTCGGCGCCTGAGCCGCGGCCTCGATGCGGATCAGCAGGCTTCAGCGCGGCACGTGCTCGAGTTGCAGCGGCCGCGTCACGCACAGCCTGAAGCGCCCGCGCCCGGTCTTCTCGATGCGCAGCGCGGCGTTGCGGTCGACCAGGCGGCGCGTCAGCAGTACCAACCGCGCTTCGAGGTTGTCGCCGACTTCGGGCAGGCGCAGCTGCGGCGCCAGGCGCAGCTCGCGGTTGCTGAAGTCGCTGCGTCCGCTGGCGGCGTGGTCGCCGAGCAGCTTCCACAGCACCGCACCGGCCACGCCCTTGATCAGGTAGTCGTCATCGAGGAAGACGCTGTCGTCCACCGCGTAGTGGCGCACGCGCAGCGGCTGCGCCATCGGCGGCCGCGCGGCAAGCGAAGTGGTGGGTGAGGCGGCGGGTGAGGCAACGGCTTCGCCCTCGGGGCTTTCGGCGTCGGCGGCGGCCAGCGCGTTCAGCTGCAGCGCGGCCTGCGTGACCAGCGTCAGCAGCGCGTCCTCGTCGTCCCAGTCGAAGCGCAGGTCCTGCGGGCTTTCGACGTAGAGCACGCCCAGCAGACGGCCGCCGGTGCTCAGTGGCAGCGCCAGCTGGCTGCCCGGCGCGGCCAGCCCGGGCAGCGGGATCTCGCGGCCCAGCAGGTGCCCGGCGACGCCCTCGCGCATGGTGCGCACGTAGCTGTATTCGGTGGTCGCGTGGTTGATGCGGATCGGCGTGGCCATGCGCGCGGCCACGCCGATCACGCCGTCGCCCAGGCTGGTCTCGGCGCCCGCGCCGGAATGCGCGTAGCCGCGGCTGGCCACGGTGTACAGCCGCTGGCCGCCGGCATCGAGCATCAGCAGCATCGCGTGGGCGATGCCGAATTCCTGCACCACCGCATCCAGCAGCAACTCGACCAGCGTCTCGAAGTCGCCGGCCGCGGCCACGCGCAAGGCGGCGCGGCGCAGCATCGACAGCCGGTTCGGCACGTCGGCGGTGCCGGCGTGCTGCGGCGCCAGCACCTGCTCGACGTGGTCGACCGCGTACCGGTCGGCGCCGCGCAGGTGGAATACGCCGGCCATGCCCGAATGCGAGGCGATGCCGGCCAGCTTGGCGCGCATGCGCTCGAACACCGCGCCTTCGCTTTCGGTGCGCAGGTAGCGCGCGGCGATGCGGTACATCGCGCCGTGCCGCGGGTGGATCACCAGCAGCTCGGCGACCGGGTTGGCCAGCACGTTGCGCCGCGTCTTGTTGAAGAACTGGAACGACAGCGCCAGCTGCCGCGCGGCGACGTATTCCACCTGCGAGATGTAGGTCACGTTGGGCATGCCGTCGTGGTCGCAGGTGGCCATCACGCCGGGGATCGTGCCTTCCATGCAGGCGCGGATGTCGTCCAGGTCCAGCGGCTCGGGCTGCGCGCTGGCCGCTGCGGCGTCGCTCGGCGTGCCGCGCTGGTCGCTGGCGCGGCGGCGCGGCGTGTTCATGCCGCGCCCCCCGGCGCGTGCAGCGCGGCACCGGCCTGTGGCCCCGGCGTCTGGTCGTAGGCCTCGCGCACCGTGAAGCGCAGCGCCACCAGGCCGCCTTCGCGCGTCAGCAGCGTGCGCGCCACCTCGGCCGGCAGCCCGATGTCGCCCAGCTCGGCGATGAAGCGCTGCAGGTGGCGCTCGGCCAGCGCCTCGCTGTCGGCGCCGCAGTCCAGCACCTGCGCATCGACGCCCTTGAGCTGCAAGGTGCGGTGTGTGGTCGGCTCGCTGAACACCACCGCGATGTGGCCGTTGGCGCGCAGGTCGGCCAGCACCTGCTCGGCCGAGCGCGGGTTGATCAGCACCGTCACCTGGCGGCGGTCGGCGCTGAGGCTGCAGCCCAAAGCGCGCATCAGGTGCGGGCGCAGCGCCGCGTCGCGGCTGCCGACGATGATCGACACCCGGCGGCCGATCAGCTCGGCCTGCTGCGGGCCGATCGGCGAAGCGCTCGGATCGTCCATCGGCGAAAAGTGTAGTGGCTGGGGATGTGGCTGGCCGCCGCGCGCCGGCCGGCGCGGCGCTGTGGCATGCTGGCCGCTGCCCATGATCCCCATCCGCGATATCGACCATCTGGTGCTGCGCGTCGCCGACTTGCAGCGCATGCTGCGCTTCTACGGCGAGGTGCTGGGCTGCCGCATCGAGCGCCGGCAGGACGATATCGGCCTGGTGCAGTTGCGCGCCGGGCGCGCGCTGATCGACCTGGTGCCGGTGCAAGGCGCGCTGGGCCGCGCCGGCGGTGCCGCGCCCACCCGCGAGGGCCACAACCTGGACCACTTCTGCCTGCGTATCGAGCCCTTCGACGAGGCCGCGATCCGCCGCCACCTGCAGGCGCACCAGGTCGAGGCCGGGCCGACCGCGCAGCGTTACGGCGCCGAAGGCGAAGGCCCGTCGATCTACATCAGCGACCCCGAAGGCAACACGATCGAGCTGAAAGGGCCGGCCGCGTAGGATGTGCGCCAGCCAATGCCGCGGGTCGGGATGCGATGCAGTTCAAGGACTACTACCAGACGCTGGGTGTGGCGCGTGACGCCAGCGCCGACGACATCAAGCACGCCTACCGCCGGCTGGCGCGCAAGCACCACCCCGACCTGAACAAGGAGCCGGGCGCCGAGGCGCGCTTCAAGGAGATCGGCGAAGCCTACGAGGTGCTGAAGGACGCCGAGAAGCGCGCTGCCTACGACGACGTGGGCAAGCGCTGGCAGCCCGGTGCCGAGCAGCCGCCGCCGGGCTGGGATGCGGGCTACGAATTCCGCGGCGGCGAGGCCGAGTTCGACGCCCAGGCGCACAGCGACTTCTTCGAGGCGCTGTTCGGCCGCGGCCGTGCACAGGCACACGCACGACCGCGCACCCCGCCGCGCGCGCAGGACCACCATGCCAAGGTGATGATCGACCTGCTCGACGCCTACCGCGGCGCACGGCGCAGCCTGCGCCTGCAGATGCCCAGCTTCGACGCGCAGGGCGGCATCAGCCTGCAGGAGCGCACGCTGGACGTGGCCATCCCGGCGGGGGTGCGCGAAGGCCAGCACTTGCGGCTGGCCGGCCAGGGCATGCCCGGCTTCGACGGCGCACCGGCTGGCGACCTGTACCTGGAGATCGCCTTCGCGCCGCACCCGCTGTACCGCGTCGACGGCCGCGATGTCTATCTGGATCTGCCGCTGGCGCCGTGGGAAGCCGCGCTCGGCGCCACGGTGGATGCGCCGCTGCCCGACGGCAGCGTGCAGCTGACAGTACCCGCCGGCTCGGCGCACGGGCGCAAGCTGCGGCTGAAGGGCAAGGGCATTCCCGGCGCGACGCCGGGGGACCTGTACGTGGTGCTGCACATCGCGATGCCGCCGCCGCCCGACGACGCGCAGCGCCGCGCCTGGGAGGAACTGGCGCGCTCGCAGAACTTCAATCCGCGTGCATCGATGGGAGCCCAGTGATGGCGACGACACTTTCGGTGCTGCATTGCCAGGTGGTCGAGGACGAGGTTTCGATGTCGCTGCTGCAGCTGTGCCAGGCCTGCGGCACCGAGCGCGAGCTGGTGCTGCAACTGGTGGAACACGGCGTCATCGAGCCCGAGGGCGAGGCGCCGCCGAGCTGGGTATTCACGGGTGCCAGCCTGCGGCGCACGCGCACGGCGCTGCGGCTGCTGCGCGACCTGGAGCTGAACCTGCCGGGCGCGGCCTTGGCGGTGGACCTGCTGGACCAGATCGCGCAATTGCAGCGTGAGCTGCGCGCCGCGAGCAGCGGGCACTGACGGCGGGGGCAGGCCGCGTCGCACGCCGCCGCGCTTGCAGCGCAGTCGGCACGGCACGAGGGCAAAGGAGGCGTGGCGATGGCTCTGGATCTCGACTTGCTGCGCAGCTGGATCGGCCGCAGCGAGCTTCAGCACGACCTGGCGACCGCCGTGCCGCCGCAGGCGCTTGCGGCCACGCTGGACCGCGACGACGCGCCGCGCGGCCTGGGCGATGCGCTGCCCCCGTGCTGGCACTGGCTGTACTTCCTGCCGCTGGCGCGGCAATCCGGGATCGGTGCCGACGGCCACCCCAGGCGCGGCGGCTTCCTGCCGCCGGTGCCGCTGCCGCGGCGCATGTGGGCCGGCAGCCGCATTCAGTTCCACGCGCCGCTGCGCATCGGGCAGTCGCTGCAGCGCACGTCGCACATCGAGGACATGCGCCTGAAGGAGGGCCGCAGCGGCGCGCTGGTTTTCGTCATCGTGCGCCACGACATCCACGCCGATGGGCAGCAGGTCATCACCGAGCGCCACGACATCGTCTACCGCGACATGCCGCAGCCGGGTGAGCCGGCGCCGGCCGGCGTGCCGGCCCCCGGCGATGCGCAGTGGACGTACCGCATCGAGCCCGACGACGTGCTGCTGTTTCGCTACTCGGCGCTGACCTTCAACGGCCACCGCATCCACTACGACCGCCGCTACGCCACCGAGGTCGAGGGCTACCCGGGGCTGGTGGTGCACGGGCCGCTGATCGCCACGCTGCTGCTCGAGCTGCTGCACCGCGCGCTTCCCGAGGCCACCGTGGCGCGCTTCGAGTTCCGCGCGCTCGAGCCGATCTTCGACGTCGCGCCGTTCCAGGTCTGCGGCCGCCGCGACGGCGAGCGCGCGGTCAGGCTGTGGGCGCGCACGCCCGAGGGTCACTTGGCGATGGACGCCAGCGCCACGCTGACCTGAACGCACAAGGCACGACCATGTACAACGAACCCGACGCCCACCAGGAGATCCGCGACGCGGTGCGGCAGCTGTGCCGCCAGTTTCCCGACGAGTACTTCCGCAAGGTCGATGCGCAGACGGCTTACCCCGAGGCCTTCGTCGATGCGCTGATCGAAGCCGGCTGGCTGGCGGCGATGATCCCGGAGCAGTACGGCGGCACCGGCCTGGGCCTGGGCGCCGCCACGGTGATCATGGAAGAGATCAACCGCAGCGGCGGCAACGCCGGCGCGGTGCACGGCCAGATGTACAACATGGGCACGCTGCTGCGCCACGGCAGCCCGGCGCAGAAGGACAAGTACCTGCCCGCCATCGCCGCCGGCCGGCTGCGCATCCAGTCGATGGCAGTGACCGAGCCGAGCACCGGCAGCGACACCACCAAGATCAAGACCAGCGCCGTCAGGCGCGGCGACCGCTACCTCGTCAACGGCCAGAAGGTGTGGATCAGCCGGGTGCAGCACTCCGACCTGATGATCCTGCTGGCGCGTACCACGCCGCTGGCCGAGGTGCGCAAGAAGAGCGAGGGCATGTCGGTGTTCATCGTCGACCTGCACCAGGCGATCGGCAAAGGGCTCGAGTTGCGGCCGATCCCCAACCTCGTCAACCACGAGACCAACGAGCTGTTCTTCGACAACTTGGAGATCCCGGCCGACAACCTGATCGGCGAGGAGGGCCAGGGCTTCAGGTACATCCTCGACGGGCTGAACGCCGAGCGCACGCTGATCGCCGCCGAGTGCATCGGCGACGGCTACTGGTTCATCGACCGCGCCACCAGGTACGCCAACGAGCGCGTCGTGTTCGACCGGCCGATCGGGCGCAACCAAGGCGTGCAGTTCCCGATCGCCGATGCCTTGATCGAAGTCGAGGCCGCCAACCTGATGCGCTTCGAGGCGGCGCGCCGCTACGACGCGCACCTGCCCTGCGGCGCGCAGGCCAACATGGCCAAGTACCTGGCGGCCAAGGCCAGCTGGGAAGCGGCCAACGTGTGCCTGCAAACCCACGGCGGCTTCGGCTTCGCCAAGGAATACGACATCGAGCGCAAGTTCCGCGAGACCCGGCTGTACCAGGTGGCGCCGATCTCGACCAACCTGATCTACGCCTACGTGGCCGAGCACGTGCTCGGCCTGCCGCGCAGCTTTTGAGGGCCGGCGCCCGAGGCTTCGAGCCGAGCCGCAGGACAGGCTACGGCGCGATCGGCTGCCACGCGCGCGGGTCGAGCCGGTACAGCCGCGCCAGCGCGTCGTACAGCGCCGGGGCTTCGTCGGCCAGCGCCTGCGGCCGCTCGATGAAGGCCTCGGTGGCCACCGCGAAGAACTCGGCCGGGTCGGTGGCGCCGTAGGCGTCGAGCGTGGGCGATGGCGCCGCGCGCAGCCGCGCCAGAGCGGCGTCGAGGACCGCGGCCCAGTGCTGCCGCGCCAGCGTGCCGCGCTGCCATGGCCGGCCGTCGCCATCGCCGCTGTCCTGGTCGATCTGGTGCGCGAACTCGTGCAGCACCACGTTGTGGCCGTCGTCGGGATCGGCCGCGCCGGCCAGCACCTGCGACCAAGCCAGGATCACCTGGCCGTGGCCCCACGATTCGCCGGCCAGCGTGCGCGCGGTGTCGCTGACCACGCCGCCGGGCAGGCGGCGGCTTTGCGGCACGACGAAGGCATCGGGGTAGACCAGCACCTGGCGCAGCCGCGGGTAGCAGGCTTCGTCGGGCCGGCCCAGCAGCAGCAGGCAGGCCTGCGCGGCGATGGTCACGCGCTGCTCGTCGCCGATGCGCTGGCCGCCGCAGCCAATGAAGGGCTTGTCGGCCACGAACACCAGGATCGCCTGCTGCAGCCGCTGCTGCAGCGCTGGCGGCAGGCGCTGCACCAGCGGCACGCGCCGGCGCAGGATGCGTGCCCAGCGTGGCGGGAACGGCTGGCCGCGCAGCCGCGCGCGGCGCCTTCGCTGCCACCACGGCTGCAGCAGCAGCGCTGCCGCCGCGCCGAACAGCAGCAACAACAGCGCGGCCAACAACGGGTGGATCGGCATCGGGTGGCAGTTTGGACGCGGCCGGCAAGCCGGCGAGGCGGCGAAGGGCTTCGGGGTTTTTACCTGACGGCGGCTCGCGCCGCTGCAGCGGCGGCTACCATTTGCCGGCCAAGCGGCTGGGGTTGAACCCGCCGTGATCCGATCGCCGAAAGGGCCCCGATGCCGCAAGCCGAGCCGCCGACACCGCAGCAGATCGCCGACAGGGTGCACGAAGGCATGTGGCGCAACGACCGCGCCACGCGCTGGCTGGGCTGCCAGGTGCTGCAGGTCGGGCCGGGGCACGCGATGCTGCAGCTGGCGGTGGGCGATCACATGCTCAACGGCCACGAGGTCTGCCACGGCGGCCTGATCGCGATGCTGGCCGACTCGGCCTTCGCCTATGCCAGCAACTCCGGCAACGAGCTGACGCTGGCGTCGGGCTTTGCGGTCGAGCTGCTGGCGCCGGGGCGGCTGGGCGACGTGCTGACCGCGACCTGCCACGAGCTGTCGCGCAGCGGACGCATCGGCGTCTACGACTGCGAGGTGCACAACCAGCGCGGCGAGCGCGTGGCGATGTTTCGCGGCCGCTCCTATACCGTCAAGGGCCGCCCGGCAGTGGCCGACTGAAACGATTGCCAAAGAAAGAGCGCAGCATGCCCGTCAAACACCCCCAGCCCGGCGACCTGGAAGCCATCGAGTGCGCCAGCCAGGACGAACTGCAGGCCTTGCAGCTGCAGCGGCTGCAGCAAACGCTGCATCGCGCCTACGACCACGTGCCGCACTACCGCCAGGCCTTCGATGCGCTGGGCGTGCACCCGTCGGATTGCAAGACGCTGGCCGATCTGGCGAAGTTCCCGTTCACCACCAAGAAGGATCTGCGCGACAACTATCCGTTCGGCATGTTCGCGGTGCCGCGCGAGCAGGTGGTGCGGGTGCACGCCAGCTCGGGCACCACCGGCAAGCCGACCGTGGTCGGCTACACGCAAGCCGACATCGACACCTGGGCCGACCTGGTGGCGCGCTCGATCCGCGCTTCCGGCGGGCGCGCCGGCGACATCGTGCACGTGGCCTACGGCTACGGGTTGTTCACCGGGGGCTTGGGCGCGCACTACGGCGCCGAGCGGCTGGGCTGCACCGTGATCCCGATGGGCGGCGGCCAGACCGAGAAGCAGGTGCAGCTGATCACCGACTTCCGCCCCGACATCATCATGGTCACGCCCAGCTACATGCAGGTGATCGTCGAGGAGATGGTGCGCCAGGGGCTGGATGCGCGCGCGTCGTCGCTGACGGTCGGCATCTTCGGCGCCGAGCCCTGGACCGACGCCATGCGTCACGACATCGAGGTGCGCGCCGCGATCGACGCGGTCGACATCTACGGCCTGAGCGAGGTCATGGGCCCGGGCGTGGCCAACGAGTGCATCGAGACCAAGGACGGCCCGGTGATCTGGGAAGACCACTTCTACCCCGAGATCATCGACCCCGAGACCGGCGAGGTGCGGCCCTACGACCCGGCCAAGGGCAGCGAAGAAGGCGAACTGGTATTCACCACGCTGACCAAGCAGGCGCTGCCGGTGATCCGCTACCGCACGCGCGACCTGACCCGGCTGCTGCCGCCCACCGCGCGCAGCATGCGGCGCATGGGCAAGATCGTCGGGCGCAGCGACGACATGCTGATCATCCGCGGCGTCAACGTCTTCCCGACGCAGATCGAGGAGCTGGTGCTGCAGCACGGCGCGCTGTCGGGCCAGTACCAGCTGGTGGTCACGCGCTCGGGCATGCTCGACGAGATGCAGGTGCTGGTCGAGCTGCTGCCGCAGCACGAGTCGGCCGAACGCGACGCGGTGGCCGGCGAGCTGCACGAGCGCATCAAGACGATGATCGGCGTGACCACCACGGTCAGCGTGGGCGCGCCGGGGTCGATCGAGCGCACCTTGATCGGCAAGGCGCGCCGCGTCATCGACAAGCGGCCGCGATAAGGGGGAGCCAAGCCATGTACACCCAAGCGATGGACACGATGGCGCGCGAAGGCGCGGCCAAGCTCGAGAAGGTGCTGTCGGCCGAGGAGCAGGCGCTGCAAGACCGCTTCGACGCGCGCATCGACGCCGGCGACTTCATCGAGGCCAAGGACTGGATGCCCGACGACTACCGGCGCACGCTGCTGCGCCAGATCAGCCAGCACGCGCACTCCGAGATCGTCGGCATGCTGCCCGAGGGCAACTGGATCAGCCGCGCGCCCACGCTCAAGCGCAAGGCGATCCTGCTGGCCAAGGTGCAGGACGAAGGCGGCCACGGGCTGTACCTGTACGCCGCGGCCGAAACACTCGGCACCAGCCGCGACCAGATGCTCGACGCGCTGCACAGCGGCAAGGCCAAGTACAGCAGCATCTTCAACTACCCGACGCTGAGTTGGGCCGACGTCGGCACCATCGGCTGGCTGGTCGACGGCGCGGCGATCATGAACCAGGTGCCGATCTGCCGCTGCTCCTTTGCCCCCTATGCGCGCGCGATGATCCGCATCTGCCGCGAGGAGAGCTTCCACCAGCGCCAGGGCTACGACGCGCTGCTGGTGATGATGCGTGACGGCACCGACGCACAACGCGCGATGGTGCAGGACGCGGTCAACCGCTGGTGGTGGCCGTGCCTGATGATGTTCGGCCCGCCGGACGACCAGTCGCCCAACTCCGCACAGGGCATGCGCTGGGGCATCAAGCGCGTGTCCAACGACACATTGCGCCAGAAGTTCGTCGACGCCACCGTGCAGCAAGCGCAGGTGCTGGGTGTGACGCTGCCCGACCCGGAGCTGAAGTGGAACGAGCAGCGCCAGCACTGGGACTTCGGTGCGATCGACTGGGACGAGTTCTGGCGCGTGGTTGGCGGCGAAGGCCCGTGCAACCGCGAGCGGCTGGCCGCGCGCGTCAAGGCCTGGGACGACGGCGAGTGGGTGCGCGAAGCGGCGCTGGCCCATGCGCGCAAACAAGCGATGAAGGAGCACGCGGCATGAGCACGACCAAGGCATCCACCGCGACCACGCGCAGCCTGGACCCGGTGGCGCTGGCCGCCGCGGCCGAGCGGCCGGCGCAGCCCAGCGCGGCGGCCGAATGGCCGCTGTGGGAGGTGTTCGTTCGCACCCGCGCCGGGCTGGACCACAAGCACTGCGGCAGCCTGCACGCGGCCGACCCGAAGATGGCGCTGCACATGGCGCGCGACGTCTACACGCGCCGCCAGGAAGGCGTCAGCGTGTGGGTGGTGCGCTCCGACCAGATCGTCGCCAGCGACCCCGGCGACAAGGCCATGCTGTTCGACCCGGCCGACGACAAGATCTACCGCCACCCGACCTTCTACAAGCTGCCCGACGCGGTGGACCACATGTAGGGCACGGCGATGCAAGCCTCGATCGAAGTCCCCGCCGACCCGCAGCTGCGCTACCTGCTGCGCCTGGGCGATGCCTGCCTGATCCACGGCCAGCGCCTCGGCGAGTGGTGCGGCCACGCGCCGGTGCTGGAAGAAGACATCGCGCTGGCGAACATGGCACTCGACCTGATCGGCCAGGCGCGCGCGGTGCTCACGCTGGCCGGCAGCCGCTGTCCGCAGCGCTACGACGAAGACCAGCTCGCCTTCCTGCGCGACGAGCGCGACTACCTGAACCCGACGCTGGCCGAGCTGCCTGGTGGGCCGAACGGTGGTGATTTCGCCGTCACCGTGCTGCGCAACCTGATGCTCGGCACCTGGCTGAAACTGCTGTGGCAGCGGCTGCAGCACAGCAGCGATGCCGAGCTCGCCGGCATCGCCGCCAAGGGGCTGAAGGAGGCGCGCTACCACCAGCAGCACGCGGCCGACTGGCTGGTGCGGCTGGGCGACGGCACCGAAGAGTCGCGCCGCCGGCTGGAAGCCGCGCTGGCGCTGCTGTGGCCCTACGCGGCCGAACTCTTCGAGGCCGACGACGCCGACGCCGCGGCGCTGGCCAGCGGCCTGGGACCAGCCTGGTCCGAGCTGCGCGAGCCGTGGCTGGCCGAGATCGATGCTGTCTTCGGCGAGGTGGCGCTGGCGCCGCCGGCCGCGAGCCGCTTTCGCAGCACCGGCCGGCTGGGCGTGCACAGCGAGCACATGGGCTACATCCTGGCCGAGATGCAGTCGCTGCAGCGCAGCTTTCCCGGGGGGCGCTGGTGAGCGCGCTGGCCGCAGCCGGCCGCGACCGGGACAGCGATCGCGCGCGGCGTGCCTGGGCCGTGCTGGCCGGCGTGCCCGACCCCGAAGTGCCGGTGATCTCGTTGTGCGAACTGGGCATCGTGCGCGAGGTGCTGGACCACGGCGACACGCTCGAGGTCGTGCTCACGCCCACCTATTCGGGCTGTCCCGCCACCGAGTTCATCGAGCGCAGCGTGATCGAGGCGATCGACGCCGCCGGCCTCGGCCCGGTGCGTGTGAGGCTGCAGCGCGCGCCGGCCTGGACCACCGACTGGATCAGCGAGGACGGCAAGCGCAAGCTGCGCGATTACGGCATCGCGCCACCGGGCCCGGTGGCGGCGGACGCCGCGGTGCCGATTCGCCTCGTCGGCCGCCGCACCGAGACCGTGCCCTGCCCACGCTGCGGCAGCGCGCACACCGAGCGGCTGTCGGCCTTCGGCGCCACCGCGTGCAAGGCGCTGTGGCGCTGCCTGGACTGCCGCGAGCCCTTCGAACACTTCAAACCGCTGTGACCGCGCCATGAGCACTCCGCTGTTCCACGACCTGCGCGTGCGCCGCATCGAGCCCGACACCGCCGAGGCCTCGATCGTGACCTTCGAGGTGCCCGAGCGGCTGCGCGAGGTCTTCGGCTTCACCCAGGGCCAGTACCTGACGCTGCGCACCACCATCGACGGCCACGACCTGCGCCGCAGCTACAGCATCTGCGCCGGCGTCGACGACGGCGAGCTGCGCGTGGGCGTGCGCAAGGTACAAGGCGGCGTGTTCTCGCGCTGGATCAACGAGCAGCTCAAGCCCGGCGACACCCTCAGCGTGATGGCGCCGCAGGGGCGCTTCTTCGTGCCGATCGAGCCCGGCGCGCGCCGCCACCACGTCGGCATCGCCGGCGGCAGCGGCATCACGCCGATCCTGTCGATCATGAAGACGGTGCTGGGCCGCGAGCCGGCGAGCCGCTTCACGCTGGTGTACGGCAACCGCATGCTGCGCTCGACCATGTTCAAGGAAGAGCTGGAGGACCTGAAGAACAGGTACATGGCGCGGCTGACGCTGCACCACGTGTTCAGCGACGAGCCCACCGACTCGGCGCTGAACATGGGGCTGATCGACCGCGCGAAGATCGCCGAATTCCTGGCCGGCGTGCTGCCACCGCAGGCGATCGACCAGATCTACATCTGCGGCCCGTTCCAGATGAACGACGAGGCTGAAGGAGCGCTGCTGGCCGCCGGGGTGCCGGAAGAGCGCATCCACATCGAGCGTTTCGGCGTGGCCACGCCCAGCGGCCAGCCGGTGGGCGCGGTGCTGCACGAGGCTCAGCCCGGCGACGCCGAGCAAGCACGCATCACGATCATCCGCGACGGCATGCGCCGCGAGGTCGAGTTCAGGAAGGACCAGCCAAGCATCCTCGATGCGGCCTCGGCCGCCGGGCTGGAAGTGCCGTTCTCCTGCACCAGCGGCGTGTGCGGCACCTGCCGCGCCAAGCTGCTCGAAGGCGAGGTGCGCATGGAGCGCAACTTCGCGCTCGACAAGGCCGAGCTCGCCGCCGGCTTCGTGCTGACCTGCCAGGCGCATCCGCTGACCGAGCGCGTGGTGCTGTCCTTCGACGAGCGCTGAGCAAGCGCGGCACACGGCGTGGCGCGGCGGGCCCGGCCATGACCCAGCAAGACCACGGCACGCTCAGCCTCGCCGCGGCCGAGGTGGTGCAGATCGTGCGCCAGCTTGGCCTGAGCCGCAGCATCGCCGAGGTCGCCGCGCTGCTCGAGGCCGACCTGCGCCGCTGGCCCGACTTCCAGAAGGTCGAGCGCGTGGCGCTGCATTCGGCCGAAGGCGTGATCGAGCTGATGCCGGCCTCGGACGACCAGCTCTACGCCTTCAAGTACGTCAACGGCCACCCCGGCAATACGCGGCTGGGCCTGCCGACGGTGATGGCCTTCGGCGTGCTGGCCGAGGTTGCCACCGGCCGGCCGTTGCTGCTGGCCGAGTTGACGCTGCTGACGGCGATCCGCACCGCGGCGATGTCGGCGCTGGCGGCGCGCATCTTGGGGCGCAGCGACAGCTGCACCATGGCGCTGATCGGCAACGGCGCGCAAGCCGAGTTCCAGGCGCTGGCGCTGCGCGACCTGGCCGGCATCCGCCGGCTGCGGCTGTTCGACCTGGATGCGCACGCCACCGCCAAGCTGCAGCGCAACCTGCAGGGGCAGGGCCTGGAGCTGGTGGTCTGCGCCAACACGGCCGAGGCGGTGCGCGGCGCCGACGTCGTCACCACCCTCACCGCCGCCAAGGCGCGCACCGCGGTGATCGCACCGGAGATGGTCGAGCCGGGCATGCACTTCAACAGCGTCGGCGGCGATTGCCCCGGCAAGACCGAGCTGCAGGTCGAGGTGTTGAAGCGCGCATCGCTGTTCGTCGAATACGCGCCGCAAACGCGCATCGAAGGCGAGATCCAGCAGCTCGACGCCGACTGGCCGGTGACCGAGCTGTGGCAGGTGCTGCGCGGCGAACGCCCGGGGCGCCGCAGTGCCGGCGAGGTGACCGTCTTCGACTCGGTCGGCTTCGCGGTGGCGGACCACGCCGCGCTGCGCTTCTTGTGGCATGCGGCGCAGCGCCTGGGCATCGGCCAGACGATGCAGCTGCTGCCCACGCTGGCCGACCCGAAGGATCTGTTCGCCACGCTCGGCGCGCCCGCTGCGCTGCCGCCGGCCGCGCCGCAGTGAGCGCGCCCCGCCGATGGTGGCGGGTTGTTGCGCGGCAGACGGGATGCACGGCGCACCCCCAGGCCGATCGCCGCCATGGCTCGAGCGATGGCGGCACGGCAGGCTTCGGCGCGCTCGCGGTGCCGCCACGGCATGGCGCTGGTGGCGCCGCGCTGGAGCCTCAATCAGGGTCGGGCGCGACCTCGTCCTGCGACGCCGCGCCACCATGAGCCAGCACGCGGCGAATGACGTCGCCGGAAAAGCCGCGGCCGGCGAGGAAGCGCGCCTGCCGTGCGCGTTCGCGCTCGTCGACGGCGGCGTGGCCGAAGCGGCGGCGCCACAGTTCGGCCGCACGTTGCAACTCGCTGTCGCGCAGGCCCTGCCGCTGCGCTTCGGCCAGCTTCAGCCCGTGGCGCGCCAGCTCGTGCTCGATCCGCCGCTCGCCGTGGCCGGCGGCGCGCACGCGCAAGCGGCTTTCGATGAAGCGCTGCTCGTTGAGCAGCCCCGCCGCCTGCAGCGCATCGAGCACCTGCTCCACCTGGGCCTCGACCGCCGGATGACCGGCATTGGCGCCGGCCTCAACCGCATCGCCGCCCGGTGCTGATGCCTGATCCACCGCGTCGACAGACTCACACTGCTGCGCCGCCCGCGCCGCGCGCAGGAGTTTGCCGCGCAGTTCGGCGCGGCTGTGCTCGCGCTGCGCCAGCCAGGCCAGCGCACGAGCGCGCAGGCTGGGTGGCGGCCGCTTCATGCGGGGGTACGGCGTGCAGCCGCGTTGGACGCGCCGCTTCGAAGGTGCTGCCTCAACCGCGCAACCTCAGAGTCTGTGAAGTACTCCGGCGCACCCGAGCGGGTGTCCGAAAGGGCGTCGATCCAGGCGCAAAGCACAGCCGTAGCCCGGGCTACGGCGAGCATTTGCAACGACGAGCGGCGCCGTTTCGGCGCGTTCGAGCGGGCGTGGCGGAATGCTTCACAGACTCTCAGGCCGCGCCGGACGCCGGATCTGCCTTCAGCTTGCGTCCTGGGCTGGCGCCTGCAGCGCCGCAATGCCGGCAGCTTCGCGAATGCGGTTCTCGATCTCGACCGCAAGGTCGCGGTTCTCGCGCAGGAACTCGCGTGCGTTGTCCTTGCCCTGGCCGATCTTCTCGCCGTTGTACGCATACCAGGAGCCGGCCTTGTCGAGGATGCGCGCGGCCACGCCCATGTCGATGATCTCGCCTTCGCGGCTGATGCCCTCGCCGTAGAGGATGTCGAACTCGGCGGTCTTGAACGGCGGCGCCACCTTGTTCTTGACGATCTTGACCTTGGTCTCGCTGCCGATGACCTCGTCGGCCTTCTTGATGCTGCCGGTGCGGCGGATGTCCAGCCGCACCGAGGCGTAGAACTTCAGCGCGTTGCCGCCAGTGGTGGTTTCGGGGTTGCCGAACATCACGCCGATCTTCATGCGGATCTGGTTGATGAAGATGACCATGGTGTTGGTCTTGTTGATGGTGGCGGTGAGTTTGCGCAGCGCCTGGCTCATCAGCCGTGCCTGCAGCCCGGGCAGGCTGTCGCCCATGTCGCCTTCCAGCTCGGCCTTGGGCGTGAGCGCGGCCACCGAGTCGACGACGATCAGGTCGACCGAGCCCGAGCGCACCAGCGCATCGACGATCTCCAGCGCCTGCTCGCCGGTGTCGGGCTGGCTGATCAGCAGCTCTTGCAAGTCGACGCCCAGCTTTTGCGCGTACTGGGTGTCCAGCGCGTGTTCGGCGTCGATGAAGGCGCACACGCCGCCGAGCTTTTGCATCTCGGCGATGACCTGCAACGTCAGCGTGGTCTTGCCCGACGATTCCGGGCCGTAGATCTCGATCACCCGGCCGCGCGGCAGGCCGCCCACGCCCAGCGCGATGTCCAGCCCCAGCGAGCCGGTGGACACGACCTGGATGTCGTGCGCGACCTCGCCGTCGCCCAGGCGCATGATCGAGCCCTTGCCGAACTGCTTTTCGATCTGCGCCAGCGCGGCTTGCAGCGCCTTGGCCTTTTCGGTGTTGAGTGCCTTCACGGGTGCGTCCATTTCAGTTGCTCCATCCTTGCGCCGCGATTATCGGCGCAAGCTGGATGTTTGTACAGTAATGCCAGGATCATGCAGCGTGCATCGTAGCCGCGCCGCGGCTGCCTAGAATCGGCGTCGAAGGTCCGCCCACGACGCGAGCAGCAAGAGGAGACAAGCCATGCGCATTCTCATTGCCGAAGACGATCAGGTGCTGGCCGACGGCTTGCTGCGCTCGCTGCGCGCGGCCGGCTACGCCACCGACCAGGTGCACACCGGCACCGAGGCCGACGCGGCGCTGGCCGACCATGAGTTCGACTGCGTGATCCTGGATCTTGGCCTGCCGAAGATGCACGGCCTGGACGTGCTGCGCCGCATGCGCGCGCGCGGCTCGTCGGTGCCGGTGCTGATCCTCACCGCCGCCGACAGCGTCGAACAGCGCGTCAAGGGCCTGGACCTGGGCGCCGACGACTACATGGCCAAGCCGTTCTCGCTGCAGGAGCTGGAAGCTCGCGTGCGGGCGCTGACCCGCCGCGGCCTGGGCAGCGCATCGGCCATCATCAAGCACGGGCCGCTGAGCTTCGACGCCACCGGGCGCGTGGCCTACATCAACGATCACATGATCGAGCTGTCGGCGCGCGAGCTGTCGCTGCTGGAGGTGCTGCTGCAGCGCGCCGGGCGGCTGGTCAGCAAGGACCAGTTGGTCGAGCGGCTGTGCGAGTGGGGCGAAGAGGTCAGCAACAACGCGATCGAGGTCTACATCCACCGGCTGCGCAAGAAGATCGAGCAAGGCCCGATCCGCATCGCCACGGTGCGCGGCCTGGGTTATTGCCTGGAGAAGATCGCCGCTTGAGCGACTCCGCGGCGGCTGCCGACAGGCGCACGCCTCCTGCCTCGGCCGAACCACCCGGCGCGGCCGCCGCACCGGGCGACGCGGCAAGCGGTGCGCGCAGCGGGCCGCATTCGTTGTTCGGCGAGATCCTCGACTGGATGCTCGCGCCGCTGCTGCTGCTGTGGCCGATGAGCCTGTTCCTGACCTACCTGGTGGCGCAAGGCATCGCCGACCGGCCCTACGACCGCGAGCTCGGCGTGGTGCTGCGCGCGATCGCGCAGCAGGCCAGCACCGAGGCCACCGGCCTGGGCGGGCCGGCGCCCAAGCTGCGGCTGCGCCTGCCGTCGCTGGCCGGCGAGTTGCTGCGCGCCGACGAGGCCGGCAGCGTGTACTTCCAGGTGCTGGGCCCGCACGGCGAGCATCTGGCCGGCGAGCGCAGCCTGCCGCTGCCCGACGCGATCGGCGCGCTCGGCGAGCTGCGCTTTCGCGACGCCACCGTGCGCGACGAGCCGGTGCGCGTGGCCACCATGCGGGTGGCCGCCGGCGGCGCCGACGCCGACCTGGCGCTGCTGGTGCAGGTGGCCGAGACGCCGGAAAAGCGCGAGCGGCTGGCCAACGAGATCATCAAGGGCGTGATCCTGCCGCAGTTCATCATCCTGCCGCTGGCGCTGGTGCTGGTGTGGCTGGCGCTGACACGCGGCATCCGGCCGCTGAGCAAGCTGCAGCAGCGCATCCGGCGCCGCGACAGCACCGACCTGAGCCCGATCGACGCGCGCGACGTGCCCGACGAGGTGGCACCGCTGGTGGGTGCGATCAACGAGCTGCTGAGTCGGCTGGACCAGTCGATCCGCACCCAAAAGCAGTTTCTCGCCGACGCCGCACACCAACTGAAGACGCCGCTGGCCGGCCTGCGCATGCAAGCCGAGCTGGCCGGGCGCGAGATCGACGCCGGCGCCAGCGATGCCGCGTCGCTGCGGCGCTCGCTGCGCCAGATCGCGCTGTCCAGCCAGCGCGCGGCGAACATGGTCAACCAGCTGCTGGCGCTGGCGCGCGCCGAGGACCGCGAGCAGGCGCTGCGCAAGCAGCAGCTGAACCTGGCGGCGATCGTCAAGGACACGGTGCGCGACTTCGTGCCCAAGGCGATGGACCAGCGCATCGACCTGGGCTACGAAGGCCCCGACGACGACGCCGGGGTGCGGCTGCGCGGCCAGCCGGTGCTGGTGCGCGAGATGGTGCGCAACCTGGTCGACAACGCGCTGCAGTACACCCCCGAAGGCGGCACCGTCACCGCGCGCGTGCTGGCCGACCCCTTCGGCCAGGTGGTGGTGCTGCAGGTCGAGGACAACGGCCCCGGCATCGCCGAGGCCGAGCGCGAAGCGGTGTTCCAGCCGTTCTACCGCTCGGCCGACACGCAGATCGACGGCAGCGGACTGGGCTTGGCGATCGTGCGCGAGGTGGCCGAGCAGCACGGCGCGACGATCACGGTGGACGACGCACTGCCGCGCGCGCTGGCCGCGGCCAGCGGCGGCACGCCGGGCACGCTGATCACGGTGCGCTTTCCGGTGCGCGCGGCGTAGCCCGCGCGCACCGCCGGGTTCGCCGCCTGCGCCGCCTGCAGCGCGGCGCCCGGGCGACGCCGCCTGCATTGGCGATCCCGGTTCAGATACGAATGGATGTTCGTATTCCGACATCGATGCACCGTCGAATTTCTTTACGGCCACGACTCCCCCGCGAATGCGGGGGTCATGATTTTTTCTCATCGAATCAACGTCTTACGGAGTTGTTCTGAGCTGGCCTGGAATGTGCTTTCCACTGCCGCAGGTGGTCGTGGTGGTCACCGTGCAACCTGAAGGAACACTCATGAAACTCAAACAAGCGCTGGGCGCGGTCGCCGTGCTCGCCCTGGCCTCGACGGCGCAGGCCGCCGGCTTTGTCAACGGCGGCTTCGAAGACGGCAACACCAACGGCTGGACCGTCGGCAATGGCAACCGCGGTGGCGCGGCGCTGAACAGCATCGACCCGAACGCGTATCTGAACAGCAATACCGGCCGCTCGGCGATCGTCGGTGCCGGTGCCACCGACCTGGTGGGCAACCTGATGGCCGGCGGCAGCCGCGTCTACAGCGGCAACTACGCCTATCGCGTCGAGGACGCCGATGCCACCGGCGGCCGTCTGTCGGTGATCAGCCAGACGGTGACCAACTACACCGACTCGAACATCTTCTTCGCCTGGCTGGCGGTGCTGGACAACGGCGGCCACGCCGAGCAGGCGTCGGCGGCGATGATCATCCGCCTGACCGACAAGAGCGACACCACCAACAGCGCCAGCGGCGAGGTGCTGATCTCGCGCATCTACAACGCTGGCACCGGCGGCGGCGGCGTGGACAGCCGTTTCGCCACGCAGGCGACCACCGGCTACTTCTACACGCCGCAATGGCAGATCGAGCAACTGGCGATCGACGGCTCGCGCTCGGGCCACACCTTCGAGCTGACCGTGCTGGCCACCGACTGCGGCCCGACCGCGCACACCGGCTACGTCTACCTCGACGGCTTCGGTGCCGTGGTACCGCCGACGAACGACGTGCCCGAACCCGCCAGCCTGGCGCTGGTGGGCCTGGCACTGGCCGGTGCCGCCGTCGGCCGCCGCCGCGCGACCAAGGCCTGATCGATTCGCCAGTCCTGCCCTGCACGGCGCCGGTGCGGCAGCGCACCGGCGCCGTTTTCCATGGCAGCGACAACACAGTTCGCTGCAGCGCGGCACTGTGCACGCCGCAGCGCCGTCGCCGCGCGCCGGCGCCGGGTGCCGCTGCTAGCCTGCCAGGCCCTGCCCGCCCTGTGCCCCCATCCGCCATGCCGACGATGTTGCCCACCGCCCAGCCGCAGTCCTCGATGCCCGGCCAGCCGCCGCGCTGGCGCGCCGCCGCCCTCACGCTGGCCGTGCTCGGCGCCTTGGCGCTGCACGGCTGCGCGCGCCAGGACGACGCCGCACTCGGCCGCGAACTTGCTGCCAAGGGTGACTACGCCGGCGCCGTCATCGCGCTGAAAAGCGCCGTGCAGGCCGCACCCGACGCGCCCGAGTTGCGCGTGCTGCTGGCCGATGCGCTGGAGCGCCGGCACGACCTGCCCGGTGCCGAGCAGCAGTTGCGCCACGCGATCGAGCACGGCGGCGACGCCAACACGCTGACGCCACGGCTGGCGCTGCTGATGCTCGACCGCGGCGACGCCGACGCGCTGATCCGCAGCTTCAAGGACCAGCGCTTGCCCGACCCGCAGGCCGACGCCGCGCTGCGCGGCACGGTGGCACTGGCGCTGCTGACGCAAAGGCGCGACGCCGCGGCCAAGGCGCACATCCTGGGCGCCGCGCCGGTGCCGCAGGTGCGGCTGGCACAGGCGCAGCTGCTCGCCGGCGAGGGCAAGGCCGACAGCGCCAGGCAGGCCCTGGCCCTGCTGCAGCTAGACGACGGCGCCGCGCCGCCGCCGTGGTGGCTGCTGCGCGCCGGGCGCCGGCTGGCGCTGGCCGCGGGCGAGCCCGATCTGTCGCTGCAGCTGGTGCGCCGCGCGCACGAGGCCGTGCCGTATCACCTCGGGCTGATGGGCGAGTACGGCGAGGCGCTGATCTCCGCCGGCCGCGCCGACGACGCCGGCGCGATCCGCGACCGGCTGCGCCAACAGGCGCCGCAGTCGTACTGGACGCACTATCTGGATGCGCTGCTGCAGTACCGCGCCGGGCGCAACGAGGCCGCGCACGCCGCCGCGCTGGCGGTGCTGAAGGCGGCGCCCGACCATGCCGGCGCGGCGCTGATCGCCGCGGCGATCGAGCTGCGCAGCGGCGAGGCGCAGGTGGCCGAAAAGCGCATGGAAACGCTGCTGCAGAAGCAGCCGTCGTCGTTGCCGGCGCTGCGGCTGCTGGCCCAGGCGCAGCTGCGCCAGGGCCGCGCCGAAGCGGCCGGCCCGACGCTGCAGCGCGCGCTGGCGCTGGCGCCGGCCGATGCCGAGCTGCTGGTGCTGCGCGCGCAGTCCGATCTGGCCGCCGGCCGTGCCAAGGAGGCCGCCGCCGCGCTGGCCCAGGTGGTGGCGCAGCACCCCGACGACGCCGACGCCTGGCTGCTGCTGGCACGCGCGCGCGCCGCGGCGGGCGATCGCGCGGCAGCGCGCGAGGCGCTGCAGCAGGCCGCAACCAAGGCCAAGGACAGCGCGGTCGGTGCGCGCGTGGTGGAGCTGGCGCTGCAGCTGCGCGACCTCGACTTCGCGCGCAGCGTCGCCACGCAACAGCTCGAGCGCGCGCCGAAGGACGCGCTGGCGCGGCTGGCGCTGGGCGCGGTGCAAGCGGCGCAGGGCGACAACGACGCCGCGCGCGCCACCGCGCTGGCGGTGCTGGACGACACGCCTGCGCAAGCCGGCGCCTTGAGCGTGCTGACGGTGATGTCGCGCACGCCCGCGCAGCGCCAGCAGCTGATGGCGCGCCACGCCAAGGCGCTGGCCAGCGGCGGCGCCGGGGCGCAGCAGGTGCTGGACTACGTCGCGCTGCTGCGCTTCGAGCCGGTGGCCGGCACTACGCCGCTGGCGGTGCTGGAAAAGGGCGTGCAGCTGTACCCGGCGGCGGTGGCGCTGCGCGCCGCGCTGGTCGAACAGCTGCTGCGCGACGGCCAGACCGAGCCCGCACTGGCGGCGGCCCAAAGCGGCGCGACTCAGCCCGGCGCCACCGCGGCGGCCGGCGAGTTGCTGGTCGCCACCTACCTGCGGCTGGGCCAGACCACCCAGGCCACCGAGACGCTGCGCAAGCTGGCCGCCGAGCATCCGGGCCGGCCCGAACTGCGCCTGCAGCTGGCCGGGCTCGAAGCGCGCGGCGGCCGCAGCGCCGAGGCGCGCGTGTTGCTGCGCCGGCTGATCGACGAGCGCCCAGACGACTTCGCCGCCTACGCAGCGCTGGCCGAACTCGAGGCCGCAGCCAACCCGGCGCAGGCGCTGTCGGTGGCGCGCCAGATGGGCGAGCGCCCCGGCCTGGCGTCGGCCAGCCTGCTGCTGGCGGGCGACATCCTGGTCCGCGCCGACAAAAGCAGCGAAGCGCTGGACAAGTACGCGGCCGCGGCCAAGGCCGGCGCGGTGCCGGCGGCCAACCTGCGCACGGTGGCGCTGCTCGACCGCAGCGAGCGGCGCAGCGCCGCCGAGCGCGAACTGACCGAAACGCTGCGCCGCTATCCCGAAGACGCGCGCGTCGTCGCCGCCGCCGCCGCACGCGCGCAGGCCGCCGGTGATGCCGCACGCGCCGCCGAGCTGCTGCAAAAGCTGGTCGCCAAGGACCCCGGCAACCCGGTGCTGCGCAACGACCTGGCCTGGGCGCAATTAGCGGCCGGGCGCTCGGCCGATGCGCTGGCCAATGCACGGCGTGCGGTGGTGGGCTTGCCGAATCACCCGAACGCACTGCACACGCTGGGCCTGGCGCTGGCACGCAACGGCCAGCGCGACGAGGCGATCAAGGTGCTGCGCGCGGCGTCGAACCTGGCGCCGACGCTGGCGCTGCCGCGGCTGGACCTGGCCGAGAACCTGGTTGCTGCAGGCGACAAGGACGGCGCGCGCAGCGCGCTGCGCGGCATCGACGCGGCCCAGCTCGGCGCGCGCGACCAGAACGAACTTGCGCGGCTGCGCGGCGTGCTCGGCGCCGGCTGATTCGGCGCGGCGGCCCCGCCTCAGCTCTGCATCAGCCGCCGGCTCTTGGCGATCGACATCAGCATGCCCAGCCCCAGCCCGAGCGTGACCATCGCGGTGCCGCCGTAGCTGACGAAGGGCAGCGGCACGCCCACCACCGGCAGGATGCCGCTGACCATGCCCATGTTGACGAAGGCATAGGTGAAGAAGCTCAGCGTCACCGCGCCGGCCAGCAGCCGCGTGAACACGGTCGGCGCGTGCGCGGCGATCCACAGGCCGCGAAAGATCAGGAAGGTGAAGCACACCAGCAGCGTGACCACGCCGGCCAAGCCGAACTCCTCGGCGAAGGCGGCGAAGATGAAATCGGTGGTGCGCTCGGGGATGAACTCCAGGTGCGTTTGCGTGCCCTGCATGAAGCCCTTGCCGGTGATGCCGCCCGAGCCGATCGCGATCATGCCCTGGATGATGTGAAATCCCTTGCCCAGCGGGTCGCGCGTCGGGTCGAGCAGCGTGCACACGCGGTGCTGCTGGTACTCGCGCAGCAGCGGCCAGCGCACGCCCTCGGCGCAGATCGCGTCGCCGCTGAGCACGATCGCGCCGATGCCTAAAGCGCCCACCAGCAGCACCGGCGCGATCAGCTTCCACGACAGCCCGGCGAAGAAGATCACGTACATGCCGGCAGCCAGCACCAGCACCGCGGTGCCCAGGTCGGGCTGCTTGGCGATCAGCGCCACCGGCAGCAGCAGCAGCAGCGCCGCGACGATGAAGTCGGCGACGCGCAGCAGGCCTTCGCGGCGCTGGAACCACCAGGCCAGCATCAGCGGCATCGCGATCTTCATCACCTCGCTGGGTTGCACCACCATGCCCAGATTGATCCAGCGCGTCGCGCCCTTCTTGGTGATACCCACGCCGGGCAGCGCGGTCACGATCAGCAGCGCCACGCCCAGCAGGTACAGCGGCACCGCCAGCTGCGCCAGCCGCTGCGGCGACACCTGCGACACCAGGAACAGCACGCCCAGCGCCAGCAGCATGTTGCGCCCGTGGTCGACGAAGCGGGTGCCGTGGTCGAAGCCGGCCGAGTACATCGTGACCAGGCCGATCGCCGCCAGCAGGACGATCGCCAGCGCGAGCCAGGGGTCGTAGCCGACCACCAGCGGCTTGAGCCGCTCGCCCCACGACGGGCGCTGCAGCACCGCGGCGCTGGTCATGGCGTGCGCCCGGCCACCCCCAGCGCGGCGACGGCGGCGCGGGCGGCGATGTCGGTGCCGGTGCCGGTGCCGATGGCGACAGTGGCAGCCGCGGCCGACGCCGCCGACGCGGCCGGCGCCGGGGCGATGGCCAGCGGCGGCGCGGTGAGCAGCTGCCCCGGCAGCGGCACGTCGGCGATCTGCCGCGGCGCACCGATCGGCGCGGCCGACTGGCCCTTGCGCGTGGCCGCGACGTCCTCCTCGCTGGGGTAGTGGCCCAGCAGCACGAAGTCGAACACGCGCCGGGCGATCGGCGCGGCCGCCGCCGCGCCGAAGCCGGCGTTCTCGACGATGACGGCGACCACCAGCGTCGGGTCAGGCAGCGGCGCCACCGCGATGTACAGCGAGTGGTCGCGCTTGTGTTCCTCGAGCTTGCTCGCGTCGTACTTCTGGTTGGCCTTGACGCCCACCGCCTGCGCGGTGCCGGTCTTGCCGCCGCTCTTGTACGGCGCGCCGGCAAACACGCGGGTGGAGGTGCCCTCCTGCGTCACGCCGTGCATCGCGCGCAGCAGCAGCGCGATGTGCTCGGGCTTGTAAGGCAGCGGCTCGAGCGCGTCGCTGGCGATGCGCCGGCGTTCGTGCGTGACCACGTCCTCGATCTCGCGCACCAGGCGGGGCTTGAAGCGCTGGCCACCGGAGACCAGCGTGGCCGTGGCGCTGGCCAGCTGCAGCGGCGTGAAGGCGTTGTAGCCCTGGCCGATGCCCAGCGAGATGGTCTCGCCGGCATACCACTTCTGCTGCTCCGGGCGCTTGTAGTAGCGGCGCTTCCACGCGGTGGACGGCAAGATGCCGGTGGACTCGTTTTGCAGGTCGATGCCGGTCTTGCGGCCGAAGCCCAGCGGCGCCATCTGGTCGTGCATCAGGTCCACGCCCAACTCGTTGGCCAGCGAGTAGTAGTAGACGTTGCTCGACTTGACGATCGAGCGGTACATGTCCACCGCGCCCAGGCCCCGGTCGCCGTGGCTGCGAAAGACGTGGTTGCCGAAGCTGAAGCTGCCGCCGTCCATGATCACCTGGCTGGCGCTGCGCTTGCCGGTGTTCAGCGCGGCCAGCGCCATGAACGGCTTGTAGGTCGACCCTGGCGGATAGGTGCCGCGCAGCGCGCGGTTCAGCAGCGGCTTGTCGATCGACTCGTTCAGCTCGCGCCAGCTGTCGAAGTCGATGCCGTCGACGAACAGGTTGGGGTCGAAGGTGGGCTTGCTGACGAAGGCCAGCACCTCGCCGGATCGCGGATCGATCGCCACCAGCGCGCCGCGGCGGTCGCCGAACAGCTCTTCGACCATCGCCTGCAGCCGGATGTCCACCGACAGCACCAGCGTGTTGCCCGGCGTCGGCGCCTGGCTGCTCAGCCGGCGCAGCGCCCGCCCGCCGGCGCTGGTCTCGACCCGCTCGAAGCCGGTCAGGCCGTGCAACTCGGCCTCGTAGCTTTGCTCCAGCCCGAGCTTGCCGATGTATTCGGTGCCCTTGTAGTTGGCCAGTTCCTCGTCGGGCCAGTCCTCCATCTTTTCCTTCTCGGCCTGGTTGATGCGGCCGATGTAACCCAGCAGGTGGCTGCCGACCTCGCCCAGCGGGTAGCTGCGGAACAGCCGCGCCTTGACCTCGACGCCGGGAAAGCGGTAGCGCTGCGCCGTGAAGCGCGCGACTTCCTCGTCGCTGAGCTTGGTGCGGATCGGCAGCGACTCGAAGCTCTTGCCTTCGTCGAGCAGCCGCTTGAAGCGCTTGCGGTCGCGCGCGCCGATCTCGACGATCTCGGACAGGCCGTCGATGGTGGCTTCGAGCTCGTCGACCTTGGACGGCGTGATCTCCAGCGTGTAGGCCGAGTAGTTGGTGGCCAGCACCTCGCCGTTGCGGTCGAGGATGAGTCCGCGGTTGGGCACGATCGGCAGCACCGCGGTGCGGTTGGTCTCGGCCTGCGCGGCCAGGTCCTCGTGGCGCTGCACCTGCAGGTAGGCCAGCCGCGCGCCCAGCAGCCCGAAAGCCAGCAGCACGAAGATCCCGGCCGCGACCAGACGCAGCCTGAAGCGGCCCAGTTCGTTCTCGAGGTCCTTCAGTTCGGACATGGTCTCGGACATATGGACTCGGACATCACAACGGACGATTCTCGTCCGGGTCGGGCGCGCGGCGCTGCGGCGCCAGCAGCAGCGCCGTGACCACCGGCCACAGCAATGCTTCGAACAGCGGCGCCAGCAGCAGTTCCCAGCCCGGGAACATGCCCCCGGCCAGCATGCGCACCACCAGCGACACCAGGTGCGCGCCCAGGAACAGCGGCAGCACCTGCACCGCCTGCTCGGCCAGGCCGAACCACAGCAGCCGGCGGTGCGCGCTGATCGCCCCGAAGCTCAGCAGCGTGTAGGCCAGCGCATGCTGGCCGAGCAGCGCGCTTTGGTGCACGTCCATCAGCAAGCCGAACACGAAAGCCACGCCGACGCCGACGCGGCGCGGCTGGTGCACGTTCCAGAACACCAGCACCAGCGCCAGCAGGTCGGGCTGCGCCGGATGGCGGCCCAGCGGCAACAGGTTCGCGCCCAGCGCCAGCAGCAGCGTCAGCGCGATGAACATCGCGTTCACCGGCAGCAGCAGCTGGTTGGAGCCGCGCGGCAGGATCATCGGCGCGCAGCCTTGGCCGCGCGTGCGGCCTTGGACGCTTCGCTCGGCGTGGCCGGCGCGGCCGGCGGCTCCTCGCGCGGCGGCAATTGCGCGGCCAGCGGCTCGAGCACCAGCACGTGGCGCACGCCGTCGGCCGAGGCCTTCGGCGCGAGCAGGATGCGCGCGAAGCCGGATTCGGCGCGGCGCTCGACCGCGCTGACCCGCGCCACCGGCAGACCCGGCGGATACACGCCGTCGACGCCGCTGGTGGTGAGCTCGTCGCCGACCTGGACGTCGGCGTTGGCCGCCATGTAGCGCAGCTCCATCGCGTCGCCGCCGACGCCGCCGAAGGCGGCGCTGCGCGCCAGCGTGCGCGCGTTGAGCACCGGGATCGCGGCGTCCTTGTCGATCAGCAGCGTGACCTGCGAGCTCAGCGGGTACACGCGCGTGACCTGGCCGAGCACGCCGTCGGGGTCGACCACCGGCGCGCCCGCCACCACGCCGTGCGCGGCGCCGCGGTCGATCACCAGCTTGCGCGAGAACGGATCGGTCGCCTCGTACAGCACCTCGGCGGGAATGCTGCGCACCTGCAGTTGCGGCCGCAGCTCGAGCAGCTGGCGCAGCCGCGCGTTCTCGCGCTCGAGCCGCTCGACGCGCGCAGCGCGCTCGGACTGCAGTGCGAGCTTCTCCTGAGCCAACTGCTCGTGCACCAGCGCCTGGTTCAACCCGCCCAGGTAGTCCGCGGCGCTGCGCACCGCCTGCACCGGCATGGCCAGCGTGCGCTGCACCGGCAGCAACGCGGTGGCGATCGCCGCGCGCAGCGGCGTGGCGAACTCGAAGCGGGTGTCCGCCACCATCAGGAACAGCGCCAGCGCCGAGAAGAACGCCAGCTTCGTCAGCGCCGACGGGCCCTGGCGAAAGAACGGCGGCGGCGTGCGGTCGAGGGTGCCCAGCGACATGGCGGCCGCGCTTCGCAGGGACGCGAGGGCTGCGCGCCCCTCACTCGGAGGTGAAGATGCCGCCCAGGCGGTCCATGCGTTCCAGCGCCATGCCGCAGCCGCGCACCACGCAGGTCAGCGGGTCTTCGGCCACCAGCACCGGCAGGCCGGTTTCTTCGGCCAGCAGCCGGTCCAGGTCGCGCAGCAACGCGCCGCCGCCGGTGAGCATCATGCCGCGCTCGGCGATGTCGGCGCCAAGCTCGGGCGGGGTCTGCTCGAGCGCGTTCTTCACCGCGCTGACCATCTGGTTCAGCGGGTCGGTCAGCGCCTCGAGGATCTCGTTGCTGCTGATGGTGAAGCTGCGCGGCACGCCTTCGCTCAGGTTGCGGCCCTTGACCTCGATCTCGCGCACCTCGGAGCCGGGAAAGGCCGAGCCGATGCTCTTCTTGATCAGCTCGGCGGTGGGCTCGCCGATCAGCATGCCGTAGTTGCGGCGGATGTAGTTGATGATCGACTCGTCGAACTTGTCGCCGCCGACGCGGATGCTGCCCTTGTAGACGATGCCGCCCAGGCTGATGACGCCGACCTCGGTGGTGCCGCCGCCGATGTCGACCACCATCGAGCCCGAGGCCTCGCTCACCGGCAGCCCGGCGCCGATCGCCGCGGCCATCGGCTCTTCGATCAGGTACACGTCGCTGGCCCCGGCGCCGAGTGCCGATTCGCGGATCGCGCGGCGCTCGACCTGGGTGCTGCCGCAGGGCACGCAGATGATGATGCGCGGGCTCGGCCGCATCATCGAGCGCGGGTGCACCATCTTGATGAACTGCTTGAGCATCTGCTCGGTGACGGTGAAGTCGGCGATGACGCCGTCCTTCATCGGGCGGATGGCCTCGATGTTGCCCGGCACCTTGCCGAGCATCGCCTTGGCTTCGGCGCCGACCGCCTGGATCGTCTTCTTGCCGTGCGGGCCGCCTTCGTGGCGGATGGCGACCACCGAGGGCTCGTCGAGCACGATGCCCTTGCTGCGCACGTAGATCAGCGTGTTGGCGGTGCCCAGGTCGATGGCCAGGTCGGTGGAGAAGTAGCGGCGCAGGGAAGCGAACATGGTCGGGTCGACGTCGGGTCTGACGGATGGGCGGGTGCGGCCTCGCGCGCTCGACGGCTCAGTGACGGCTGGCGCAAGGCGCAGTGCGCGCCGCGACACGCAGCGGCAGTGTCTGGCCCTGGGGATGCAGCGAGGTCAAGGGCGACGGCAGCGAGGATTGGATTCGGCGGCGACGGGACAGCGCGTTCACACGCCAGGGCCGCGGGCCGCCGCTCGGGGCAGGAATTCCGCCTGGTCCGGGCTTGGGCCGCGCTGCAGCCGAATACCGCCCCAGGGCACGTGGGGATAACCGAAGATAATACCGCATCGCCCCCAAGACGCCGAGCCGCCCAGTGGCCGCGGCGCTCGCCGCTCGGCGCCACGGCGCCAGAACTTCGCACTTCGCCTGCCATGTCGTTGACCCCCGAGGACGTGAACCGCATCGCGCAATTGGCGCGGCTCGAACTTTCCAGCGGCGAGCGCAGCGCGATGCTGCGTCAGCTGAACGATTTTTTCGGCATCGTCGAGCGCATGCGCGGCGTCGATACCGCGGGCGTCGAGCCGCTGTACACGCCGCTGGCGGCGCTGCAGGCGGTGCCGCTGCGGCTGCGCGACGATGTCGTCACCGAGCCCGACCAGCGTACGCTGAACCAGGCCAGCGCGCCGCGCACCGAGGACGGGCTGTACCTGGTGCCGAAGGTGGTCGAATGAGCGCGGCGCTGCACGAACTCAGCGTCGCGCAGCTTGGCCGCGCGATGGCCGCCGGCGAGTGCTCGAGCCTGGAGCTGACGCAACATCTGCTCACGCGCGTTGCCGCTTTCGAACATCTGGGCGCGTTCCTCGCGCACGACAGCGAACTGGCATTGCAGCAAGCGCGCGCTGCCGATGCCCGTCGCGCGGCCGGACAGGCCGGGCCGTTGACCGGGGTGCCGGTCGCGCACAAGGACGTGTTCGTCACCCGCGGCCTGGCGTCGACCGCAGCGTCGAAGATGCTCGCCGGCTACGCCAGCCCCTTCGACGCCACCGTGGTGGCGCGGCTGGGCCAAGGCGTTGCCGGCGGCGAGCCCGGGGCCGGCATGGTGATGCTCGGCAAACTCAACTGCGACGAGTTCGCGATGGGTTCGTCCAACGAGAACTCGGCCTTCGGCCCGGTCAAGAACCCGTGGCACGCGCAGCGCGTGCCCGGCGGCTCGTCGGGCGGCTCGGCGGCGGCGGTGGCGGCGCGGCTGCTGCCGGCGGCCACCGGCACCGACACCGGCGGCTCGATCCGCCAGCCGGCGAGCTTTTGCGGCGTCACCGGCATCAAGCCGACCTACGGCGTGTGTTCGCGCTACGGCATGATCGCCTTCGCCTCCAGCCTGGACCAGGCCGGCGTGCTGGCGCGCAGCGCCGAGGATTGCGCGCTGCTGCTGTCGGCGATGAGCGGCTTCGATGCGCGCGACGCCACCAGCGCCGAACGCGCGCCGCAAGCCTTTCATGCGCAGATGCGGCAAGCGCGCGAGGGCGCCAGCGCGGCGCGGCCGCTGCAGGGTCTGCGCATCGGGCTGCCGCGCGAGTTCTTCCCCGCGGCGCTGGCCCCAGACGTGGCCAGCGCGGTGCGCGCCGCGCTGGCCGAGCTGGAAAAGCTCGGCGCGAACCTGGTCGATGTCAGCCTGCCGCGCACCGAACTGTCGATTCCGGTGTACTACATCATCGCGCCGGCAGAGGCGAGTTCGAACCTGTCGCGCTTCGACGGCGTGCGCTACGGCCACCGCGCCAGCGACTACACCGACCTGCGCAGCATGTACGAGCGCACCCGCGCCGAGGGCTTCGGCGCCGAGGTCAAGCGGCGCATCATGATCGGCACCTACGTGCTCAGCCACGGTTACTACGACGCCTACTACCTGCAGGCGCAAAAGCTGCGCCGCATGATCGCCGACGACTTCCAGGCCTGCTTCGCGCAGTGCGACCTGATCGCCGGCCCGGTGGCGCCCAGCGTGGCCGGCAAGCTTGGAGAGCAGATGGACGACCCGGTCAAGGCCTACCTGGCCGACATCTTCACGCTGCCTGCCAGCTTGGCCGGCCTGCCCGGCATGAGCGTGCCGGCGGGCTTCGCCACCTCGGCCGCAGGCGACGGCATGCCGGTGGGGCTGCAGCTGATCGGCAACTATTTCGACGAAGGCCGGCTGCTGCACGCCGCCGATGCGCTGCAGCAGGCCACCGACTGGCACCGCCGCGCGCCGGCCGGCGCGAGCATCGCATGAGCGCGCCCGCCTTGATCCGCGGCTTCGAGGTCGTGATCGGCCTGGAAACCCACGCCCAGCTGGCCACGCGCAGCAAGATCTTCAGCGGCGCATCCACCCAGTTCGGCGCCGCGCCCAACACCCAGGCCTGCGCGGTCGACCTGGCACTGCCGGGTACGCTGCCGGTGCTGAACCGCGCGGCGGTCGAGCTGGCGATCCGCTTCGGCCTGGCGGTGGACGCGACGGTCGCGCCGCTGTCGATCTTCGCGCGCAAGAACTACTTCTACCCCGACCTGCCCAAGGGCTACCAGATCAGCCAGTACGAGATCCCGGTGGTGCAAGGCGGGTATGTCGACATCCGCGTCGGCGAGCAGGCCAAGCGCGTGAACCTGACCCGCGCGCACCTCGAAGAAGACGCCGGCAAGTCGCTGCACGAAGACTACGCCGGCTCGACCGGCATCGACCTGAACCGCGCCGGCACGCCGCTGCTGGAGATCGTCAGCGAGCCCGACATGCGCAGCAGCGCCGAAGCCGTGGCCTACGCCAAGGCGCTGCACGCGCTGGTGGTGTGGCTGGGCGTGTGCGACGGCAACATGCAAGAGGGCAGCTTTCGCTGCGACGCCAACGTGTCGGTGCGCCGCCCCGGCGCGGGCCTGGGCACGCGGCGCGAGGTGAAGAACCTGAACAGCTTCCGCTTCCTGCAGCAGGCGATCGACTTCGAAGTGCAGTGGCAGATCGACCGCCTGGAAGACGGGCTGGCGATCGAGCAGGCCACCGTGCTGTTCGACCCGGCCAGCGGCCAGACGCGCGCGATGCGCAGCAAGGAAGACGCGCACGACTACCGCTACTTCCCCGACCCCGACCTGCCGCCGCTGGTGATCGCGCCGCAATGGGTCGAGCGGGTGCGCGCCGAGATGCCCGAGTTGCCCGGTGCGATGGCCGCGCGCTTCGAGCGCGCCGACGGCTTGCCCGCCTACGACGCGGCGATGATGACGCAGTCGCTGGGCTTCGCGCGCTACTACGAGGCCCTGCGCGATGCCAGCGGCAGCGCCAAGCCGGCTGCCAACTGGCTGATGGGCGAGGTATCGCGCCGCCTCAACGCCGATGCGCGCGACATCGAGCAAAGCCCGGTCGACGCGCCCACGCTGGCGGCGCTGATCCGCCGCGTCGCCGACGGCACGGTGTCGAACAACGGTGCGCGCCAGCTGTTCGACGCACTGTGGTCAGGCGAGGCCACCGCCGGCGCCAACGCCGAACCGGCCGCGCGGGTGGATGCGCTGATCGAGGCCAAGGGCCTGAAGCAGATGAGCGATGCCGGCGCGCTGCAGGCCATCGTCGACGCGGTCATCGCGGCCAACGCCAAGTCGGTGGACGAGTACCGCGCCGGCAAGGACAAGGCCTTCAACGCGTTGGTCGGCCAGGTGATGAAGGCCAGCAAGGGCAAGGCCAACCCGGCCCAGGCGAGCGAGTTGCTCAAGCAGCGGCTGCAGGCCAGCGGCTGATTCGGCCCGGCGCTGAATCTGCGCAGCCGATTCAACTCAGCCATTTCAGCGCAGCGACGAGGCCTTCAGGTTCGGTGCCCCCGCGGCCACCGGCGAGACCGGGCGCTGCGATGTCGGAATCGGCCCCATTGCGCCGGGCACCGCGCCGCCCCACAGCTGCTTCAGCCGCGCCAGTTCGGCGTCGTACAGCCGGGTGATGCGCTCGAGTTCGGCCTGCTGGCTGACCGCGGCCTCGCGCTGCGCGGCGATCGCCGCATCGTTGGCGTCGAGCTGCGCGCGCAGCTTCGGCGGCAGCGCCTTGCCGATGTAGAACTCGGCCTCGTCCAGCAGCGGCTTGCGTTCGGCCTCGAGCTCGGCCAACCGTCGCTGGCCAGCCTGCATCGCCATTCGCACGGTGTCGAGTGCGGCCTCGCGCGCCTTGCGGTGCGGACCCTCGTTCGGGTAGCGCGCCAGCAGGTTGCGGTCGCGCCGCACGGCATCGGCATGTGCTGCGCGCGCCTCGGCGGCCTTGCGCTCGGCGGCCTCCTTCTCGGCGCGCTCCTCGACCGTCAGGGTCGGCGGATAGACCATCTTCAGCGAGCCGTCCTTGTTGAGCACACGCTGCTCCTTGGCGGTGCACCCGGCGATCGGCCGGTCGGCGGTGATGCGCCGGCCCTGGTCGTCCACGCACGAATAGATGCCGGCCGCGCTGGCCGGTGCCGGGCTGCTCTGAGCCTGCAGCGCGGGCGCGGCGCCAAGCAACAGCAGCATCGTCAGGGACAGGGGCCGGCGGGCCTTCAAGCGCATTCAAACTCCGTAACGGTCTCGGTAACGCTGCACCGGATCGGCAAACACCTGCAGCGCGGGATCCTCGGTGGACTTCAGATATTGCAACAGGTCATTCAGCGTCGCAATCGCGGCCACATTCAGTTGCATGTTGCGCGTGACGTACTGCACCGCCGACCACTCCACGTCCTTATCGCCCTCGGTGGCGCGTTCTTGACGGTCCAGCGCGATCAATACGCCACAAGGGCGCGCGCCGGCGGCCTGCAGCAGCCGAACCGACTCGCGTACCGAGGTGCCGGCCGAGATCACGTCGTCGATGATCAGCACGCGTCCGGCCACCGGTGCACCGATCAGCACGCCGCCTTCGCCGTGGTCCTTGGCTTCCTTGCGGTTGTAGGCAAAAGGCACGTTGTGGCCGATCCGCGCCAGCTCCACCGCCACCGCCGAGGCCAGCGTGATGCCCTTGTAGGCCGGGCCGAACAGCATGTCGTAGGCCAGCTGCGAGTCGACCAGACGGCGTGCATAGAATTCCGCCAGACGGCCGAGTTTGGCGCCGTCGTTGAACAGGCCGGCGTTGAAGAAGTACGGCGACATCCGCCCCGCCTTGGTCTTGAACTCGCCGAAGCGCAGCACGCCGCAGCGCACCGCGAAGTGCACGAAATCCCGAGCCAAGGCTTCGCCAGCCGGCGGCTTGTTCATGAGAGGTCCTTGGTGTTCCGACTCGTGTCACTGAACCTGAACGGGATCCGTTCGGCCGCCAGCAAGGGCTTTGTCGAGTGGGCGCAATCGCTGGGTGCCGATTGTATGGGGGTGCAGGAGGTGCGCGCCCAGCACGGCCACCTGGCCGGCCGCTACGACCACATCGATGGGCTGAGCGGCCATTTCCACCTTGCGCAGCGCCCCGGCTACGCAGGCGTTGGGCTTTACACACGGCGCGAGCCAAGCGATGTGAGCGCCGGCTTCGGTGACGAGGAGTTCGACGCCGAGGGCCGCTACCTGGAGGCGCGCTACGACACGCCGAAGCGCAAGTTCAGCGTCATCAGCTGCTACGTGCCCAGCGGCTCCAGCGGTGAAGAGCGGCAGGCCGCCAAGTACCGCTTTCTCGATCGGCTGTACCCGCACCTGATGGCGCTGAAGGCCACGCGCGAGTTCGTGCTGGTCGGCGACATCAACATCGCGCACCAGCAGATCGACCTGCGCAACTGGCGCAGCAACCAAAAGAACAGTGGCTTCCTGCCCGGGGAGCGCGCCTGGATGACGCGGCTGCTGGGCGAGGGCGGGCTGGTCGACGTCTTTCGCACGCTGAACCCCAACCCGGACCAGTACACCTGGTGGAGCAACCGCGGTCAGGCTTGGCAGAACAACGTCGGCTGGCGGCTGGACTACCACCTGGCCACCCCCAGCGTGGCCGCCCGGGCGCGGCGCGAGCAGATCTACCTGCAGCAGCGCTTCTCGGACCACGCGCCGGTGATCATCGACTACGAACTGCCCTGGTGAGCCGTACCGCGGCGGCGCCGGCAACGCCGCACCGGTCGTCGAAGTCGTTGCAATTGCGAATCATTCGCATATACTGCGCTACCCGACCCCTGGAGCTGCTGCCATGGTCCCACCCGCCGCATCCGAAGCGCCGACGCCCGCCGCCGCGCCCGGCCTCGAGCCGATCATCGGCGGCACGCTGGCCTTGCTGACGCACTATGCGCGCATGCCCGACCTGAAGGTCTCCGAGCGCATCGCCTGCAATCTGGCGCTGATCGCGCGCCACCCCGAGGCCACCGCCACGCTGCGCTCGATGTGCACCAACCTGTTCGTGGCCTGGCTCGGCCCGCTCGACGTGCAGGACGGCGCAGTCGGCGGCGAGTGGCGCGACGTGTGGCCGATGCCGCCGGCCATGCAGTAGCGCGCACGGGCAGCGCGCTGCGACGCACAGCGCGGCGCCAGGCGACAGACGCGGCAGGCCCGGCCACCACGACCCCGCGCCGCGTCGACGCGGATTTCCAGGCACTTGCTCTCGACTCTTGAAACAATCAATCGTTTGATTGATGTGATACGCTGCACGGGTGAACTCGAACGCAACTGCCGCCGCTGCGGCACGGCCGCCCGCCCGTGCATCGCGGCCCGACGGCGAGGCCGCGCGCGCGCGGCTGCTGCAAAGCGGCCTGCAGTTGTTCGCGCAGCAGGGTTTCGCCCGCACCTCGACGCGTGAGCTGGCGCTGCACGCCGGCGTCAACGTCGCGTCGATCAGCTACTACTTCGGCGACAAGGCGGGCCTGTACCGCGCCGCGTTCTTCGAGCCGACCGGCGCGGCGCGCGACGACATCGCCCGCCTGACCTTGCCCGGCCAGTCGCTGACGCAGGCGCTGCAGGTGCTGTACGCGAGCTTCCTCGAGCCGTTGATGCAAGGCGACACCGCGCGGCTGTCGATGAAGCTGTACTGGCGCGAGATGCTCGAGCCCACCGGGCTGTGCGACGAGCTGGTCACCCACGGCATCAAGCCGATGCACGACGCGCTGCTGGGCGTGTTGTGCCGTCACTTCGACGTGGCCGAAGCCGACGACGAGATCACGCGCCTGGCGCTGTGCATCGCCGGGCTGGGGCTGCATCTGCACGTCGGTCACGACCTGATCGAGTCGCTGGCGCCGCGACTCAACGCCACCGCCGAGGCGCGCGCGCGCTGGTCCGAGCCGCTGGTGCGCTTCGCTCTGGCGATGATCGATGCCGAGCAGCAGCGGCGCCGCGCCACGGCCGCGCCAAACCGATGACCCCCCCGCCTGGATCCCGGGCTGCGCTCGCCGCGGCCGGCACGCTGGCCGCCATGCTCGGCGGCACCCTGAGCGGCTGCGCGGTGCTGGCTCCGCCGGTGCCGCTGCCGGCACGCGAAGCCCCGGCGCTCGATGCGCCGTCCACTTGGCAGGCGCCACCCGCGCCGCAGCCGGCACCGGCGCCGCAAGGCCCGCTGCAACCGGGCTGGACGCAGTTCGGCGACCCGCTGCTGCTGCAACTGCTCGATGCCGCCCAGGCCGCCAGCCCGGACCTGGCCGCGGCGCGCTCGCGCATCGAGCAAGCGCGCGCCGCCAGCGTCGCCGCCGGCGCGCTGCTGCTGCCCACGCTGGATGCCAACGGCTCGGCCAGCACCGGCCGCGCCGAGATCGGCATGCCGCGCGCCAGCTTCGCCGCGGCCAACCTGCAGGCCGGCTGGGAGCTGGATCTGTTCGGCGCCAATCGCGCCGGGCGCGACGCGGCGCTGGCGCAGCTGCTCGCGGCGCAGGCCAGCGCGGCCGCCCTGGGCATCGCGGTCGCCGCCGAAACCGCCGCCAGCTACAACGCGCTGCGCGGCTGCGAGGCGGTGGTGCTGCGCACCCAGGCCGATGCCCAATCGCGCGCCGAGACCGCGCGCCTGACCGAACTGGTGGCCAACGCCGGCCTGTCCGCGCCGGCCACCGCGGCGCTGGCGCGCGCCAGCGCGGCGCAGGGGCGCAGCCTGCTCGCGGGGCAGCAAGCGCAGTGCGAGTTGCTGTTCAAGGCGCTGGTGGCGATGACCGCGCTGGACGACGCCACGCTGCGCCAGCGGCTGCAGCCGGGCCATGCGCGGCTGCCGGAACCGGCGGCGATCGCCGTGCCCAGCGTGCCGGCGGCGGCGCTGATGCAGCGCCCCGACCTGCTGGCGGCCGAGCAGCAGGTGGTCGCCGCCGCCGCGCAGACCGCGCAGGCACAGGCGCGGCGCTATCCGCGCGTGGCGATCGCCGGCTCGATCGGGCCGGCGTGGATGCGCATGGAAAGCCTGTCGGCCGACGCCACGCTGTGGACGATCGGCCCGCTGCAGGTGTCGCTGCCGCTGTTCGACGGCGGCACCCGCGTGGCCAACGTGGTGGCCGCGCGTGCCCGCTACGACGAGGCGGTGTCGGTCTACCGCGCGGCGCTGCGCACCGCACTGCGCGAAGTGCAGACCGCGCTGATCACGCTGGACGCCACCGGCCGGCGCATCGCCGACACCGAGGTCTCGATCGAGGGCTTCGAAGCCTCGCTGCGCGCGGCCGACGCGCGCTTTCGCGGCGGCCTGGGCAGCCTGTTCGATCTGGAAGACGCGCGGCGCAGCGCGCTGCTGGCGCAAAGCACGCGGGTCGAGCTGCAGCGCGAGCAGGTGGCCGCGTGGATCAACCTGTACCGCGCGCTCGGCGGCGGCTTCAGCCGTGGCGGCGAACTGGCCATGGCGCCCGCCCTCCCGGCCATCCCCGCCATCCCCGCCACGACGCAGCGCTGAACGGGCCAACGCCGATGCAAAGAACAAGATCCACCCGCCGCACCCTTGCGCTGACGCTGGCCGGCGTCGTCACCCTGGGGCTGCTCGGCGCGGCCACGCTGGCGGTGCGCGCGGCCGATCAAAACAAGTCCGCACCGCAGGCCACGCCACGGCCGGCCCTGAGCGTGACCGCGGTGCAGCCGCGCCAGATGACGCTGCCGCTGCGCATCAGCGCCAACGGCAACATCGCCGCCTGGCAAGAGGCCATCGTCGGCACCGAGGCCAACGGCCTGCGGCTGGCCGAGGTGCGCGTCAACGTCGGCGACAAGGTCAGGAAGGGTCAGGTGCTGGCCAGCTTCACGCCCGACATGGTGCGTGCCGACTTCACCCAGGTGCGCGCCGCCGTGGCCGAGGCCGAGGCCGCGCTGGCCGATGCCGCGGCCAACGCCGCGCGCGCGCGCGAGCTGGCCACCAGCGGCGCGTTGAGCGAGCAGCAGATCAACCAGTTCATGACCGCCGAGCGCACCGCGCAGGCGCGGCTGGACGCGCAACGCGCACTGGCCAGCGCACAGGCGCTGCGGCTGCGCCAGACCCAGGTGCTCGCGCCCGACGACGGCGTGATCTCGGCGCGCAGCGCCACCGTCGGTGCGGTGCTGCCGGCGGGCGCCGAGCTGTTCCGCCTGATCCGTCAGGGCCGGCTCGAATGGCGCGCCGAGGTCGCCGCGGCCGATCTGGCACGGTTGCGCCCGGGCTTGCCGGCGGTGGTCGCCACGCCCGGCGGCGACACCGTGCGCGGTGTGGTGCGCATGATCGCGCCGACGGTGGACCCGGCCACGCGCAACGGCCTGGTCTACGTCGACCTGCCGGCGCCGGGCGCGCTGCGCGCCGGCATGTTCGCGCGCGGCGAGTTCGACATCGGCGCCAGCGCCGCGCTGACGCTGCCGCAAGGCGCGGTGCTGCTGCGCGACGGTTTCAACTACGTGATGCGGCTCGGGCCCGACGCCAAGGTGGTGCAGACCAAGGTCGAGACCGGCCGCCGCGTCGGCGACCGCGTCGAGATCACCGGCGGGCTGGCGGCCGACGCGCGCGTCGTCGCCTCGGGCGGCGGCTTCCTCGCCGACGGCGACCTGGTCCGGGTGGTCGACGCGGTGCCGTCCGCAGCGGCCGCATCGGCCGCCGCGGCAGCCTCCGGGGCGCGGCGGCCATGAAGTTCAACGTCTCGTCGTGGTCGATCCGCAACCCGACGCCGTCGATCCTGCTGTTCGTGCTGCTGACGCTGGCCGGGCTGGTCGCGTTTCGCGCGATGAAGGTGCAGAACTTCCCCGACTTCGATCTGCCGATGGTCACGGTCACCGCGTCGCTGCCCGGCGCATCGCCGTCGCAGATGGAGACCGAGGTCGCGCGCAAGATCGAGAACGCGCTGGCCACGGTGCAGGGCCTGAAGCACATCTACACCACGCTGCGCGACGGCTCGGCGGTGATGATGGTCGAGTTCCGCCTGGAAAAGCCCACGCAGGAGGCGGTGGACGACGTGCGCGACGCGGTCGCGCGCGTGCGCTCCGACTTGCCGCCGGACCTGCGCGACCCGGTGATCCAGAAGGTCGACCTGGCCGGCCTGCCGATCCTGACCTACACCCTGTCGTCGCCGCGCATGGACGACGAGGCGCTGTCGTGGTTCGTCGACAACCAGGTCGCCAAGCGCATGCTGGCGGTGCCCGGCGTGGGCGCGGTGGCGCGGGTGGGCGGCGTGACGCGCGAGCTGCGCGTCGAGCTCGATGCGGCGCGGCTGCTGGCGCTGAACACCACCGCCGCCGACATCTCGCGCCGGCTGCGCCAGATGCAGCAAGAGGCCGCCGGCGGGCGGGTCGACCTGGGCGGGGCCGAACAATCGGTGCGCACCATCGCCACCGTGCAATCGGCCGCCGAGATGGGCGCGCTGCAGATTCCGCTCAGCGACGGCCGGCGCATCCGGCTCGACCAGGTCGCCACCGTCACCGACACCGTGGCCGAGCAGCGCTCGGCCGCGCTGCTCAACGGCGAGCCGGTGGTGGGCTTCGAGATCGTGCGCGCGCGCGGCGCCGGCGAGATCGACGTCGCCGCCGGCGTGCGCGCCGCGCTCGAGCAACTGAAGGCCGAGCACCCGGGCATCGCCATCACCGAAGCCTTCAACTTCGTCGACCCGGTGGTCGAGAACTACGAAGGCTCGATGAAGCTGCTGTACGAGGGCGCGGCGCTGGCGGTGCTGGTGGTGTACCTGTTCCTGCGCGACTGGCGCGCTACCCTCGTTGCCGCGGTGGCGCTGCCGCTGTCGGCGATCCCGACCTTCGCCGTGATGCACCTGATGGGCTTCACCATCAACATGGTCACGCTGCTGGCGCTGTCGCTGGTGGTGGGCATCCTGGTCGACGACGCGATCGTCGAGATCGAGAACATCATGCGCCATCTGCGCATGGGCAAGACGCCGTACCAGGCGGCGATGGAAGCGGCCGACGAGATCGGCCTGGCGGTGATCGCCACCACCTTCACGCTGATCGCGGTGTTCCTGCCCACCGCCTTCATGAGCGGCGTGGTCGGCAAGTTCTTCGTGCAGTTCGGCTGGACCGCGGCGATCGCGGTGTTCTTCTCGCTGGTGGTGGCGCGCATGCTCACGCCGATGATGGCGGCGTACCTGCTTCGCGCGCCAAAGCACGACGAGCAAGAAGCCGCCTGGCTGCGCATCTACCTGCGCTGGGCAAGGTGGTGCCTGCGCCGGCGCGTCGTCACGCTGCTGTGCGCCGGCGTGTTCTTCGCTGGCGGGCTGGGGCTGGCGGCGCTGCTGCCCACCGGCTTCATCCCGCCCGACGACCTGTCGCAAACGCAGGTCACGCTGACCCTCGCACCGGGCAGCACCTTCGACGACACGCGCGCGCTGGCCGAGCAGGCGCGCCACATCGTGCAGGCCAATCCGCACGTGCAGATGGTCTACACCGCGATCGGGGCGGGGAGCGCCGGCGGCGACCCCTTCGCGCCGCAGGGCGCGCCCGAGGTGCGCAAGGCGGTGCTGACGATCAACATGACGCACCGCGAGCAGCGACCCGGGTTGAGCAAGCAGGCGATCGAGGCGCAGCTGCGCGATGCGCTGGCGGCGCTGCCGGGCGTGCGCATCAAGGTCGGGCTGGGCTCGTCGGTCGAGAAGTACACGGTGGTGCTGGCCGGCGAGGACGGGCGCGTGCTGGCGCAGCACGCGCAACAGGTCGAGCGCGAGCTGCGCACCCTGCCCGGCATCGGCGCGGTGACCTCCAGCGCCAGCCTGGTGCGCCCCGAGCTGGTGGTGCGGCCCGACTTCGCGCGCGCCGCCGACCTGGGCGTGACCAGCGCGGCGATCGCCGACACGCTGCGCATCGCCACCGCCGGCGACTACGACCAGGCGCTGGCCAAGTTGAACCTGAGCCAGCGCCAGGTGCCGGTGGTGGTCAAGCTGGCCGACGCAGCGCGCGCCGACCTGGACACGCTGCGCCGGCTGCCGGTGCCCGGCGCGCGCGGCCCGGTGCCGCTGGGCAACGTGGCCACGCTCGAGATCGCCAGCGGCCCGTCGGAGATCACCCGCTTCGACCGGCTGCGCAACGTCAATTTCGACGTCGAGCTGAACCTGCAGCCGCTGGGCGAGGTCGAGGAGCGCGCGCTGGCGCTGCCCAGCCTGAGCAAGCTGCCGCCGGGGGTCACGCTCAGCGCGGTCGGCGACGCCGAGGCGATGGGCGAGCTGGCCGAAGGCTTCGCGCTGGCGATGCTCACCGGCGTGCTGTGCATCTACGCGGTGCTGGTGCTGCTGTTCCACGACTTCGTGCAGCCGGTGACGATCCTCAGCGCGCTGCTGCTGTCGGTGCCGGGTGCCTTCCTCGCGCTGTTCGTCACCGGCATGGAGCTGTCGATGCCGGCGATGATCGGGCTGATCATGCTGATGGGCATCGCCACCAAGAACTCGATCCTGCTGGTCGACTACATCATCCTGGCGCGGCGCGACCACGGGCTGCCGCGCGCCGAGGCGATCATCGACGCCTGCCGCAAACGCGCGCGCCCGATCGTCATGACCACGATCGCGATGGGCGCGGGCATGCTGCCGATCGCGCTGGGCATCGGCGTCGACCCGAGCTTTCGCGCGCCGATGGCGGTGGTCGTGATCGGCGGGCTGATCACCTCCACCTTCCTCAGCCTGCTGGTGATCCCGGTGGTCTTTACCTACGTCGACGACCTGGTGCAAAAACTGCGCGGCGGGCTGCGGCGCAAGGCCCCGGCCCACGGCACCGCCCCGCTCGAAGGACAGATGCGATGACGACACCCGCGCTGGAAGCCATCGAGATGCAAGCCGGCACCTCGCCCGGTACCACACCCGGCGCCAGCCTGATCGTGCTGCACGGCCTGGGCGCCGACGGCAACGACTTCGTGCCGGTGGCGCAGGAGCTGGACCTGGCCGCGCTGGGCGGTGTGCGCTTCGTGTTCCCGCACGCGCCGCTGCGGCCGGTGACGATGAACGGCGGCTTCGTGATGCGCGCGTGGTACGACATCGCCACCGCACCCGGCACGCCGGGGCCACGGCGCGAGGACGAAGCCGGGCTGCGCGCGTCGCAGCAGCAGATCGAAGCGCTGATCGCACGCGAGATCGCACGCGGCATGCCCGCCGAACGCATCGTGCTGATGGGCTTCTCGCAGGGCTGCGCGATGGCGCTGCTGACCGGGCTGCGCCACGGCCAGCGCCTGGCCGGGCTGGCCGGCCTGTCGGGCTACCTGCCGCTGGCGGCCAGCACCGCGGCCGAGCGCAGCAGTGCCAACGCCGAGGTGCCGATCTTCATGGCGCACGGCCGCGACGACCCGATGGTCGGCATCGAGCGCGCCACCGCGTCGCGCGACGCGCTGCGCGCGCTGGGCTACGCGGTCGAATGGCACGACTACGCGATGCCGCATTCGGTGTGCATGGAAGAGATCGCCGACCTCAACCGCTGGCTGCTGCGCGTGCTCGGCTGAGCACCCGCCCGCCCGCCAGCCGGCCGACAATGCCCGCGCACCCCACCCGCCCAGCCCCGCCGCCATGACCGACATCCCCACGCTCGAAGCCCCGGCCCAGGCCCACGTGCACCTGATCGGCGGCGAAAAGGGCGGCGTCGGCAAATCGTTGGTGGCGCGGCTGCTGGCGCAGTACTTCATCGACCACGAGCTGCCCTTCATCGGCTTCGACACCGACCGCTCGCACGGCGCACTGATGCGCTTTTATGCCGGCTACGCGTCGCCGGTGCCGATCGACCGCTACGAGGCGCTGGACACGCTGATCGAATCGAGCATCGACCAACCGGGGCGGCGCGTGCTGGTCGACCTGGCGGCACAGACCCACGAGCCGCTGGCGCGCTGGATGGACGACTCCGGCGTGCTCGACTTGGCCGACGTGTCGGGGCTGGCGCTGCACTACTGGCACGTGATGGACGCCGGGCGCGACTCGGTCGACCTGCTGGCCAAGCTGCTTGACCGCTTCGGCCACCGGCTGCGCTACGTGCTGGTGCGCAACCAGTTGCGCGGCGACGACTTCGGGCTGCTCGAACGCTCGGGCCAGCTCGAGCGTGCGCTGGGTTTCGGCGCGAAGCTGGTCGACATCAAGCACCTGCACGACGGCCTGATGCAAAAGATCGACGCCGCCAACAGCAACTTCTGGGCCGCCAAGAACGCGGCCGAAGGCGGCGGCAAGCTCGGGTTGATGGAGCGCCAGCGGCTGAAGCTGTGGCTGGCCCACGCCTACGCCGGGCTCGACGCGGCGGGCGTGTGAAGCGCAGGTGAATTTGTCACACGCCGGCCAGCGCAGATTCACCCCCTGAGCGCGGGCCGCCGGCCTAGGCTGTGGCCCATCGGATGGCCGCCACGCGGTGGCCGCCGAGCTGCAGGACAACAAGGGGGGTCATCATGCTGGACATGCCCACGAGGGCCACGCTCGACAGGGTGCCACCGCCATGGCGCCCGCCGCTGCCGCCGCGCGCAGCGGCCGACACCGCGTCGACGCTGGCGCGCTGGTACGAGCTGATGCTCGACGAGATCGACTACGGCGTGCTGCTGCTCGATGGCAGCGCGCAGCTGCTGCACATGAACCACGTCGCGCGCTGCGAGCTCGACGATGCGCGCCACCCGCTGCTGCTGCTGGGCCGCCAGCTCGGCACGCGCGACCCGGCCGACCGGCTGCGGCTGCACGACGCGCTGCGCGCCGCCACGCAGCAGCGGCTGCGCCGGCTGTTGCTGCTGGGCCAGGGTGGCGACCGCGTCGCGGTGTCGGTGGTGCCGCTCGAGGCCAACGCCAACGCCGGCCAGCTTGCGACCCAGCTGTCGCTGGGCAAGCGCCAGATGTGCGGCGAGCTCGCGGTGCAGTGGTTCGCGCGCAGCCACGGCCTGACGCTGACCGAGGCGCGCGTGCTCGGCTCGCTCAGCGAAGGGCTGCACCCCACCGAGATCGCGGTGCGCCATGCAGTGGGGCTGTCGACGATCCGCTCGCAGATCGCCAGCATCCGGCTCAAGACCCATTGCGACAGCATCGGCGCGCTGGTGCGCCAGGTGGCAGCGCTGCCGCCGCTGGTGGGCGCGCTGCGCGGCACCGCACGCGGCGTGGCGTGAAGCCGCCGCGACGCGCGGCCGGCCGCGGCGCGGCCCGATGGCCGAGGCGTGCGCGTTGGCGTGCGGCGTCGACGCAGGCGCGGTCAGCGCCGGCACTGGCGCGCGCGCCGCAGCCCGCTACGATGCGCGGCGCATCATGCCCACGCCAGCCGCCGCCGACCCGTTCTCGATGCTGAGCGAGCCGCTGCTTTCACTGGCGCGGCGCGGCGAGGTGCGCCACTACCGCAAGAACACGCTGCTGATCGAAGAAGGCGACCACGGCGACACGCTGTACGTGATCCTGGCCGGGCGGCTGCGCTGTTTCGCCAGCGGCGACAAGGGTCGCGAGATCACCTATGGCGAGTACGGCCCCGGCGAGTACCTGGGCGAGATGAGCCTGGACGGCGGGGCGCGCTCGGCCAGCGTGGAGACGCTGCAGCCCAGCAGCTGCGCGGTGATCACGCGCACGACGCTGCGCCAGCACATCGCCGAGCACCCCGACTTCGCGTTCGAGCTGATCGCCAAGCTGATCCGGCGCGTGCGCGCGGCCACGTTCAGCGCGCGGCAGCTGGCACTGAACGACGTGTACGGGCGGCTGGTCGAACTGCTGAACGGCTTGGCCGAGCCCCGCCCCGACGGCACCCGCGTCATCGCGCGGCGGCCGACGCACCAGGAGATGGCGCACCGCCTGGGCTGCTCGCGCGAGATGGTCAGCCGCCTGATGGCCGACCTGGCGCGCGGCGGTTATGCGCAGGCACACGATGCGCAGCTGATCCTGCGCCAGCCACTGCCCAGCCGCTGGTAGACCGGCTCGGCGCCGCAAGCACACAGCCGCTGCCTCACCGCGCGGCGGTGCTCGGCGGCGGCGGCCCGAAGCGCTGCGTCGGCTTGGGCGCGCGCGCGTACAAGGGCTCGACCTTGGGCAGCGCCAACTCGATGTCCTTGATCCGCGTCGGTCCCTTCGGGTGCGTCGACAGAAACTCCGGCGGCCCGCCCTGGCTGACCTGGCCCATCTTCTGCCACAGCGTGACGGCCGCGGCCGGGTTGTAGCCGGCGCGTGCGGCCAAGTCCATGCCGACCAGATCAGCCTCGGATTCGTCGTCGCGGCTGAAGGTCAGCGTCAGCAGCTGCTCGCCCAGGCCGGCCACCAGCCGGCCGGTGTTGCCCAGGCCGAGCAGCGCCGAACCCAGCTCGACCGCGCCGCGCGTGGCGTAACTCTTGCCGATGCGCTCGCGCGCGTGCTCGCGCAGCGCGTGGGCCATCTCGTGGCCCATGATCATCGCCACCTCGTCGTCGCTCAGCTGCAGCTTGGCCAGGATGCCCCAGAAGAACGCGATCTTGCCGCCGGGCATGCAAAAGGCGTTGATCTCCGGGCTGCCGATCAGCACCACCTCCCAGCGCCACTGGCTGGCGCGCGGGTTCCACGCCGGGGCGAACGGAATCATCCGCTTGGCGATGTAGCGCAGCCGCAGCAGCTGCGGATGGTCGTCCGGGGCGAGCGCGCGCTTTTGCCGCGCCTGGTTTTGCATCTGCACGAACTGCTGCGCGGCAGCCTGCTCGACCTGGTCGGCCGGCACCAGCTTGGCAAAGCTCGAACGCTTGCCGACGTCGATGCCCTCGCCGGGCGCACCGGCATTGGCGCTCTTGGGCGTGCCGCACGCGCCCAGCGTGCCCAGGCCGCCGCCGGCCAGCAGCCCCAGCGACAAGCGGCGCCGGCGGTGCAGCGCGCAACCGCAGCCATGGGCGTGCAAGGCGGGCGGCAGGTCGGCATCGGTGACAAAAGGAAGCTGGCTCATGGTGTGCTGCGATGCGGGTGGGGCCGGGTCGGTTCCCGGCCAGACGGCCCGCACTGTTGAGGCCCGACTTTAGTCGTCGGCCGCGCCCAGCGTCGCCGGGTCGACCTCGAGCGAGCGCACGCTGGCGCGCATCCACCCCAACATCACCAGCGCCGGCAACGCGGCCACGGTGCTGACGATGAAAAAGCTGGGCCAGCCGATCGATTCGGCCAGCACCCCGGCCAGCGGCCCGACCCACACCCGGCCCACCGACGCGAAGGCGCTGAGCAGCGCGTACTGCGTGGCGGTGAAGCGCTGGTTGCACAGGCTCATCAAGAAGGCGACGAAAGCCGCGGTGCCCATGCCGCCCGACAGGTTCTCGAAGGCGATCACCATCAGCAGCCCGCCGTCCACCGGCGTGGGCGCGCTCAGCTGCACGAAGCCCCAGTCGAAGGCCGGCAGCACCAGCCCCGGCATGACCCCCTTGCCATTGACCGCCAGCCACCAGAAACCGAGGTTGCTGGCCATCTGCAGCAGCCCGAACAGCAGCAGCGAGCGCCACAGCCCGAGCTTGAGCATCAGCACGCCGCCCAGCAGCGCGCCGGCGATGGTCAGCCACAGGCCGATGACCTTGTTGACCACGCCGACCTCGGCCGGGCTGTAGGCCATGCTCTGCAGCAGGAAGGGCGTCATCAGCGAGCCGGCGAAGGCGTCGCCCAGCTTGTAGAGCACGATGAAAGCCAGGAAGCCGAGCGCGCCGCGCTGGCTGAAGTAGCTGCGCAGGCCGCCGAGCAGCGTCTCGAAGCGCGCGCGCCGCGCCACCCAGGCGGCCAGCGGCAGCGTGAAGCCGATGCCCAGCAGCAGCGTCAGCAGGTTCTCCCAGCGCGTCTTCAGCGTGGCATTCAAGGCGCTGCCTTCGAGCAGCGGGCCGAGCAGCGCGTGCGCCAGCGGCGGCGCGAAGCGCTCGCTGAGCAGATAACCCACGGCCACCGCGGCCAGCACCGCGACGAAGCCGATGACGTCGTTGCGCGCCGCGCTCGGCTTGACGTCCGGCATCGGCACCTTGGGCAGCAGCAGCGCCGACACCACGGCCGCGCCGAACATCAGCGCCGCCATCAAGCGGTAGACCTGCGGCCAGCTCCAGCCGCCGCCTTGGGTCGGGTCGGTCCAGATCAGCGCGATGCCGCCCGACAGGATCATCGCCAGCCGGTAGCCCATGACGTTGAGCGACGAGCCCAGGCCGCGTTCGCGCGAGGGCAGCAGGTCGGTGCGGTAGGCGTCGATGACCACGTCCTGCGACGCCGACATGAAAGCCACCGCCACCGCCAGCAGCGCGAAGGCGCGGATCGCCGTGCCCGGCGGAGTGGCGGCCAGCAGCAGGAGCGCGAGCCCGAGCAGCGCCTGCGTCAGCACCAGCCAGCCGCGGCGCCGGCCCAGCCACGGCAGGTCGAAGCGGTCCATCAGCGGCGCCCACAGGAACTTGAAGGTGTAGGGCAGGCCGACCAGGCTCAGGAAGCCGATGGTCGCCACGTCCAGCCCTTCCATGCTCAGCCAGGCCTGCATCGCCTGGCCGGTGAGCGCCAGCGGCAGACCGCTGGCGAAGCCGAGCACGGCGACCACCGCCAGGCGGCGCAGTGCGGCCAGGCGCTGCAACGGTCTAGGCCCCCTCACGCGCGGCAAGGGCCTTGACCAGGGCTTCTTCGACCGTAGCCAGGCTGCTGGCTGCCGTGCGGTACAAGGTCTCCTGCTCGATGCGCTCGTAGCCGTGGGCAAGGATGTTGCGCAAACCAATGATCTGCCGCCACGGCACTGCGGTGATGGCGGCGCGCTCGGCCTCGCCGAGCCGCTGTGCCGCTTCGCCCAGGTTGATGAACAGCTTTTCGGTCGCCAGGTTCAGGATGCGGTTGGCGGCGAACACCTCGAGCGTGTGGTCGGCCGCGATCACGCGCAGCTCGCGCACGAAGCCCAGCATGTCGGCCAGGTGCGCCGGCGCCCGGTCGACACTCATGCGCTGGCGACCACCGGATACACCGGCCGCAGCTGAGGCTCGATCGCGCGCCGCCGGTACGGGTTGTCGAGGATGCCGGGGAAAGCGAGGTCCACCGCCCGCCCATCGAACACCTGCGACAGCGCGTCGCGCAGGTCGACCAGTTCGAACGCCCCCGGCGAGCGCCCCGGCGTGAATTCCACCAGCAGATCGACGTCGCTGTCGGGCCCCTCGCGCCCCAGCGCGGCGGAGCCGAACATGCGCAACGTGCGCACGCTGTAGCGGCGGCACAGCGCGTCGATCGCGCGCTGCTGCTGTGGTGACACTTGCATCGCGCAATTATCCGGCGGCGCCTGCCCTGCGCCGCCGCGGTCGCCCCGAAGCTGCGGCAGGCAGCAGCGAAGTCAGCGCCTGGTTGCGCTCGAACAGCAAAGCCACGCGCTCGGCGTCGGATTTGAAGCTGCCCGGCTTCGCGCCGTCGGCGGCATCGCAACCGGGCACGCGTCGACAACTCGAGCCCGATCGCGAACGGCGATCAGATCATCGCCGCCGGATCGACCGCCTCCGGCTGCGCCGCGCCGGCCGCGAAGCGGGTGATGCGCCGGGCGCGCAGGTGCACGCGGCTGCCGCTGCGCAGATTCAGCCGCGCGCGCAGCACGGCGAACTCACTGCGCGGCATCTCGACGTCGACGTAAGAGCCGTCGTCATCGCGCTTGAACTCGATGCGCGTGTGCGCACCCACCGTCAGCACCTGCGCCAGCGTCACCGGCAAGGTGCCGGCGTGCGGCTCGGCGACGATGTCGAGCTCGTGCGGGCGCACGTAAACCGCATCGACCGCGGACGGCACGGCGCCCGGTGCGTGGCCGGCGTCGCCGAGTCGGCCATGGAACAGGTTGACGTCGCCCAGGAACTGCAGCACGAAGGGGCTGGCCGGGTGGTCGTAGACCTCGTCGGGCGTGCCCTGCTGCTCGATGCGGCCGCAGTTCATGACGACGACGCGGTCGGCGACTTCCATCGCCTCGTCCTGGTCGTGCGTGACGAAAACGCTGGTAACGTGCATCTCGTCGTGCAGCCGGCGCAGCCAACGGCGCAGTTCCTTGCGCACCTTGGCGTCGAGCGCACCGAAGGGCTCGTCGAGCAGCAGCACCTTGGGCTCGACCGCCAGCGCGCGTGCCAGCGCGATGCGCTGGCGCTGCCCGCCCGACAACTGGTGCGGGTAGCGGTCGGCCACCCAATCGAGCTGCACCAGTTTCAGCAGTTCCATCACCTTGGTCTGGATCTGCGCCTCGGAGGGCCGCCGCGCCTTGGGCCGCACGCGCAACCCGAAAGCGACGTTCTCGAAGATCGTCATGTGGCCGAACAGCGCGTAGTGCTGGAACACGAAGCCGACGTTGCGCTCGCGCACGCTGGTGTTCGTCGCGTCCTCGCCGTGGAACCGCACCTCGCCGCTGTCGGGCACTTCGAGCCCGGCGATGATGCGCAGCAGCGTGGTCTTGCCCGAGCCCGAAGGCCCGAGCAGCGCCACCAGCTCGCCGGCCGGGATGTCCAGGTTCAGCTTGTCGCACACCACGGTGGCGCCGAAGCGCTTGTTCAGGTGGCGGATCTCGATGCTCATGCAAGAAGGCCTTAAGTCATTCACCGCAGAGGAAAGGAGGACGCAGAGTTGGCGCAGAGGAAGAAAAGCCTTGCGTTCCTCTGTGGACCTCTGCGTCACTCCGTTCCTCTGCGGTGAAGGGTTTCATTCGCTGCGATCCCCGACTGCGCGCCGTTGATGTTTGACGCGCTGCTCGACCAGGTACTTCAGCCCCAGCGTCACCAGCGCCAGCAGCGCCAGCAGCGAGGCCACGGCAAACGCCGCGGCGAACTGGTATTCGTTGTAGAGGATCTCGATGTGCAGCGGCATGGTGTTGGTCTGGCCGCGGATGTGGCCCGACACCACGCTGACCGCACCGAACTCGCCCATCGCGCGCGCGTTGCACAGGATCACGCCGTACAGCAGCGCCCACTTGACGTTGGGCAGCGTGACGCGCCAGAACATCTGCCAGCCGCTGGCGCCGAGCACGCGCGCGGCTTCTTCTTGCTCCAGCCCTTGCGCCTGCATCAGCGGGATCAGCTCGCGCGCGACGAACGGGAAGGTGATGAACACGGTGGCCAGCACGATGCCGGGCACGGCGAAGATGATCTTGATGTCGTGCGCCGCAAGCCAGCCGCCGAACCAGCCCTGCAGCCCGAACACCAGCAGGTAGATCAGGCCGGCGATGACCGGGCTGACGCTGAACGGCAGGTCGATGAGTGTGAGCAGCAGGTTCTTGCCGCGAAAGTCGAACTTGGCGATGGCCCAGGCCGCGGCCACGCCGAACACCAGGTTCAGCGGCACGCTGATGCCGGCGGCCAGCAGCGTGAGCCAGATCGCCGAGCGCGCGTCGGGCTCGGCGATCGCCTCGACATACACCTGCCAGCCCTTGTCGAAGGCCGCGGCGAACACGCTCACCAGCGGCACGAACAGGAACAGCGTCAGGAAGCCCAGCGCCGCGGCAGTCAGCGCCCAGCGCACCCAGCGCGCTTCGGCGGTGGCCGCGCGCAGCGCGCGGGGTGCGGCGCGCGGCGCCGCAGCCGCAGCCGCAGCCGCAGTGGCGGCGGCGGGGGAAACAGCGGGCGCAGCCAAGGTGTTCATAGCCCGCCCTGGCGTTTGCGCGACCAGGTCTGCAAGCTGTTGATCAGCAGCAGCAGCACGAAGGAGATCACCAGCATCACCACCGCGATCGCGGTGGCGCCGGCCACGTCGTACTGCTCGAGCTTGGTGATGATCAGCAGCGGCGTGATCTCGCTGACCATCGGCAGGTTGCCGGCAATGAAGATCACGCTGCCGTATTCACCCAACGCGCGCGCGAAGGCCAGCGCGAAGCCGGTGAGCAGCGCCGGCAGCACGATCGGCAGGATCACTTTCGAGAAGGTCTGCCAGCGGCTGGCGCCCAGCGTGGCCGCGGCTTCTTCGAGTTCGCGGTTGACGTCTTCCAGCACCGGCTGCACCGTGCGCACGACGAAGGGCACGCCGATGAACACCAGCGCGACGAACACGCCCAGCGGCGTGAAGCTCACCTTGAACGGCAGCCACTGGCCGATCAGCCCGTTGTTGGCATAAAGCGCGGTCAGCGCGATGCCGGCCACCGCGGTGGGCAGCGCGAACGGCAGGTCGACCAGCGCGTCGACCAGCCGCTTGAACGGGAACTCGTAGCGCACCAGCACCCAGGCGACGATCAGGCCGAACAAGGCGTTGAGCAGCGCCGCGGCAAACGACGCACCGAAGGTCAGCCGGTACGACGCCACCACGCGCGGCGCGCTCACCGCCTCCCAGAACGCCGGCCAGGTCATGGTGAAGGTCTTGAGGAACGCGGCCGACAGCGGGATCAGCACGATCAGCCCGACATACAGCAGCGCGAAGCCCAGCGCCAGATCGAAGCCCGGCAGCACGCTGTGCCGCCGCAGCAGCGTGCGGCTCAAGAGCACGGCTCGGCCCCCTTACTTGCGGTTGGCCGCCAGGATCTGGTCGTACAGCGCGCCGTCGTCGAAGTGCTCCTTCTGCGCCTTCAGCCAGCCGCCGAAGACCTCGTCCACGGTGAAGGTGTTGACCTTGGGGAAGGTCTTGGCGTGCTTGGCCAGCACCGCGGCGCTGCGCGGGCGCAGGCCCTTCTGTGCAGCGATCTCCTGCGCCTCGGGCGACCACAGGTACTTCAGGTAAGCCTCGGCCACCTTGCGCGTGCCGCGCTTGTCGACCACCTTGTCGACCACGCTCACCGGGTTCTCGGCCAGCACCGTCCAGCTCGGGTAGACGACGTCGAAGACATCGCCGAACTCCTCGCGGATCAGGTCGACCTCGCTTTCGAAGGTGGACAGCGCGTCGCCGATGTTGCGCTGGATGAAGGTGGTGGTCGCCGCGCGGCCGCCGCCGTCGAACACCGGCACGTTGGCGAAGATCTGCTGCACGCGCTCGCGCGCCTGCGCTGGCGAGCCGCCGGCCTTGAGCACCGCGCCGTAGGCGGCGACGTAGCTGTAGCGGCCATTGCCGGTGAGCTTGGGGTTGGGGATGACCACCGTGGTGCCGGGCTTGGCGACGTCGGCCCAGTCCTTGATGCCCTTGGGGTTGCCCTTGCGCACCAGCAGCACCGTCACCGAGGTGGTGGGCGCGGCGTTGTCGGGCAGCCGCTTGGCCCAGTCGGCGGGCACCATGCCGCTGCGCAGCGCCAGCATGTCGATGTCCAGCGCCTGGTTCATCGTCACCACGTCGGCCTCCAGGCCGTCGATCACCGCGCGGATCTGCTTGCTCGAGCCGCCGTGGCTTTGCTTGATCGTCAGCTCGGCGCCGCCGCCTTGTTTCCAATGAGCGAGGAAGGCCTTGTTGTAGTCCTTGTAGAACTCGCGCGCGACGTCGTAGCTGACGTTGAGCAGCGTGACCGGCTGGGCAGACGGGGCGGCCTGGGCGTGGGCCAGCAGCGGCAGCCCAGCGCTGCCGAGCAAGGTGGCCAGCAGCAACGCGCGGCGGCCGGGGACGGGGTTCAGTGACTTCATACGACGGGCCGGAATCGACAGGATGGACAGCGAAGGCGCGGATGCTAGGCAGCGCCCTTGCGATGGCAAACGATTCAATTCGCAGTTGCTTATGCGATTTGCGAGCAAGCGGCCCGGGCCCACCCGCGCGGCGCTGCTACGCTCGCGCCTTTGTTCACCCGCGCGGAGCCGCCCCATGACCCAGTCCAAACAGCGTTTCGAAACCCTGGCCGTGCACGCCGGCTACAAGCCCGACCCGGTGACGCGGTCGGTGGCGGTGCCGATCTACCAGACCGTGGCCTACGCCTTCGACAACGCGCAGCACGGCGCCGACCTGTTCGACCTGAAGGTGCCGGGCAACATCTACACCCGCATCATGAACCCGACCAACGACGTGCTCGAGCAGCGCGTGGCCGCGCTCGAAGGCGGCATCGCCGCGCTGGCGCTGGCGTCCGGGCAGTCGGCGGTGACCTACTCGCTGCTGACCATCACCGAGGCCGGCGACAACATCGTGGCCAGCAGCGCGCTGTACGGCGGCACCTACAACCTGTTCGCGCACACGCTGCCGCAGTACGGCATCAGCTCGCGCTTTGCCGACTACCGCAAGCCCGAGGAGTTCGAGCCGCTGATCGACGAGCGCACCAAGGCCGTCTTCGTCGAATCGCTGGGCAACCCGCAGGGCAACGTCACCGACATCGCGCGCATCGCCGAGATCGCGCACCGCCACGGCGTGCCGCTGATCGTCGACAACACGGTGGCCACGCCCTACCTGTGCCGGCCCTTCGAGCACGGCGCCGACATCGTGGTGCACGCGCTGACCAAGTACCTGGGCGGCCACGGCAACAGCCTGGGCGGGGCCATCGTCGACAGCGGGCGCTTTCCGTGGGCGCAGCACAAGGCGCGCTACAAGCGGCTGAACGAGCCCGACCCCAGCTACCACGGCGTGGTCTACACCGAAGCGCTGGGCGCGGCGGCCTACATCGGCCGCGCGCGCGTGGTGCCGCTGCGCAACACCGGCGCGGCGCTGTCGCCGTTCAACGCCTTCCAGATCCTGCAGGGCATCGAAACGCTGGGGCTGCGCGTGGACCGCATCAGCGACAACACATTGGCCATCGCCAAGCACCTGCAGCAGCATCCCAAGGTGGCGTGGGTCAACTACGCCGGCCTGAGCGACCACCCCGACCACGCGCTGATCGGCAAGTACCTGTCGGGCAAGGCCTCCGGGCTAATGACCTTCGGCTTGAAGAGCGCGCCCGGCGCTGGACGCGAAGCCGGGGCTCGCTTCCTGGATGCGCTGCAGCTGTTCTTGCGGCTGGTGAACATCGGCGACACGCGCTCGCTGGCCACGCACCCGGCGTCGACCACGCACCGCCAGTTGTCGCCCACCGAGCTGGCCAAGTCCGGCGTCGGCGAGGACACGGTGCGGCTGTCGGTGGGCATCGAGCACATCGACGACCTGATCGCCGACCTGGACCAGGCGCTGGCCGCGGTCTGACGCGGCGCGCTTCGTCTCCTCAGGCTTCGTCTCCTCAGGGGACGACGCCGCGCCCGCGCCCCACTAGCATCGTCGCGGGCAGGCCAGCCGGCTTGCGCGGGGGACGACGATGCGTGCCAACGTTCGCAGCATTCAGCTCGGCAGCAGCACCCACTTAGCGGTGCTGGCGCCGATCAAGCCCGGCCTGACCGACGCGCAAGAGCCGATCAGCTACGTCGAGCGGCTGCAACGGCTGCTCGACGCGCTGCACGCGGCGCGGCGCAACCTGCGCGAGTCGGAGCTGGTGAGCCCGGCCTTTCCCGACACGATCGGCCGCTTCGGCGTGATCCAGAACTTTCGCTACGCGGTGTGGCCGCCGCTGCGCCGGCTGGCCGATCTGCGTGAACCCGGCCCCTTTTACCTGTCGCTGAACGTCAGCTTCGACGGCGGCTGGGAGCCGTACATGCGCGTGATCTACCGCGACATCGGCCCGTTCCTGGACACGCTGTTCTGCCACTGCGACGGCTACCCGGGATCGACCAGCGCCAGCTTCGACGACTACTGCCGCTGGGTGCGCGCCAACGAGCTGCCCGCCGGCATCTACTACGACGACAGCGCCGCCACGCCCGGCGATGCGCACTACGGCGCGCTGGTCGAGCGGGTGCAGCGGCACACCACACCGGCCGACGCTGCCGACAGCGCGGTCGCGGCCGCGCACCTGAATCCGCTGGCCCAACAGCTGAAGGACGGCCGCAACGCGCTGCTGGACGACCTGCCGAACCGCATCGCGCTGCCGCTGCGCACGCTCAAGGGCCTGTACCGGCTGCTGCCGCTGTTTGCCGGCGGCGATGGCGGCGACGCCCTGGTGCTGCGCCGTTTCGCCCAACTGGCGTTGGGCGAGTTCAGCACCGCGTGGCGGCAGCTGAGCACATCGCCATTGCCGGCGGCGCAGCAGCCGATGCTGAAGGCGATCAACGAGTCGATGGCCGACGAGCTGGCCTGGCTTGGAACCGACGCGCCGCGCGCGCCGGCCGCGCCCGAGCGGCTGCGCTTCGATGCGTCGGCGCTGCAGGACTCGATGCTCAACCGCGCCGACCGCGTCAGCCACGGCGTGCTGGCGCTGTACGGCGTGCGCGACGCGGCCCGGGCGCGCGCGCTGATCGCCTCGCTCGAGCCGCTCAGCGGCCCGCCCCAAGACGCTGCAGCGATCCGCCATCTGGTCGCACTCAGCTGGCCGGGGCTGCAGGCGCTGGGCCTGCCGGCGCACCGCCTGGACTTGCTGCCGGCGGAGTTTTCCGAAGGCATGGAGGCGCGCTGCGGCCTGCTTGGCGACCTGCGCGGCAACCACCCGAACCACTGGCTGCGCCCGTTGCGCCACGGCACGGCTGCGGGCGCGCCATCGCGCATCGACCTGGGCGTGGTGCACGTGGTGGTGCTGCTGCGGCTGAACGATGCGGCCAACAGCTCGGTCGAGCTGCATCCGCGGCTGCTGGCGCGCGCCCGGGAGATCGCCTCAGCGGGCAGCGGCCTGACGCTGCTGGCGCTGGAAGCCGCGCGCAGCCGCTCGGGCGCGCACGGCAGGCCGGCGCCTGACCACTTCGGCTTCGCCGACGGCTTGAGCCAGCCGAAGCCGCACGCCGCGCCCAGCGCCACCGACGAGGTGCCGCCGGGCGAGCTGCTGCTGGGCTTTGGCAACCCGCGCGGCGATGCGCCGCTGCCGGCGCAGGCCGACGATCTGCTCGACCACGGCAGCTTCCTGGTGATCCGCAAGCTGCAGCAGCGGCTGGACCACCTGCAAGAAGCGCTGCACGGCGTGAGCGACGCACCGGCGATCCTGGAAAAGATGGTCGGCCGCCGCGCCGACGGCACACCGCTGGTGGCCGGCGGCAACGCCAGCGACAACGGCTTCGACTACCGCGCCGATCCCGACGGCAAGCGCTGCCCGCTGCAGTCGCACGTGCGGCGCGCCAACCCGCGCGACGGGCGCGCCTACACGCCGCGGCTGCTGCGCCGCGGCATGTCGTGGGGGCCGGCGGCCGACGAGGCCGAGCCGCAAACGCCGCGCGGCCTGCTGTTCATGGCCTACTGCGCCAGCATCGCCGAGCAGTTCGAGACGATCCAGGGCTGGATCGCCGGCGGCAACACCAGCGGGTTGTCGTCGGCACAGTCCGACCCGCTGCTGGGCGTGCCGGCGCCGGAAGATCTGCCGCGCGTGTTCCGTTGTTTCGACGACAGCGGCGCGCTGCGCCGGGTGGCGCTGGGCCACAAGCCGCTGGTCGAGCTGCATTGGGGCCTGTACCTGTTCGTGCCCAGCCGCGCCGCGCTGAAGGCGCTGGATGCGGTGGCGGCATCGGTGCCGCCGCCCGCGCCGCCGGCACCGGCGTGCGATGCGCCCGCGCCGATCGAGCAGTGCCGCCGCTGGATCGAGGACACCGAGTACCGCTCACCGGTGCTGTGGGCGGCGATCCGGCGCGAGCCCGGCCAGACGCTGCACGCGCGCGGCTACGGCACGCTGGTCGGCGGCTTCCACGGCGTGACCCGCGCGCTGCGCGACGACGGCCGACGGCTGTCGGTCAGCGGCTATGGCGCGCGCATGGCCGCGACCATCGGGCTGAACTACCTGGGGCAGGACGCCTGCACTGCCGAGTACCGGGCGGCCGCGCCGGTGGTGAACGCGGTGATCGACGCGGTCGGCGAGCAAGCCGCATTCGATGTCGCGCTGCCGATCGTGCGCAAGATCCTGGCCGCTATGGCCCAGATGGTGCAGCCGCGGCCGGGCTACCTGCCGTCGGCGCCGCCGCGCGCCGCGATCGACCTGGTGAACTTGAGCGAAACGCTGCTGGCGCGGCTGTGCAGCCTGTGGTTCGGCCTGCCCGACAGCGGCGCCGCGCCGCGCTGGATGCGCGCCGGCGGCTGGACCGACACGCCGGCCGCCGATGACGAGTTGCCGCGCTGCCCGGGAAGCATCATCAGCTCGTCGCGCACGATCTTCTCGCCGCACCCCGGTGCCGCGGTGGTGCGGCGCGCGCGGCTCGAAGGCGCGCGGGTGCGCGAGGCGGTGGCGAAGATGCTCGCGGCCGGCGCCCAGGGCAGCCTGACGCAGCAGATCGTGTCGCGGCTGCATGAGGCCGGCGTGGCACAGGAGGTGGTGGTCAACAGCATCGGCGGCATGCTGCTGGGTTTTCCGCCCACGGTGCACGGCAACTTCCTGCGCACGCTGCGCCACTGGATCGAAGGCGGCACGCTGTGGCAGCACCAGCAGGCGCTGGCCGAGGCGCCGCCCGGCGCGCCCACCGCCTATGCGCGCGCACGCGACGCATTGCGGCGCCCGCTGCTCGATGCGATGCAGGACCATCCGGTGCCCGAGATGCTGTGGCGCTGCCCGGTGCGGCGCGGCGTGCCGGTGCGCGACCCGGCGCGGCGCGTGGTGCTGGGCGTGCGCTCGGCGCTGGCGGATCTGCCGGGGCCGCGCGCGGCCTACGACGAGCTGGTGTTCGGCGGCAGCCGCGACCCTTGCAGCCCGATCCACGGCCGCCACGCCTGCCCGGGCTACGGCATGGGCGTGGGCGTGCTGCTGGCGCTGCTCGCGGGCCTGTTCGATGCCGGCACGCTGCGCCCCACCGGCTCGCCGGTGCTGCTGATGCTGACCCCTTCGTGACGCGGGCTTGATGCCCGTGATGAGGCGGCGAGCGTTGTGCTCGGCGTCTCAGGCCGGGGTCGAAGCCCGGCCGCTGCGCGCGCTGGCGTCGCGCTGGCGGCCGCCGGGCTCAGCGGCGTCCCAGCGCTGGCGCAGGTCCGCCCACTTCGCGCGCGCCAGCGCCAGGTTCGCCAGCTTGACGTGGCCGTAGCCGCGCACCGACTCGGGCAGTCGCGCCAGCTCCAGCGCCAGCGGCAGCCGCTCGGCGCTCAGCGTGGCGGCGAGGTGTTCCAGCAGCGCCGCGTAGTCGTCGCGCCAGCGGCGCTCTTCGCGGCGCTCGGCACTGCGGCCGAAGGGGTCGAGCCAGCTGCCGCGCAGCGTCTTCCACGGCGCCAGCAGGCGCAGCACGCTGTGCATCCAGCCGCCGAAGACCATCTTCTTCGCGCGGCCGTCCGGGCCGGGGCGGCTGAGCAGCGGCGGTGCCATGTGGAAGCTCAAGGCGTCCCAGCGCTCGAACTGCTCGGCCAGCGCGCGCTCGAAGCGGCCGTCGGTGTACAGCCGCGCGACTTCGTACTCGTCCTTGATCGCCATCGCCTTGCCCAGCGCCGAGGCGGCGGCGCGGGTCAGCCGCAGCGCGCGCCCGGCCTCGCCCAGCGCCAGCTCGGCGGCGCGCACACGCTCGATGCGGCTGCGGTACAGCGCGGCATAGGCCGCGTCCTGGTAGCCGGCCAGATGCTCGACGTGGTGCTCGACGTGGCGCTCGATCAGGCCGCTGGGGCCGTCCAGCGGCATCGACACCGGCAGCGCCACCGCCACCGTGCCCGGCGGCAGCGCGGCAGACTGCCCTGCCAGCCGCGCCAGCGCGTCGGGCGCGGCGTAGGCCAGCCGGCCCAGCGCGAAGGCGGTCTGGTTGGCCGCCACCGCCACGCCATTGAGTTCGAGCGCACGCATCAGCGCGGCGTGGCTCAGCGGAATCAGCCCCGCCTGCCAGCACGCGCCCAGCATCACGATGTTGCTCGGCATGGTGTCGCCCATCAGGCGCTGCGCGATGCCTTGCGCGTCCAGCGTGCGCAGCAGCGCGTTGCGGCCCACCGCGTGGCGCATCTTGGCCAGCAGCGCGGGCGCGTGCAGCGTGGCGTCGGGTGAGCGCACGAAGGCGGCGGTGGGCAGCTCGTGCGCGTTGGCGATGATCACCGTGCGGTCGTGGCGCACCGTGCCCAGCGCATCGGCGCCGGCGCCGACCACCAGGTCGCAGGCCAGGATCACGTCGGCCTGCTGGGTGTCGATGCGCACCTGGTTCAGCAGGTCGGCACTGGGCGCCAGCCGCACGAAGCTCAGCACCGCGCCGCCCTTTTGCGCAAAGCCCATGAAGTCGAGCACCGAGGCCTGCTTGCGTTCCAGGTGCGCGGCCATCGCCACCACCGCGCCCACCGTGACGACGCCGGTACCGCCGACGCCGGTGACCAGCAGATCGAAGGGCCCGCTCCAGTCCCAGGCCGGCGGCTCGCCGATGGCGGCGAGTTCGCGCTGCAGATCCTCGGGCGTGTAGGCGGCGCCGGCGCGCTTTTTCAGCACCGCGCCGTGCACCGTGACGAAGCTGGGGCAAAAGCCGTTGACGCAGGAGAAATCCTTGTTGCACGAGCTCTGCTCGATCGTGCGCTTGCGCCCGAACGGCGTTTCCAGCGGGATCACGCTCAGGCAGTTGCTGGCCTCGCCGCAGTCGCCGCAGCCTTCGCACACCGCCTCGTTGATGAAGACACGCTGCGGTGGATCGGGGAACTCGTTCTTCTTGCGGCGGCGGCGCTTCTCGGCCGCGCAGGTCTGGTCGTAGATCAGGCAGCTCACGCCTTGCACCTCGCGCAAGGTGCGCTGCACCGCATCCAGCTCGCCGCGGTCGTGGAAGCTGGTGCCGGCCGGGAACTCGCCGTGGCGGCCGTTGTACTTGTGAATCTCGTCGCTGACGACCACCAGCTTCTTCACGCCCTCGGCTTCGACCTGGCGCGCGATCTGCGGCACGCTGATCTGGCCGTCGACCGGCTGGCCGCCGGTCATCGCCACCGCGTCGTTGTAGAGGATCTTGTAGGTCATGGTGGCCCCGGCGGCCACCGCCTGGCGGATCGCCAGCAAGCCCGAATGAAAGTAGGTGCCGTCGCCCAGGTTCTGGAACACGTGCCTGGCGCGCGTGAAGCGCGAGTGCGCGGCCCAGTCGACACCCTCGGCACCCATCTGGATCAGCCCCGAGGTGCCGCGCTCCATCCAGCTGGCCATGAAGTGGCAGCCGATGCCGGCCAGCGCGCGCGAGCCCTCGGGCAGCCGGGTGCTGGTGTTGTGCGGGCAGCCCGAGCAGAAGTACGGTTGGCGCTTGACCGCATCGCCCTCGTTGCTGAGCAGCTCGGGGGTGATGAAGTCCACCACCAGATGGCGCCGGTCCAGCGCCGGGTTCAGCCGCGCCAGCCATTCGGCCACGGTGGGCATGATGCGGCTCGGGCGCAACTCGCCCAGCGCCGACAGCACCGGCTGGCCGTGCTCGTCGAACTTGCCGACCACACGCGGGCGCTGCGCGTCGGGCAGGTGGTACAGCAGCTCCTTGATCTGGCGCTCGACCACCGGTGCCTTTTCCTCCACCACCAGGATGTCGCTCAGGCCCTGCGCGAACTCGGCGATGCGCGTGGGCTCCAGCGGCCACACCAGCCCCACCTTGTACAGCCGCACACCGGCGGCGGCGAGCGCGTTCGGGTCCAGCTCGAGGCGGCGCAGCACCTCCATGAAGTCGAAGTGCGCCTTGCCCACGGTGACGATGCCCAAGGTGGCGCGCGGGCTGACGACAATGTGCTTGTCGACGCCGTTGACCTTGGCGAAGGCGCGCACCGCCGCCAGCTTGTGCGCGACGCGCTCTTCCAGCGCCAGCGAGGGCAGGTCGACGCTGCGGATGTGCAGGTCCACCGCGGGCGTGTGCTGCACCGGCAGCGTGAAGTCCAGCGGCACCGCGTCCAGGTCGACCGTCATGCCCGACTCGACCACCTCGCTGATCGCCTTGAAGCCGACCCACGCGCCGGAAAAGCGCGACAGCGCCCAGCCATAGAGGCCGAACTCCAGGTACTCGGCGACATTGGCCGGGTGCAGCACCGGCATGCCGAAGTGCTGCAGCGCGGTGTCGCTTTGGTGCGGCATCGACGAGGACACGCAGCCGTGGTCGTCGCCGCACACCGCGAGCACGCCGCCGAGCTTGGCGCTGCCGTAGGCGTTGCCGTGCTTCAGCGCGTCGCCGGCGCGGTCGACGCCCGGGCCCTTGCCGTACCACATCGCAAACACGCCGTCGACGGTGCGCTGGTCGTCCAGCGCCGCGCGCTGCGTGCCCAGGCAGGCGGTGGCGGCCAGGTCCTCGTTGATCGCCGGCAGGAACTGCACGCCGGCGGCGTCGAGCAGCTTGCCCGCCTTCCACAATTGCTGGTCGACCATGCCCAGCGGGCTGCCGCGATAGCCGCTGACGAAGCCGGCGGTGGCCAGCCCGGCCTTGGCGTCGAGCGCGCGCTGCATCAGCAGCAGCCGCACCAGCGCCTGGGTGCCGGTGAGGAACACGGCGCCCGAGGTGACGCCCAGGTTGTGGCTGAGTGCGTAGTCGCGCAACTCGATCGCAGCGGCCGCCGCAGCGGTCGTGGGGGTGGCCGATGGCGTCATGGAAGCCTCCCGGGCTGCCGACGACGGTGCTCAGCGGCGCCGCCGCGGCGCTGGCCATTCTCCACGGTTGCGCCAAGCTCGGCGGCGCGCGGGTGAAGGGGTGCGCGGTGGCATAGTGGCCGCGCAGCCCGCCGCGCAGCCCGCCGCGGCGGCCGGCCGCGGGAGGTGCGCGATGAAGAAGTTCTTGACGGTGTTCTTCACGGTGTTGCTGGCGGTGGGCTGGCAATGGCTGAACACGCTCAAGGCGGCCGGCTCGCTGAGCCAGGCAAGCGTGCTGTGGCTGGGCGCCGCGCTCACCGTGTGTCTGGCGTTGCAGCAGGCCTACGTGGTGCTCGGCAACCCGGTGCCGCCCGACCGGCCGCGCAAGGCCGACGTGATCGCCAGCGCCTATCTGGCCAGCCTGCTGGCGAAGTATTACGAGTTCATGCAGGCCATGAACCGGCAAAGCCAACCGAGCGTGCGCATCAACGTCATGCTGCTGACCAGCCGCTGGAAGGTCTGGCGCTACCTGCGCATCTACTACACCGCCCGGCTGCCCGGCTCGGCCGCGTACACCAACGAGGAACGCGTGATGCGCTGGCGCAAGGGGCAGGGCGTGGGTGGCTGGGCCTGGAAGAACGGCGTGGCTGGCCTCTTCGACGCCACACGGCCGGGCTTCGGTGCGGCAGCCGGAAGTCTGGACGCCGCGCAGAAGAAGGCCGTGGCGAGCTTGAAGTCGGTGTACTCGGCGCCCATCTGGATGAACGGCGTGGTCGTGGGCATGCTCAACCTGGACAGCGATGCCGGCCTGGACGAAACCTGCTTCGACGACCCGCGAGTGCAGCAGATCGTCGGCACCTATGCCGACAGCCTGTCCGCGGTATGCTTCGCCGACGGCGTGCGCCACAAGTAAGGAGTTGCGCGATGAGCGACACCACGCACAAGCTGGACATGGCCTCGTTGCTGGTATTCGAGCCCTTCAGCGGCTACCCGTCGGGGCTGAAGATCCGCGTGCACGACAAGGCCCGACTCGACAGCCTGGGCCGCAGCATCGCGGTCGAGGCGCCCGATGGCGCCCTGGTGCTCGACCTGGACAAGGTCATGGCCCAGTCGGCCGAGCCCGCCGCTGCCGACCCGGCCGACCCGCTGCATCTGCAACAGGCGCGCTGAGGCGCTCGCCGCCGCGCTGTGGGCGCGGCACAAGGCACAAGGCACAAGGCGCAAACCGCCTCAGCCCTTCGGATACCTGGCGTTGGCCTTCTTCACGAAGTGATTGGTGTAGACCGCGTTCAGGTCCAGCTTGGCCTTGGCGATCTCCGGGTCGATGCTGGCCAGCGCACGGAATGCGGTCTGCGGCCCGGCCTCGGGGATCATCCCGTCGGGTGACAGCGCGGGTTTGGCCGCCAGGAAGGCATCGATGTAGACCGCGCGGTCGCCGAGCAGGTAGCTCTCGGGCACGGCCTTGATGACCTCGCCTGGGCCCGCCGCTTGAATCCACTTGTTGGCGCGCACCATCGCGTTGGCCAGCGCCTGCACGGTGGCCGGGTTCTTGTCGATGAAGGGCTGCGGCGCGTACAGGCAGCCGGCCGGCATCGGCCCGCCGAAGACCTGGTCCGACTCGGCGACGACGCGCGTGTCGGAGACGATCTTCAGGTCGCCCGAGCGCAGCAGCAGCGTGATCACCGGGTCGAGGTTGCTGATGGCGTCGATCTGGCCGGCGCGCATCGCCGCCACCGCGCCCTGGCCGCCGCCGACGCCGACGATGGCCACGTCGCTGGGCTTCAAGCCGGCCTTGGCAAGGATGAAGTTGACCATCACGTTGGTCGAGCTGCCCGGCGCGGTGACGCCGATCTTCTTGCCCTTCAGGTCGGCCACCGACTTGTAGTTGGGCAGCGTCTTCGGGTTGACGCCCAGCACGATCATCGGCACGCGCCCTTGCAGCACGAAGGCGCGCATCGGTTGGCCCTTGAACTGCATGTTCACCGTGTGCTCGAACGCGCCCGAGACCACGTCGGCGCTGCCGCCGACCACCGCCTGTAGCGCACGCGCGCCGCCGGCGAAGTCGACGATGGTGACGTCCAGCCCCTCTTGCTTGAAGTAGCCCAACTGCTCGGCGATGGTCAGCGGCAGGTAGTACAGCAGGTTCTTGCCGCCCACCGCGATCGTCAGCTTGGGCTTTTCCAGCGCTTGCGCGCGCAGCAGCGCGGGGGCGGCAAAGGCGGCGGCGGCGCCGAGCACGCTGCGTCGATGCATCTTCAAGGCGGGTCTCCGGTCGGGCGATGACGCACGCATTCTGCCCCCCGGGCCCGGCCGACTGGCGCAGGCTATGCTCGTTCGCCTTGGCAATCACCGCGGGCCCGCGATGCGCTTCTTGCTGGTGGAAGACGACCCGATGATCGGCGACTCGCTGCGCGCGGCGCTGCGCATGGAAGGTCACGCGGTCGACTGGGTGCGCGACGCGGCCGCGGCGCAATCCACGCTGGCCAGCGAACGCTTCGACCTGGTGCTGCTGGACCTGGGTCTGCCGCGGGGCCACGGCCTGGACGTGCTGCGCGCGCTGCGCGGCCGCGGTGACGCCACGCCGGTGATCGTGCTGACCGCGCGCGACGGCCCCGGCGACAAGGTGGCCGGGCTGGACGCCGGCGCCGACGACTACCTGGTCAAGCCCTTCGATCTGGACGAACTGGGTGCGCGCATGCGCGCGGTGCTGCGCCGCCAGGCCGGGCGCGCGGTGCCGCTGCTGGCGCATGGCGGCGTGACGCTCGACCCGGCCACGCGGCAGGTGATGCGCGACGGCCAGCCGGTGCTGCTGTCGGCGCGCGAATACGCGGTGCTGGAGCTGCTGATGCAGCGCCCGGGCGCGGTGCTGTCGCGCGCGCAGATCGAAGACCGGCTCTACGGCTGGGGCGAGGAGATCGAGAGCAACGCGGTGTCGGTGTACGTGCACCAGCTGCGCAAGAAGCTGGGGCCCGAGTTCATCCGCAGCATGCGCGGCGTCGGCTACTTCCTCGACACCGCCGCATGAATTCGCTGCGCGGGCGCGTGCTGCTGGCGGTGCTCGGCCTGCTGGCGGTGGCGGTGCTGGCGGTGGGCAGCATCAGCTACCGCAACGTGCGCATCGAGACCGAAGCGCTGTTCGACTACCAGCTGCGGCAGATGGCGCTGTCGCTGCGTGACCAGGGCGAGGTGGCACCGGCGCAGGCCAGCGCGCTGGTCGACGAGCAGCTCGATTTCGTGGTGCAGGTGTGGACCTCGGACGGCCGCGCGATCTATGCGACAAGGCGGCACGAGGCGCTGCCGCAGCGCGCGCAGCTCGGTTTCGCCGACGTGACGGTGGCTGCGCAGGTGTGGCGCAGCTTCAGCGTGGCAATGCCCGGCCGCGTGATCCAGGTGTCGCAGCCGCTGGCGATCCGCCGCAAGCTGGCGGCCGACGCGGCGTGGCGCGCGGTGCTGCCGCTGCTGCTGCTGGCGCCGTTCATGGCGGCGGCCGCCTGGTGGCTGACCGCACTGGCGCTGCGCCCGTTGCAGCGCGTGGCGGCCGACGTGCGCCAGCGTGACGAACAGTCGCTGGCGCCGCTGCCAACCGACGGCCTGCCCGACGAGGTTGCGCCGCTGGTGGCGGCACTGAACGCGCTGCTGCAGCGGCTGGGCCGCTCGCTGGACACGCAGCGTGCCTTCGTCGCCGACGCCGCGCATGAACTTCGATCACCGCTGACCGCGCTGAAGCTGCAGCTGCAGTTGTTGAAGCGCAGCGGCAGCGAGGCCGAGCGCGCCGCGGCCGCCGAGGCGCTGGGCGCCGGCATCGAACGCGCGGCCCGCCTGGTCGAGCAGTTGCTGGCGCTGGCGCGCAGCGAGCCCGGTGCTGCCGCAGCCGCGCCGCAGCGCCTGGACCTGAGCGAACTGGTGCGCGAGGCGCTGGCCGACACCGTGCCGCTGGCACGCGCGCGCGGCACACGCATCGAGCTGTTCGCCGCCGCGCCGGTGTCGGTCCAAGGCGACCGCGCCGCGCTCGCAGTGCTGGCGCGCAACCTGGCCGACAACGCGGTGCGTTACGCGCCGCAGGGCGCGCGCGTCGAGCTGCAGGTGGCGCAGGTCGAGGGTGTGCCGACGCTGCAGGTCGACGACAGCGGCCCCGGTATCCCGCCGGCCGAACGCGAGCGCGTGTTCGACCGCTTCTACCGCCGCGGCGGCGATGGCGAAAGCGGCAGCGGCTTGGGTCTGGCGATCGTGCGCAGCATCGCGCAGCGCCACGGTGCGACGGTCGCGCTCGGTGATTCGCCGCTGGGCGGGCTGCGGGTCACGCTACGCTTCCATGCGGGCGATGATCGACAGGCCATGCGTCATACGCTGGGATGATCGATATGAACGTCGTCACCGTCTCCCCCAAATACCAGGTGGTGATCCCGCTGGAGGTGCGGCGGCGCCTCAAGCTCGAGCCCGGCTCCAAGCTGATGGTGGTCGAGTTCAACGGCGGTCTGCGCCTGATGCCATTGAAGCCGCCGAGCGCGCCGACCTGTTTGCGCCGCTGATCGACGACATCGAGAAACTGGTGGTGCCGGTACTGACGGTCTGCGGGGTGGTGAAGAAGCTGGCGCGCGAGGCCGGCGGCGAGACCGCCGCTTCGGCACTGTGGCTGATGCAGCGCGGCCATGTCGTCGACATCGATCTCGGCTTGGCACTCGAAGCGGCCACTCTCGGCCTGCCGATGGCCGACAGCCTGATCTACGCGACGGCGCGCCGGCACGGCGCCACACTGTGGACGCAGCACGCGCACTTCGAAGGTCTGGCCGGCGTCAGGTACTTCGCCAAGAACTGAACGCGATGGTGAGCGACGACCCCGCCCGCAGCATCTACATCCGCCTCGGCGGCGAGCCGGGCGTGCGCGCGCTGGTCGATCGCTTCTATGCGCTGATGGACACGCTGCCCGAGGCGCAGCTGCTGCGCCGGCTGCACCCGGACATGGAGCGCGCCGCCGACAGCCTGTTCAAGTTCCTCAGCGGCTGGTTCGGCGGGCCGGCGCTGTACGTGCGCGAGCGCGGCCATCCGCGGCTGCGCATGCGTCACCTGCCGTTCGCCATCGGCACGCGCGAGCGCGACCAGTGGCTGCTGTGCATGCGCCAGGCGCTGGCCGAGCAGGTGAGCGATGCCGCACTGCGCACGACGATCGAGCAGGCCTTCGCCGGCATGGCCGACCACATGGTCAACCAGGCCGACGCCGGCTGAGAGCTTGTGAATATTTGGGATAACCCCGACAGCCCAGCGTGGGCATGGTGCGTTGACGGTCCATGCGACCTGAATCCGACCCGAGCGAACCCAGCGGCGAGTTGTTCGAAAGCTTGCCGCTGC